>Ga0180431_10010336_pt1 | contig 10393 bp, 9 predicted proteins | sample SS_ome_11_FD_132459 | JGI IMG/M metagenome (GOLD analysis project Ga0180431, IMG submission 132459) | Hypersaline lake sediment archaeal communities from the Salton Sea, California, USA - SS_1_MS_1 metaG | ecosystem: Environmental > Aquatic > Non-marine Saline and Alkaline > Hypersaline >... | reverse complement strand
ACCCCAAATCCTCTCACGTAATTCCAGCCATCATCCGCAAATGTGTGGCAGCGAAGCTGTCCGGAGAGAAAGAGATCGTTGTGTGGGGTGACGGTTCACCAACGCGAGAATTTTTATACGTGGAAGATGCGGCGGAAGGCATTCTGATGGCTTCAGAAGCGTATAACAGTTCTGAATCGGTCAATCTGGGTGCCGGGCGTGAGATATCTATCAACGATCTAGTGAAAATGATCGCAGAAAAAACCGGTTATAAAGGAAAACTCGTTTGGGATACCAGCAAGCCGAATGGGCAGCCGCGGCGCGCGTTGGATACTAACAGAGCTTTCCAGGAGTTCGGATTCAAAGCGCAAATGGGATTTGAAGAAGGATTGGAGAAAACCATTAATTGGTATCTGGAAAATCGGGCGTAGAACAGGCGGACCATGAAGGCTGAAGGCTCCATAAAAAAAATAACCATCAAACCAACCAGCGGCTGGTCAGCGTTGAACTTGAAAGACCTCTGGCTGTACCGAGAACTGGTCTATTTTCTCACATGGCGCGACCTTAAGGTCCGCTACAAACAAACCTTACTGGGCGCCAGCTGGGCGATCATGCAGCCTTTTCTGACGATGGTCGTGTTCAGCATTTTCTTTGGCGACTTGGCAAATGTGCCATCTGACGGCGTTCCCTATCCAATTTTCTCGTATGTGGCGCTGATCCCATGGACCTTGTTCTCCAAAGCACTGCAGGATGCCAGCCGGTCGCTGGTTGCCAATCGGCATATGATTACCAAAGTATATTTTCCGCGCATGATATTACCGTTGGCATCCGTGCTGGCGGGTGTGGTTGACTTTATGCTTGCTTTTGTTGTTCTTCTGGGAATGATGGTTTTTTACCGCATCACACCGACAGCCAATACCTGGATGCTTCCTTTGTTTCTTCTGCTGGCAATTATCACTGCCATTGGAGTTGGCCTTTGGTTGTCTGCTTTGAATGTACTTTACAGGGATATCAATTATGTCCTGCCGTTCTTAACGCAATTCTGGATGTTCCTAACGCCGATTGCCTATCCAGCCAGCATGATTCCAGAACGGTGGCGGGTGCTGTACGCGTTAAATCCAATGACGGGTGTTGTGGAAGGTTTCCGCTGGGCGCTGTTGGGAACAGGACAACCCCCTGGATTGATGACAGCCGTATCCGCGCTTGTGGCGTTGGTCCTTCTGATCACTGGCATGTTCTATTTCAAACGCATGGAACGCCTGTTTGCGGATATGGTCTGAGAGAATGTGGAGATTAATTCGATAATGGCGAATACCGCAATTAAAGCAAACCAATTGGGAAAGAAATATATAATCGGCAGCGGAATTAACTCCTACCGCACCCTGCGGGAAACGCTGAACGATCGCTTTACCTTTTCCCGACAAACGGAAACGCACAAAAAAGACAGCGATGTGCTGTGGGCTCTCAGAGATATTTCTTTTGAAGTCAAACAGGGGCAGGTTTTGGGTGTGATTGGCCGCAACGGCGCTGGAAAAAGCACATTGTTGAAATTATTATCGCGCGTAACAGAACCTTCAGAAGGAAGCGTTGATATCTACGGGCGGGTTGGGTCGCTTTTGGAGGTTGGCACTGGTTTTCATCCAGAATTGACAGGCAGCGAAAATATCTTTTTGAACGGTGCGATTTTGGGGATGAAAAAGGTTGAAATTGAGAAAAAATTCGACGAGATCGTGACGTTTGCAGAAGTGGAACAATTTATTGACACACCGGTCAAGCGCTATTCCAGCGGTATGTATTTGCGCCTGGCATTTGCGGTAGCTGCCCACCTTGAGCCGGAAATCCTGGTTGTGGATGAGGTGTTGGCTGTCGGAGATGCGGATTTCCAGAGAAAATGCCTGGGAAAAATGAGTGATGTCGCCAAACAGGGCCGCACCGTATTATTCGTCAGCCATAATATGTCCGCTATATTACGGTTGACGGAAGAGACCTTGGTCATTAATAAAGGCCGCCTGATCAAACGAGCGCCGACCGCAGAAGCGGTTGACTTTTACCTTTCTCAAGAGTTAACCCAGGAAGGCCAGCGCATATGGCGGGAAAACGAAGCAATTGACCTGCAGAACCCTTTCCAGCCGAAGTCTCTGCGACTGCTGGATAAATCCAATCAGCCTGTTGATACTGTCCGCTCAACAGAGGAATTTACTATTGAAGCGCGCTATGCACTCACCAAAGCGATCAAAGGGCTGCGGATCGGTGTTTATGTCATTACTTCTCACGGGGAATATGTGTTTACTACTTTTGATACGGATGACGCGCGAACCTTTGAAGAGTATGCTGTACGCGAACCGGGGAATTATGCCAGCCGCTGCCATATTCCCGCCAATCTGCTCAACGGCGGGCGATTCATTGTCGGTATGAACGCAAGTTCCTACCGTATCCGCACGTATTTTCATGAAGACCAGGCGTTTGTCTTCAATGTCGATGCATCTGGCGCACCCGGGACACAATGGCCGGAACCACGCCTGGGTCCTGTGCGGCCATCAATTTTATGGGAGATAAATCAAATATAAAATGTCCAAATCAAACAATTCAAATCAATCAAAATCGTCTGCCAAGACAGTAATCAAGAATGTCCTCGGACAGGTGCCGTTTACGGCGGAAATTTACTGGCTGGTGCGCCATCGCGATAAAAAGATCAACAGCCGTTTTTCTCTCAAGCGCTTGGAAGAAAATCTTTCAAACCTGTGTGACCAGGCTTTAAATTTCTCGGGCGAAAAGGCGCAACAGCCAAAGTCCATCTTTGTGTTCGCAACTTTGCATTACTGGATTGAACATGCGGCAGTTACAGGTATCTCCCTCGCCGCGATTGGTCACGAGGTTACGCTGGGCTTTCTTCCCTATCATGATTGGCAGAACGAAATTAATAAATTTGATCTGCGTCGGCAGAACCTGTATGCCAAGGATGTGTTGAAGAAAGCGGCATCGGTTTTGGCATCCGTTTCCCTGTTGGATCTACATGCGGGTTATAAAATGCTGCCGGATGATCTGCAGGAGCGGATAGAAATCATCACCAGATACGACACAATGTATACCCTGCAGGTCGAAGGTGTGGATGAGCAAAGTGATATCTATAAGATGCGCTCCCAGCGCAATTTGCTGGCTGCCCGGGCGGCATTGGATTGGTTTGAGACCAACCGACCCGATACGGTGGTTGTTCCCAATGGTACCATTCAGGAATTTGGCGTAGTCTATGAGGTCGCGCGTTATCTGGATATACCAACCGTTACGTACGAATTTGGGGACCAACGCAACCGTATTTGGATTGACCATAATCAGAAAGTAATGATGCAGGATACCGATGCGTTGTGGGATGCCTTTCAGGATCGTCCCATAAACCGCAGTGAAAAAGCGAAGGTCCACGAACTTTTTGAAGCGCGGAAGAAAGCGTCTGTTTGGAAGAATTTCTCCCGTCTGTGGCAGCATGTGCCTGCCAAAGGTGTCTCGATTGCCAGGCAGGAATTGGGCCTTGACGATCGCCCGGTCGTTCTCCTGGCAACGAATGTGCTGGGGGACAGCCTCACCCTGGGACGGCAAATATTTTCCAATTCCATGGAGGAATGGCTGGAGCGCACCCTCCAGTATTTCGGGGGCAGAAAAGAAATCCAATTGGTGATTCGCGTACACCCCGGCGAGATGTTAATTCATGGAAAATCAATGATGGGTGTGGTTGAGAAATTATTCCCAGCCCTACCGGAGCACATCCATGTGATCAGCCCTGAGGAAAAAGTGAATACGTATGACCTGATCGCGGCGTCTGATATTGGCCTGGTGTATACCACCACTGTAGGATTGGAAATGGCCACCAGCGGTGTGCCGGTCATTGTTGCCGGTAAAACACATTACCGCGGGAGAGGGTTTACCCATGACCCGGATGGATGGCGTAAATATTATAAAACCCTGAAAGAAGTATTGGATGACCCCAAAGCTTTCCGGCTGACCAAGGAGCAGATATCATTGGCGTGGGATTACGCTTATCGTTTCTTCTTCGATTACCCGCGCCCATTTCCATGGCATCTGGTGCATTTATGGCAGGATTACAAGGATAATCCACTTAAAAAGGTTGCTGGCAGGTCTGAATGGAAGATCTATCGTCAGGTATTGGATTATCTTGCAGGGGAGCAGATCGATTGGAACGCTATTGCAGAAAGCAAGGATGCGTAATGGAAACCGACCGGACAAAACAGGACGTTCGGAAATTCTATGACCAGATCGGTTGGCAAAAAGTCAGCGAGGATACATACCAGAATGCCCAGTATGAAGATCTGCGCAGGGTTTCCAGCAGCTATATTCACAAATGCCACATGCGGATCAACCGCCATCTAAAACCATCGGGAAAATATCTATTGGATGCTGGTTCTGGTCCCATCCAATATCCTCAATACCTTTCCTATTCAAAAAAATACACCTATCGCGTCTGCCTGGATATTTCTATCGTAGCCCTAGAAGAAGCGCGTGGGCGTATTGGTGCGCATGGATTGTTCGTGGTTGCAGATGTTGCCCGGCTCCCTTTTAAAGATGATGTTTTCGAAGGAATTGTTTCTTTGCATACCCTGCATCACGTTCCCGCGCAAGATTACGTACCCGCCTTCTGGCAGTTGCGACGGGTCCTCTCTCCAAATGCTACGGCAGTAATAGTGAATGGATGGAGCGAATCACGCTTGATGCGTCTATTCAGATACCCCATGCTCCTGATCGAACGCGTCCAGCGTTTGGGAACGCGCCACCCTGCGGGTGCAAAAACAGCGCAATCGTCCCCAAAAACCACGCAAGAAAAACCGAAGGGTACTTTTGTGCACAAATTAACTGCCCAGTCACTCGAAGAGAGCTTAGGGGAGGAGTTTCCTTTTGAAATTATTGTTTGGCGTAGTGTCAGTGTGCGTTTTCTGCGTGCCCTCATACATCCCTTCTTTTTTGGCCGGTTTTTCTTGTGGATCATATATCAACTGGAGGAATTGTTTCCAGCCTATTTTGGCGTTAATGGACAATATCCAATGATTTATTTTAAGAAAACATCTAATGGTTGGACGGGTAGGTAAAAATGAATTGGAACGATAAAGTAATTTTAGTAACTGGCGGTACAGGTTCTTTTGGAAAGAAATTTATCGAAATTATGCTGCGGGAATATCAACCAAAGAAGCTGATTGTTTTCAGCCGCGATGAACTCAAGCAGCATGAAATGCGCCAGATGGGGTTTTCCCAGGAAAATTTGCGTTATTTTATTGGCGATATCCGCGATTATGATCGGCTGCGGCGCGCGTTTGAAGGGGTGGATTTTGTCGTGCATGCAGCTGCCTTGAAGCAGGTTCCAGCCTGTGAATACAATCCCATGGAAGCGGTGAAAACTAATATTTTAGGAAGCAGCAATGTGATTGACGCAGCCCTTGATGCAGCAGTAGCGCGTGTGATTGCGCTCAGCACGGATAAAGCAGTCAACCCCATCAATCTCTACGGAGCCACGAAATTGGCGGCGGAAAAATTGTTCGTGCAGAGCAATGCCTACGCCGGCGGTCGAAAAACAAGGATGAGCTGTGTGCGCTATGGGAATGTTGTCGGCAGCCGCGGCAGCGTGGTGCCGTTGTTTATTAAACAAAGGCAAAGTGGTATTGTCACGGTTACTGATGAACGCATGACCCGCTTTTGGATCTCACTGGAAGAGGGGGTGCGGTTTGTTATCCGCTGCCTGTCGGATATGCAGGGCGGAGAAGTGTTTGTTCCAAAAATCCCAAGCATGAAGGTGTCCGATCTGGCGCAGGTGATGGCGCCGCAAGCCAAAATTGAATATATTGGGATTCGCCCCGGTGAAAAATTGCATGAAGTCCTCATTTCAGAAGATGAAGCCCGCACGGTTGTTGCGCTAGAGGATATGTATGTCGTACAGCCGGCAGCGGCATTATGGTTTGGTAGAGAATGGGAATCAAAGGGAAAAACATTGCCGGATGAATTTCGGTATGCCAGCAATAATAACGAAGATTGGTTGACAGTCGAGCAAATTAAAGAAATTGTCCGGCCGATTGAAGAAGGTTTTTCCGCCTAAGGAGGTTATGTGCGGATTCTTGTACTGGGTGCGTCGGGTTTATTGGGTTTGAATTTTTGTTTGGACCAATCTCGCCAGCACACCGTTATTGGTGTGGTAAACAACAGATCATTAGTTGATGTTCCCTTTGATGTTATTCAAAAAGATCTAGTCGTAGGGGAAAATTTTCATAACATTGTTGAAAGTTCCAACCCGGATCTGGTTGTCAATTGCGCCGCTATGGCGAATGTTGACCAATGCGAGCGAACGCCAGAAATAGCAGAACGGATTAACGCTGTTTTCCCGGGTGAAGCGGCAGCGCAGTGCGGGGAAAAGTGCATCCCATTTATCCACATCTCAACCGACGCCGTTTTTGACGGTACAAACGGCGGCTATCGGGAAGAAGATCTTCCCAATCCACTTTCTGTTTACGCTCGTACGAAATGGCAAGGGGAGAAAGCGGTAGCACGGGAAAATCCGCAGGCTTTGATCGCCAGAGTTAATTTCTTTGGCTACAGCATATCTGGCAGCCGAAGCCTGGCGGAATATTTCATCAATCAATTGTCGTCGAGTCAAGCAGTCCATGGCTTTACGGATGTTCTGTTTTGCCCTTTGTACGTAAGGGATTTAGTCAAAACGATCATGCGCATGGCAGCAGAACGCCTTACCGGTTTATACCATGTGGTTAGCGTTGACCGCCTTAGTAAATATGATTTCGGGAAAGCAATCGCAGCGCGTTTTGGCTTTAATCAGGACCTGATCCAGCCGATCCGGCAGGCAGAATCCGGGCTGATCGCGCCCCGCTCATTGAATCTTACCCTTTCAGTCGATAAACTAAGTGGAAGCGGGATACCGTTGTTCACTGTGGGGCAGGAAATTGACCACCTCTACCTGGATTACCTGGCAGGGCGCCCGGAAAAAATCATAGCTTTTCTTCAAGAAAAAGAATAAGGAGAGCGTATGGAAATCAAAATTAATCAAAAGACAATTGGCATCGGTCATCCAACCTATTTCATTGCGGATATCGCCGCCAATCATGATGGTAACCTAGATCGCGCAAAAAAACTGATTCAATTGGCCAAAGATTGCGGCGCGGATGCCGCCAAATTCCAAAATTTTTCTGCCAGGAAGATCGTGTCCGATTACGGTTTTCGGAATCTGGGTGGAAGACAGTCCCACCAGGAGAAATGGGATAAATCTGTTTTTGAAGTGTATCAGGATGCATCTATTCCATTGGATTGGACGCCCATTCTGAAAGAAGAATGTGATCGGGCTGGCATTGATTATTTTTCTTCTCCCTATGATTTTGACGCGATTGATTATCTTTATTCTTTTATGCCTGCTTACAAGATCGGATCAGGAGAAATTGACTGGCTGGAAGCGCTTGCGCGTATGGCGGACAAAGGTAAACCTGTTTTACTGGCTACGGGCGCAGCCGCGATTGGCGAAGTACAGCGTGCTGTCCATACGATTCTGGATCGCAATAAACAGCTGGTATTAATGCAGTGCAATACCAATTACACTGCCAGCGAGGATAATTTTCACCATATCCATTTGCGTGTATTGGACACCTATCGCACTATGTTCCCGGATGTCATCCTGGGTTTGTCAGACCATACTTTCGGGCATGCTACGGTGCTGGGCGCGGTCGCGCTGGGGGCCCGCGTCATTGAGAAGCATTTCACGGATGATAATGACCGGCCGGGGCCGGACCATAAATTTGCCATGAACCCAAACACCTGGTTGGAAATGGTGAAAAACACACGGCTTCTGGAACAGGCGCTGGGGGGTGCGGATAAGACCATCGCCGCGAATGAGCGTGAAACCAGTGTCATCCAGCGCCGCTGTGTTCGCGCTGGGCGGGACTTGAAAAAAGGGGAAATAATTACCCGGCAGATACTGGATGTGCTGCGGCCTGCCACGCCAGGTGCGATCTTACCGGATCAAATTAATAGCGTGATTGGGATGAAAACCGCCCAACCGATACCATTTGGAAAAGAAATTTGCTGGGGAGATCTGATCAGCGGCGAGGATGAATAATTTGCGAATCCTGTATTGTTCTCAGAATTATTGTCCGCATGATCACCGTTTTCTGACCGCACTCAGCGAGTCGGAACATGAGGTCTTTTGGTATCGCCTGGAAAACCGGGCGTTTGAGGAACGGCCGCTGCCAAAATCCATTCAAGTTGTGGCATGGAAAGGCCAGAAATCCAGCTACACATGGTTCGATTACCCTATGCTCGTCTGTAACTTCAAACGCGTTGTGAAATCGATCAATCCGGATATCATCCATGCTGGGCCTATCCAAACGGTGGCACTTGTCCCTGCGCTGGGGAATCTGCATCCATTGATGAGTATGTCCTGGGGTTTCGACTTACTGCAGGATATGCACAGGGATGGGATTTGGAAAGCCGTTACAAAATTTGTCCTACGTAGAAGCTCATGGCTGATAGCAGACTGTCAGACTGTTAAGAAGATTGCCATGCAAAATGGTTTTCCTGAAGAAGCCACTACTATTTTCCCGTGGGGTGTTGACCCGCAGCTATTCCAGCCGGATTTCAACCGAAAGAAAAGGAAAGAGTTCGGCTATGAAAATGATTTCGTAATGGTGCATACACGATCCTGGGAAAGTCGTTATGGCGTGGATATCGCCCTGAAAGGATTTCTTTCTGCTTACCGCCGCAATCCTTCAATTCGAATGATTATGCTGGGTGGTGGCTCGCAGGAAAATTCAATCAAACAATTTGTGTCTGACCACAACCTGCAGGATCATATTCTTTTCAAGGGATACCAAAAGAACCAGAACCTGGTGGACTATTATCAAATAGCGGATGCATACCTGAGTGCTTCACATATCGATGGTTCTTCCGTGGCGCTGTTGGAATCAATGGCTTGCGGGTGCCCGGGTATCGTGTCGGATATACCCTCGAATCTGGAATGGATAAGCGACGGCATTCAGGGTTGGACTTTCAAGGATGGCGATAGCGAATCGCTTGGGGAGGCGATTCTGCAGGCTGCCGATGATTCGCCAGACAGACGGAAAAGAGGCCTGGCAGCCAGAGAAAAAGCGCAGCAGGATGCAGATTGGAATAAAAGCGTATCCAGCCTGTTAAATGCATATGAGCAATGTCGAAATGAGTTTCTGGGGATATGACAGATCAAAGTGAACGCATTGTATGCCTGGTCCAGGCCCGTATGGGCTCCAGCCGGCTGCCGGAAAAAGTGATGAAGGAAATATGCGGCCAGCCGATGTTGTCCTGGGTAATTGACCGCGCCAGGCGATCCACATTGATCACTACTTTTGCAGTTGCCACAACGACTTCTTCCGATGATCAAGACATTGCTGATTGGTGTTCTACCCATCATGTTGCCTGCTATCGCGGCGCGGAATACGACGTGCTGGACCGTTTCTACCGGGCAGCTTCATGGTTGCAGGCGGATATCGTTGTGCGGCTGACGGGGGACTGTCCGTTCATGGATGCCTCTTTGATCGATCAAGCAATTGTGCGTCTGCAGCAAAACAAATTAGATTTTGTGGCTAACCGTCTGCCGCCGCCTTTTCACCGTTCGTTCCCGATTGGGTTGGATGTGGAAGTTGTGCGTTTTCCCGCATTGCAGCAAGCCTGGCAGCAAGCAGATCAGCCTTTTGAGCGCGAACATGTGATGCCCTATATCTATGAAGAACCCGGAAGGTTCGTCATAGAAGTCCTACATGCCGACCAGGATCAGGGCGCCCAGCGCTGGACGGTGGATACCCCGCAGGACTTAGATTTTATCCAGGCAGTTGCGCAAGAATTTGGCTGCCGAAACGATTTTTCGTGGAAGGAAGTATTGTGTGTATTGGATGCCAAACCGGAACTGATGCGTATTAACGCTGCGGTGCAGCATAAATCTTTCCGTGATGTCGATAACCGCTCGGCTGCGGAAAAGGACCAAACCCAATGAGCAAAGCGCTGATAACCTTATTCTCTGCTCCCAAACCTTTCGTTGACACACACATCTCGATAATCCAGGAAAATGCGCTGCGGTCCTGGAAAAACCTTGCGCCCGATGTGGAAATCCTCCTGATGGGCGCGGAGGAAGGCTTGGCTGACGCGGCATCCCGTTTGGGAATACAGTATTTTCCAGGCGTTGCCTGCAATCAATTGGGGACACCGCTCATCAGCTCCATGCTGGAAATTGCTCACCGCGAGAGCCAGGCGCCGGTATTGGGGATCATTAATACGGATATTATCGTGTTCCGCACCTTGTTGGAAGCAGTACGCCTTTCCCGTCAGCGCTTTGATCGCTTTGTCTTAATTGGCCAGCGCTGGGACATGGAAATCACCGATCACTTGGGAGATT
>Ga0180431_10010334_pt1 | contig 10394 bp, 7 predicted proteins | sample SS_ome_11_FD_132459 | JGI IMG/M metagenome (GOLD analysis project Ga0180431, IMG submission 132459) | Hypersaline lake sediment archaeal communities from the Salton Sea, California, USA - SS_1_MS_1 metaG | ecosystem: Environmental > Aquatic > Non-marine Saline and Alkaline > Hypersaline >... | reverse complement strand
TCAACACCCTGAGCTGGGGGACCACGGGCATTTTCGTCGACGGCGTGTCGGTTCCCGACTCCGCCTGCATCCAACGGCAGTGGGTTCTCGACACCGGCCCCGGTCAACGCTTGCCGGCCCCCATCAATCCCCTCATCGTCCTGCGCGACGGCCGTCCCTTTCTGGCCTCGAGCGCGATCGGCTCGGGTCTTTACGAGGAGACGATCCAGGGCGTGGTCAACGTGCTCGACTACGGGATGGATCCCAAGAAAGCGCAGCATGTTCCGACCTTCCGCTACCCCGAGTTCAATGATCCGTCTTATCCCACCCGGGTCACGCGGGGAGATTTTTCCGCGAGCCTGCTCGAGCGCGTGCGGGCGATGGGGATCCCGATCGTGGAGGAGGCGCCGGAAGAGGCATACGGGTTCGGCCACTGGATCGGCGCCATCATCGAGCCGGGGAGCGGCCGGCGGATGGGCGCGACTTCCAACGTCTTCAACGGGCACGCCGAAGGGTATTGAAGAATGGGGATGGGCAGGACCCGGCCGGAAGGGCCGTTGCCGAGGAGTGGCAAGCCTGCGAGTACTTAGGGCTCGCGGTCAGGATGTTGTGCGTCGCCCGGCGAACGCGACACCAGGTCCAGGAACACATCTTCAAACGGCTCGCCCCCCAGCTCGGTCTGACGCCGCAGCTGATCCGGCGTCCCATCGGCGACGATCCGGCCGCGATCGAGGACCACCACCCGCTGGCAGATACGCTCGACAAACGACATGACGTGCGACGAGATGACGAACGTCGTCCCATGAGCCGCCATCTCGGCGATGCGCAATCGCAGGCACCGCATGCTCTCGGTGTCGAGACCGTTGAGCGGCTCGTCGAGCAAGGCCAGGCGGGGAGAGCCCATCAGCGCGGCGACCAGGGCGATCTTCTTGCGCATGCCGAGGGAGTAGTCCGCGATGAGCACGTGACGGCGGTCCTCCATCCCGAAATAGCCGAACATCTCGCGGCGCTCGTCGGCGTTGTCGAGCCCCTTGACGCCGGCCACAAAGCGCAGGAACTCCGCCCCGGTCAGGCGTTCGTAGAGCAGGAGCTCCTCCGGCAGATAGCCGATCACCCGGCGCGCCTCCACCGATTGGCGCTGGGCATCGTGGCCGGCGACCCGGATCGTCCCCCGGTCGAGCTCCACCAAGTCGAGAATGGCGCGAAACAGCGTCGTTTTGCCGGCACCGTTCGCCCCGGCGAGGCCCACGATCCCGCGTTCGACGGTGAGCGACACCCCATCGAGCGCCACCACCTTCCCGTAGCTCTTGGAGACCGAATCGATCTCGAGCACCGGCACCTCGTCGTTCAAGCCTCGACCTCCGTGAATCGGACCCGCCGCGTTGACCGCTCCTGAAGCTTGCCGGCGACGACCAGGTAGAAGATCGCCCACAACCACCACCCCTGGGGATAGAAGATCATCAGCGCCGCCAGGGCCAGGGCGATCAGCGCGCTGAATGCCAGACCCAGGAGCGGCCGGGCGGCGATCTCGAAGGCCGCGAGGCCGATCGTCGAGGCGACGATCCACGCCGACGCCGCGAGCTGCAAGATCGAGAGCCCGACCTCCGCGGTCGAGCCGCCCGGCAAAACTGTGAGAATCGCCATCCCGGCGACCCACGCCGGCAGGGCCAGCAAGCGCGCCAGCCACAACTTGGTCCGTGCGATCTCGTCAAGCTTGACGCCACTGGACTTCTCGACCCAGAAGCGCGGGAGCTCGTGTTTGAGGACCAGCGGCACGAGGGCGACCATGCAGAGGATGGCGACCACACAACCCGCCAGCGCGAATCGCCGCAGCCAGAAGGCATCCGGAGCCACCGCGGGGAGGACCAGCAGGACGAGGAACTCCGTCGCCAGGGCCAGCACCACCGCCAGATGAACCGCCGGCGAGAAACCGCGCACGACGAGCCGCACGTCGCGCACGAGCTGTGCGCTCAGAGCTCCCGCCCGCTCGGACGCCAGCCGCCCACCCGCGAGCCGTTCCCACATCGCATGCCCGCTACGCCCGGGCGCGCGCAGGATCCGCTGGGCCACCTCGAGATCGCGCCGATGCCAGCGCCCGAAGAGCCACCGGGAAAGCAGGTACAAAAGCGCAACGGTGGCGGCGAAGAACCATGGCTCGGCGGCGGGCAAGACCCGCTGCGGCACCTCCAGGGCCTGGCCGAGGACGGTTTCGATCTGCGCCGCCGCCGCCCACCAGGGCAGCAGCAGGAACCGCAGCGCCGGAATTCCGGATCCGGCCGCCACGGCGACGACGAAACCCGCGGCGAGCACGCTCCAACGGCTCAGAAGACGCAGACGGACCCGGACCTGCGCCACCAGCATCTGAAGGATCGCCAACGGGAAAAGCGCCGCGAGCAAGCGCAGAGCCCAGATGACCGCCACCGAGGAAACCTCCTCCGTCACCGTCACGGCCGCCAGCAGCAGCAGACCCCAAGCCGGGGCGTTGCGCGCCATACCCACGCCCAGGGCGACGTGAAAGCGTGCTCCTTGAGGCAACGGCAAGGCATCGAGATAGGCGGTGGCCGTGCGCTGGGCGAACACCTCCCTCAGGGTCGAGGGCACGAGCGCCACGGTCACCATCAGGGCCGCCGCGAGCCCCACCGCGCCCGGAATCCCCCCGTGCTCCGCGGCGAGGTACGAGCCCAGCGGCGCGCGGACCAGATCGAGATAGCGCTCACCGATCCACAACAAGCCGCCCAGGATCACCGGTCCCAGAACCAAGACCGGGAAGGCGTTGGCCCGCAGCCAGCGACGGTGGGAACGCAGGCGATATCGCAGGATCAGGATCGTCGGTCGCATCCCCCAAGCTCGCGGATCCTCCACGAGAGCGCCTACTCCAGACTCCCGACCACCTGTTCGACCTCTTCGAGGATCTCACCCGATGCGACCAGCTCTTTCATTCGCGTGTGATCCGGATAAAGCGGCCGGTCGACGTCGAGAAAGTCAACATATCTCCGGATGACTTCCTTCGCCTTGGTGACCCCCTTGCCGAAGGCATAGTCGCGGAAATCCAACGCCTGAGCGGCCGCCATGAGCTCAATCCCCAAGACGCCGTAGGCGTTATCCAGGATCTGGAAATTCTTGATCGCCGTATTCATGCCCATGGAGACGAAATCCTCCTGATCCGCCGCCGCCGGGATGGATTGAATCGACGCGGGCATCGAGAGGATCCGCTGCTCGACGATCTGCATGTCGGCGGTATATTGGCTCAACATGAGACCTGAGAACATTCCGGCGCCCTTGGTCAGGAACTTCGGCAATCCGACGTTCAATGCCGGATGGTTCAGCCGATTCATCCTGCGCTCCGACAATACGCTGATCATGGTAATCGCCGCACCCACCATGTCCATGGGCAGCGACACCGGAGTTCCCTGGAAGTTGGCGCCGGACAACTGAAGGTTTTCTTCGGGGAAGAAAACCGGATTATCGCCGACCCCGTTCAACTCGATTTCGACCTGCGAGCGAGCATACGCCACGGCATCGTGCGCGGCGCCGATGACCTGCGGAGTCGAGCGCATCGAATAGGCGTCCTGAACCTTGCACTTGAGCTTGCCCTCGTACAGATCGCCCCCTTGGATCAGTTTGGTAATCGCCCGGGCGGAGCGCACGGCTCCGGCAAAGCCGCGCGCTTCATGCAACTTGGGAGTATAGGGCTTCATGTTGGCTTTCAGGGCCTCGAGGGACATGGCGGCGGCGATCTCCGCCTGCTTCAGCCAGTGGTTCGTGTCGTGGAGCAACAGCGCGCTCATCGCCGTCAACACATTCGAGCCGTTAATGGTCGCCAGCCCGTCCCGGGCATGCAATCCCGGGATGGGAATTCCCGCCCTGGCGAACGCTTCGGTGCCGTCAAGCAGTTCACCCTGGTAGTAAGCCTCCCCCTCTCCCATCATCAGCAGGGCGATTTGCGACATCGGTGCCAGATCCCCGGAGGCCCCTACCGAACCTTTTTGACAGACAAAAGGCGTCACTCCCTTGTTCAACATCTCCACCAGGGTAAGGGTGATCTCCGGCCTGCAGGCGGACATGCCGTGCGCATGCACGTTCACTCTCGAGGCCATGGAGCCCCGGACGTACTCGATGGGTGCCGGCTCACCGATGCCGGCGGCATGATTGTATATCAGGTACTTCTGAAATTCTTTGATCTGATCGTCGGTCAAGATCATCTCGGAAAACTCACCGATGCCGGTGTTGACCCCATACATGATTTCCCGGGCGCGAATCTTGTCCTCCAACATGACGCGGCATTGCTTGATCCGCTCCAGGGCGTCGGGATGAAGCTCGACTTTCTCATGGTGCCGAGCGATTCTCTCCAGTTTCTCGATCGTCAGTCCTGATCCGTCCAGTACGATGGTCACCATGACCTCCTTGTCGGAAACGTAGAACGGCAGCGAGCCGTTGCTACCGGCGATTCGTTGGTTGTGGGCCAGCGCGTGCCCCCGGTGGCGTCCGGTCCGGCTCCGGCGGCTGGGCCCGGAGAGCGTCGCGAGCGAGAGCGAGCGAGCGGCGCCTCCCGGCGGCGGACTCTACCACGCAGGAGCCGTGGCCGCCAACCATCCCACTCCCGGTCCTCGGGCACCGGCCTTCCGAGTCGCCGCCGGAGAAGGGGCCACCCCGCCATGAGTCCTTCTCGGGAGCGGTCCACCCGGTCCGTCAGGTGCCGGAGGGGCGGGCGAGATCCAGACTCATCTGAAGCTGGGTGATGCTCTCTTTCTTGAAACCGAGATTTTCAAATAACCCCGCTCCCAACTCCTCCGGAGTCAACACCGGTACCTTCCAGCTCTTACCGGGAAAGCGACCCAACAGAGCTCGAATCAGCCTCCGCGTCCAACCTTGCCTCCTGAACGCCGACTCGACCACCAACGCCTTGAGGGTAATCAGCTTCGGGTGCGGGTCGGAAATCACGGCATAGGCCGGACCAAGGCGGTAGCCTTGGGCCGGGGAGCTCAACTGGGCGACGGTTTCCCCCGAAATCTGCCACGGCAGATGCGCCTGGCCGCCATGGATGGTGAGCATCTCCCCGACCCGCCGGATGTCGACCTTGGCGAGGGAATCGGCCGAGGGCGACCCCGGCGCCTGGCCATTCAGGGAGTACCCCACCAGCCGTCGGTCGACGCGAAAGCCAAAGCGATCGTAGAGTCGCAAGGCGGCGGTATCGCGCTCGATCACTTCCAGGACCAGTCGCCGATCCCCTCGCCGACGGCCCTGGACGAGCAACCGTTCCATCAGCCAACGCCCCACACCCCGCCCGCGGACCGACGGTGCGAGGCCCATCGTGGTTACCCGCGTCGTCCATCCTCGGCGCGCCAGCAACGCCAACCCGAGCGTGGAGGTTTTGGCAACCACGACCCGACTCACTTTCAGGTCGATCCCTTCGGTCCGGATTTTTTCCGCCAGGAGCTCTCCGTCGATCAAAACTCTTACCGGATAATCGGCAAAGCTACGATTGAGCAGGTCGGCCAATTCGACGATACTGTAACACCAGGCCGGTTTGAGCACCAGACCCGGGGGTCTGCGATGATGATAACGCTTCTGTTCCATGGATTCAGGCCGTCAGAATGACATAGAATCCCTTGGTTCTGAGGCTCTCCAGGTCGACCTCGAACGAGCTTGGAAGCTCGCGAAAACGCTCGGGAAGCTCGGTGGTCTGCGGGATGATCTCCCAGGAGGAAAAGCCCGCGCGTACGATCCAGTCTTCAAGGGTCGAACGGGTGAAAAACCGCAAGTGGGTGTAGCACAGAAGGCCGATGGGCAGATAATCCCACCTCCCGGCGAGAAGATCTTCGACCACGGAGTAGTGCCCCACGTTGGGTACGGAGAGCACGATCCGCCCGCCCGGCCTGAGGACGGACCTCATCCTGGCCAGGAACCGTTCCGGATCGCTCAGGTGCTCGAAGAGCTCGGTGGCCACGACGGCATCGTAGCTCCCGGGGATCTCTACCCGGAGTACGTCGCCCACGATCACCCGCGCGAGCCGGGCCGCCGCCGCCTGCGCCACCACCGGGTTGAGCTCAATGCCGGTGACCCGGCAGCCGCAGCGGTCCTGAATGAACTTTCCGGTCAGGCCCCGCCCGCAGCCGATCTCCAGGACGTCTTGCACCCGGCTCGGGAGGTGCGCCAAGACGTCTTCTCGGAGCTCTCCGTAGTAGTCGACGAATTGGTGAAAAATCCCGCCTTGGGCCAGCTGCTCGGAGCTCCACCCCTGAACGACGGAAGGATCGGTGAGAAGCCGCGCCAGGGGGAGCCGGGCTGCGTGCTCCTCAAAGAACGCGCCTGAGAAAAGCGAGACCGGCAGGTGGCAGCACCTCGGTTCGCGGGGTGCGTGTGCCTCGTCGAGGATGCGCCGTTCGACGGCATCATAGCCCCGCAGAGAATAGATCGGAATCTCCTCGATGATGGGGAAGCTCACGAGCGGCCGGGGCAGGGCGACTCCGGCTCCCCCGTCGATGAGCTCCTGCATGCGCTTCAGGCTGGCCGGGGAGAGGTAGACGTTTTCCTTGCCGAGCACCAGAACGTAGCTGCGGCTCCCTTCGGGCACGGGCTCGGTGGAGCGCCCATCCCAGACGAGCTGCTCCACCGAGCCGAAGACCCTGCGGATCTGGGCGACGCACAACGAAAGCAGATAGCGAAACTCCGGCGCCCGGGCGTCTTCTTCCGCCTGGTGCTTGAGAAGGAGGAGATTCGCCATCGTGCCCTTGGTGCTACGCGTCCTCGATCAGATCCTGCCGGGTGAGCCGGGCCTTCTCGGCCGTCGTCTCGGTGACCTCGTAGATCCAGGAGCCGTGGAACTTGTTGAACTCACCGATCTCGTCGGCCCGGGCCAGGATTTCCGACTTCTCCTGCGCTTCCTGCTCATCGGCATCCATCGCGATCGACACCTGCCCGGCGGTATGGAAGCCGCGGATGCGCAGGTAGTGCTTTTCGTCCCGGCTGGCGACCGCCACCTGGTAGCCGGACTGGTCCTTGAGCTCGACCTCGACCATGGTATCGAATCGAAGCGCTCCGACCTCCGGATCGTCGGCCAGGTAGTGCTTGGTGAAACGCAGACCCGAAAGCATCGACTTGGCCCGGCTCATCTTGGAGCTCTCCTTCTTGCCCGCCGGCAAGTCGGCGAGCTTGAGCTCGCCCTCCTGGTCCTCGATCAGGTAATCGGCGCCGCGGATCGCGGCGATGTCCGACTGCTTGACGTCGAGAATGTCTTTGTTCAGGAAATCGTCCTCGCCGGTTGAGAGGTAAACCCGGGAGCTGGTCAGGTAGATGAGACCGTCCTCGGTGTCGGTACGGCGGATGTAGCTGCCCGATCCGCCTTCGAATGCCTTGCCGACGAGGAAATGCACCATCTCCTTGTCGGCCGCATTCTTGAACACCACCTCGGTGGGCTCGACCCCGCCCGGTACCAGCTCCAGCTCCTCGACAAGGTCTTCACCTTTGCCGACCTCCTGCTCGAGAGCGAGCTCCAGCACGTCGCGGATGAAGCGATTGACCGATTCGTTTTTCGCCGGATAGCCGTGGGCGCCGACGACGCGGAACTCGTCGCTCGTGCGCCGCAGATGGGTCGTCTCCTCGCCCTTGGTGATCAGGATCTCGGCGATCTCGTCGGGGTTGAGGTTGGGGAGAAACTTCTGTCCGCGTTCGAAACGCTCCGCTTTTTGCACGCTCTCGACGTACGTGAAGACGGAGAGGATCAGCAAAACCGCGGCGACGACGGCCAGGATAGTGTTGGTCTTCACGATGCACTCCTTCTTGCCTGGAAGTCACGTACCTTACGGCGGAATAGCAGAAACACTCCGAGCACCAGCACCAGCGAGGGCGTCGCTCCCAGGGTCGCCAGGCGAACCCAGGTCTCCTCGCCTTCGAGCGCCGCCCGCTTGGCTTTGCGGATCTCGCGCAGCTCGGCGTTGGCGGCCTCGATCCTCTCGTTGAGCTCGTCGATCTCGTCCTGGAGCTGCTTCTGGAAAAGCGCGGCGTTGCGGGCGCTGACGCTGCCTTGCTTATCCCGGAGCTCGTTCTGGAAGCGTTCGACTTCGGCGCGCAGCTCGCGCTCGCGCTCCCGGGTCTGAACGTCGGCCTGCTCCTCGATGTCGTCGAAGAGGGTGAACGGCCGGCGGATGGTCTTCTTGGAGCGTACCTTCATCAACTCCTCGGAGCCGAACAGGTAGTCGACGGCGTTGAGCAGCACCTTGTGGTTGTCGTTGGTGGCGATGGCGCCGAAGGGGGTGTTCTGGAAGGCCACCTGGTCGGAGATGAAGTCGACGTCGGCGAAGACCAGCACCGTGGCCTCCTTGCGCTGGTCCTCGGGCACCGGATCCTTGTGGATGATCTCGTCGCTTTCCTGCGGCGGCAGATCGATGCCCGGCGGCAGCCCGGCCGGCGGCGGGGGGGGTTCGCCCGGAACGTCGGCGCCGTCGGGGAAGAGCGGCTCAAGCCGGCCCTGCACGAGGTAGGCCAGCACCACCGTCTTGCTCCTCTCCGGGTCGAAGGCGTCGCGCAGCTTGCCGGGATTGTTGGCGTCGTTGAACACCAGCTTCTTGTCGTCGCCCGGGAAGCCCGGCACGATCTCCAGGGTGTTGCCGCCGGCGGTGGTGGTGATGAGCGGCACCAGGGTCGCTTTCTCCTCGGCGCCCTCGAGCTTCTCAAGGCTTCCGGCGAGGAAGAAGCGCAGGTTGTTCAGGCCGCGCATGATCGGGTGCGTGGTGTCGAGGGTCTCGGCACTGGTCTCCGGATCGATCCCCAGGTCGATGATCACCCGCTCGGCCTGACCACGCATCGACACCGCGCGGGTGATGCCGAGCTCGAAGTCGGCAGCCACCTGGTCTTCCTTGCGCTCCAGACCCCACTGGGCCAGCAGCCTCTCCAGGTTCGACGACGGCTTGTACTGGTACGCCAGCCACGGCTGCTGCGGGTTGCGCGGCGGGATGTCGTTGAGCGCGTAGGGATCGAGGAAGATCAGCGTGTTGCCGCCGGTGGTGATCCACTCGTCGAGGGCCCACAGGGCCCGGTCGTTGAGGTTCTTGGGATGGATGACCACCACCAGGTCGTACTCGTCGCGCGGGATGTGATCGGTGTCGGTGTCGATCTTGCTCACCTGGTACGACTCCTCGAGCAGCTTCATCGCGATCCACGACTCGCCCGGATCCTTGCCCTGGGCCGCGAGGATCTGCGCCATGTAGGGATTGGTCGCCTCGGAGACCACCCGCAGGCTGGAGAGGACCCCGATCCGCTTCTGTTGTGGCCAGATCAGGTTGTGGATGTGCTTCGAGATCTCGTACTCGATCGACTCCTGCTGGTTCGGCCACAGGAAGTCGATCACGTCGCGGCTGCCGGTCTGGGTCTGGAAGACCAGGCCGAAGAAGAACAGATCGCCGTGCTGATTGATCGGTTTGCCGTCCAGACCGTAGTCGGTGGCGTCCTGGGCCTCGTCGCTGTCGGGCACCGGATCGATGAACTGCACCCGGATCTTGCCGTCGGAGGCGACTTCGTACTCCCGGAGCAGGGCCTCGAGGTAGGTCTCGTAGGTGATGAAGTCTTTGATGAACTTGGGCAGGGTCTTGCCCGCCGTCTCCGAGAAGTAGAGCTTGATCCGGATCGGCTTGATGCCCTCCTGCTGCATCTTCTCCAGGATCTCCCGCGTTCCCTCCGACAGCGAGTAGAGGTTGTCGGCGGTGAGATCGGCGCGGGCGTTCTCGCCGTTTTGTGCGATCACGTGGATGCCCAGGACGGTCACCAGGGCGATCAGAACGAACGTGCTGATACGACTTGCGAGAATCTTCTTCATGGGGATGACCTCCTCACGATGCCTTGGTGCGGTCGAGGGCGAGCATGCCGCAGACGAGCCAGCCGACGGTGAAGGCGAGGAAGAAGACCAGCGATCCCAGCTGCAGCAGACCGCGGGTCAGGGTCTCGAAATGATCCGCCAGGCTGAGGCTCAGAAGCACTTGCTCGAGGTAGCCGCCGAGGACGAAGATCTTGCCGATGGTCTCGAGCGACTGCGGCAGGCCGATGATCAGGAAAAACACCGTGGCCGCGGTGCCGAGGATGAACGCCACCACCTGGGTTTTGGTGATGGCCGAGAACAGCATGCCGATCGCGAGATAACAGGCGGCCAGCAGCAGACACCCCAGGTAGCCGGTGAACATCACCCCCCAGTCCGGATCCCCGAGGCGGGCGACCTGCCAGACCAGCGGTGCGGTCAGGAGCAGCGAGAAGGCCAGGAAGCACCAGCCGGCCAGGAACTTGCCGAGGTACGAGGCCTCGAGGGTCACCGGCAGGGTGAACAGAAGCTCCACCGTCCCGGTCTTGCGCTCCTCGGCCCACAGCCGCATGGCCACGGCCGGGACCAGCACCACGAACAGCCACGGGATGTAGGTAAAAAACGAATC
>Ga0180431_10010333_pt1 | contig 10395 bp, 6 predicted proteins | sample SS_ome_11_FD_132459 | JGI IMG/M metagenome (GOLD analysis project Ga0180431, IMG submission 132459) | Hypersaline lake sediment archaeal communities from the Salton Sea, California, USA - SS_1_MS_1 metaG | ecosystem: Environmental > Aquatic > Non-marine Saline and Alkaline > Hypersaline >... | reverse complement strand
TGAACGGGCAGATATACTGCCATGGAAATCCTCTGGACATATTTGAGAGAATAAAAAATTATGGATATGAGGAATGCGCTAAATGCCGTCTATTCGAACAAAGCCTTAAAATATGAGATATTCAGAAAACCATATTGGTAATAAGAACGTTAGTGATGAAGAACTGCTGAAGACCTTCAGTCCTGCTTCTGAGTCAAAGGGGCCAAAAGATACGGGGGAATTTGAAGAAGAGGAGGTTGAAAGACTCAAGCAGACCGGAATCGACCTCACCCATCCGAATAGAACAGGGACCTTTGTTCAGACAAATCACACGGTACAGAGGTGTGATTGTGAGTCATCGGGCATAGAGCTGCTGCCTGTCACAGCGGCCCTTAAAAAATACGATGGCCTCAAGGAATATTGGTGGAGACTTATATCGGCAGAGAAAGATTCTTTTACTCGGGAAGCTGACCAGGAACTCGATAACGGGTATTTCATTCGGGCCCTTCCCGGTGAGAAGGTAATCTATCCACTGCAGACCTGTCTTTATATCCGGGATGAAAATTTGGCCCAGCGCGTTCACAACATAGTTATAGCGGAAGAAGGTTCTGAATTAAATATCATCACCGGGTGTTCCACCCATCCCCATCTGAGATCCGGACTGCACATAGGCATATCTGAATTTTATGTAAAGAAGGGGGCCAAATTAACGTTTACCATGATCCACAACTGGGGTGAAAATGTATACGTAAGGCCCCATACTGGTATCAGGGTAGAAGAGGAAGGTGTCTTTCTCTCTAATTATATTTCCCTTAAGGGGGTAAAGTCTGTCCAGACCCTTCCAACAGCCACCCTGACAGGTCCGAATGCCGTGGCCCGCTTTAATTCCGTTATCGTGGCCCCTGAGGGCTCAAATATAGACATCGGCGCCGAGGTCATACTTGAGGCCCCTGGAAGCAGGTCCGAGGTAATATCCCGTGCCATATCTTCCGGCGGCCGGGTAGTTGCCCGGGGACACCTTATCGGCCTTGCCCCTGATATTAAGGCACACCTTGAATGTCAGGGCCTGATATTGGCAGAACACGGCGTAATTCATGCCATACCGGAGCTGGAGGCCCATGTGGCGGGTGTAGATATGTCCCATGAAGCAGCTGTAGGGAGAATCGCCCAGGAGGAAATTGAATATCTTATGGCCCGAGGCCTTGATGAAGAAGAAGCGACATCTACCATAGTCCGGGGATTTCTGGACGTGAGGATCAACGGTCTTCCTTCGGAGCTGAATGAAGAGCTGCAGGAAGTTGTGGAAGAGTGCCACAAGGGGATGTAGGGGAAATATGGATTATGGATTAAGAGTTAGGGATTGGGGTAGCTATTCACAGCTTGAAATTGGAAATTAGAAATTTGGGAGATATGAAACAAGAGTATGAATGCCAAATTTCCAATTTCTATTTTCCAATTTCAACGTTTCATGAACGCTTACGGATTGTGGGGAATAGGTGAAGATAGGTCTGGCACAATATAATCCTACAGTAGGTGCGTTTCAGAACAATGTCGTTCAGATGGCCGGACTTGCCTTAAAGGCCAGAGAGAAAGGGTGCGAGCTGGTCATATTCCCGGAGCTCGCAATATCTGGTTATCCACCGCTGGATCTGCTGGAACGCAGAGAATTCATACAGGAAAACCTGAGGGCCACGGATCGTCTGATGTCAGAGGTAAAGGGGATTGCCGTCCTGTTTGGCTGCGTTTCACTGAATACAAAGGGGGGCGGAAAACCCATATACAATACAGCCGTCCTGTTTGAAGACGGAAAGGTCCTGGCCAGGGTCCACAAGAGGCTTCTTCCCAGCTACGATATCTTTGATGAGGCCAGGTATTTTGAGCCGGGGACCGAATGTGAGCCGGTAAACCTTAAGGGGCTCTCTCTTGGTATTACCATATGCGAGGATATCTGGAATGACAGCGATGTATTCTCCGAACGCCACTACTCCGTGAACCCTGTGGCTGAGCTTGCAGAAAAAGGGGCTGATGTCTTCATCACCATAAATTCGTCTCCATTTGATGTAGAAAAAGCCGCCTCTCGTTATCGTATCCTGAGCCGGCTTGCCGCCAAATATCACGGTCTGTTTTTATATATTAACGCAGTCGGCGGGCAGGATTGTCTGATATTTGATGGCGGCAGTATGGCCGTTGATCTTACTGGAAAAATCATAGCTCAAACAAAGGACTTTGCCGAGGATCTGGTCACAGTAGATACAGACACCGGACAGGGTGAAAAGCACAAGGTCTCGTCCTCCAGGGAAGAGGCTGTGGTCAAGGCCCTCAGGCTGGGCCTGAAAGACTATACAGGCAGATGCGGTTTCAGCAAGGTCATTCTGGGTCTGAGCGGCGGGATAGATTCTTCTGTAACCGCTGTGGTAGCTGCACAGGCCATCGGCCCTGCAAATGTTCTGGGAGTCATAATGCCTTCTCCTTATACATCAGAGGCAAGTATTGAGGACGCAGAGGCCCTGGCCCGAAAACTCGGGATACAGACTATTGTTATACCTATATCAGGTATCTTTGATTCATATCTTAAGACCCTTGAACCGTTTTTTAAAGGAAAAGGGCGGGATGTTACGGAAGAGAACATACAGGCCAGGATCAGGGGTAACCTGCTCATGGCCATATCAAACAAGTTCGGCCACCTGGTTCTCTCTACGGGCAACAAGTCGGAGCTTGCAGTCGGATACTGCACGCTCTATGGAGATCTGAGCGGGCGCTTTGCCCTTATCTCTGATTTGCCGAAGACCATGGTCTATAAAGTGGCTGTATATCTCAACTCGGAGAAGGAGATAATCCCCGGACGAGTGCTGACAAAGGCCCCTTCGGCGGAATTGAGGCCCGGGCAAAAGGACCAGGACTATCTTCCACCATATGACATTATGGATTCAATACTTGAAAAATACCTGGAACAGAACACCCCGCCTGACCGGATAATCGCAGAGGGTTTTCATTCGAATACCGTGTACAGAATAATACAAATGGTCGACCGCAGCGAGTATAAGCGTCAACAGATCCCCATGGGTCCCAGGGTTACTACCAGGGCCTTTGGTTATGGCCGCAGATATCCGGTTTGCCATGGATACAGGAGACAGGCAGAAAATACAGGTTAGGGAATTGTTTTGGAAAAGGGAATTTTTATATCTGAAATCCGGCCTTCTGCCTCTGTGGAAGGGCTTTTCTGTGTCGCCTCCAAACGATTGCTTGAGACAAGAAACGGAGAACCTTATCTGGCCATCACCCTTACTGACCGGACCGGGGAGATTGAAAGCCGGGTCTGGGAAGGGGCTAAACAGCTTGACACGGTATTTGGTCAAGGAGATTACGTCAGAATCAAGGGAGAGGCCCAGAAGTTCAGGGACATCACCCAGTTAAAGATCACTCGTCTGGAATCAGTAAGGGATAAAGGTATAGATCCGGGGCTCTTTCTCCCTGTTTCTCAGGCCGACAGCGACGAACTCTGGTCGGAATTCAGAAGGTATATCAAGGGAATCAGATGCAATGATTTCGCGTCTTTGTTAAATGGTATTTTCAAGGACCGGAAAATAAGCGAGGCGTTCAGGTTGGCACCAGCGGCAAAGAAGATGCACCATGCCTATATCGGCGGATTGCTTGAGCACAGCGTATCAGTGACAAGGCTGGCGGATTCCGTCTGCAAGCTGTATCCACAACTTGACCGGGATTTGCTGGTGTCGGCGGCCCTGATTCACGATATCGGGAAAATAGAAGAGTTCACCTTTTCCCGCCCCCCGATAGACTATTCCGACAAGGGCAGGCTCCTTGGGCATATTGTACTGGGCATCTCTATTGTTGACGGCTTTGTTGCAACACTGGGCATTAAGGAATCCTCCCAACAGATAGTCGCACTGAAGCACCTGATAATCAGTCATCATGGTCAGAAGGAGTTTGGTGCGCCTGTGCTTCCCATGATGGAGGAGGCTATAACACTGAATTATATAGATGATTTAGATGCCAAGCTTAACTATCTTGGAAAGCTTAAAAAAGATATTCCAGGGCCGACTCACGGCTGGACTGAATATCAAAGGCTCTTTGAGCGTTATTTTTACCTCCCGTGTGCGGAAGGAGTATCAGGGGATAAAGCCTGGAAAGAGGCGGCTCAGAATGCCGACGCAGAAGACCGGTTGAATACTCAGCCCAGCCTGTGGTCCAAGAAAAAAACAGTGTGAACAGGCAATTACTGAGTGATATTTCAGACCAGGAAAGGCTTACCCGGGTCTTTGGCCGCATGATGCAAAAGGGCCTTCTGGCCCATGCTTATTTATTGGCGGGGCCCTCAGGAGCCGGCAAAGAGGCCCTTGCCCTCTCCTTTGCAAAGCTGCTCTTGTGTGAAAATCCATATCTTGGCAAGGATCGTTCGATCCCATGCGGCATTTGCGCGGGGTGCCTAAAATTTGATCACCAGACTCATCCTGATCTCGTAGTCTTAAGGCCTCAAGGGGCAATGATAAAATTGGACCAGATTCGTGATTTGCAAAGGCACCTGTCTTTTCCCCCCTTGGATTCTCAACGTAGAGTATGCCTGATAATGGAGGCCCAAAAAATAAATCTTCCAGCTGCGAATGCCCTTTTGAAGACACTTGAAGAACCCCCTGCCGGTAATCACCTTATTCTTACCGCTGCCTCAGTCAGGATCCTCTTGCCTACCATAGTATCCCGCTGCCAGGTGTTAACCTGTGAAGGCCTGTCCGTGAGAGCGCTTTTGGAGCGCATTAAAGTAGAAGGCCTTTGCCCCCCTGACTCAGCGCAATTTCTGGCCTGTTTTTCAGAAGGCAGTATCTTAAGGGCCAAAGATCTGCTTGAGCAGGAGGTCTTTAACGTGCGGAAAGACCTGTTTGAATTTCTGAAAACCAGCAGGGTAAAAGCGCTTTTGAGGCTATTTGTCCTGTCAAAGCGGATTTCGGGTAAGCGGGAGAATATTCTCCTTGCTGTACAGATAATCCGCACTTTTCTCAGAGATATTATGATGCTTAAAGGGCTTCGTGGACAGGATTTGAAAGAAAAGAACGAACCGGGTGCTCAGATTCTCTTTAACCCTGACTATGAGAATGAGCTTCAGGAGATCTCTCAGCGATTTACCTGTCAGGATTTGACAGAGTATTGCCAGTGGCTCGACAAGGTGGAATGGATGCTGGACCGAAATATAAGCAGGGATTTTTTGGCGGAATCGGTCCTCATTTTCTGGATAAGGAGACCCTGATAGGATATATACTTTGAACAGTGACCCTAAACGGTGAAAGTCTGCAGGATTTTCCCTGAAAGATCTGGTATCATGTCGGCCAATGAAAGAAGTAAATATGGTAATGGCAATAGATGAGAAACAATATAACGAATATGATGCATCGCGACCAGATATCAAGGTGCCGGACAGTGGAGAAGGGTCTAAGGATGAGACATCCATAGTACTTGTCGCAGTCCGCTTCAGGCCCAAATGGCCCCCGTCCCACTATAATGCGGGTAATATTTCGTTAATGGATACGGAATGGGTGGTAGTGCCTACAGATCATGGAATCGAGGTAGGCCGGGTAATGGGCCGCCCCGTCATCATTAAAATGCCGATGAAGGCCCCTCTTCCAAAGGTGGAACGTTTGGCCAGTACCCATGAAATAGAACTCTACTATCGGAATTTGGATCGGGAAATGGTTGCCAGGGATGTCTGCGCAGAGCGTGTTCGTGCCCTGGGTCTTTCCATGAAGCTGGTCAGAGTAGAGAGCTTTTTCGATGGAAGCAAGGTCATTTTTTACTATTCTGCAGAGGGCAGAGTAGATTTCAGGGAATTGGTAAAAGACCTGGTAAAGATCCTGCGGACAAGGGTGGAAATGTGTCAAATAGGCATAAGACACGAGACCAAAATGATAGGAGGCATAGGCAATTGTGGCCGTGAGTTCTGTTGCACCAGTTTTTTCAACGATTTTGATCCTGTGTCGATAAAGATGGCCAAAACCCAGAACCTGCCCCTGAATCCAAGCAAAATATCAGGGATCTGCGGCAGATTGTTGTGCTGTCTTACCTATGAGTACGGGACATATCTTGATTCAGCCAAGGACATGCCACTACTTGGAAAATCTTGCGACACCCCGGCCGGGCAAGGCAAGGTTGTGCGCCGGGACATCCTGCGCCAGACTGTAACAGTGGCCTTCCCCGGCGGCACGCAGTTGGAATTCAAAAATTCAGACCTCGAGCAACATCTTTTGCTGCAAAAGAAAAAGGCTCAATCTTCAAACATAGACAAAAGAAAACAGAAACCAATAAAAACAGATAAACCCGCTGCCCATTCACCAAAGCAGAAGAGATCTGAAGGCAGGCAGGGAAAAGAGAAAAAGGGGCCGGAACGATCAAGCGACTCTAAAGAAAGTGTCGGCAGTTCCAAGGGCAGGGTCAAGGGAAAGAACAGGCATAACAAAGGAAGAAGTGTGCAGTCCAAAGCAAAAAAGAATAAATAGGATACAATTCAGTAGATTACTCAATGAAAAACAAATTCTATATAACGACACCTATCTATTACGTAAATGCAGAACCTCATTTGGGGCATGCCTATTCAACAGTGATATCGGATGTACAAAACCGGTTCCATAAACTTCGCGGCGAGGAGACCTTTTTCCTGACCGGAACAGATGAACATGGGGACAAGATTGTTCAGGCGGCAGAGAAGCAGGGGACAGATCCAAAGACTTACGCAGACAGGATCAGCTCTTTGTTCAGGGAGTCATGGTCCCTTCTGGACACTGAGCCTGACAGGTTTATTCGCACCACAGCACCGGAACATATTGCAACCGTTCAGCGCATATTGCAGGATGTCTATGACAGAGGGGACATTGTTTTCAAGGAATATGAGGGGCTTTACTGTTTTGGGTGTGAACGTTTTTATATGGAGAGGGAACTGAAAAATGGAAAGTGCCCGGACCATGGTACTGTCCCGGTACGGCTGAAGGAAAAAAATTATTTTTTCCTTATGAGCCGCTATCAGGACTGGTTAATAGACCATATAAAGAGGCACCCGTTGTTTATCACGCCTGAGCGTTACAGGAATGAAGTACTGTCTTTTTTAAGGGATCCCCTGGATGACCTCTGCATCTCCAGACCGGTCAGCCGTCTCACGTGGGGCGTTCCGCTTCCCTTTGACGATAAATTTGTAACCTATGTCTGGTTTGATGCCCTGATCAACTATCTGACCGGCCTGGGATACCCTGATGACCCCAATTTTTCAAAGTTCTGGCCGGTGGCCGAACATGTCATAGCCAAAGATATCCTGAAGCCACACGGTATTTACTGGCCCACCATGCTGAATGCTATCGGACTCGAGCCCTATAGACGTCTTCATGTCCACGGCTACTGGCAGATCCATGATCAGAAAATGTCCAAGAGCCTTGGAAACGTTATACGGCCGGGGGGTCTGGTTAAGTCTTTTGGTGTCGATGCAACCAGATACTGTTTGATACAGGAGATGGTCTTCGGTCTGGATGCCAGGTTCAGCGAAAACGCATTCCTGTTGAGGATCAACGCTGATCTTGCCAATGACCTGGGGAATCTTCTGAGTCGTACCCTGGCCATGGTTTTGAAATATGCAGAGGGTGAGGTCCCGGCATCTCAAGGACAGAATGGGGTGGAGAAAGAACTGAGCGAGGCTGTTCTCAGGCTGGTACCTGAATGGGAAAAGACCATGGAGTCTTTTGCAATGCACAGGGCCATGCAGGCGGTCTGGGAGGTAATAAACCTGGCAAACAAGGTGATTGATACCTCTGCCCCGTGGATTTTGGCCAAGAATCCGGCCAAGGCCGGCCGGCTGAGGAATGTTCTCTATACTCTCCTTGAATCTCTTCGCATTTTTTCCATCCTCATATATCCGGTGATGCCCTCAACCGCCAGGAAAATGCAGGAGGCCCTGGGGCTTGATCCACAGAAAGACCTGGATCTGAGCGCGGCGCGGCGATGGGGAGTCCTGATCCCCGGGACCAGGACCTCACGCATACCCTCGCTGTTCCCAAGGTTGGAAACAGGCAAGGCAAAGGACAACAGGGAAGTCAAAAGAGGGCCTGTGGCTGAAGATAGGGTAAAACAGATTGCCTTTGAAGATTTTAAACAGATAGATCTCAGGGTGGCAACGATAACGGCAGCTGAGAGGGTGCCCAAGGCGGACAGGCTTATTAAGCTCAATGTTCGCTGTCCGGAAGAACGAACTATAGTTGCCGGTATTGCAGAACACTTTTCACCTGAAGATCTGGTCGACAGACAGGTAGTTGTGGTGGCCAACCTTAAGCCGGTAAAAATCAGGGGGATACGGTCCGAGGGAATGCTGCTGGTGGCCAAAGACGATAGCGGTCTTCACTTGACCACCACGGCCACTCCGGCGGAATCAGGGGCAAAGGTAAGATAATTTCATGGACGCCAAGACCATCATACTCGGTACCGCCGGTCATATTGATCACGGGAAGACCGCTCTGGTCAAAGCCCTTACCGGGACAGATACGGATAGGCTGAAAGAGGAAAAGGAGCGGGGGATCACTATTGAACTGGGTTTTGCCCTTCTTTCCCTCCCTTCAGGCCGGCAGATGGGGGTGGTGGACGTCCCGGGTCATGAACGTTTTGTAAAAAACATGGTGGCCGGGGCCATGGGGATGGACCTCGTTGTCCTCGTAGTGGCTGCTGACGAAGGGATAATGCCCCAGACCACAGAACATATGGAGATATGCCGGCTCCTTGGTATCAAGAAGGGGCTTGTTGTCCTGACCAAGAAGGACCTTGTGGAACAGGAATGGCTGGAAATGGTCATTGATGACGTTGGTGATTTTGTCTCCGGCACATTTCTGGAAGATGCACCGGTGCTGGCCGTCTCTTCAGTTACAGGTGAAGGCCTTGACGAACTCCTCGATGTCCTGGAGAAGATGGCGTCGGAGGTGATGCCGAGAGCACCATTCGGGCCATATCGTCTTCCGGTTGACAGGGTATTCAGCGTAAAAGGCTTTGGTACTGTTGTCACCGGTACTTCTATCTCAGGGCAGATCGGATTGGGAGACGATATATCTATTTACCCTAAAGGACGGACTGCCAGGATTCGAGGCATTCAGGTCCATGAAAAGAATGCCCAGGAGGCCCATCCGGGAATGCGTACGGCCCTCAATCTACAGGGCATAGATACTGAGGATGTCAACAGGGGAGACGTTGTGGCTACTCCAGGGAGCCTGCATGCGAGCTATCTTGTTGACTTGAATTTTCTCTATCTCGTCAGCGCAGGTCGTCCTCTGCGGCACAGGAGTCCTGTTCGCTTTCACGTGGGAACAGCCGAGGTTATGGGAAGGGTCCTGCTGCAGAAAAATGAGCTTGTTCCTGGTTCAGAGACCTATATCCAGATAATGCTGAAGGAGCCGGTGGCAGTACTCTCACAGGATCACTATGTTATCAGAAGTTATTCACCTATCCGCACTATTGGCGGCGGAAGGATTCTCCACCCTGTTCCCAGAAAACGTAAGCGGACCCGGCCTGGTCTGTGGACAGAGTTGGATATACTGGCCAAGGGCGGACCCAGTGATATTATCGGTTATCATATTGAGCGCGCAGGTGTGAGGGGTCTTTTAAAGTCTGAACTGGCGATGCGCAGCAGTATCTATGGGAAGCGCCTTGACCGGGAACTTGATCCCCTTCTCAGTTCCAGAAAAATTATAAGCTTTGAGGAGGAGGGGCAGAGATTCATTCACAATAAGGTTTACAATACCCTGAAGGAACAGGTATTGAATATCCTGAATGCATTTCACCGTGACAATCCCCTTGTCCAGGGTCTGTCCAAAGAGGAGCTGAGGTCCCGCCTTTTCACCATAGCCGGAGTTTCGAGATCCGTATTCCGGTCTCCAAACCGCCAAACCGCCAGATCTCCGAATCAGAGGCTGTTTCAGATGCTCCTTTCCGATCTTGTCAAATCAGGAAAGATTGCACAGGAAAAGGATCTTGTCCGGCTTTCCAGCCACTATGTGATTCTGGGAGATGAAGAAAAAGAACTTCGAAGCAGGCTTGAACTTATCTTTAAACAGGCCAATTTTCAGCCGCCTTTTCGTGAAGAAGCACTCAGCCGTGTGACAGGGCATGAGAAAGCGGCGGAAAATATATTTAATTTGATGGTCAGAGAAGGGATTCTAATACGTCTTAAGGACGATCTTTATTTTCACCACAGCGTCCTGGATAAAATTAAAGACATGGTCATTCGTTTCATCAGAGAGCACGGCGATCTCGGCATAAACGAATTTCGGGATCTTGTCGGAGGGCTTTCCAGAAAATATATGATTCCGCTGCTTGAATACCTGGACAACCAGCGCGTGACTATTCGAATAGGTGATAAACGCAAGCTGCGCGGAGGAAATGTTGAATGTT
>Ga0180431_10010329_pt1 | contig 10397 bp, 9 predicted proteins | sample SS_ome_11_FD_132459 | JGI IMG/M metagenome (GOLD analysis project Ga0180431, IMG submission 132459) | Hypersaline lake sediment archaeal communities from the Salton Sea, California, USA - SS_1_MS_1 metaG | ecosystem: Environmental > Aquatic > Non-marine Saline and Alkaline > Hypersaline >... | reverse complement strand
TGTAGGACAGGTTTTCAACCTGTCTGGACGGGATAAAATCCCATCCTACGATACACTCTAAGAGTTTTTCGTTTCGCCCGTAACCCATTCAACAGAACAAGGAGTATCTGAGATGGCGAGAATGCGAAACCTTACGATCGGTCTTCAGCGTGTACTGGTGGTCCTTGCAGCCGCATGTTGGGCGGCGGCCGGTTGTCCCGGGCAATCTACGGCAATCGGCGACGATTCAAAGAGCGCCGCAAAGAATGCCCTGCAAAACATCGGCGTCACCAAGGGCGTTTGCATGGTTCTCGGCCTGCCCGATGCCGAGGAGCCTGGTTTTGTCACCGAGTTGGCCGCCGGGAGCGAACTAATCTTCTACTTCCAGTCGCCCTCGGCCGAAGAGGTGGCAGCCGTGCGAAGGACCGCCGAGCAGGCCGGCCTGTTGGGCAAGCGGGTGTTCGTCGACCAGGGCGACTGTAAGTCGATACACCTGGCCGACAACATGGCAGCCGTGGTGCTGGTCTCACCTGCCGTCGGGAAAGACGACATCGACACGACGGCTCTGCTGCGCGTGCTGCACCCCGAGGGCAAGCTGCTGCTGGGCGACAGGCAACTCGTCAAGGAGTTTCCCGAGAATACCGACGACTGGAGCCACCCCTACCACGGCGCGGACAACAATCCGCAGTCCAGAGACCAACTCGCCCGCTCGCCGTACCTGACGCAGTTTCTCGCCGGTCCCATGTTCTGTCCCATGCCCGAGATCACCGTTGCCTCCAGCGGCAGGATCTTCAAGGCCTTCGGGCACATCGCTCACAAGGCGAATCAGAACGCCGTGCTCAACACGCTCTTGTGCATAAACGGCTATAACGGAACGGTCCTCTGGCGGCGCAAGCTGCCCGAGGGATTCATGGTCCATCGCAACACGATGGTCGCCACGCCGGACCTCTTCTACATGGCCGACGCCGAATCGTGTAAGGTGTTCGACGCCCGCACCGGAAAAATCAAAGACGAAATTGTGCTGCCCGAGGGACTCGCCGACGGGCCGGTGTGGAAGTGGATGGCCATCAAGGACGGCGTACTCTACGCACTGGTGGGCGGCGGGGAAATCAAGGTCGCCGTTCAGCCCTCGAGCGTTCCCGGCATGGGGCACTGGCCCTGGGGAATGTGGGAAGGCCACGATTACCGCGACCAGAAAACGAACTTCGGTTTCGGCCGCACGATCGTGGCCATCGAACTGGGCAACAAGAAAATCCTCTGGACTTACCGCGACGACGAGTTCATCGACAGCCGCGGCACGTGCATGGGCAGCGGCCGTATCTACTTCTATAGCCCCGAACAGTCGCTCGGCTGCCTCGATGCCAAGACCGGCAAGGTCGCCTGGAAGACTTCCGCCCCGGACCTGCTCGCGGCCATCGGGCCCAACGGCCGCGCGCAACACTACGTGACCGGCTACTCCACCACGACGTACATCAAGTGTAACGACGAGATGCTACTGTTTGCCGGACCGCAGCGGAGCCGATTGGTCGCCGCCGCGACCGCCGATGGCAAGCTTCTGTGGCAGAAACCGAACGGTAATTCACAACTCGTACTCCGCGACGACGGCATCTACGCCGCGGGCCCCGGCGCCACCGGATGCAAGATGGCGTACGCGACGGGCAACGTGCTCGCACAACTGCCTGCCCGGCGAGCGTGCACCAGGGCCACCGGCAGTGTCGATAGCATCTTCTACCGCACCACCGGCGGAACCGTGCGTGTCGACGTGGCCTCGAACACGGCTCACCACATTGCCCCGATACGGCCTCCTTGCCAGGACGGGGTGATTATCTCCGACGGTCTGCTCTACTGGGGTCCCTGGATGTGCGGATGCCAGTTGAGTCTGTATGGACACGTCTGTCTGGCCCCCGCCCGCGAGTTCAATTTCCGGCCCGAGGTCGACGACTCCCGCCTGCAAACGGCCTCCGCCGCCGTTGCTTCGGACAACGCCGTCGGTGTGCGGCCCGGCGATTGGCCGTGCTATCGCGGCGACAACCAGCGGACGGCCGTTGCGAAAGTGGCGCTTCCTCGAAGTGGTGTCAAACGGCAATGGATCTTCACCCCGCCGGCCCCATGCCGGGCGACCGCCCCCGTGACAGCCGGCGGGCAAGTCTTCTTTGGCGACGACAGCGGCATGGTTCGGGCACTCGATGCCGACGGGAAACTGCGGTGGAAGGCCTACACCGGCGGTGCCGTATTCTGTTCGCCCGCCGTTGCAAAAGGACGTGTATTCGTCGGTTCGGCCGACGGCCGGGTATACGCCTTCGATGCCGCGACCGGGCAACGGTTGTGGTGCTTTCGGGCCGCGCCCGCCGAGCGTTGGATTCCCGTCTACGGGAAGCTGATCTCCACCTGGCCGGTCTCCGGCGGCGTAGTCGTGCACGGCGGCGTGGTCTATGCGGCCGCCGGCATTGCCCATTACGACGGCACGTACGTCTATGCGCTCGACGCGGCGACCGGCAAGCCCCGGTGGTGCAACGACTCCTCCGGCACGGTGTCGGCCCAGTTCAACAGCGGCGTCAGCCTGCAGGGCAATCTCTATATCCGCGGCGGCGAGTTGTGCTTCTCGGCCGGAAACGTACACGACACGGCTCGATACGATCTGGCCACCGGCAAGTGCCTCAACGAGCCCAATCAGAGCGTTCGGTCGAATTTCCGCACCGCCTTCTACGCCTACTACCCGCGGTATGGACAATACGTCTCGCTGAACCACACGCTGGCCGACGGCCGATCGTTGAACTATCAGGCGAGCTACGACGGCGCCAAACACTCGCGGCTTGCTCTGCTGGTGCCCGTTGCCCCGGGCGCGAAACCGCAACGGCAGACCAATAGACGGCAGGGGCCGATGCGAAAGACGCTCTGGCAGGAGCCCTCGGGCCGCGCGTTCAACAGCTTCATCGTGGCCGGCGACGTCTTGCTCACCGCCGGAACCGCGGGAGCGTATAGCTCGAAGGGCGCCTTCCTGGCCGCCGTCGACGTCAAAGACGGTTCCGACATCTGGCGGCAGGAACTCCCCGCCGCCGTGGTCAAGGGAGGCACCGCCGTGGATCACGACGGCCGACTGTTCGTTTCACTGGAGAACGGCCAGGTGCTTTGCCTGTCGGGCAATTGAGAAAAAAGGTGCCAGCCACCAAATTTGACGAAAGCAGACAAATCAGGTAGACTCCGTGAATGTCTCGACCAGCAAGATACGCCCCGGGCGGAGTGGTTTTTCATGTGCTCAACCGTGGTGTGGGGCGGCAAAATCTATTCGACAAGCCGGGCGATTTCCTGGCGTTTGAGCGGGTGATACAGGAAACGATTCGGATTCGATCAATGCGAATCTGTGCCTTTTGCCTGATGCCTAATCATTGGCACTTCATCCTTTGGCCGGAAAATGACGGTGACCTTCCGGCATTCATGCAGCAACTCACCAACACGCACGTGAAGCGTTGGAAGGAACACCGACACGAAACCGGATACGGCCATCTTTATCAGGGACGCTACAAGTCTTTCCCGATTCAAACCGACGACTACTTCTATCGGGTCATTCGATACGTCGAACGCAATGCACTTCGTGCGAATCTGGTCAATCGTACCGAGGCGTGGCCATGGTCCAGTATGGGCTGCCGAAATCGCGAGAACTCTCCGCGGGAAATCCTCTCAGCTTGGCCTTTGCCACGACCGAAGAATTGGGCAGAACTGGTCAACGAGCCGCAAACGGAAGCAGAAGTGGCGGCGTTGCGTCACTGCGTCAACCGCGGCACGCCTTACGGCAACCAGCAGTGGATCGCCAGGGCCGCAAAACAGCTTCGGCTTGAGTCAACACTACGACCACGTGGACGGCCAAAGAAAGGGAGCGACGAACTGTAGCCTGTATATTGCCTACTATTCCCAGATTTGGTGGCTGTCACCTTTTTCTTTCTTTTTTTCTTTTCGGCGGCGGCCACAGCACTGATTGTCGGTGCCGAGTCGCGTCCGCGTGCTGCCGGGGCCAAGGAGGAGAACATGCCCAACACCGATATACCCAGCACCGGTTTTCGCGAACACCTGCTTCAGTGTCTCGGCGGGCCTTGGCCCGAGCCGTGTGAACTGCGGCCCGTGATCGAGGAGACGATACACAAGGAAGGATATCGCATCGAGTCGATCACCTTCGAGGCCGAGCCGGACGATCGGGTGCCGGCCTTGTTGCTGGTGCCTGAGGGCGTCGATGCCGCGCAGCCCGCACCGGCGGTGGCCGTCTGGCATCAGCACAACGGCCAGTGGCACCTCGGCAAGAGCGAGCCGGCCGGACTGACCGGCAACCCCGCCCATCACACGGGCGCGGCGCTGGCCAAGGAAGGATACGTGGTGCTGTGCCCCGACGCACTCTGCTTCGAAGAGCGACAGAGCGAACAATTGAAGGGCGGAGCGTACGAGCGGTTCGAGTTCCTTCGCTACGTGGTGGCCGGCAAGTGCATGGCGTGGAAGAACATCCTCGACATGCGCCGCTCGATCGACTACCTCTGCTCTCGCGCCGAAGTTCGCAACGACCGAATCGGCTGCTACGGCCATTCGATGGGCTCGACGCACACCTGGCTCGTGGGGCCGTGGGAATTGCGATTGAAATGCCTGCTGGGTAACTGCTGTCTGCCGACCTACGCGGCCATCCATCGCACCCACCTGTTGCACTGTTTCCCGAACTTCATCCCGGGGCTGTTTCAGTTCGGCGACACGCCCGAGGTGGCCGCCCTGATCGCTCCTCGGCCACTGCACCTGAACTTCGGCGAACTCGACACGGGCAGCCCGATTGAAGAGGTCCGCGACGGTGTGAAGCGAATCGCCCGGGCGTACGAAAAGGCCCAAGCCGGCGACCGGTTCAGTTGCTTCATCCAGCCAGGCGTCGGCCACGAGCTTTCCGCCGAGATGTGGCAACGCGTACGCGAGTTTTTCGCACGGCATTTGCTGGCTTAACATCGGCCGTCGTTTCGACTACCCCACAACGTCGCCTTCGGCTACCGGTTAAGCGAACAAGAGACCGGTTGGCTACCGCTTCATCTCCGCGCATAATAAAGGGTATGCGATACCATGGCACTGTTGTCCGGCCGCCCAGCGAGGCCCGGAGCTACATCTTGCAGGTGACTTACGGTTGTTCCCACAACCGCTGCACGTTCTGTGGCACGTATAAGGACAAGCCGTTTCGGGTACGGCCCATGGACGAGGTGCTCGAAGACGTCGCCATGGCCGCCGAGCGAGTGCCCCAGACGCGACGGGGCTTCCTTGCGGACGGAAACGCGCTGGTACTGAGCACGCGGCGACTGACGGGCATCCTCGACGCGTTGTCTTCCGCACTGCCACTGCTGGGGCGCGTGGGCATCTACGCCAACGCCCGGGACCTGCTGCAGAAGAGCAACGCCGATCTTGCCACGCTGCGCGAAAAGGGGCTTCAGATCGTCTATCTGGGACTGGAGAGCGGAAGCGACGAGGTGTTGCGCCGCATCGACAAAGGATCGACGGCGGCCGAAATGGTCGAGGCCGTCGGGAAGGCGAATCGCGCCGCAATACGCGTCTCGGTGATCGCGCTTCTGGGGATCGGCGGAACCGAACTATCCGTCCAACATGCCGAAGCGACCGGCCGCGTAGTCAGTGCGATGAATCCACGCTATCTATCGATGCTCACGCTGATGCTCGTCCCCGGCACCGAACTGCACCGGCAGTGGCGCTCTGGTACGTTCCAGCCGTTGGAGCCCGAGGGGCTGCTCGACGAGTTGCGCCGGGTGATAACCCACGCGGACGGTCTGACTCGCTGCCTTTTCCGAACCAACCACGCTTCGAACTACCTTCCGCTGGCCGGTACGCTCTCGCGCGACCGAGAGAGGCTGTTGGACACGATCGATCAGGCACGGTCCCGGGGAGAATCGGCACTTCGTCCGGAGGAGTGGAGGGCTCTGTAGGCCACGTGCTTTACCGCGGCACGTATCGCGTCGGCGGGCGCAAACGGGGCGGCGGCCGGCGGCGGCCGAAGATACCGGTGCGTTCCGGGGCGGGTTCCAAGCCGTAGTCGATCAGCTCCAGCGTGCTGCGGCGAATAACGCGGCCGGTCTTGTCGAGTTCTTTTGAACTGTGGGCGATGATGCCGCCGGGCACCTCGGTCGAGGTCTTCGCCCAAGTGATGATCGTTCCTTTCGAGTGCTTCTGGACCGCCTTGATGAAACTGGCGTTCTTGACCTCGGCCAGCACCCGATATGGCATGTCTCTTGCGACCACGCCGACAGACGTTTCACCGAGCGTGTTCTCACCGGTCGGATCGTAGGTTACGCTTTCGCGTTTCAGGACGTGTGGGGTCACGGTGGGCGAGTAGTATAATTTGGTGATTGTCTTGCTGTTGGCGCCGGTGGACTCGAGTTGCAGCACCCTGGCGGGAATTTTGTGTCCTTCGACGATAACCTGCGCGGTTCCCAGATCGTCGATTTTGAGATCCTGGCCAACGACCTCGCCGTGCAGGCTCTGCTTGACTGTCTGTGGTTCGGCCTGGAGCTGTTTGCCGGCAACTTCCATGCAGGCGACAATTCTCAGCGTTACGCCGTCGTCTTCCGTTTGCAACAGGCTTGTTCTGGTTTCGGTGATGCTGGTGCTGGTCACCAGTCCCTTGTCGTCGAGGGTTTCGGTAATTACTCGAACCAGTTTCCATGCCCCGGGATCGAAAGACCCCCACGGGTGATGTTCGGGAGAGATCCCTGTCACCTGACCGAGCCCAATGCCCGGGCATAATCCCACCGAGACAGATATGGTCAGGATGCAAGAAACCAAAGGTCGCACGTCTTACTCTCCAAAACAGTCTCTGCCCACCAAATCGATCCAGATATTGCAGAATCGCCTGGTCACCACAATGTAGCCCGGCAACAACAGGCATGCAGCTCTCGTGGGGCAGCCTGCTCGAATTCTGCAGAATATCCTATCTTCAACTTGACCATTATAACGTAAGTACCTGGAAGAGTCACTCCGTAGTGGGATTGAAAATCACCCTGCCCCCCGCTGGCGAGCTATCGATCTACCTCGGATTCAAGCGACTCGACCACGGCGACCAGTTGCAGATCTTGGCGAGGGAGGACACCGCGGAGATCCAGCAACAGACTATCCTGCTGCGCAGCGCCGATCACCGAGGGTGCCGCTATGCGTAAAGCCCTTGCCAAACGGTCGACGCTCATCGTAGCCGGCTTCAGGGCCACACACCAACTGGGAAGTTCACGCGTCGGCACCGGTCCTCCACCCAGATGGGCCGTTCCGGCCACGGCTTCGGCCTCGCTGATCGCGGCTGTCGCGGCCATTTGCGGAGCCAGACGCTCGGCGCGGTTCTTCAGATTCTCCCGCGACGTCGACAGCAGGTGCAACAGCGGTACCGTGCGGATGGCTTTCTCTTTGTCGCGGTAGAGTCGCAACGTGGCCGCCAGGGCCGAAAGTGTCAGTCGGCCGACGCTTAGCGCCCGGGCCATCGGGTGGCTTTCGATCCTTTCGATCAGGGCCCTGCGTCCGACAATGATTCCACACTGCGGGCCGCCAAGTAGCTTGTCGCCGCTGAAGATCGCCAGTTCGGCACCCGACTTGATGCTCTCGCCGACAACCGGCTCGTCGACCAGGCCAAACTCGCCAAGATCGATCAGCGCCGCGGAGTCGACATCGTGGATCACCGGCAGTTTATGGCGGCTAGCAAGCCGAGTCAATTCCTCCAAGGCCACGTCTGCCGACGAGCCGGCGACGAAGAAATCAGCGGCGTGGATCAACATCATCAGGGCCGTCTCGTCGCCGATGGCCCGGGCGTAGTCGTCCAGCCGCGTGCTGTTGGTGGTGCCCACTTCGCGCAGCACCGCGCCGCTCGCGGCAATCAGTTCGGGCAAACGATAGCCGTCGCCCGTCTCGACCAACTGCCCTCGCGAAACGATCACCTCGCGGCCGGCGGCCAGGGCGGAGAGTGCCAGCATCGTGGCGCCGGCGCCGTTGCCGACCACCAGAGACGCCTCGGCACCGGTGAGTTCCTCGAGAAGGTCTTCGACGACCGTTTTCCTCGGCGATGGGTCGCCGCTGACCAGGTCGATTTCAACGCTGGCGTAGTTCCCGGCGACGGAGACGACTTCTTCCAGCGCTTCCTCGGCCAAAGGTGCGCCACCCAGGGCCGGATGCAGCAGGATGCCGCTGGCGTTGATTACCTCTCGCAACGGCGGGGCCTCGTGCTCGACAATTCGCCGGGCAATCCGCTCGGCCAGGTCCGAAACGCTCGGCAGCGTCTTCTCCGCCGTCGCCGTTTGCACTTCGGTCCGCATTTCGTCGAGCACCTTGCCGACGGTCGAGACCACCACGTTGCGGCTGATCCGATCGACCAGCCCTCGAAGCGGAGGGCTGTCGAGCAATTCACCTACCGACGGGATGTTACGCAACGGGTTCCTCGACATGGCTGTGTCTCCGGGCAAATGGCTTTTTGGGATCCAGGTATGGAACTGACGACAACATCGCCGTTCAGGATTCCACGATCTTGGCCCGGTGTCAAGCCTTTGCCGGGAGGTTTCCCGTTAGAGGTTGCCCGTCGAGAAATGGGGGCGCGAGAAATGTCTTCGCTGTAGGAGGCGACTCCAGTCGCCGATCAAACCTCGGACCCCCCATGAATTGGCGACCGGAGTCGCCTCCTACAGCTTCTTGAGCGGGCTGGGGTATCGCTCACATTCCCTTTTCCGCCGCCGTGGGGAAGGAATCGGCCTCGGCGCGCTTTTTGATCGCGGCGTCTCTGGTGCTGGAGCCGAGTTTCGACGGTAGCGACCATACGGCATCTTTTGCGTCTGGGTGAGTGTGGGCAATCGAAGTGCATCCGGCGGTCACAAGCCATATGCCGGCCGCCAGCGTCAGCAACCGCAACGACCGAGCGCATCTGGCAGGCCACTGTTGATTGGTCATTTTTCGGCACCTATGGGTCTTGACGTTTGAGGCTCATCCAGTCACCGAGCGATTTCGGCACTTCCGGCTCATCGCGGCGTAGCAGCGAACCGAGCCAGTTCTGCTTTTTCGGCGGTTGTTGCCGGCGGCCCGCCACGAACTCGCTTCGGCGCGAATTGGCCGGGCGCGAGCTTCGGCTGTCTTCTTCCGGCTTCCTCAGAGAGAGCGTTTCCTTGACCCTCGAGAAGAACTTCTTGGTTCCCGATCCCAGTGCCTCGAGCGGCGATGCCTTCGCAGCCGGCCTACTGGGAGTTTCCTTCGATTCATCCTTACCGAACGGGTTCCAGCCGTTGGCCGCAGACACCGGCCCGCCCGTCAACAAGATCAGGGCGACCAGGGCCGATAGACATAGCTGATATCGAACAATTTTCATTGCAGATACCTCCGATCGTTACGACACCGGAAGTGAAAGGGGACGCCAGACGCCGATGAAACCTCGACCTTGATAAGACCGCGGCGGAGTGTCCCATAAACGTGCGGCGGTGTCCAGGTCGATTCCGGCACAACGGGGTGAAACCATGGCGAACCTGCGTAAGAGTTCCATCGGCGTCTGGCGGATTCGGTCCCGCTTCAGTGACCGGCAATGCTACCGATCACTCGACACAAGCGATGAAGAGCAGGCAATTCGCGCCGAGGAACAGGTAAGAGGAAGCGATCCCCGGGGTAACGGAGTATTTCTAACACCCGCTCTCGCGGTAGAATTGGTAGCAGACATGTTCGCTCCACCATCAGGACGGCTTGTATAGGCATCGGGAGTGTGTTATCACCCTGCGGGGTTGTTTCTTGAATACAGGTGTCAAGACGAGTGTCAATGGAGTATGCGCAAGTGGACCGACAACGTCATGACCTGTCCGTACCCAACACCCACCCGTGGGGGTGCTCGCTGGCGGTTCGGGAGAATCCACCCCACGCTGCAATAATCGTCCCGATTCCGCGTTTAGGTCTGTAGAGATGACCCCCGAGAAACGACAGACGGACGACGACCGGCGTTTCGCGACTTGGGGCCGCGAGCACGGTCAGGCCGTACGCGGATATATCTTGGCAATGGTTCGCCGGCCCGACTTGGCCGACGATCTGACCCAGGAGGTCTTCTGCCGGGCCTGGCAAGCACGCCGCCGCTACCGTGAACAGGGTAGCGCCCGGGCGTATTTGATGAGAATCGCCGACAGATTGCTTTGTGATCGAGGTCGTAAAGCGGGCCGAGAGATCAATCTGAACGAGGAGGACTGGAAGAAGATCGAACCGACCAGCCGCACCGCTCAGCCGCACGAGAACATATTGCTGGCCGAGGCCTCCGGTGAACTCGCCGTGGCGCTGGATGCATTATCGCCGGCGCAACGTCGGGTCCTGCTGTTGCGGTACTACGGCGGGCTGAGCTTCACCGAAATATCACAGACGACCGAATATCCCCTGAACACCACCCTGAGCCATTGCCGACGCGG
>Ga0180431_10010323_pt1 | contig 10401 bp, 5 predicted proteins | sample SS_ome_11_FD_132459 | JGI IMG/M metagenome (GOLD analysis project Ga0180431, IMG submission 132459) | Hypersaline lake sediment archaeal communities from the Salton Sea, California, USA - SS_1_MS_1 metaG | ecosystem: Environmental > Aquatic > Non-marine Saline and Alkaline > Hypersaline >... | reverse complement strand
GCACCCATCGGTACGGAGGCTGAGCTTGAGGCGTTGATCGCAGCCGCCTTGCCGGGCGAGTTGACGGACGCCCAGGCAGAGCGGCTGGCGCGGTGCGACGCGTCGTTGATGAAGGCCGTGCTGCTGGCGGCAACCAAGCGGATCGCCGAATTGCAGTCGAAGCTGAACGGTGTTCCAGCGATCAGTTCCTCGAGGGCGTCCGGGCAGGTGCCCGTCTATACGAAGCCCCCGGCACCGAAACGCAAAGGGAAACCGGGGGCCAAGAACGGCCACAAGGGGACGCATCTGCACGCGGACGAGACGGGGTGGCGAGTCATCGGTCAGACGCATTGGTTGTGGTGTTTCGCCAATGCGCAGGTGTGTTACTACATGATCGATCGGTCTGGGGGCAGTCCGGCGTTGCAGACGTTCTTCACCGAGGCGTTTTCGGGCGTGCTGATCCACGACTTCTGGGCGGCGTACGGTTTCATGGAGGTCGGCGACCGGCAGGTCTGCCTGGTGCAGACGCCTTGCGAACCTACGTTGCCACCGGCACACTACCCGCGCTGCCCGGACAAGCCGCTGCAAACGGCTGAAGAGTTACGGCCAACCAAAGACGGCATAGGCACGCCGGCCTGATGAGCCTTCACGTCTCCCAGACGACCCCAACGTTGTCCGCGACAAGAAGGCCGACTAGGATGGAAGACGGCCTCAGCAGAGGCGGCGAATCAGAATCCGACCTGGTGGAGTATGCGACAAATGGTTCGACTACAGCTTCTCCGTGGAGTCTTGCTTGTCATCGCGCTGATTGTTGCGCCGGGGGCCTTCGCCGGCGAGATCGATCAAGGCAGATTCAAGCACTTCGTCACACGCGACGGGGACCGGTTGATGGACGGCGACCGGGAGTTCCGTTTCGTCGGGGTCAACATGCCGGGCCTCAACCTTCCGTACGATTACTTCTATGGCATCCCCGAACGCATGGTCCTGCCGACGCCGTGGGAGCAGGAAGACGGCTTCAAGACGATGGCCCGTATGGGGGTGACTTGCGTGCGAACGTGGAACCTGCCCATTGCGTCGGTGGGTGAGAAGGGGGCCGAGCGGTTCAAGTACGTCCTCGGCCCTGGGCGTTTCAATGACGAGGCCTTCGTGGCCATCGACCACCTGCTGGCGCTGGCCAACAAGTATCGGATACGCGTAATCTTCTCATTGACCGCGGACTGCGGGGACTTCCTGGGCGGGGTCGGCGATTACGCGGCCCACCGCGGAAAGCCGCGGGTGGCGTTCTTCAGCGATCCCCAGATCAAGGAGGACTACAAGGCCACCCTCCGCTACGTACTGACGCGTCGCAACACCGTCACCGGAGTGCGCTATTCGGAGGACAAGGCGATTCTGGCCTGGCAGTTCGGCAACGAGATGGACCGGACCAAACCGGGCGAAGGAATCCAGCGAGCCTGGCAGGCCGAGATGGCCGCCTACATGAAGAAGCTCGATGCGAATCATCTGATCGCCTATGGCCGGCGATTCCTGCCGGCCGATCCCGATCCGAACATCGACATCATCGTCAATCACTACTACGGCGGCGATTGGCTGAAGAAGGTCAAGGAAGACCGCGCGAAGGCCAAGGGCAAGCGGCCGTACGTCGTGACCGAGTTCGGCCTGGAATGCGATCCGGCGAAAGTCGCGGCCACGTTGGATGCGGTGATTGAGTCCGACGTGTCCGGCGCGATGATCTGGAGCATGTTCTTCCATCATCGCAACGGCGGATTCTGGCACCACGGGATCATCACACGGGACGGTGCGAAGTCCTATCATTGGCCAGGCTTCGCGACCGGTGCCAAAGTGAACGAGCGAGAGATCCTCCATGTGATGCGCGACCGGGCGTTTCGCATTCGCGGGATGACGCCCCCGCCCATCGCCGCGCCCGACGCACCCCGGCTACTGCCGTTTGCGGACGCGGCGCTGTTCTCGTGGCGCGGTTCGGCTGGCGCGCGTTCATATATGATTCAGCGGTCAGCGGCGCGTGGGGGCCCGTGGGCAACGATTGCCGAAGACGTGTCCGACACCGTGCCGTGCTATCGTCCCCTGTTTGCCGATTCGTCAGCGCGGCCCGGCGAGACGTGGTTCTATCGCGTGATTGCCAGGAACAAGGGCGGGCCTTCCGGCCCTTCCAACACGGTGGGGCCCGTCAAGATCCGACGCGCCGTCCTGGTCGACGAGATGAAGACGCTTGACCTGACGGCTGATCGTTCGGGGGGAGTGGCGCTCGTCGACAAAGACAACTACCATTTTGCCGAGCACTACTACCGCGTGAGCGGCAAGGCAGGCGACTGGTTGGTCTACCGCGCGCCGGATGGGCAGCAGTTGGATCGCTTCGGCCTGAGCGTCTGGAACCCCGCCGTGTCGCCGGGGCTTCGCGTGCTGGTTTCCGAAAACGGCGAGGACTGGCGGGACGTAACGCCATCGCCGGAGGTGTTGGAGTACAAGCCATACTACGCGAAGGGACGATGGGCCAAGATCCGAGCCACCGAACACCGGATTCGTGCCGACCGCTTGCCCGCCGGGATGCGTCTGCTGAAAATCGCGTGGCCAGGGGGCGCCCTTCTTGATCGGGTAGAGCTGTACTTCCGGCGAGCGGAAGCCCCGGGACGCTCGACACCATTGGGAAGAGGGGCCTCGGGCGATCCGCCCGGCTTCCCAACAAGGAATCTGGCCAAGGTCGCTCCGTCACGGTTCGATGTCCACGTCAACGATCTGCCGGACGACGGTGTGCCGGTGATCCGTCCGTGGAAGACGATCAAGCTCGATCCGGCGTATCGCGGCGGCTGGCTCGTGGTTGGCGATCTCACCGGCGATGGCATAGCCGAAATCGTGAGCGCCAGGAACGGCGTGCCGGGACGCGACATCCATTACACGTCCTCGGTGGTCGTCCACCGTCTCGACGCTTCGGTGCTCTGGAAGTGGGGCAACCCCGACGCCCGAAATGCTCTTCATCACGACGTGGCCTGCCAGATCTACGATCTCGACGGCGATGGGCGGAACGAAGTGGTCGTGGCGGCCGATCGTCGCGTGGTGGTCATCGAGGGGGCCACGGGACGCGAACTTCGGCACTTCGAGATTCCTCCGCACGCGTCGGACTGCATCACGTTCTGCAACGTCTCCGGACGCGCCCGCGCAACCGACATGCTGGTGAAGACCCGCTATGGGCAGATCTGGGCTTATGATGTCGATGGGAAGCTGCTCTGGACCGTGGAGAAGCCGGGCGGGTACCGGACCTCGCACCAACCGTTCCCCATCGACCTCGACGGCGACGGACACGACGAAATCATCGCCGGATATGCCGCGCTCAATCACGATGGCTCGCTTCGCTGGCAATTGCCCCCATCGATTTGCACTGGCGGTCACGCTGACGCCATTCGCTTGTTTCGCGACGGTGCTCGCCCCGCCGACAAACGCCTGCTGCTGACGCATTGCGGCGGAAATCGCATGGACATGCTCGACGGCAACGGCAAGGTCTACTGGAGCGTGACGGGGCTGCATTTCGAGTCGGTCTTCTTCGGTGAGCTCGACAAGGACCGGCCAGGACCCGAGATCGTCGTCGATATCGCTCATCAGCCTTGGGGCAAACAACCGTTACTGATCCTCGACGAAGACGGAAACCTCTTGGGCCGCTACATGACGATGCGGAGCCGGCAGCATCGGTTGGTGGATTGGTTCGGCACGGGCGAGGACTTGATCTTCTGCGGACAGACGCGGGCCCTGCTCGACGCCAAGGGTCGGAAGCGGGCACGTTTCGCAACGCCCATGCCCGAAGGCGCACGCGACGCCGACGCTCCCGAGCGGCTCGGTTACATGATTCACCTGGCCGACGTGACCGGCGACGGCCGGCCCGATCTCGTCGTCAACACGGTCCCCGGCTCGGCGGTTTGGATCTACAGAAACGAGAATGGTGCGAAGAACCTCTCGCGCGACCGGCTTACCATGCCAGTGAACGCAACGTTGTACTGATGTCCCAAGGCGGAAGCGTCTCGATTTGCCTGGAAGGGAGCCATCGATGAGCTTGCGATTCAGACGCACTCTGGCGTTGCTGGTGGCAGGGACGAGCCTATACACACAGATCACCTTGGTACTGGCCGCTGATGAACCTGAGATTCTCTCCCCGCCGCCGCCTCCCCAGCCGCGAATCAACGGCGCGAGAGTCTTCGGGGTACGTCCCGGTCATCCGCTGCTGTACACCATCGCCGCGACAGGTCGACGACCGATGAAGTTCTCGATCGCGAACCTGCCCGAAGGTCTGCAGGTGGATTCGCGGACCGGCCGGATCACCGGTGTATTGGCCAAGCGAGGAACCTACCGGCTGATGCTCCGTGCGAAAAACGCGCTGGGCCGCGCCGAGCGAGAATTGCGCATCGTCGTCGGGGACGAAATCCTCCTGACGCCCCTGTTGGGCTGTAACACCTGGGGCGGTTGGGGAGCGAAGGTGACGGACGCCAACCTCCGAGCGGCGGCCAAGGCCATGGTCGATACCGGTCTGATCAATCACGGCTGGCAGTACGTCAACATCGACGACGGCTGGCAGGGACAACGCGGGGGGCCCTACAACGCCATCCTTCCCAACGAGAAGTTCCCCGACATGAAGGCGCTCTGCGACACCATCCACAGCTTGGGCCTGAAGGCGGGTATCTACTCGACGCCCTGGACGACGAGCTACGCCGGATTCATCGGTGGGTCGAGCGACGACCCGGAAGGGGCGTGGCGGCGGCCCGAGCGTCGCCGGGACGGTTGGCGCGTCGGCAAGTACCTCTTCGAGAGCAACGATGCCCGGCAATGGGCTGCATGGGGGTTCGACTACGCCAAGTACGATTGGGCCGTCGACAGGGCGGAGATCACGCAGCGGATGGCCGATGCATTGGCCGCGTGCGATCGGGACATCGTCCTGGAACTGTCGAATTCCGTGCCCCTGGCCAAAGCGGCTGAGCATACGGGCCTGGCACAGCTTTCGCGAACGACCGGAGACCTGGTCGACTTCTGGGATCGTACGCAAATGCCGTCAGGAATACGTGGCTGGGCAGAGGGCATCCGCGAGGTTTGGTTGGCCCATGATGCCTGGGCCCCGTACCAGAAGCCCGGGCACTGGAACCACGCCTGCAATATCCGCGTCGGCCTGTTGGGCGGGTGGCGAGACAAACCGTTGACGCCGACCCACCTGACGCCCGACGAGCAATACACGCACATCAGCCTGTGGTGCCTTTGGGGCTCGCCGATGATCATCGGCACGCCGATCGAGCGGCTCGATCCGTTCACCTTGTCGCTCCTGTCAAACGACGAGGTCCTCGAAGTCAATCAGGACCCACTGGGCGTGCAAGGCCGACGGGCCGAGGCCCATGGCGGCGAGGCGGTGGTCAAGCCGCTCGAGGACGGTTCGAAGGCCGTGGGCCTGTTCAACCCGGGCACTGAGCCGGCGAAGGTCTCGATCGCCTGGGCCGTGCTGGGACTGAAGGGCAGACAACAGGTCCGCGATCTGTGGCGGCAGAAGGACCTCGGTGTCCACTGCGAGCAATTCACCGCCGAAGTCCGGCCCCACGGGGTCGTGCTGGTGCGTCTGGAACCGGATGGGATTCGGAAGAAGAGATTCACCGCGCATTAGACAGGGGGACGCGGTGGTTGATGGATCACCGTAGGACACGTCGCACAATCACGAGAAGGGAAACCATGCGAAGTCAGAATACGGTTTGGTGCTTCCTGGTCGCTCTCAATCCTGTGCTGAGCGCTTCGTGCTTCGCTGCGGAGGGTGCGAAGAGAGAGCTCTGGATCGAGGCCGAGTCGTTCGAGACGCTGGGCGGCTGGGTGATCGACCAGCAGTCCATGGATCAGATGGGTTCGGCGTATGTCATGGCGCATGGCATGGGCGTGCCCGTTGCGGACGCCGAAACCGTCTGCACGGTCCCCGTAAGCGGAGAGTGGACCGTGTGGGCGCGGACGCGCGACTGGACGGCGCCGTGGAAGCGAGGTAGGCCGGGCGGAGTCTTCAAGGTCATAATCAACGGACGAGCCCTACCCGAGACACTGGGGACCAACGGCGGCCCCTGGGGATGGCAGAAGGCGGGCACCGTTGCGCTGGAGAAAGGGCAGGCCAAGGTCGCCCTGCACGATCTGACAGGTTTCAACGGTCGTTGCGACGCGCTCTATCTCACGTTGGACCCCGACGCGCGTCCGGTGAATGGCGGGAAAGAGCTCGCCGAGTTCCGCCGGAAGATCACGAACACCTTCTGCAAGGACGATCCCGTCGTCTACGACCTGGCGGTTGCCGGCGGCGGTGTTTCCGGAATCTGCACGGCGATCGCCGCGATACGAACCGGTTCGAAGGTCGTGCTCATTCAAGATCGGCTCGTCCTTGGCGGGAACAACAGCTCGGAGATCCGCGTGCCCATGGGCGGACGGATTCACGTGCCCCCTTACGCCAAACTGGGGAACGTCGTCGAAGAGATCGCTCCCATCACGGGTCGGCCAGGGGTCCTTCCGCCCGAGTTCTACGAAGACACTCGAAAGGCGAACATCTTTCGTACCTGCCCCCGCAACCGATGCCGGCTCGTCATGAGTACGAGGGTCGTTGCCGTAGAAAGGGACAGGGACGACCCGCAGAAGATCGCCGCCTACATCGGCCGGGACATCCATACCGGCGCCGAGACTCGGTTCCGGGCGAAGCTCTTCGCTGACTGCACCGGCGACGCCGTCATCGCGCGCATGATGGGCGCGGAGGTCATGTACGGACGCGAATCTCGTGACAGGTTCAACGAGTCGCTCGCGCCGGTGAAGGGGGACAACCAGGTCATGGGCATGTCGGTCATCTGGCGATCAAAGAAAGCCGACACGCCGACCCCGTTCCCTGACGTCGATTGGGGAATCGAGTTCTACGAAGACAATGTCTACACCGTTCGCAGCGGCGATTGGGAGTGGGAGACCGGCCAATACCGCAATCAGGCCGAGGAGACCGAGTACATCCGCGACTATGGATTGATGACCATCTACGCGAATTGGTCTTACCTCAAGAACCACTCGAAGCGCAAGGCGGAATGGGCGCGGGACACGCTTTCGTGGGTGTCTCCGCTCGGCGGGAAGCGGGAAAGCTATCGTGTGGTCGGCGACTACATCCTGACCCAGAACGATATCGAAAAGCACGTGATTCATCCGGACGCGACGGGCTCGATCACGTGGAATCTGGACCTCCATTTCCCCGATCCGGCACACGCCAGGAAGTTCGCCGAGCCGTTCCGCTCGTGCGCCTATCACCGCAATCTCGTCAGACCCTATCCTGTGCCGTATCGCTGCCTGTACGCCAAGGACGTCAGGAATCTCTTCCTGGCGGGGCGACATATCAGCGTTTCGCACGTTGCCCTGGGTGCCGTCCGGGTCATGCGTACCCTGGGTATGCTCGGGGAGGTCGTGGGCATGGCCGCCACGATTTGCGCAAAGGAGGACCTGTATCCTCGTGACGTCTACGAATCGCGGTTGGAGAAGCTCAAGACGATGATGGCCAGGGGCGTACCGGCTCCAGCGACCTATCATCCCGGCGGGTTCGGCAGCAAGTACGAAGGCTACCACTTCAAGGACACCGGGCATCTTGGCGTGTATCCGCATCCCCACAAGAAGCTGAACGATCCGAAGGTCAAGGAAAGGATCAAGGCGCTGGGCATTCAGCATATGGAGTGATGGACGTAGAGAAACCGCGAATCGAATCGCAAGGCGATTCATCTGAGACGGTCTGGCCGACTGTTGATCGTGGCAAGGGCAGCGACGGAGAGATCTTCCGTGAATGCAGTATCGCCAATGAAATGTGCCTTGTCCGCCCTGGTCTTCCTGTCGCTGCTGCCGTGTGTCCTGTTCGCGGATGACCCAGTCGTACGCGTGCACGTCCGCCCGGACATCATCGGCGTTGACGAAGGGGCCATTCAGAACGCCGGATGCGGCACGGAAATCTGGCGCGGCGGGCCACACAATGGCGAGACCCGCCTCGTCCGGACGGCGGTACGCGTCAGCGATTACTCGGTCAACGCCATGATCCGCGTCAACTGGTCGGACTATGAGCGCCGAGAGGCGGAGTACCTCTTCGCGAGGATGGACAAGCATTTTGAGTACTGCATCCAGTACGGCCAGAAGCTCAACATCGGCTGCTTCGTGACGAGCAGCAACCATGGGATCACGATCGGCGGCGGATTGTGCGCGTACCCGGCGTACGTGCACGAAGCGCTGCAACGCAGCGACCGGAAGGACGTCAAGTACACGACGTCACGGGGCAACATCACGCGCTGGGAGCCGAACTTCGAGAACCCCTATTTCTTCGAGCGATACGACGCGTTGTTGAGGGCGTTCGCAAAGTACCTGGACGGATCGCAGACCTTCGAGCGAAGGAGGATTCAGCGCAAGAAGCTCGTCCGCTATATCGAGATGCGCCATTTCGGTTTCTGGGGCGAGGGAGCGTATCCCAAGAAGCTCGTGCCTTCGAACTCCGAGTGCTTGATTCGGTTCGCGGACGCGTTCGCCAGGCATTTTCCCGACGTCCGGCTGCTGGCTCCCACCAACGGTATGGTGTATAGCCCTGCTACCTATGACACGATCAAGGACTACCATTTCCACCTGCTTGCCGCGAGGAACCACGTCGGCCCCTTCGGCATCTTCCGCGACAACTGGGGATGGGACGAGAACCTGAGCTACGTTCAGAAGCTCTTCTACGCGTCAAACAAGTACGAGAAGGACGGCGTCAGGCTGTACGAACTCCTCCGGGATCGGTGGAAGTTGGCTCCCGTCGTGGGCGAGCCCCTCCAGGCGTTGCCGAAGGAGGGCTTCCGCCCCTATTCCCATCTGCTCGAACAGGTCAGATACCTGCACCCCGTCGTGATACGTAACTGCAACGTGTCGAACGGAACGAAGTCCTACGTGAACCCCTCGGGGTACAACGCCTTTGACGATCCGAAGGCGATGGACAACTTCCACAAGATGTACGCGATCATCGGCTACCGATACCTATTCACGTCCGCCACGATCACGCGGCGAGGCGACAAGCTTGCGATCGCGGCCGACTGGCTCAACATCGGCCTGACGCCGACGTACGAGGAATGGAAGGTGCGGTACCTCATTAAGGATGACGCCGGGGAGGAGATCTGGGCCGGCACCTCCTCGCTTGATTTGCGGACGCTGCCACCCGACGAAAACACGCCGCCAGGCGTCGTCAACGTGGACCGCGCGAGGACGCACACCGATCGTTTCACGAACGTCCCGAAAACGGGAAGACTGTACCTTCAGATCGTCGACCCCGTGGGCGTGTCTCCGCCCATGGCGTTGAGCATTAGAGCGAGAACCGAAGAAGGCGCGTATCTGCTGAGCGCACAATCGAGAAGGAAACGTCCCGCAAAGGAAGTGGAGGTTACTCCTGATCATCGGCGATCGTGAGATGGATCCGTTTCGGCGAGTTCCCCACGCAAGAAGCGAGGCATATCCGATCAGGACGTACTTGGCCTGCAGCGAGAGGGGGCAGTGGACACGAAACGAACACAGGTATGGCTATGTTGTGCGCGTTTGGCGGTCCTAATCGATCGTGCGGTGGGCGCCGACGTGCCGGTTCCGGCGCTCGAGGAACCGGGCTGGAGGCTGACCTTTCATGACGAGTTCGACCGGCCGCAGCTGAACGACATGTACTGGTATTCGGCTTACCGGTCCGGCCGCAAGGAGTACTTCAAGCGCATCGGCCACAAGAGCCGATGGGTCGATCACAACGCACACTACGTGATCGAGGACGGCGTCCTGAAGCTGCGCATCGACGAGAAGCTCCCGTTTCGTCCGACCAAGAGCACGCCGTGCGTCAGTTGTATCCAGACGTCGGATCACCGTTTCGGCGCGACCACCAAGGAGTATCAGATCCTCGACAAGTTCGCGCAGAAGTACGGCTGGTTCGAGATCCGCTGCAAGTGCCCCCGGGGCGAGGGATTGCTGAGCGCCTTCTGGCTGCACCAACACGACCCGACCAAACAGGAGTACACGCCGGAGGGCCAGAGGAAGAAGGTCGGTGATGGGGTGGTGGAGATCGATATCATCGAGCTACAGGGACGACACATCGGCGATACGAGCAGCAAGGTGGACCTCAACGTTCACTTCACCAAAGGGGCCCATCACCGACCCAAGGTCGACATCGACGCCTCCAAGGGATTCCACGTCTGGGCCATGGCGTGGCAGGAGGGGCAGATTGACTGGTACCTGGACGGCAAGGTCCTCAACACCTACAAAGGCCCGACCCCGCAGGAGAAGATGTTTGTCCTGATGGCGCTCTTCCAATACTCCGGCTGGATCGGGAAGATCGACCCGAACATGAAGTACCCGCGCGACTTGGAGATCGATTACGTGCGGGTCTATGCGCGCGACACGAAGTAGCCG
>Ga0180431_10010322_pt1 | contig 10402 bp, 8 predicted proteins | sample SS_ome_11_FD_132459 | JGI IMG/M metagenome (GOLD analysis project Ga0180431, IMG submission 132459) | Hypersaline lake sediment archaeal communities from the Salton Sea, California, USA - SS_1_MS_1 metaG | ecosystem: Environmental > Aquatic > Non-marine Saline and Alkaline > Hypersaline >... | reverse complement strand
TTCTACGCGGAGTGTCAGGGGTACCGCTCGGGGACGCCCGTGGTCGCGCAGCGGATGCCGAACGCTTACGGGCTGTTCGACATGCACGGCGGGTTGTGGGAGTGGTGCGACTCGCGGTTCCCGCCGGAGCTCGTGACTGATCCCCGCGTGACGGCGGTGCAGAAGGAGAGCCTGTACGTCCTTCGCGGTGGCGCGTACTATTCACCGGCGGTGCGTTGCCGCTCGGCCCAGCGGAACTACAGTGACGTCCACACCCCGGGGATGTACTGGGGGTTCCGCGTTGTGATGGAGACGATCGAGCAGTGACCGGCTCGGTGCGGCCAATCGCGATGTGTCTGACCCTCGTGGCGGGAGGGGCATGCACCACGGACGGTGGCGGTTCGTGTCCGGGCTGCCCGTCCGTCGAGACCCGGTATGCGTTCTTCAACGACTCGCTCCGCTTCTACGCGGCACTGGCGCTGCGCGTACACAGCGAGAACGGCGAGTCAAACGACTACGCGATGACGGCGCTGCTGCCGCCCGGGGCGAACGAGCGCGGCGATTTCCTGGAGCTCCTGGGAGCCGGCTGTCCGAGCTCGCTCGATATTCGCATCTTCCTGTACCGGCGGGTCAACGAACACATCCCCATCGGGCTGGATGAAACCGAGGCCGTCGAGTTGACGCCCATCGTCGCGGGCGAGGTGCTCGGCGTGCCCGCCTGCGATGTAACGCAACTCGACATTTACAGCTTCAACAGTTTGGATGCGCCGGAGGGCACCGCGCGGTTGGAGTTCCCCAATTCCGGGCGCCTGGAAGCGGAGATCCGTCGCCGCGGTCCGTTCGGCGATGACGTATACGGCGATGACCTTGTGACATGGGAGGTGCACGGGGTGGACCCGGACCTCGCCGCGTTGGGCCCACCTCCGCTGGCACCCGAGCACCCGATTGCCGGCCGTGTCGTGCTCGCCGACGGGACCGGGCTTGAGGGCATCGGGGTATGGCTGCAAACGGGCTTCAGGCGACGGGAGCCGGACCTGGATCCCAACAACGACCCGGACGAGGGCTACGGGAACCCGATCGCCGTGACCAAGACCGACGCGACGGGGGCGTTCGCGTTCTATCGGCCGGCGGGCGGGTATCGCGTCCGCGTCTTCGCCGACGATTACCTGTTTCGGCCGAGGCTGGTGGACATCGAGTCACCGCTCGAGAACATCACCATCGTGGCGGAACCACAGTGACATTGCCTGGCCCCATCGAGTTCGTTCGTCCGCACCCAACGCGTCAGCGGCGCCGACGGACCCGTCGCACCAGAACCATGCCGGTTCTGCATGGATTGGTGTTATTGGTGGCCTGTGCAGCGGGTCAGGGATGCGACCCGGCGCCGTCCAACCCCTTCCAAGATCTCAAGCCGATCGCACTGGACGGCAGGCCCCACACCGGGTCCGGTGACAGCGTGGCATTGGGTTGGCTGACCGAGGGCCAGGTCATCCGCGTGAAGGTGTCCGGGGTGGCAGCGGGCAGGGCGTTGATCCTCGTGGCTGAAGACGCCCAGCCGCCGACGAAGGGCCTGCTGGCCGGCGGCGGACCGCTCAACGCCTTCTTCGATTACCGTGTCCAGGTGGCCGGGTCCTACTTCGTTATGGGTCACGAGGATCCGGGGATCTCCGCCGGGACGTACCAGTGGACGTTTGCCGTCATGCCGGGGGATCCGGACTACCATCCGCCAGCCCGGCAGATCGTACGCGTGATCTTCGAGGAGGGGTACCTGACCGACCCGGGGCTGGTGGACCCGGTATCGTTCAGCGAGGAGGAGCGGCAGTTGATGGTCGCTATCACCGACCTGGTTCGCGAGGGGGTCGTCGAGCGTTTGCACCAGATCTTTGACGGGACGCCGATCGTCATCCAGAGCGAGGACGAACCCCTGCCAGAGGTGCCCTTCTCCCAACTCACCTTCCTTGGCGAGCGCAGGCTAGCCCAGGAAGGCGACACGTGGCACCTGGGCGAACTGAGGCTGGGGGGCGAGCAAAAGGAGTGCGATGACGTGGTCGTCTTCGGTGAGATGCTGCCGAACGGCTCGTTCCTGGACCCGGGCAATCGGATCTTCGACGACCAGGCAGTTGTCTACGTCGGCAGCTTCCAGGGCCGGGGCGAGCACTGCCGGTCGGCCGTCGTCAGCTCCATCAACAACATGATCCTGGCCCTGGCCCATACGGGGGCCCACGAGATCGGGCACCTGATCGGTCTGCACCATGTCGTGTTGCCTGACATCATGCGCTGGGCCCCGTCGGCGGCCTTCCAACGCGAGCTTCCCCTTGCACGCGCGCAGGTCCAGCGCGAGGGAGGGGGTCCGATGACGGTCGTGACCACGCTGGTCCAGGATCCGGCGTTCTACTTCCGCGCGAACTTCGATCCACCGTAGGGCCGGCTGTGCCGGCCGATTGGGGGGCACACGAGAGCGGCGATGAGGCCGGCCGGCCTTCCGTCTTGAACGGCGGTCAGACGTTCGACAACGCGTGACTCATTTTCCGAAGTACCGTTCGCACGCACTCTGGTTGGGGAAGAAGCCCAGCCGAACCAAGTCCTGGCAGGCGCCGGTCGACCCCGTCAGGGGACTGGCGGTCGGGAGGAAGAGGTTGTGGAAACGGGCGAACCCCAATCCGGCGGCGAACCCGCGCTGCAGCCCCGGCTGGCCGACTACCGTATTGGCCGTGATCGGTTGGGGCGCGCCGAGCCCCGGCATCCCGCCTGCCACCGAGCCGAGGCCCGAGAGTGACGAAACGCTTCCGGCCGACAGGGCCGATTCCGCCGCCTCCTTGCCCCCGCCGACGATGCCCGACGTCGCCGCGGCCGCCCCCACCATCGTCAGAAAGCTCAACTGCTGGACCCGTGGACCCGGCGCGGTGTACCCGGACCGTGCGGGCTGGGTCGTTGGACGTGATGCAGCGCCCGCCGCCGCCGTCGTCACCCTGACCTCGTGGACCGCCCCACCGTCCGCGGCCAGCTCGACCACCTCGATCGCCTGCTCGACCGGCAACGCGGTCGCACGACCGGGGCGGTAGAAGATGTCCCCTGCCTGTTGCTGACAACCGCCGGCCAGGAGGGCAGCCACGCCGGCCACGGTCCACCATCGCCTACGTTCGAGTGTCATGCCGGGCCTCCGATGAGACAAGGCAGGTCGGTCCTCGGCACCCATGATTCTATCCGACCCGGCCGGCCACCACAATCGGTGCGGTGTCGATCGAATCCGGGGCGGCGATCCGATCACCACCGCCATTCGAGCTGGACGCCATAGACGACCTTGTCGTAGGTGAAGGGCTCGCGACCGTAGCGAGCCGTCAGGCTCGAATCGGCGTCCGTCCAGTGGATGATCCCGTGCAGGATCAGGTCGCCGTACTCGAGATCTTCCAGGAGCTGCTGGGAGACGGAGAAGGCGTAGGTGGCGATCAGGTCGTCTCGCTTGCGGCGTCGGGCGTCCAGTCGACTGTCTTCGCGGTAGTCGGCAACCAGCCAGTTCGCGTTGAACCGGAAGACCAGCTCCTTGTCCGGAAGGATCAGGTAGCGATCGGGAGCCCAGGGGTTGAGGATGGGCAGGCCCAAGCCCAGGTAGAAGCTGTTGGTGTTCCGGTCGAACTCGGTGCCCTTCGTCGAGATCGAGTCGTAGCGATAGCCGATCGCCAGATCGCCGGTCCGCGTCGTGCCCGGCAGCGGGCGGAACAGGAAGCTCTGCTCGACGCCGACGCCGTTGATGATCCCGTCGCGGTCGTAGGACGGCGTGGTGTCGAACTGAAAATCCCGCCCGTTGAGTTGGTAGAACACGAACGTCCGATCCGGACCGAACGGGACGTTACCGGGCCGCCATTGGTACTGGATGCCCGGTGTGATGGCGTGGTTCGACAGGAACTCGTCGTTGCCCAGGAGGGTGTAGTCGTAGTCGTATTGGAGGCTCGCCTCCCAATGATCGCCGAGCCATCGTGCGTATCGGATCGAGCCGCCATAGTCCTGGTAGTCGAACTCGTCGATCTCGAAGTGCCAGGCGTGCCCGAGCCTGGCACCGATCCTGAGGTCGTGGTCTTCGGTGGCGATCGGGGCGTAGTGGATCTGGAGGCCGGAGGCAAACTTGCCGTCGTCCTGCCCGGTGATGAGTCCCAATCCGCCGGTGGTGTCGCCCAGGTACGAGACGTTCGTGTCGTAGGCCAACCCGATCTGGGTATCGACGCTGAACACCTCCCGCCGGGCGCGGCGGCGATAGTGCCGGACGGTCTCGACAAGCTGGGGGTCGGGATCGCCGAACTCGGCCATGTAGTCCAGGGCGCGGTCGAAATCCGCCATGGCCATGTACGCGTTACGCAGACGCAAATCGGCCAGCCCGCGGTAGTACCACAGCCACGGGTTCTTTGGTTCGAGCGCTTCGATGGGTTTCAGCGCCTCGAGCGCAGCCCGGGGGCGGCCGGACTGCAATTGCGAAGCGGCCGATTCCAGCGCCGATCGAACCGTGTCCTCCTCGTTCGCCTGGGCGTGTGCGACCTCGATCCCGACGACGGGCACGAGCAGCGCCAATCCGACAAGGGCGGCTCGCGTCGCCGTCAACCAGGCCACGCGGATCCGGAACAGGACGGCCGTCTTTCGGTGCGAGGCGTTCGTGCGTCTTGCGGATTGGGGTCGCTGTTGTGACATGACGCTCCCGATCGTCAGGCGAGCCGCATCATACATCAATCACTTGCGTCCGTCACCTCGTTTGTGCCGATGTCCGCCGGATGGACAGGTCATACGTGCATACGAGCCCCAGCGCCACGCGCGTCACGGCGCGAAACGCATGAGCGGCTCGACCTCCGGCAGCTCGATCTGCTGGCCGGGTGGGGGCGGTGCGATCCGCGTCAGACGGCCCCGGGCAAAGGCCAGGAACTGATACGACGGGTCGTCGAGGGGTTTGTTGAACGTGAACCGCACGGTGCGGATACCGGTGGGTTCGACGGCCTGCACGGTGGCGGCAAAGTCGGTCGTCGCGTAGGTGGTTCCTGCTGGCGGCGGGGGGGCGCTGGCCACAAACAGGGCCTCGAAGGGCAGGTCCAGCAACACCGACGACGGGAACGTCAGCGTCATGGTCCGCTCGCCGTCGCGGTGCCACACCACCGCCCTGCGACCCATCTGAAGGGCGAAGATCCGAATGGCGTAATCGTCATGGATCACTTGCCAGGTCGGCAGCACGGACAGCGCGAGCAGGCTGGAGGGACTGTTGAGGATGAAGACCGACCGCGGGGCCGGCGCGGTCCGGTCGATGTCGGCGTTGGCGATCGCGTCGCGGTCGAGCGACGCCATTTTCGTGAAGACCGTGTCGTGCAACCAGGTTGCCGGAACGGCCAGGACCACGCCGACGGTCACGAACAGGCCCGCCAGCGCCAGGCGGCCGTACCGCCGTTCGGCCATCAGCGCGCGAACCGGGCCGAGCCGGTGCAGGAGCAGCCCGATCAGCAGGGCGGTCCCGACCGAGGCGTTCATCAACAAACGATCGGAGGGCGGGGTCACGCCGGCCACGGGAAACAGGGAGACGAGCGTCCATGCGAGTGCAAACCCGGCCAGGCGCGACCATCCGTTCGCGCTACGGGTGGGCCCGAGGGTCCGCCACAAGACATAACCCAACCCGGCCAGGACGAGCACGCTGGCGCCGGCCACGGGCCAGACCAGCTCGGGCCCGGCGAACACGATGTCCGTGGTCAACCCGAGCAACAGGGCCATCAACCCGAGCGGGATCAAGGCCAGGTACCGCACCAGGTATCCCAGTGGCGCCGACCACGGCATGAGGTATTGGACCGACTGCGCTCCGTAGCCGCCGGCGACGTAGAAGACAACGTAGCCGGCCGTGAGGACCACGAAGACCCACACCAGAGGCGACCGCATCACCCGGCGACATCCGTCGCGGAGCGATTCGCCCGCCGATCGACGGTCGATGAGCAGCAGATAGAGCACGGCGATGGGCATGGCGATCAGGCCCGATTCCTTGGACCCGAAGGCGAGCAGGAAACACAGCATCGCCGCGAGCAGATAGCCGACGCGTCCGGTCCGCTGATGATGGTGAACGGTCAGGAGCGTAGCGACGGTGAAGAGTGCAGCGAGCAGCGTGTTCCGATTGGCGATCCACCCGACGGGGATCACGTGGCTGTCCTCGAGGGCGAGCAGGGCAAGGGCCCAGAGCGCCGCGGCCGGCGGCGCGCCGAGGTCGCGGAATAGCCTGAACGACAGGGCCAGGAAGATCCCGAACAGCACGAGACTCGTCAGGTGGTAGCCCGGCGCCCAATCGTCCCACAGCCCAAAGTCCATGAGGATGGTGAGGCTCGTGACCGGCCGGAAGAAACGGGCCTTGAAATCGCTGCTGGTCCACCAGGGGAACACGCCCCATCGGCGCATCGTGTCTTGCGGTGTCGGTCCGGCGCCGAAGTCGTAGACGTTCCAGCGCGGAACGCCCGTCGCGCTCTGGCCGTGGCGAAGGATGATCTGGTGGGCGAAGTCGTCGTAGAAGAACCCCCATCGGAGCGATCGCGCCTGGTTGGCCACGCCGGCCAGGACGAGGACGGCGGCCAGAAGGATCGACCTGCGGTTGGACCCCGCGCGCGGGGTGGGGTGGGTGTCCTGTTCGATGTCGCAAGTTGACTTCGATGGTGGCGCCATAGGCAGCGTTCGTCGCCGTTCAGAAGCGCCGCTAAGCGGCGTCGTTGTGATCCGCCCCGCGGACCATACCGATCCTCTTGGCCGGCACGCCCGCCCAGAATTCGTTGGGACCCACAACGGTTTCGGGAAGGACGATCGCGCCAGCCCCGATCATGCAGCCGGCCTTGGGGTGCACCCCGCCCGCGATCCCCGCGTGCCCGCCGATGAGCACGTCGTCCTCGATGATCGTCCGTTTGATGACCACCGCGTCCTGCGTCTGGTAGTGTCCGGCGATCGTCGTGTTAATCCCGATGATGACGTTCCGCCCGATCTCGACAAACGACGGATCGATGATCTTCGGCTCGCCGAAATAGCAGGAGCGCGATTTGGGCCCGAAGACCGCCCTCATCAGCCACACCATCGGCGGCAGGTTGGCGATGTGGAACACCAGGAAGCCCGGGAACGGCGCGAAGTACCGGGCCTTGCTGAGCAAGCCGACCAACAGCGCCCACAGGAGTTGGCGGTGGGGCCGGGCGCCGTCGCCGGTGGGGTAGCGGCCCTCCTTTGGCGTCGGGACGAGTAGACGGACGACCACCAGTTCAGCCACGTAGATGACGTTGAAGAGGATCACCCAGCCCGCGAGGCACCATGCCCAGGCTGCGGCCTGTCGCAAGTCTGCGCCGATGGGGCCGCGGGCAGGCCAGGCGTCCAGTGCGGTGAACGCGCCGGTCGTGAGGGCGAGGGCCCCGCCCCACAGCGCGAGTCGAACCACGACGTCGAGCGCCACCACCGCCTGGAGGGCGCGACGGGTATCACGTCGTCGCGGCCTGGTGGTTTCGTTGGTCGACGTATCGGTAGGATCGGCAGGTGTTTCGAGAGAGGTCATTCTGCTTGCCTCCACTGATCGTCAGGCACAAGTTTCAGAAGCGGTTGTGCCGCCCGGTTCCTGTCGGTGAAGAGCGGGCCGGCCCAACCGGCCCTACGATCCCATCGCTACGCGGGAGCGCGCGATCTTGCCGCTGTGGGTTCGCGGCAGGTCTGTCACGATCCGGATGCGGCGCGGGACCTTGAAGTGGGACAGATGCCGGCGGCAGTGGTCGGACAGCGCTTCGGGGGTCGTCTCGCATCCGCTGCGAAGGACGACGGTCGCGACAGGGACCTCGCCCAGGACGTCGTCGGGGGCACCGGTCACGACGGCCTCAACCACAGCGTCGTGCGACGTGAGGACCTCCTCCACCTCGGCGGGGAAGACCTTCGTGCCGCCCACATTGATCAGGTTCTTGTTTCTGCCCATGAGGAAGAAGTTGCCGTCCTCGTCGCGCCGTACGATGTCGCCCGTTCGGAACCACCCATCGTGCAGGATCGCGTCGCGCAGGCGCCACGGTGCGTAGTACGCCGCCAGCATGCCCGGGCCGCGGAGCCACAGCTCGCCTGGCGTGCCCGCAACGTCCCGCCCCTCCTCGTCCACGACGCGGGCCTCGAACCCGTCGATCAACCGGCCCAGCGCGCCGCGGACCCGCCGCGGATGCGGCAGGTTCATGATCGGCATGCCGACCTCGATGATGCCGAGCGCCTGGGTGAGCGGAACGCCCCATCGCGCCTCAAAACGCGTCTCCAGGTCGCGCCCCAATGGCATCGCCGTCGAGATCGCCAGCCGCACGTTTTCCATCGCGTCCGGCTCGACGTCGGGGGCGTCGGCCAGGAGACGGTAGGTGACCGGCGTGCTGTAGACGACGGTCGCGCGATGGCGGTGGATCTGTCTGACCATCGCATCGCACAGAAACAGGCTGCCGGTGACGATGGTCGCGCCGACGCTCAGATGCAACGTCACGCTGACGGCGAAGTGGTGGGCCATCTCCAGGGCGAAGAAGATCGTGTCCGCGTCGGAAATCTGAAGGGCTCGATTGGCCACCTCGATCCGCTCGGCGATGCCTTCGTGTGACAGAACGACGCCCTTAAAGGCCGCCGTCGTGCCGGACGTGAAGCGGATGTTCGACGCGCCGAGGTCTAACAGCCGCTCGTCGACGGGCTCGGTGGCCAGGTACGGCGTGGGCGCGAGCCGCAGCTCCTGGGCCGATGCGTCGTCGAAGACGCGGAACGCGACGGCGCGGTCGGTGTCAGTCCTGGTCGGGCCAAGCTGGTATTCGCATCCGACCCGTTCGAGCATCTCGTCCCGTTCGGGCGCCTGCATGTTGGACGCGGCCGGCACCGCGACGCCGCCGGTGCGGAGGATCCCCATCAGCGCCGCGACGAACTCCGGGCCGTTCGGCGCGGTCAGCGCGACCTTGCGTCCCGGCACGACGCCCGCATCGCGGAGCGCGTCGGCCGTTCGTTGCGTGGCGGCCTCGAGTTGGGCGTAGGTACACACGCGCGGGCCGACGATCAGCGCCGGTTTGTCGGGCAAGCGGCGGGCGGATTCGGCGACCAGTGCAGAAAGGTTCAGCGCTCGTCCCTTTCGGCGATCAGCCGGCAGACCAGGTCGGCGATCGCGCGGAGGCTGCGGAAGTTGTCTTCGGTCAGGTGCTTGACGTCGATCCGGAGCCGGAACGACTCCTCGAGGCCCGCCACCAGGCCGAGCACGCCGACCGAGTCCAGCAGGCCGGACCCGAGCAGGTCGTCGTCATCGCGGATGTCTCGCTGGGGCGCGTGACGCGACAGCAAGGATCGTACAATCTGGGCGACCTCGGACACGCGATCTACGGTAGCAAAGCCACCGAGCCCGGGCAAGCGACCGGGCGGTATCATGCCCGCAACCGCCGCCGGTATAATCGCTGCTCGATCATGGCGATTCGGATTCGGCTGAACCCGTTGGACGACGTTGCGGCGGTGGTGGACGACGCGTTGCGGCACGCCGGCCTGCCGGGCGCGAACTGCGCGCACGTGACCACGCTGCAGGATCGTGTCGATGTGGACCGGCTGGGTCGAGCGGCCGGGCAGTTGGCCAGACGCCACGTGCTCGCCACGGCCAGGCTCGATCGGCCGTGGTGGGCGTGGCGGCCAAGCTGGGTCCTCCAGCCCGACGCGCCGATCTCGGTGAGCGTCTTGGATGAGGAAGGCGAAGCTGATCCCGCCGCCATCGCCGCCGGCTATCTGAACGAGCCGATGGACCCGCGACGCGACCCGCCCGTGAAGATCACGCTGCATCGGGCGCGATCCGGCGGGGATGCAATCGCGTTGAAGTGGTCGCACGTCTTGAGCGATTCGCGGGGGGGTGAGTTCCTGGTCCGCGAGTTAGGCCGGTGTTACGCCGGGGACTATGACGGGCCCGAGGCCGCGGTGCCCCCGCGCCCGCCAGCCCTGGTGATGCAGGGCAAGATGCAAGGCAAGTCGACGCTCCGGCCGGGCCCGGCGGGGGGCGGAGGCAAAGTGTTCTGCGCGATGAACGTCGGCGCCGCCGGCCGCGTCCGTCTGAGGATCACCCGAATGGGTGACACGGACAGCGCCCGGCTGCGCGACAATGCGATGCGCCTGGCGGGATTCGGTCGGCTGCCGATCTTCGTGTTCGCAGCCTATCTGCGTGCGCTGCGCCGTGCGTGCGACCGCGCAGGACAGCCGGACGCTGTCCTGCGAACGTCCTGGCCCGTCGAGCTCCGCGCCGGACCGCCGCCCGAATCGCTCCCGGGCAATGAGTTCGGCATCCTAAACCTGCAGTGCCCGGCGGGCGAAACGACCGACTTGGCGGGCCTGGTGCAACGACTGACGCGCGACGTGATCCGTCTGCTCGGTAAGGGCGAGCACCGTTTCCTGTGGCACCTCGGTCGTGGGCTGAAGCTAGGGTTCT
>Ga0180431_10010316_pt1 | contig 10404 bp, 6 predicted proteins | sample SS_ome_11_FD_132459 | JGI IMG/M metagenome (GOLD analysis project Ga0180431, IMG submission 132459) | Hypersaline lake sediment archaeal communities from the Salton Sea, California, USA - SS_1_MS_1 metaG | ecosystem: Environmental > Aquatic > Non-marine Saline and Alkaline > Hypersaline >... | reverse complement strand
TCGCGGTCAGCTCCGCGGTCGAGCGCTCGAGACGCTCGCCGAGCGCGCGCATCGCCCGACGTTTTTCCGCCCGATCGGGCCGGCGGCTCGCCAGTTGCTCGCGATCCGCCGCCGCCGTCGTGAGATACCTCGCCATGGCCGCGAGCGAACGCGCGAAGATGCCGAGATTGCGCTCGGTCCAGGCCGTTCGGATCCGGCGCATCCGCTCGCGCCGCGACTCGGGCAAGAGATCGACGATGCGCTCGAAGAGCTGATCCTCCTGGACCCAGCAGCGGCTGAACGCGTCGAGGGCCGCGACCTCGGCAACGATCTCGAAACGCCCGACCCAACGCCGCCAGAGCTCGAGCCGCTCGCTCGTCAGCTCGCGGCTCCGGCTCATCGCGCCGGTCTGATTGAGCAGCACGACCACCGGACGCCCGATCCACCCCAAAAGCTCCAGCTCGGGGGTGACGTAGCCCGCCTCCTCCGGCTCCTCCGCCGCATTGACCAGGTAGAGCACCACGTCGGCCTCGTCGCGGATGTTGAGCGCCGCCTGCTGGCTGCACCACAGCGGACGATCGGTCACCCGATCCCAGAGCTGCGTCAGGAACCAGGCGATCGGATGCTCATGACGCCGCAGCCGCGCCAGCAGCCGTACCGAATCGCCGAAGCCCGGGGTATCCCAGAGCCGCAGCTCTTCGGCCGGCGTGGCGATCAGGGTATAGCCTTCGCTCTGCAACGTGACGTGCGCCTCGTCGCGCACCTCGCCGACGTCGCGGCGCAGCAGGGTGCGGGCCAGCGTGGTCTTGCCGACGTTGGTGTGCGAGATCAGGCTCAGGGTCACCCGTTCCGGTTCCATGACTCCCCCATCAGCGGCTCTCATCCAGCCCGCCCGGCGGCCACACGCCGGCGATAAGAAGCGCCAGGGCCGCGTCCGTCTCCTCGGCGAGGAGATCGAGATGAACGGCCTCGAGGCCGGCCGCGGCCACCACCCGGTTCCAGGTCCGCTGTCGCTCTTCCAGCCTCGCCCCGCCCGACGCCACCCGCCGGCGATAGACCGAGCCGTCGACGACGACCAGCATCAGCTGACCGTCGGCCAGCTCCTCTCGCAGGGCCGCCAGCAGCTCGCCGTGCACCTCGGTCTCCGGCGTCTGCGCCAGGCCGAAGACGACCATCCGGCAGCGCCCGCCGCCGAGCTCGAACGCGGCCGGTTCGGTGCCGTACTCGACCGGCGAACGGACGCGGATCTCGGACCGCGGCCCGAAAAGCTCGGCGAGCAGGCTGCGGAGGCTCTCGACCGCCCTGGCCACCGGTCGATAGCTGTAAGGGATGATCTCGACCTCGGTGGCCGAGCTCTCGACCGCGGCCGCCAGGCGGCGCAGATAGAGGTCGGGGAGGGTGAGCTTCAGCCGCCGGCGCCGCCGCGCGCAGCGGACGCTCTCGAGCGCCGTCAGCAGAGCGCGCGGCAGCGCCACGGCAAGCGCCGCGGTCACCGCGTAGAGATGGATCCACGGGGCGGCATCCCCGCTTCCCGGACGCTCGATGGCCGCGGCCGACGGCACCGTGGTGTCGAGCAGCGCCGCCGCCGGCGCCAGGATGATCCCGAGGACGCGGTCGACCACCTCGCCGCTCAGGAAGGTGCTCTCCCAGGTGGCGCGGTACTCGAACGCGACGCCGCGAACGTACATGCCGGCGACGACCCCCACCACCAGGGCGAGGGCGGAGGCGTGAAGAAGCCGGCGCACCCGGGCCGCCGCGAGCGGCGCGACGATCGGAAACCAGTCTTCGAGAAAACGCGCCAGGGCGCGACCGAGAAGCTCGGGTTCCGGTTCGGCACCGCCTTGGCCGCGGTCAACCGGGCCTTGCCGCGGCAGGTGATCCGGGAACCTCTTGACCAGACGGCGGGCCAGAGCCTGCAACCATGCGAGAGGCCTCGGGGTATCGAAGCGCCGCCAGGCACCGGCTCCCAGAGGCAGCCAGCGGCGCAGAGTGATCAACGCGAGGATCACCAAGTTCCAGGCGATGAGACCCAGGAGCGGCACGGCCAGAACGTGGACGCGGCGCTCCGGGCCGAGCGCGTTGGTGCCAAGTCCCAGCACCAACGCGACCGCGAGCACGGGAATCAGCAGACCCTGGCCGAGATTCGTCCAGCGCATCACCTGCGCTGGGAAGTCAAACTCCGAACCGAGCTCCTCCACCAGCCTCCGCGCCCGCTCGGCGAGCCATTCCCGCAGCGTCGCCTCGCGCCGCGTGCGCGCCGCCGCCGTGGCGCGGCGACGGCTTTCGTGCGACAGCAGTCTCCCGGCCCGGTCGGTTTCCTCCACCGCGCGCACCAGAGCGACGGCCTGGGCCTCGTCTTGCGCGAGGATCAGCTCGCAATGCAGTGGTTCGCGACGCGGTTCGATCGTTGGATTGGCTTCCTGTGACTAGCTAGTCGTGCACAGATGGCGGCGACGGCTCCTCCGGCCAGGGCCGCGAGATCACGCAGGCGTTGATGCCTCCGATGCCCATCGATAGCTTGCCGACCACGCCGTCGGGTGCGGCGCAGTCGGTGTCGAAGGCGAAATTCCCGTGCAGTCGGGCGATCTCTGCGTGCAGCTCGTCGCGCCGCAGGGGGGTGCGATAAATCTTGTGACGTTCGTAGCCGAGGTACTGCGCGGTGAGCTCCCAGCCGCCGCCGGCCGACATGCCGTGCCCGAAGGTTCCCTTGCGGGCGGTAAATACGACGTCCTCCGGCATCAGCTCGCGCACCAGCTCCACTTCCATAAAGTCTCCCGGCGTGGCGGTCGCATGCAGGTCCCACGCGACGATGCGCTGGCCGTCGAGGTGACTCTGCCCCATGGCCTGGTGCATCGCCGCGGTGGGTCCGTGCTTGGACGGGGTGATGATGTGCGCGGCGTCGGAGGTCACGCCGACGCCGATCGGCTCCATGCCGAGGGGCCGCATGCCGCGCGCGGTCATGTGCTCGAGCTCTCCGACGATCCAGATCACTGCGCCGCCGGCCACGTGGGTGCCGCGCAGCTCGGTGAGGGGCTTCGAGACCTGGGCGTCGGCGGAGATCACCCGGGTGTTGTAAAACGCCCCGACCATGAGCGGATGCGGCGGCGGATCGGTGGCGCCGAGCACCACCGCGTCAGCGTCGCCGGAGACGATGGCGTCGACCGCCAGCTTGAGCGCCACCCCGAAGGTCGAGCAGGCGGCCACCGGGGCGATGGTCATCCCGGTCAGCCGGCCGAGCATCGAGATCTGGGCGGCGGGGATGTTGTGGATGTTCCAGATCATATTCGAGGAAACCGCCTGCCAGGGCGGCATCGGGGGCCGGAACTTGTGCTCGAGCTTGCGCAGCCGCCGCCGCTTTTCCTTGATCACCGCCATCTTGCCGGCCTCGACCTCCCCTTCCACCGGCAGGGCCTCGATTTCCCGCAGCTCCGCCAGGTATTCCCCGAGCTGCGGGGAGCGCTGGGCCCAGAACCCCCACCAGGCGTCCTCGGCCAGGACGCGATCGATGTCGGGCACCGACTCGGGCGACGGCGGCAGCTCGCCGGACGGCGAGGCCTTGCCCTCGAGGTAGTCGCGAAGGGGCTGGTTGCGCACGGGATCCGCCCAGAAACGGTTCCACCGGCGCTGCGCATGATAGAGGTTGAGCGACTGCTCATACTGCGTCGGGATGTCCCCCACGCCGGTGCCGACGTAGATCCGGGTACGGGGGCCGAGGCGTTGCAGCTCCTCTTCCAGGCCCGGATTCTGGCCGAGGGCCTGGATGAACGCGCCGATGGCGTACTGCGACGGCATTCCCATCTTGCTCTCAATCTGCGAAAAGCGGGCGGGTTTGAAGCGCGCATCGATCCAACTGCGATAGTCCTCCCACGAGAACTCGGGAACTCCGACCAGGAAGGTGTCGGGACCGAAGCCGTTGAACGGCTCGAGCCAGCTCTCGGACGACTCCAGATTGCGAGCGAACGCTTCGATGTTCGGGGAACGCGGGGCTACGAGGCCCCATCCGAAGATGCCAATTCTGCGCACGCTGTCTCCTTTACGGGCCCCGGTGACGCCACCTGAGGCGGCACCGAAACGGATCTTGCTACGAAATCGGACCGAACGCCTCCGGTCCGAGTTGATGGTTCGGTTGGCGCCTGCGGCAAGGGCCGGTGCTGGTAAAGCTCCCCGTCGCCGAAGCCGAGGCCCCGATAGTAGTCGCGGGTTCCCACCGCCGAGATCACCGCCAGAGTGCCGTAGCCCCGCGCCGCCGCGATGCGCGCCGCTTCCCCGATCAGCCGCCGGCCGAGGCCGAGGTGCTGGGAAGGACCGCGCCGACGGTCACCGATCGGCACCACGACGCCATAGACGTGCACCTCGCGAATTACCGCCCGCTGCGCGAGCTCGGAGAGGAAGGCCGGCTGCCGGGGCAGGGCGAGGCGACAGAACGCGACCAGGCGGTCGCCCGGCGCCACGTACTGCAGGAAAAGCTCTTGCCCGGCGGAGGTCGTGTACTCGAGGCGCTCGAGCCGGAGCCCGTCGACCTCCACCGGCTCACGGCCAATCTCGCGCGCCCGGATGTCCCGGCTCTCCAGACCGCGGCGGCGGAGCTCGCGCTCCACCACCTCGCGCAGGTTGGTGACCTTGTTGCCGGCGGTGATGTCGTCGCCCGGAATGTCGCGGACCACCCGCGTCACCCGGCAGTACGGCGGCACCCGCAGCAAACACTCGCTCAGCACCCGCAGCAGCTCGTCCGCGGTATAGGGACGCCAGGCCCCGGACTCATATTCGCGCATCAGCTCGGTGCCGGCGATCAGGGAGCATGGGTAGATCTTGAGCTCGTCGGGCCGGAAGTCCGGGTCGGCGAACAGACGGTCGAAGTCCTCGATATCGGCGTCGGGATTCGAGCCGAGGAGATTGGGCATCCAGTGGGCGTGGATCTTGAACCCGGCCTCGCGCAGCAGGCGCGTGGCGCGGCGGATCGCGGCGACGTCGTGGCCGCGGCGATTGGCGGCCAGCACCGGATCGGAAAGGCTCTGGATGCCGATCTGCACCTTGGTGCCCCCGAGGCGGCGGATGAAGCGTATCTCGTCCTCGCCCAGATAGTCGGGACGCGTCTCGACCACCAGGCCGATGCAGCGCGCATGGCGGCGCTCGTTCGTGATCTGCACCCGCTCGAGCTCCGCCCACGACGCTTGCTCGCCACCCGCGACGAACTCCGGATCGGGGCCGGGACTACCGGCAAAGTCGTTCATGGCGTCGAAGCAGCGTTTGATGAACCAGATTCTATACGGCTCGGGATAGACCGACCAAGTGCCGCCGAGAATGATCAGCTCGACTTTGTCGACCTGATGTCCGGTGTGGTGGAGGGCCTGAAGTCGGCCCAGGGTCTGGCGGTAGGGATCGAAGCGATGCTGGATGGCGCGCTGGGCCCCGGGCTCCCGCGCCAGGTAGCTCTTCGGCAGACCCTCCTCGTCGGGGCAGAAGATGCAACGGCCCGGGCAAGGATGGGGCCTCGTCAGCACCGTTACCGGCGCCACCCCGCTCAGGGTACGCACCGGTTTCATCCGGACCTTCTCCACGAAGCTCGCCCCGTCCTGCCAGCCGTAGTGCGGAGCGAAGAACCGGAAGCCGCGGATGATCTCACTCTTCGAGAAGGCGCTGCGGCCCTCCTTGGGATAGCGGCGCACGATACGATGCAGGGTCCGCGCATCGAGCGTGGCCACCGCGCGAATCTCGCGGATGATCGACACCAACTCGCGCTCGTGGCGCCGGGGCTCAAAGTGGCAGGACAGATGGCTCATCAGGGGGATCAGGGAGAACGACTGCAGAGGAGAATACCACGAGCCGGGCCGCAAGGGTTCGCTTGACCAAAAGAAACGATGCAAGACTACCGCAACAGATCTGACGGGGACGGCGGCCTGTGGCGCCTTTCCCATCCTAGTACGGAGCCGGGCGCACAGCGGTTTTTCGTCCACCTCCCTGGGTCCCAAACGGCGTCCCGGAGCGGGTTTTTGGGCAGCGTCCAATCTGCGTTGATGGAACGGGTGTTCGCCGGGACCGTGCCGAAGCCTGAGGAGTGAGGCCGTGAACGACCGGACCGTCGAGGCGCTCCTGGAGCTCAACCGCCGCTTCTACGCCCATCTCGCCGGACGCTTCAGCGCCAGCCGTGAGCATCCCTGGGCAGGTTGGGATCGCGTGCTCGCCCGCGTCGCCCCGGATTCCCGCACCCCGCTCGCGGTGCTCGACGTCGGCTGCGGCAACGGCCGTTTCGCCTCCTATCTCGCACGTTGCCGAACGGCTCCGGTCGACTACCTCGGCTTCGACAGCTCCCGGGAGATCCTGACCTTCGCCCGGCAACGGCTCGGAGACGCCCCACCGGGGAGCCTGCGATCCGTCCGCTTTCGCCAGCTCGACGCAGTCGCCGACAACCTCGACCGGGCCCTCGGAGGAGCGCGGTTCACTCTGATCGCCCTGTTCGGAGTGCTCCACCACGTTCCGGGATTCGAAAACCGGCGGCGGCTACTCTCACAGCTGGGTCGCCACCTGAAGCCCGGGGGATTTTTGGCCCTCTCCGTCTGGAGGTTCGACCGCGAGAAGGCATTCGCGAGCAAGCTTCTGGACTGGGACCGCTACAATCGCACAGCCTCGGCGCCGATCGATCTCGCGCAGCTGGAGGAGGGGGACCACCTGCTCAGCTGGGGCGGCGAGATCGGGAATCCGCGCTACTGCCACCTCCCCGGCGATCAGGAGATCGGGAGATGGGTCGCCTCGCCGGAGCTCGGGTGCCCCGATCGCTTCGCCGCCGATGGACGCTCGGGGGACCACAATCTCTACCTGCTCTTCGGACGACCGCACCCCGGGCTGTGCTAAGGTCCCGTCCCTGACTTGGCCATGCCGCTGATCCGATCCCTCACCCGCGCCGTTGCGATGCTCGCCCTGACCTTCGCCTGCTACCTGCTGGTGCTGATCTCCCTGCTTTTTACGCGCTTCGCCGAAGCCCGGCGCCTGCGGCTGCGCAACACCGCTTTCAGGATCTGGGCCGTCGGCCTCGCACGCATCGCCGGGATGCGGACGAGGTGCGAGGGGACTCCCCCGCAGGGCCCGTTCCTGCTCGTGGCCAACCACCTCAGCTACATGGACATCCTGCTGCTGACGACCGAGGTCCACGCGACCTTCGTGGCGCAGGCGAATCTGCGCCACTGGCCGGTATTGGGACCCATCTTCGCCTCCGCCGACACGATCTTCATCGATCGCGGGCGGCGCAAGGACCTGCTGCGGGTCATGGATCTGATCGCTGCCGCCATCGACCGCAATCTGGGCGTCATCATCTTTCCCGAGGCCACCACCGGAACCGGTGAGGAGATCCGGCCCTTCAAACCTTCGCTGTTTGAGTTTGCGGCCCGGCGGGCCTTTCCCGTGCACTACGCTGCGATCACCTACACCACCCCCGAGGGCTGGGGCCCGGCGCACGAGATCGTCTGCTGGTGGAATGCCCCCTTCCTCCCGCATATCCTGCGGCTTCTGCGCCTACCCCACTTCGAGGCAAAACTGCTCTTCGGAGAGTCGACCTTCCAGGACGGGGATCGCAAAGCCCTGGCGGAGGCGCTCCGCACCGCCATGCGGCGGATCTTCACCCCGGTCGCCTGAGGAGTCCCCGGTCGACGCCGGCCGCGCAGGACGAGCGTGCGAGGCCAACGGCTAGGTCTCGACCCCGGACTCCGCCGCCTTCACCGCGGCGGCAAGCTCGTCGAAGGTGACCAGCTTCTTGTCGACCAGAAGCTGAATCAGGCCCCGCAACCTCGCCGTCAGCTGGCGGTAGTTGCGGAAGAACTCCTCTGCGAAGCCACCGCCCGGCACCGTGGCAGGCCTCGAAACGACGCCGGAGCCGAACAGGTCCTCGCCGACCTGCGAGTCCGCGTAGTCCTCGAGATTGCGCAGCCGAAGATCCGATGGCGGGAACTGGAAGAGCTCCCGGTAGAAATCCGCCGGTTCGACCTTGATGACCTCGAGGATCATGAGGACCTGCTCCACCCGCAGCGATTTCTGCTTGGTGAGGAGCTGACTGATGTAGCTGCGACCCCAGCCAAGCTTCTCTTGCACCTCGAGCTGGGTGAAGCCGCGTTCGCGGATCTTGTTCCGCAAGAGGGTGAGGATTCGGTCAACTTCCTTGTCAATTGCCATGATGAGCCACGATTCTACCGGTACCTACCGAGATTTCAAGGTTTATTTTCCCAAGTTTTCGGATTCTCCTACTATCTCTGTAGCATAAGAGAAATCCTCCTTTTGGGGAATCCGGTCTATGCCCTTCAACGGATATCAGGAATTTTCTCTGTTATTCAGAGAAAAGGATCCGGATCTCCTTGACATGCTCGTCGGGAGCCTTGTTCTTCTCAACGCTCGGCACCCAGGATCGGACCCTGACTGCCGGGCAGCGACGCGTTCACCCACCAGGCGGCTCTGGCCCCCGTTTCTCGGGCACGGCGCAGCCTCAAAGCGGGGACTACCGCCTGACTTTCGGTATGTTACCAACGGGAATCGGGCCTGTCAAGGCAAAATCAACGGAATTCGTGAGATTTTTCCCGGAGGGGTCCTTTCACGGGCGGTATCCGGAGGTAAGACGCCCGATTACCGCCATCCTACCGGCCCGGTCGGCGGCTGTCAAGGCAGGGAGCATGCCCTCAGGGCCGGATCTCAACGCCCGCTCACGAGGACTTCGAGGCGGTCTCCCCGGGTGCGGATATCCGCCAGGGTCATCCCTGCCGAGCCCAGGTCGAAGACGAGCTTCAGTTCCTTGCCGGGGTGGAATCCGAGGCGGATCTGTCGCAGCTCGTTCGTGCCTACCGGTACCTGGGAGCGGTACGGTTCCTCGATGCCGTGGAGGGTGAGCTGCTCCTTGAGCGGGTCATACCCCAGCGCGTTGTGCTCGTAGCGGCCCGCGGCAAGATCGCCGTCGAGGTAGATCGTCACGAGGGTGCCGGCAGGGGTCTCGCGGTGGGCGATCCGGGTGACCCGGGTCGCCGGCGTGGCGGCGGACGTGCGCCTTGGTCTTTGCTCGGGCTCGCGCGGCGGCGGTTCCCGGGCCGGCACCGGGGTAGCCGGAGGGGATTCCGAATACTCGGGCTCCGGAACGGTCTCCTCCGCTCCGGAACTCGCGAGCAGCGGTTGCTCCTCAGCGCTCGGCTCGGGTCCGGCTGCGGCAGCCGGTTCCGGCGCCTCCCGGGCCGGCGAAGTCTCCAGGGGCGCTTCGGTGACCTCGGTGGTGGTCGGCTGCGAGGAGAGTCCGACCATCCGCAGGATCTTGTCCTGCCAGAGGTAGCCGGCAACGGCAAGGCTGAGGATCACGACCAGAACAACGATCCGCGTCCCGGACTCCGCCATCGCCAGCCTGATGTCCCGCAGGAAGAGACGAGGTCCGGATTCCCCCTCCTCCTCCCACTCCTCTTCCGGCACCTCCTCGGCGGGAAGCAGGTCCGCCGTCCGGTCCAGGAAGCTCGAGGCAGCAGTCGCCGGGGCGGCGGTCGCCGCGCCTTCTTCCGCAGCCGGCGAAGATTCCGGCCCGGCCGGGGCGGCGGCCGCCGAAGGGGGCGGGAGCTCGAGCTCCGCAGCGGGTAGGGGGTACTCCGGCTCCTCGGAGGACGCGGCCTCCGGAGCGGGCGAAACCTCGAGCTCCGCAGCCGCGGATTCCGGCTCCCACGGCAATTCGGCCGCCGGCGCGGCGGGAACCTCGAGCTCCGCGGCGGGGGATTCCGGCTCCCACGGCAACTCGGCCGCCGGTGCGGCGGGAACCTCGAGCTCCGCGGCCGCGGATTCCGGCTCCCACGACAACTCGGCCGCCGGTGCGGCGGGAAGGTCGACCTCCGGAAACGGTTGGGACTCCGGCTCGGGCAGTACCGGCTGAGCCGGTACCCGTTGCTCCGCCGCCCGGGGCCCCGGCTCGCCGGCGGTGTCCTCGCCGTACTCGTCGATCGCCGGGCTCGCCGCTGCGAGGGCTTCGTCGCTGGCGCCGACGTCTTCCCAAGGCGCAGTCGTGGGCTCCTCGGCGGAGCCTGTGATTTCGAGAAGCGTGGCCGAGGACTCGGCGTCGAACTCGATTTCCGCCTCGGAGTCGATGCTCGGCGGAGTCTCATTCTCGGTCAAGGCGTCGATTTTCGACAACAGAACCGTGGGCTCCTCGCCGGTGAGATCGACCGCTGGGGAATCGGGCTGGTCGGCTTCCACGAGCTCGCTCCAGAGGTTTTCGTTCGGCGAATCGAGCTCCGGAGACGGCTCGTCGAGATCGAAGGAAACCTCCGCAGCGGGCCCCCCGGGCTCGCCGCCGGCCTCGAGATCCGGCTCCTCTTCCAGCTCCGAGCTGAACAACAACAGTTCCTCATCATCGGCCAACTTGAGCTCCGATTCGGCGGCTTCCTGCTCGATCGGGAAACCGACGAGCGCCGAATCGGCATC
>Ga0180431_10010311_pt1 | contig 10407 bp, 7 predicted proteins | sample SS_ome_11_FD_132459 | JGI IMG/M metagenome (GOLD analysis project Ga0180431, IMG submission 132459) | Hypersaline lake sediment archaeal communities from the Salton Sea, California, USA - SS_1_MS_1 metaG | ecosystem: Environmental > Aquatic > Non-marine Saline and Alkaline > Hypersaline >... | reverse complement strand
TTCTCCCACGATTCGGGGCTCGAACCCACCAGCTCGATGACTTTGTAGACACTGTCAGCCATGACATTCCTCCCTCTGAGTACTTTTCCTCCGGTTTAGAGATTCCTAACGCAGATCGAGTTCCTTCAGCATCCGGTTCAGCGACGAGCGGTGGATATCGAGCATATCCGCCGCTTTCGTCTGATTGCCTTCGCAGGCTTCCAGAGTCCGCCTGATCATCCAGCGCTTATAGGTCTCCATCGCCTCGGCCAGCGTGGTACCCGGGGGAACCTCGATCTCCGCCCTTCCACCGGCTTTCGCCTCTCCCGGCCGGGGGATATCTTCGGCGTGGATCTGGCCGTCGGGGCTGAGGACCAGACCGCGTTCGAGCACGTTGCGTACTTCCCGGACGTTGCCCGGCCAGTCGTAGGCCGACAGCCTCTCCCAGACCTCGGGTTCCAGGTCCTGGATCGGTCGACCGAGTTCGGCTCCGAGCAGTTTCAGGTGGTGGTTCACGATCGCCGGCAGATCTTCGAGCCGCTCCCGCAGGGGTGGTACTGTCAGGGTCACCACGCTGAGACGGTGAAAGAGATCGCTGCGGAAGCTGCCGGCTTCGATCTCGGCTTCGAGGTCGCGGTTGGTGGCCGCGATCACGCGCACATCGCTGTGCCGGGCGACGGTCGAACCGACCCGCTGGAACTCGCCGTACTCGATCACCCGCAACAGCTTTGCCTGCACCGGCGCGGGCAGTTCGCCCACCTCGTCGAGAAATAGCGTGCCGCCGTCGGCTTCTTCGACCATGCCCTTCTTGCCGGCTACCGCCCCGGTGAAGGCACCTTTTTCGTGGCCGAAGAGATCGGACTCAAGCAGGGTTTCACTCAGCGTGGCGCAGTTCACGACCACGAACGGAGCCCCGGACCGGGGCCCGTCGGCCCAGATGGCCCGGGCGGCGAGTTCCTTGCCGGTGCCGGTCTCCCCCATCAGCAGGACCGTGGCCTCGGTTGCAGCGACTTTTTCGAGCTGATCGAGAAAGGTCTGCATGGCCGGCGCTTCGCCGCCGACGATCGCAAAGGTTTCGGCCAGCGTGCGGCGGGTGCGGGAGACTTCCCGTTCGAGGGCTTTGCGTTCCACCGCCCGTTCGAGCACCAGCAGCAGGTGATCGGGATCGGGCGGTTTGGTCAGGAAATCATGAGCCCCGAGTTTCATCGCCCGCACGGCGCCCTCGATGTCACCATGGCCGGTCAGGATCACAACCGGCAGATCGGGTTCGAGGAAACGGACTTCCTCGAGTACCTGTTCCCCCCCCTTTTCGGGCATTTTCAGATCGAGCAGCAGCAGGTGCGGCGGGGACTCTTCGATCGCCCGCAGGGCCTCGAGACCGTCGCCGGCCTGGGTGACCTCCCACCCGGTTCTGGCAATGAGAGCCGCGAGGGATTCGCGGATTTCGACATCGTCGTCAGCTATCAGAAGCCTGCGCATGTCCCGTCCATTTCGGTAAGCGTATGTGGAAGGTCGTACCCTTGCGGGACGTCTCCCCGAGTTCGAGTTCCCCGCCCTGCAGCCGGATCAGCTCGTTCACCAGGTAGAGCCCCAGTCCGAAGCCGGTCCGGCCGGCCTGCTGGCTCATGAACTTGCCCCGTTCGAACAGGGTCGGGCGGATCTCTTCCGGGATGCCCGGGCCGTAGTCGGTGACCGCCAGGCGGCAATCACCGTTTTCTTCGTCTGAGACGGCACTGATGACAATACTGGTCCCGCGCTCTGAGACCTTCAGCGCGTTGTCGACCAGGTTGCTGAGCGCTTCCTGCAGAAGGAGGGGATCGGCCAGCACCGTGATCCCCTCGGCAACCATGTTTTCCAGGGCTACACCGGCGTTGTCGGCCAGCAGATCGTGCCGGTCGAAGACGGCCTTGACGCATTCCCGCACGTCGCACGCCTTGAGTTCGGGATCGATCCGGCCGGCCTCGACCCGGGCCGTGTGCAGCAGCCGCTCGACCATGTGCCCGAGCTGCAGCGCCGCCCGTTTCATCCGCAGGGCGGTGTCGCGCGTTTCCTCGTCGCCGGCCTGGCCGGCATTCAACGCAATGAGGTCGGCACTCAGGGTCAGCGAGGTGAGCGGACTGCGCAGGTCGTGGCTGACCAGGGAGAGAAAATCGTCCTTGAGCCGGTTGAGAGCCCCGAGCCGCTCCTTCTCGGCTTCCTCGGCCAGCAGGCGTCGCTGCAGGATCTCACGCTGCAGCGCCGTCGAAGTCAGATCGGTGAGCGACTCGAGCAGAGCCAGATCGTGAGCATGCCAGGCCATTCCGGAACGCTTCGGCCCCAGTCTGAGCTCGAGTCCCTCCAGGTGCGGGAAGGGTACCCGCACCTCGGGTTCGACCGCATCTTCGACAGGCTGAACGATATCCCAGGGCTCGCTCCACTCGCCAGTCAGGTCGGTGACGGTGGCCCACTCCGGGTTCAGCACGTTACGGACCTGGGTCAGCAGGTATCCCAGGGCCGAGACTCCGGTCAGCCGCTGGCCCAGCCCCTGGCGAAAAGAGCGCAGGGTCTGGCCGTAATCGTAGCGGGTGCGGAAGAAGAGCCGGTCGACCAGGTTCTGCAACCGCCGGCGCAGGGGCTCGAAGAGCAGATGGATGCTTATCGCCAGCAGCGTCAGGGTGCCCAACAGGCTGAAGGTGACCGAGGTGTCGGGGCCGATCCTCTGCAGCAGAACGAATCCGACTCCCACAAAAACGGAAACGAAGAGGACATAGACCGCCAGCGTGGCCGGACCGTAGATCAATCCCTGTCTGATGACGATCCTGATATCGAGCAGGTGATGCCTGATCACGGCCACGGTCAGACAGATCGGGATCAGCAGCAGGAAGGTGAGCCCCGCCACTTCGGGCAGGGGCGGTGCGGTCCGGAGCAGGCGGGGGATATAGATCAGCAGCAGGGGAGGCACGCCTCCGATCGCCACCCCGGCAAGCACCCAGCGAATCCGGTTCCGGGTGGCCCAGTCCTCCGATTCGCGGAACGACAGCCACAGGCTGTACCCCACGACCGCAACCATGGCAATCATCACCAGCCAGAGAATGTTCTGGGCCACCACGCACAGCCATAGTCCGGCCCGTGCGATCCCGCCGACATACAGGATCGATCCGAGAGCGGTCACGAACCCGATGGCCAGGGCAATGACCCAGGCCAGCCGGGTGACCCAGGGAAATCGCTGCCAGAAGGTCGAACGGACCGGGAAACGGCTGGCGAACTCGAGTACCGCCGGCGAGATGAGCGGAAAGAGAAAGGCCCACAGCAGACCAGGAAGCCATCTCAGTAAACCCGGACCCAGGGCGGCCCCGAATTCATCGAGAGTGATGGCGCTGCCGATCACGGCCAGCGCCAGCGCCAGGGGGACGGCGGCTGGATGATACGAGCGTCGGGTGAGCAGGAAGGCGCCCAGGCCGAGAGTTGTCAGGGCGATCAGGGCCAGGGTGACCAGATCGGCCGGCAACCAGTCCCGGACCAGCATTGCCCTGACCTCTGCGGCCAGGAACCGGCCCGATTCCGGATCCAGCAGACGCAGGCGGACGTTCTGGCCGCGGCTGTGTCCGGCCAGGGCCAGCCGGACATACCAGGGATTGCGGATTGCGATCCCCTCGACTTCGCCGATGGCGTAGGCCGACGGGTCATCGGGCCATCCGGGGCCGAGGGCTGACTCCGAATCGGGTGTGATGCCGACGATCTCCACGCCGTTCCGGGCGGCTGTCACCTCGACCGGCAGATCGATTCTGCGGGTATATCGCGCGAGTCCCAGAAGTGTAGCGACAGCCAGTACCACCCAGACGGCCCAGATCACCCGGTTCTCGAATATCCGGGAGACGAGCATGGGATGAGTCTAACCGGTTCCGGTGTCAGGACTCAATCGGCTCCATGACCCGCCCTTTCCTTGCGGCGGGTTCGCGGGGGCAGCAGGCGCGCACCACCTTCGGCCACAAGAGTCCCCAGAAAGATGAGACCGCCGCCCAGATACGCGGCCGGCGGGAGGACTTCGGCCAGCAGCAGGAAGGCGAACAGGGCCGAGAGGGGGGTCTGCAGAGTGATGATGACGGCCGCCCGGGTGGCGGAAATGTAGCGCTGCCAGTGAATCTGCAGGGCCAGGGTCACGGCCGCCATGAGCCCCAGGGCAAGCCAGCGCCAGGTGAAGGCCCAGGTGAACTCCACAGCCGGAGATTCGACGAGCAGGATTCCCGGCACCGCCACGACCAGGATCCCCACGGCCTGGATCAGAGTCAGGGCCCGGGTGTCGTAGTCGGCTGTGAACATCTCCACGAAAACGATATAGAGGGCGAAGAAAAATGCTCCCACGAGGACGAGTAGATCGCCGGTACCCAGGCCGGTTCCCTGAGGCGAGGTCAGCACCCACAGACCGAGGATGCAGAGCAGAACCCCCGCGACCGAGGTCACCCGCGGCAGGGTGCGCTCGATCGCGATGACGAGCAGGGGCACGATCGCCACCGTCAGTCCGGTCAGAAAACCGGTCATACTCGCCCCGGTGTCTTCGAGCCCCGCTGTCTGGAAAACGAAGCCCGCTCCCAGCACGGCCCCGAGAGCCAGACCGCGGCTCCAGGTTCCCGGTTTGAGATCCTTCAGGCAGGAGCCGTACAGCGCCAGCCAGACCACACCGGCCACGGCGAACCGCATCGCCACGAAGAGGGCGGGGGTAACCCAGACGAGGGCCCCTTTGGCCAGAGCGAAGGAGGTGCCCCAGAGAAGGGTGATGGAGACAAAGACGATATCGGCTCCGGTGGAGCGCTTCATCAGCGAGTCAATGCTCGTCCCGCCGCCGGGCGGCGGTCCGGCTGTGCTGCAGCCGATTGAGGAACACTTCTCGCTCCGGGGCCGAAGCCTCGAAACAGGCACGCATGAGGGCCTCGTACTCGGCCGGCAGATCGACCTGGCGGCGGGCCATGACGGTCCGTGCGGTCTCCACCACCCGGTCGAACAGGTATTCCTTGTACGCCCCCGGTTGCCCCCAGATGAAATCGGGCACCCGGACCGGGTGGAATCCCGCTCCGAAGAGGTTACAGCCCACCCCGGCCACCATGCCGGTGATCAGGGTCGTCCCGATGGCGGTCTTGGTATGATCGCCCAGACAGCAGCCCAGGAACATCCGCCCGCTGCCCTGCATCTGCCCGTCGAGCCAGGTGTCGACCTCTCCGTAGGTGTTCTTCAGATCGCTGTTGTTCGTGGCCGCGCCCAGATTGACCCACGAGCCCACCACGGCGTGGCCCAGGTAGCCGTCGTGCTGCTTGTTGGCCCAACCCTGCATGAAGACGCACTCGAGTTCCCCTCCCACCTTGCAGCGTTCCCCGATCGAACATCCCTCGGAAAGGACGGCTCGCACTTTCACCAGTGACTCCCGACCGATGTAACACGGACCGGCCAGAACCGCCCCGGTCATGAGATGGGCGCCGCTGTCCACCACGACCGGGCCGTGGCGAGTATCGAACACCACGCCCGGATCGATCACCACACCGTCGGCCAGGTAGGCCCCGGCTTCTCCCAGCAGATGGGCCCCTTCGGGCAGGCCGGCCGGATCGGCGGTCGGGGTGAGGCCGAGCCGTTCGGAATCGGCACCGATCTCGGCCGGGCCGAACTCGAGCAGATCGTACCAGACCTCCAGAGCGGGCCAGGACACCTCGCGGAGCTGTGTGACCGCCGCCGAGAGACGCCCGGAAAGATCGGATCCGGAAGCCTCGACCGCAGCCGCGGCGGCGGCGAGAGTTCCGCCGGGCAGAACCAGGGCCTCGCCCGCTGCCAGCTCCCGGGTTTCGGCGATCATGTCGGGGGTCCAGAGAAGGCGTCCGTTGAGCCAGAGAGAGAGGTCCGATCCGGCCGGATTGCAGGCGGGAAATGGGACCTGTTTTTTTTCATATTTTTTTTCGGCAAGAGCCCGTATTTCGGGTCTGAAGGCCACAAAATCCACCTTTTCGCCCGTCGCCAGCCAGGTCTTTTCCCACAGCGGCAGGATGCCGCAACGCACCTCGAGCAGGCTTCTGAGGGCGGTCAGCGGCAGAAACCGGCGCCAGCCGTCGTCTTCGAACACGATCGTTCTCATAAGCGGATCCTCCGGGGAGCAAGGTAGTACCTCCCGACCGGTGCCGACCAAAAGAAAAAGGAGCAGGAGGCGTCCCCCCTGCTCCTTTTCGTCTGGTGAAAAGAAACGGTTACTGGATGGCGTCCTTGAGCGACTTCCCGGCCTTGAACTTCGGTACCTTGCTGGCGGGGATCTGGATCGACGCGCCGGTGCGCGGGTTGCGCCCCATGCGAGCCGCCCGGTGCGAAGCCGAGAACGTCCCAAAGCCCACGAGAGTGACCTTGTCGCCCTGCTTCAGGGCCGTCGTGATACCGTCAAAAGCCGCATTGAGAGCAACTTCCGCCTTGGCCTTCGAGATTCCAGCTGCGTCGGCTGCCGCTGCAACGAGTTCCTTCTTCGTCATTCTGTCACCTCCTACCAGTCGATTCTGGTGAATCTCCGAGTCTGCACCTGCTGTCATTCTAGGCGGCTGCGGGAGGTCCCGTCAAGCCGCCATCCGGCGTAAACCCGCATTAAAACACGGTCCTTCGCCGTTCGTACTTGATCTCGGGGATATCTGTGATCGCGATGACGAACCAGTATCCCCGACCCGGTCCGCGCGTCACCACCTGCAGTCGAGCCTCCCAGCAGTGCAGATCCCGGTAGATGCTGATCGTGTGCCGGATCAGCTCCCTGCCGGTGACGTCGTAGCGTGCCGACGTCGTCAGCGTCCAGCGAGGCAGGTTAACCGTCAGCGAACCGTCCAGACTGTGTGTGGGCTCGGGTCGATCCTTCACCCACTGGTAACTGTGGTTCACCGTCAGGTTCCACCGCCGACCGCCGGTCCGTGCCCGATCGGCACCCGGACGCGTGAGATCGCTGGCCTCGCGGGTCGGCAGACCGTACGGTGTGTCCTCCCCGGCTGCCGCCTGCTCCTGACCTGCCGCTTCTTCCGGTACGTCTTCCTCTGCTTCCGCCTCAGTCTCGGCGGGGGTCCGGGAAAACCATCGGGCGAGCGTGGCACTGTCGAGTCGCAGCGAAGAACGGTAGCGCGCGCTCACTGCAACCGGCGTCCACTGCAGCTCGTCGGTTCCCGGAGCATAGAAGCTGTGAACCGTTGAAAACTGCAGGTTCAGAACGCGTCCGGCGTTCGTTACCAGTGAAGATGTAACGTCCGACAGTTTCCGCCCGCTGGACTGTTCGTTGTAGGACAGCCCGGTGGTGACCCGGGCGAGGTCGGTTTTCCGCTCTTCTTCGCCCACCAGGCGCTTCATCTGAAAGATCTGGCCCAGCTGGAAAGCGAACCGCTGCTGCGGTCCGGGATTGGCTCCGAACATATTGGGGACATCGGGCAGGTCGGTGAAATCGGGAGCATAGCTGAAGGTCAGACTCGGTTCGACCACGTGCCGGAAGGACGCATTGATACCAAACGGTTCCTCGGCCAGACCATAGAGCTTGGTGCTGGCCCTCAGGTTGGAATTCCAGGTCAGCCGGCGCTGAAAGCCCTCCTCGGCTGTGTCTCCCATATACCAGGCTTCCCGGGCGCTGAAGCCCGGCTGGAGGTTCAGCCATCCGAAGGCCTTGCCCGCGTAGTTCAGATCGGCCCGCTGCTCGAGACCGGTCTGGCTGGTGGTTTCGTTACCGAGCGAGGGATCGGAGGCGTCGATCAGCCTGTCATCGGTCTGAGCCCGGAAGTTGGCGCTGTAGCTGAAATAGAAGTTCTCGTACCAGACCGGACCGGTGCTCCGGGCCACCCCGGCCGCCGGCCCCAGGCCCCGCAGCCCTCCCGGCGCTCCGGCCGGGCCTGTTTCCTCGACGATTCCGAACAGGGGACGCCGGGGCAGGCGCAGGCTTATGGTCGGCAGCTGGGTGTTGGTCACGTCCCGGTCGAGATAGCGGGTCTGGCTGGCAGTAGCGGCGAAACTGCCGCCTCCCTCCAGGCGCTGCGAGAAGTTGACGTGCGAGCGCAGGATCCGCTGCAGCCGGCGGTCGAGATCGTCACTGAGAGCGGTATTGAAGTCCTTCGAGGAGGTGAAGTTACCCCGGGCGGTGAGGCGGGTGGTGGGACTCAGGGTCTGGTTGTGGTTGAAGCGGGTTTCCCAACGCACGATCCGGGTCTGGCGGTTGTAGTTGTAGTTCACCTCGACATTGCCCTGCAGCCGGTAGCGCAGGGCGTAGCGGGTGCGGGCCCGCAGGATCACCCCCTGCTTCTCGGTGATATCGGCCGCGGCGCGCAGGTCGAAATACGGGCTCGGAGCCCAGTAATACCCGACATCCTTCAACGTGACGCCGGTCAGAGTGTTGGAGGAGTAGCGGGGCATGAGCAGTCCCGACTGACGCCCCGAACGGATCGATTTGATCAGAAAGGGCAGCGGCGGGAAGATCTCGAGATCGAGCCCGGGAATGGTGAAGAGCCGGGGGGGGATATTGAGTCCCAGCAGATTGAAACGGATTCCCCGGGCGATGACCTTGTCCTCGGGGATGATCTTCATTTTCTCGGCCGAGAAGTAATAGTGCGGATGCTCGAGGTCGCAGGTCGTGAAGCGGGCCTGACGAACCGTCAGGTAGTTGGGCTGGCTGCGGTAGGCACTGATGATATCGCCGTGATAGTACCCGAATTCATAGGTCGTATCGCCGCTCCAGACCTGGCCCTTGTCGGCGTTCAGATCGTAGAACATGTGCGTCCCGACCAGCTGCTGATCGGCCTGGATGAAAAGCGGGCGGTGCAGACCCCCGGCCTGGCCCGTGGCCGAGGTATCGGGCAGCGGCAGGGCGGTGATCCACTCGTTTTCCTGGTCGTAGATGATGATACCGGCCTTGACTTCGATATCCTGCATGCGCACCCAGGCCGGTTTCTCGGGACTGCCGCGAAAGGTGGTCGTCGTTCCGTCACTCGAGAGCGAGACGTACTCGGCTACGATCCGGTCGTATCCGTGCCCCCGTCCGGTCCGGGTCGTATCCTGGAGGGCGGCATTCATGGTATCGGGCCGGGCGCGCCGAGCCCCCGGCGGCGGAGGGGGATCCTGCTCGGCGGCCCCCGCCCCGACCGGCCCGGGCAGCAGGAGCACGACCGCAAGGCCCGCGGTCAGAAACCGGGTCAGGATTCGCAGGAGAGTTCGGGCCATAGGGCAAGGGCGCCGGCACCGGCGGTGCCGGCCCGGGTTCCCAGGGCGGCGAGAACGATGGGCACGATCCGGGCCGTGCCCGACATGGCGTGGTTCCCGACGGTCTGACGGATGGCATCGAAAAGCGGCGGTCCGGCCTGGGCGATCCCCCCGCCGACCAGAATGCAGTCGGGATCCAGAACGTTGATGAGGGTGATGAAGGCCAGCCCGAGCCAGCGCCCCGATTCGGCCAGGACCATCCGGCCCACCGGGTCTCCGTCGGCGGCGGCTTCACCGATGATCTCGGGCGTGAGTTCCTCTTCCGGCACGGCGGCCAGGGGGCCGTCGGCATCGGATCCGGCCAGCAGAGCCCGGGCCCGGTCGACCATCGCCGAAGCCCCGACCAGCTGTTCGAGGCAGCCGCGGTTTCCGCAGGGACACTCGGGTCCCTCGGGATCGATCATCATGTGTCCGATCTCGCCCGCGAAGCCTTCAGCCCCGTCGTAGAGACGACCGCCGATCACCAGCGCCCCCCCGACTCCGGTACCGAGCGTGATCATGATGAAATTCTCGTAATCTTCACCGGCCCCGAACTTGAGCTCTCCCAGGGCGGCGGCGTTCACATCGTTGGCGAGATAGACGGGCAGTTCGGTGTTCCGGACGAGTTCGTCGCGCAGGGGATACCCTGTCCAGCCGGCGAAATTGGGGGATTTGTGGATCCGGCCGGTCGCCCGTTCGATACTGCCCGGGCTGCCCACACCGATGCCCACCGGTTCGAAACCCCGCTCGGCGGCGGCTGCGCGCAGACGCTCTATCTGGTTCAGGAGAGCGGCAAGCAGGTGATCGGCCCCGGCCCGGCGGTCGATCGGCGTGCGCTCGAAGACCGCAATGGAGCCGTCGGCGGCCACCAGGCCGCTTTTGACCGCACTGCCGCCCAGATCGAGCCCGATCGCCCAGCGCCCTGCCTCACTCGTCATCGGTTTCTTCTCCTTGACCGGGCTCGGCGGCCCGGTCCGTCTCCAGGGACCGCACCGAGCCCGCTCCCCGCGTTGCGGCGGCGAGCTGTTCTCGAAGAGTATCCACGAGACGGGCGGGGAGCGAAACGGTAATCACGACCCCCTCCCCCTCCACCCGCTGTTCCCGGTAGTCGGCTCCAAAAGCGGCGGCAACCCGGTGCAGTTCGCCGATCAGGGCCGCCGGGGCCTGCAGGCGGACGACCGCCTGCGGGACGGCGGTCACGATCTCGGCCTGTTCCAGGGCGGCCTGCATGGC
>Ga0180431_10010310_pt1 | contig 10407 bp, 18 predicted proteins | sample SS_ome_11_FD_132459 | JGI IMG/M metagenome (GOLD analysis project Ga0180431, IMG submission 132459) | Hypersaline lake sediment archaeal communities from the Salton Sea, California, USA - SS_1_MS_1 metaG | ecosystem: Environmental > Aquatic > Non-marine Saline and Alkaline > Hypersaline >... | reverse complement strand
TTGCTCCCGCGCTTCGGCCAGGTCGCGCTCGGCTTGCTCGGCGCGTCTAATATCAGCCGCACGCACCGCCGCCACCGCATCGGCCAGGTCAAGGTGTTCGTAGTCTCGCCCGATGCTCTCGGAGTAGGTGCGGGCAATCTCGCGGTCACGCTCCTCGATGGTGACGCGGAGTGCCTGTGCTTCCCTGACCATCATCTTCCCCGCCTCGTCACGCGCGACGATAGCAGCGCACAGATCATCTACCGACACCTCTCCGCGTGCCCACTTGCGATGCCACTCTTCCGCCGTCAACGGCCTATTCTCTTCGCACATATCCCTCCCCTTTCGCCCAGGTCCGGCAGCCCGACGAACGCGGTAAGTGGCGGGCAACCTTCGAGCGCCCCGAGGAGGGAGAGGAAGGAACCCCGTGTACAGGGCCAACCAGCGCTCTACCTACCGCGTCCGTCGGACCGTCGGACGAATGGTACTATACCCCGCAATCGGACGAATTGCAAGAACTCTATGGCAATGCAGCGATGGAGTTCGCCGACGTCGGCACCGTCCCGGCGTCGTAGTCGATCCGCAGCTGGTTGTACTGCGCGACGATCTCGTTGATCTTGGCCTTGATGTTGGCGTCGAACCAGACGGAGTACCCCTCCCACTGCATCTGGACGGCCTTGCCTGACCCCCACGCCTTGCCGGTGTCGTACGTGGTCCCGGCGATGCGGACGTGGCTACCAGGTGTGCCGAGAGAGAGCTTGGACGTATCGGAGCCGGCGTCGGCGACTGCGCGGATGGCGTCGCGGATGTCCGTGTACGTCGACACCTACTCTTCCCAGCAGGCCGGACAGTACCAGCGGTCGATCCCGTCGTCGTCTGGTTGCGTGTGCCCCCGCCCCTCAGGGATGCGGTGGCCGCACGCGTCGCACCGGCGCGGGTCTGGCTGAGACCCCTCGGGGATGCACTGCCGGTCAGCGACCTCGACCTCGGGTATCCATTCGCACTCTGGGCAGGCCGCGTCGTCGGGGCCCATCTCGGCGCCACACGCCGCGCACGCCACTACCTCGAGGCGGCCGATGGTCCGCAGCACCGCGAACCGCTCGCCGCTCGCCGCCTCGACGACGAGACGCTGAAAGCGCAGGTCGCGTATCGGGGCGACCGCCGACTCGGTGACGACCAGGTCCGGCCACGGCGGCGAGCCGACGAGGAGGTCGTCAGGAGCCAGGTCCTCGGCGAAGCCGTACGGCGCGTCAGCGGACGCGATGAGCCTGGCTACCTTCATCGTCTGCCCTTGCGCTCGTAGCTCGGCACGACGCCGCCCTGCGGGCCAACTCGGCGGACTGGGCGCTTGCGGAGATGCTGCGCGGCGACCGCCTGGGTCGCTGGCAGGTACACGACCGCCCGGGCCCCGTGTGCCGGCTCGGACAGGACGAGGACCTGGTACCCGTCATGTGGTACCGGGTATCCCGTACGTCGAAGCACGTCGGCCACCGCCGCTCGGACCGCACGCGGACGGAGTCGCAGGTCCTCGATGGATGAGTCCACCTCAAGGACGTGAAGTGGGCGCTGCTCGCCCGGGGGGCGGTTGCGGCTGTAGACCGCGACCTTGAGAATCTCGTTGGTCATGGGACCTCCTCGGGGCCGCTGAGCCCCGTCAACATCCTACCAGCCGCGCCGGTCCTCCCGCAACTCGTCGTCTGTGACGCCCTCCTCGGGGGAGTAGGCCTCACACTTGCGGGGATTGTCCTGGTACCGGCACGGAGAGCGGAGTCCGGCTCGGCACCCCTTCGACGATCGGGCGAGGTATTCGCACGGCGGAGGACTCAGCATGCGCTGCATCTCGGCGATGGCCTCCATGTCCGACTCAGACGCGAGGCCGTACTTCCTGATGCTCTCGAGTGCCCCGTCGAGAACGTGGGCCGCGTAGCTGCCGTCGGTGGCGTGCGGGCGAAGCTCGGCGATGACTTCTTCGATCGGCCGGTCGTGCTCGAGCGACATGGCGACTACAGCGGGAGCCGCAGGTGGACCGCGTCGCGCGAAAGAATGGGGAACGCGTAGCGCATCCCGCTCTCCTTCTCGCGTAGAGCTTCGACCCATGCCCTCCACTGCTCAGACCGGGGCTGCACGATCCAGCACCCGCCGGTCGCCCCAACCTCGGGATCGTCGACGTCCTGGCAAAGGAAGCGCACGAGCCAGGGGTTCCAGGTCGTGTGGCCCGCTGTCTTGTGGCCGTCCACCCAGCCGCCGTCGAGGCCGTGTCGTACCATCTCGTCGCGCAGGAGGTCGCAGAACCCGCCGTCCGTCGCCGGGCCCAGGCCGGTGATCTGCTTGTCGCGGACGTCGTTCTCGGCAGCGAGGCACGCGTACAGGACGACGCGGACGTCGACATCGCAGGCATCGGCGAGGGCCGCCACCAGCTGCGGGGTGTCTTCGCGCCGGAATCCGAACTGGATGCCGTCCGGCCATCCGTGGCCGAACAGGGCAACGGTCTTCAGACGAGGCTCGCCTTTCGACACCTCGGCCAGCGCGTTGTATACCATCTCGCGGCGCTTGCGGCGAGGGACGCGCGGCAGGCGCATCCCGATCACGTTGCCAGCGTAAACGCCGTGGTAGTCGGCAAAGGCTCGGGCCTCTGGGACGAACGCGCCGCTGGCGTCGTGCTTGCCGCGAACGTTCGTGTCCGAGTACAGCACCAGTGTCTCGAGCGCGCTAGGCACCGGCGCCCCCATGCTGGTCAGGCCGCCGCCTGGGGCGTACATGGATCGTGTTGAGCATCTGGATGTGGAGGTCCCGCGCCGTAGCGGTACACCTGATCCTCAGCTCGCCGAGCGCCTGGATCGCTGCGATCCGATGCTCCGGGTCCGTGTCCTCGGCGTCGATGAGCGCCTGCAACGCCGCACGCTGGTCTGCGCAGGCCTCCATGTTCTCCTCGACGAGATCGATCGTGGGTACGTGTGCGGTCTCGGTCATCTTCCCCTCCTCGCCGCGCCCGTGGCGGCGGCTATCTGCCGAACCTGTTGCGCAGGCGCTCGGCTCGTCGCACCCTGCGGTTCACGCGGAACTTGAGCGTCTTGCGCTCCTTCGAGACGCAGGCGCCGGGATCGTCAGCAGTCCGGCACCACCCCGGGTCGTACTCGTCGGCATCGCACACCTGTCCCGACGCGTAGAACGTCAGCGTCTCCTTGATGCTGCCCGGACACACCGCGCGCGCCTCGGCCATCCAGCGCACCGCGCACATCGCCTGCCCCTCGATGGTGTCCATGAAGTGCGGGCACGTCCGCTTGCACTCTCGTCCGCACTGGAGGATGCCCTCCTCGCCGGCTGGGCCCTTCTTCTTGAGGCTCAGTACAGCAGGCAGGAAGTTGCTCTCGTAGCTGGCGCACGACACCAGGTCGTACTCGTCGAATTTCTTGTAGGCCGCCGCAGTGACCAGCGCGCCAGCGATCTCCCCTGCAAACGCGGCGTCGCCCTTCTTCGGATGACCGGGCTCGTTGTCGATGAGGAACAGGACCGCGTCCCGGACTCCGTCGTGGCTGTCCGCCTGCACTCCCGCAGCGACCGCCATCGCCATCAGTAGAACGCAAAGAAACTTTCGCATCTCGTACTCCTTTCGCCCCAAACTGTGGTCGTGGGAGTATTGTCCCCGCGACCGGAGCCGGTGTCAAGCCCCGGCTCAGTCCAGGCCGAAAGACGCGATAGCACCCTGTATCGCGTTGAAATCATCCCGCGAGACGGGATACACTGCGTCCCTGGTGTGGTCCTGTATGGCGATGTCCCAGCCTTCACCGTTGCCCCACTCGCAGACAGAAACAGTCACTTTGTGCCCGCCAATCGTGGTGTAGGTGACAGAACGCTCATCGCGGGTGTTCTCCTCGACCTTCATTCGTTACCTCCGTCGCGACCCTGTGAAACCTGACGGCCCAGACCCACGGGTCGGACTCCGCCGCAAAGCCGCGTTTGCTGTTGATGTGGTCCCAGAGTCCGAAGAACGCCTCTCGCGCTGTCTGGTACTCCAACTCTACCGCACCGTTCTCGTACCAGAGTATCGGCTGGGTGCGGAGTGCGTCTACGTGGTCGACGCGCTGCTCTATGCCCTCGGCCAACGCGGACATCTCGGTTATCTGGGAGAGGCGCTCGACCGCGACCCCGTCCACCTCGAGCGTGATGCGGCTCGCCCATCTGGGCATGTGGATCGACGGGCGCCACGTGTCGACGCCAGCGTCAGGGTCGTCGGCGTAGTAGACGACATCACCGAACGGAACACCCGGCCCCGGCGTGGTGTACGGCAGCACCGCGAACCGCTCGCGCACCCAGAGTCGGTCACCGGTCTCACCGTACGGGCATCGGATCTCTGACTGGTCGCAGTCCCCGGACGGCTGCGGGCTCACCACGCGCCGCGTCTCTGTCTTCGCCCCGGAGATGATGGCCCGCACCATCGGTTCACTGAACAGGATCGGTCTCTCTTGCATCACTCGCCGTCCTTGTTCGCTACGTAGCAGACGATCCGGTCGAGAGCATCGGTCGACCACTCGTACTCCTCGCACTCGCTCAGCCCACAGGCCTCGCACGCCACGCGCCCGGGCTCCCCGGCCGGGAACCCGGCCCACACGATGCGGCCACACCAGACATTGGGGCAAGCAAAAGCACCGATGCGGCTGAGGAGGTGCTGTTCGACGCAAGCCTCGCAGTATTCCCGCGCGTCCTCTGTGGTCGCATCATAGCCGGCGCAGCTCATCGCAGCTCGGATGTTCTCGACATAGATGCTAGACCCGCCATGCCAGAGGTCCGGAACGAGTTCCTGCGGGTGGCGCAGGACGCGCCTTGGAGTAGACTCGTCTGCTGGCACAGTCCCCCTGGCGCCATCCGCCACAGATACCTGCGGCAACGCCTCCGTCCTCGGGACGATGATGCCTCCGAGCGCCATGTAGTTTTTCGCTAGCGTCTCGAGGTCCTCGTCCGGTTCTGGACGCTGGCGCGAAATGACCCACCCACCCAGGTACCATTCCTCGCCATACCCGATTTCCGGATGTGCACACTCGGCGTGCTTGTATCCCGGCTCGCAGTGCTGGCCGATTTCGCAGCACGGGGCGAGGTCGTCCAACTCGCACGCGCACTGGCCAACAGGCGAGAACAACCCGTCGAAGCCGTTGTCGCGCAGGTATTTCTCGATCATGTCTACCACGGTTTTTCTTCCCATCACGTCCCCACTCGCAGGCGCTGGATGAAGGCCCGCTTCTCCTCGATGTCCAGAAGTGCCTCGGCCCGTCGTTCGCGCAGCTGCTCGCACTCCTCGAGCACCTCGGTCAGGCGCATCGCGAGGGCGTCGACGCAGTCGGCCGTCGCTAACGCACGAGGAAGTAGGTCGCGCGCCTCAGCGATGAACGCGGCGTCTCTCTCGGCTCGCGTAAGCGAGCGATGTCCCGGCCCTACAGCCCAGGACTGCGTGGACGCCCGCAGGATAGTCCCGGGCTCCAGGCGCTGCATGCTATCGCCGCTCGCCACCCTGGACTCCCACGGACCCGGGGACGCCAGCTCGCAAATACGCCAGGCCCGCTCGCGCTCCTTCGCGGTCAGGGGCTCTATCCTCTTCATCGTCAGTATCCCTCCTGCGACGACGACTCCGTTCTCGCGCGCAACTCGTCCTCGCTCCCGATGTACGAGTGCGCGAAGCCCGCATACGCGTCGAGCCGCGTGGTCTGCCCGTTCGTCTTCTTCGCCACGTCCCAAAGTAGCCGGTGCCGGTCCTCCGGGTCCTTCGTGTAATGGTAGCGGTAGTGCAGCAGGATGATGCACCGCGCCGCGTTCTCCAGCTCGCCGGACTGCTTCAGGTCGTAGATGGTCGGCGGCCCCGGAATCTTCCCCTTCTCCGGGCGGTTGATCTGCGAGACGAGAATGAAGCCCACGTTCAGCTCGCGCGCCATCGTGACGAGATCCCGCGTCGCCGTCATGACCCGCTCCGTCTCGCTGTCGCCGCGGCCGTGGACCAGCTGCGCGTAGTCGACGATGACGAGGTCCAGGCCGTGCTCCTGCTGGTACAGGGCCGCCGTCTGGTGTATCCACTCCCCCGTCACACCGGCCCGGCTGACGACGGCGATCGGCAGCTTGGACGCGTGCTCGACCGCCGCGAGGTACCGCGGGTAGTCATCGCCGGCCAGCTGCTTCTCCATCGCCTTCTCGAGGTCGACCTTAGCGTAGCGGCAGCCCAGCCGGACGAACTGGACCCGCGTGGTGTCCTCCAGCGAGAAGTACAGGACGGAGTGCCCCTGCTCAGCGACGTTCGCCGCGACGCACAGGGCCGCCGTACTCTTGCCGTTGGACGTCCTGCCGCCGATGATGGTCGGGACGCCTCGCTGAATCTTCAGGCCGTTGATACCGCCTGGGAGGTACGTCGCCTGGTCGTCGGGCGTCGTGACGTGGTCGTAGGCGTCCGCCATCCCCTGGGACGCGCTGACGACGCCGAGCCCCCCGTCGTCCACGGCCGCGACCTTCGTCACCGCCGACCGGGCCTCCGCCATGAGGGCCGTCGGCTCGTCAGCGACCTCGTAGCACCGTGCCGTCGCCTCCGACATCGCGTAGATAGTCCGCCGAAGCGCGGCGAGGTCACGGACCCGCCGCGCGTACTCCTCGGCGTTGACTGTCGATCCCACCGCATCGGTCAGCCCGGTCAGGTTCTCGGTCCCCACCTTCTTCCAGGTGCCGACGCGCTCGAGGTAGGCCTTGATGAGCAGCGGGTCGATGGTCGCGCCCGCATCGGCAAGCGCACAGATGGCGCGCCAGACTTGGCCGCGGGCCGGGTTGTAGAAGTCCTCGGGGGACACCATACGCCGCATCGGCGGCAGCGATCTCTGCTGGTCGAGGAAGGCGCACCCGAGCACCGCCCGCTCGGCGGCCTCGTCGTTCGGCGGGATGCGGTCAACCATTGCCGTTCCCGTCTAGCCCGCCGCGGGCTCCGTACCACGCCTCCCACTCTCTGACCTGCTCTGGGGTCGCGATCTCCGGGTACTTCATCACCATCTCGGCGATAGCCTGCCTGGCCGTGCCGTTCGTCGGGTGGACCATCCAGCGCATGCGGGGTGCGAGGCGGCAGTCCGGCTTTTCTTCGTCTGCTGCCCGCTCGGCGGCCTCGTCCTTCAGGCCCTTGATAGAGAACCCAACCTGGCGGCGGAGCCAGTTGTGGATTTTTTGCTGGTCGTAGTCTTGTGCCCACGAGCGCCGGGCCTCTGCTACGACCTCCAGAAGGTCAAGTTTCCCGCGCCAGTCGCGCGGCACCTCGTGCTTCATGGCAAGCCAGGTTTGCTCGGCCTGATAGGTAGGATACCCGGGCCAAGCCTTGCAGATGGCCCGGGGGCCGTCGGCAAGGCGGGCGATCTGCTCTGGGTCGACTACGATGTCTTGTCGAGTAGACTTCGACTCCGTGTTCGATGTCTTCTTAGGCGTAGCTTGTTCTTCGTGGGGGGATCCCCTCCCTTGTTTCTGTCCTGTCCTGTCCTGTCCTGTCCCCGTAACAGCCGTAGCGCCCGTGTCGCTACCGTGCGCTACCGTAGCGCTACGGCGCTTATCTCGGTAGCGACGCGATCGCTCTGCCGCTGTCGGGTCGGCCTGATAGCGGCTCCATTTGACGACGAATGCGCCGTCTTCGGTCTCCTGGACCAGCGGGCTCTTATCCCGCCCGCACGGTTCGGCCAGCCCCGCCATGACGCGCTCGACGTCGGCCTGCTGGAAACCCGTCTTGCCGGCTATCCACTCGGAATCCCAGTAGTCTTCTCCGAGGTGGCCGCCGCGCCCATGCAGCTTTGTCGCGCGCAGGATAAACGCCCAGACGTGGACCGCCGGAAAGCCGATCTTCTCCAACCTAGGGTGCTGGTCGATGGCGGCGTCGATGCGGACCCATGCATTCATTCGCTACACCTCGCTACTGTGACGCGCGTAGCGCAACGGATGCAACGCCCGCTTGCGCACATCACAAAACCTCCCCGCGCGGGGAGCGGCGGCCAGGTGGGTGTGGACCGCCGACGGCGCACCACTCCCACGCGCGGTTTGGTCACTCGATTCTGACATTTCGACGGTCCACGCCCCCATACTACGCATCGTCGTCTCCCGTGTCAACGAGGTAGTAGCGGGTGTACCGCACGGTGTCCTGGTACCGGTTCTTCCGCTGCTCGGTCTCGCGGCGGAGGCGGACGCCCTGGGCCTCGAGTTCGCCGATACGGTTGGACAACTCAGCGATCCCCAGCTCGACGAACGCCTCGTACCGGGACACGGAGCCAACGTCCCCGAGGTAGCGCGCGAGGCGGTCTACCTGCGTGGGCTTCCGCTTGCGCCGTCTGCGCTCCGGCAGCGTCAGTTGCTCGCCTACCACGGCCGGTGGTCCTGGGGCCGGGGCAAATCCCCCCAGACCGCCTCAGCCTGCACTGGGTGGCACCGGCAGGGCGCGTGCTCGGGAGGTGGCAGGCTCGCTGGTGTATCCACGATCTCGGCCCCTGATCGGGCGATCAGCCACCGACCGATGCGCTCGGCGAGCAGCGACCACCAGCCTCTCACCTGGCCACTGCGGAGGACCGCGTACTCCAGGCGTACGCCGACCGGGATGCGCTCGTGGTCCAGCACCCACAACTCTGACTCGATGGCGAGACGCGTCGTCATACCAGGCTACCCTGCGTGGCGTTCTTGGCCGGTGCCCTCTTGGACGTGGCATTCTTTTTCTTCGGCTTCCGCGCCGCGGCGACCTTGGCCTCGAGGTCAGGGTCGGCCAGGTCCAGCCCGAGCCGCTGGGCCTCGGCGAGCACCTCGGCAGCCACCTCGGGCTCCTCGGGGGGTTCGGCGGCCTCCTTGGCCTGCTCGCCGTCGTCAATACCGCAACCGTCCGTTACGGTATCGCTCGGCGGAGCGTCCTGGGGATCATCTGCGGGGCCCTTGCTCTGCGCCGGCTCGGAGGCGTCGTCCTCTGATGGCTGCGAGGCTGGCGACACCGGGGCGTCCTCTGGCGGCTCCTCCTCGGTCAGCCCCTTGGGGGTCGGCTCCTTGGAGGGCGTAGAATCGCCTCCTGTGGCCTCCTGACGGGCGACCGCGGCTCGCGGGAACATCTCCTGCGGGTTCGCCCCGGCCTTCATGGCGTTGAAGGCCGACCGGAGTGTGACGAGCTGCGCGGGGACCAGCGCGTCGATGGTGTGACCGAGTCGCGCCTCGAGGTCCTGCTGGCGGACGCCGTAGTGCTCCTCGAACGCGAGGAGCATCTCGCGTACACGGTCCTTGAACGGCAACCCGTCGCCATTCTCCAGGGTGCGCTTTACCCCGTCGACCGCCTCGTCGACGAGGTCCGCGGGGAGCAGCTGCTCGATGCAGGCGCGCATCCGCCGCGCTGCGTTGTTGGCCATCAGCTCGTAGCGGTCACGCTGCTCGGTCACCTCGACGCCGCCCACCGCGCCACGCTTGTCCCGCCGGAACGGGACGACGATCTGTCGTGTCGCGTGTGTGTTGGTGTACATGTCCCACGCGTAGCACTCGACCTTCGCCTCCTTGTCGTTGCGCTCCAGCTCGCGCCACCCAGCACGGATGTGACCGTAGGCCCTGGCGACCTGCTCGATGAGGTCCACACTCGGACCCTCAATAAGTTGCTTTTTTCGATAGTAGGCGTAGAGCCCCCGCTCGGCGAGCCGCTTGCGCTTGGTCATCCGGCGGACCTCGCTCCACACCTGGACCTCGTCCCGGCCGACGCTCCGAGCGACAGAGATGGCGCCGAGAACCTCGGCGACCCCGCGGGCGGCGTTGGCGTCGAGTTGGATCCCGCCGAACGGCTGCGGCGCTGTCGGGCCCATCGCCTGCTGCGGCGCCTGGGCCAGGGTGGTTTCGTCCGTCACCGGGACGTCGTCGTAGCTATCGGCCATCGTTCCCTCCTTGCTCGTCCCTCGGAGCGAGCACCTGTGCGATGACCCGCCGCGACTGGTACGGGCAGGTCGTAAAGAAGCCGCAGTGCTGCGGCGAGCAGATCCACGACCCCGGGTCGGCCGGCGGGAAGATGCCCGCCTTGACCATCCGCGCCATCGTCCTCACGCGCGCCGCGAACGCCGCCCAGTCGTGCTCGTTCCGCTTGGTCGTCAGGAACTTGTCGCCCTGACGGTACTCCTTGGTCTTCGTGCCGACCACCACCTCGAACCGAAACCGCTCCGGCGGCCGGCCGTGCTGCGCCTCGTACAGCTTCGAGTAGACGGTCGGCTGGGCCTCCTTTTCCACGCGCCCAGCGGCCCACGCCTTGCTCGCAGTCTTCAGGTCGATGACCGTGCCGTCCGGCGTGGTGCAGGTCAAGGCGCTGCGGTTCTAGGGATCCAACGCCCTAAAGTCCGAGGTCCTGCTTGAACTCCGCCGCGCTTTGCGGGCGCTCGTCCTCGCGAATCGCCAGCGCCCGATCGATCGCGCGCAGGAACTGTGCCG
>Ga0180431_10010309_pt1 | contig 10408 bp, 12 predicted proteins | sample SS_ome_11_FD_132459 | JGI IMG/M metagenome (GOLD analysis project Ga0180431, IMG submission 132459) | Hypersaline lake sediment archaeal communities from the Salton Sea, California, USA - SS_1_MS_1 metaG | ecosystem: Environmental > Aquatic > Non-marine Saline and Alkaline > Hypersaline >... | reverse complement strand
GATAGCACGGATGGGGTCACGGCCGAGACAGCCCTGACGATCAACCAGGCCGACGTACGCCTGACCAAAAACGGCGGCAACTTCGCCCAGTGCAACGCATCGGTCGGGGTGAGCCATGATGAGTACGGCTGGTACAACGTGCCGCTGGACAACACGGACACGAACACCCTGGGGCGGCTGACCATTGCCATCGGCGTCAGCGGGGCTCTGCCTGTGTTTGCCGCCTACCTCGTCGTGCCGGCCAACACCTACGACGCCCTCGTCAGTGGCACGGACAGTCTGGAGGTGGACGTGGTGGCCATCAGCGGTGACGCGACGGCGGCCATCAATCTGGAGTCGGCCTGCGACGGGACGGGCTACAATCTTGGCGGCGGGGCGGTGGTGGCAGCCTCCGTCAGCGGCAGTGTGGCGTCGGTGACGGGTGCGGTCGGGTCGGTGACCGGCGCGGTCGGCTCGGTCACGGCGGGCGTTACGGTGACGACCAACAACGACAAAGCCAGCTACTCGCTGGCGGCCGACCAGAGCGCTGTCACCATCGGCACCTGCACCACCAATACGGATATGGTCTCCGAACCGCCCACGGCGGCGGCCATTGCCGATGCCGTCTGGGACGAGACGAGCACGGGCCATACCGACGCCGGCAAGGCAGGGTCGCAGGTGTGGACCGATATTGACGCGATTCTGACAGATACCAACGAACTGCAGACCGATGATGTGCCGGGGCTCCTGGCGGCGCTCCATGATCTGGACGCTGCGGGCGTCCGGGCGGCTGTGGGGCTGGCGGCGGCCAATCTGGATACGCAGCTGGGTAATGTGCCCACAGTGGCCGAGCTGGAGGCGCGGACGCTGCTGGCGGCCAGTTATTTCGACCCGGCCACGGACAAGGTGACGCTGGCCAACGGGGCCCACGGTGGGGCGGCGGCCGCCATCACACTGGCCGATTACTCCGACTTTCAGGGGGCCGGCGGGGGCGGCGACGCTACGGCGGCCAACCAGACGACGATCATCACGCATCTGGCCGATCTGAAGGGGACCGGGTTTGTCAAGGACACGCACTCCTTGCCCCAGTGCGTGACGGCGACGGGCTTTTCCACCTTCGACGCAACCTCTGACAGGGTGTTGCTGGCCAACGGGGCCCACGGTGGGGCGGCGGCCTCGCTGACGCTGGCCGATTACTCGGACTTTCAGGGGGATGCGGCGGGCCTCAGTGTGGCCGAGATCGCCACAGCCTGCCGGACGGAGACGGACGCCGCGCTCGTAGCTTTGGGCCTCGACCACCTCGTCGCGGCGGCGGTGAGCGGCTCGGACGTTACCGACAACTCCATCGTTGCCCGGCTGGTGAGTAAGTCGGCGACGGCGGATTGGGACTCGTACAGCAACGAGACGGACAGTCTGGAGGCCCTCCGCGATCGCGGCGATATCGCCTGGGCCACCGCGGACGCTACGTCGCTGGCCGCGCTGAGCGGCGAGCAGGAGATCTTCCTGGGCGGCGAGGATTCGGAAACGGTCGAGTATCAGCCGCGGGATGGCTCCGCCGCCCGCACGATCTACGCCATGGTCGAGCGGGAGGGCTACCAGACGGATCCCGATAGCGGTTACGGCAGCGGTCCGGTGCTCAAGGTGTGGGTGGCCAATAGCGATACGGTCGGGATCAGTCGGGACGAATTGGACACGGGCGGCGATAAGTTGAACGTGGCGGTGGAGGTGGGCGGCTCCATGACGGCGCGGCCCATTCGCCGGGTGATCGAAGAGGACCCCTGCATGTTGTATCTGGAGCTGGGTTAATCATGGCGGTGCATGTCGATATCAAGGTGAACAAGGGGGATCTGGCGCGGGTCGAGCGTCTGCTGGCCGCCGTGCCCAAGGAGATTCCCGGCGTCATGAGCCGGTCCATTAACCGGACGCTGCGGTCGGCCAAGGGCAAGGCGGCCAAGCGGATTGCCCAGGATATCAAGGTCAAGCAGAAACAGATCCGCCGTCAGGTGGCCATCTCGAAGGCCAATCACAAACGCTGGCAGGGGTCTTTAACAATCTGGGGCCGGGCCGTGCCGCTGATTGGCTTTGGCGCCCGCCAGACCAAGCGGGGCGTCTCGTACATGCTGGCCAAGGCCGAGGGCCGCCAGATGATTCCGTCGGCCTTTATCGCCACGATGCCGACCGGTCACAGAGGCGTCTTCACACGCACGACGGATGAGCGGCTGCCGATTCGGGAACGGTTTGGCCCGTCGGTGCCGACGCTGGTGAAAGCGAGCCCGCGGACCCTCAAGGACATTCTGCGGGCCAGTCAGAGCGAGTTGCACAAACAGGTCAGGTCACAGATTGATTACGTCCTCAAAAAGAGGAGCGGACGATGAGTGTGCCGGTGGTGGAAAATATCGCCCTCGACATCGAGGCGGCCGTCAACGCGATTACGGTGGCCAACGGGTTCAATCAGGACCTGACGGCCCTGCGGCCCAGACGGCGGGACTTCGAGTCGACGGTGGCGGAGGATGGCGTGGTGCTCGTCAAGCAGCTGGATGAGGATCTGGTCGGCGAGCAGCCGGTCTCGGTGGTCGACTACCGGCAGGAATTCGCCCTGGTGGTTTATGTCATCGACTCGGACGACGCCGCCACGTCCATCGACACGCGACTCAACCAGGTCAAGGCCGACCTGATTAAGAAGCTCTGCGAGGACCGCACCCGGGGCGGCTACGCGATTGATACGATCATTCAGCCGGCGGCGGAGTTCAAAGAAGGGCCGGGCAAGACCGGCGTGGTCGTGCGGTTGGATGTCCACTACCGTACGGACCAGGATGATCCCTACACACAAGCCTAAACAGGAGATAGATCATGGCATTGCAAGCACCCTTACTCAGCCGCAAGCGGGTTGTGCAGGTCAAGGTGGAGACGACCAAGGGCACGGAAGAAACGACGGGGCTGTCGGACCTGCTCTGTTTCGATCCCAAGCTGGAATCGGCGGCCGAATGGATCGAACGCAAGGGCACCTCAAAGTTTTTGGGCCACATGACGCCGGGGATGTTCTCGGAAGAGCTGGGGGTCTTCTCCTGCTCGGCGGAGCTGCGGGGCAACGGCTCCAACGCCATGGATGCGGCGATCTCCGCCCTGCTCCAGGCGTGCGGGCTGGTCAACACGTCCGAAACGTACACGCCGACCTCGACTATTTCGAGCCAGAAGACGGCGACGATTCGTAGTTATCTCGACGGTACGCTCAAAGTGCTCTACGGGGCGGCGGGCACCTGCAAGATCTCCGGTGAGTGGGGCCAGCGCGTCATGCTGGAATTAGAGATGGCCGGCATGTTCAAGGCCCCCGCCGATGCGGCCCTGCCGACCTATTCGCCCGGCACGACCACGCCGCCGCTGATGGGCTCCGGTGCGGTGACGCTGGCCAGCAACGCCTTCAAGTTCAACAAGTTCGAATTGGACTTCGCCAACCAGGTCACCTACCGGCCCGGCGCGGATCACTACTGCATTGCCGACCGGGACCCCACGTTCAGTTTCGATCCGGAATGGGACAAGATCGCCGGCTACGACTTCGACGGGATCCGCCAGGCCCTGACCACGGCGGCCCTGTCGCTGGCCATCGGGTCGGGGGCGGGCAAGGCCATCACGATCACCGCGCCGAAGGTCCAGCAGAAGGAGCCGGGCAAGGAAGGCGATCGGGAAGGCATCGCCATTTACGAATACATGGCCCAGCTGCTGGGCAACAGCGGCGATGATGAGTATTCGATTGCCGTGACGACGGCCTAAGAACGGGAGGTGTTGTTATGGGGTTGCAGGTCATACGCGAGGCGATCCAGAAGCACCGCGGCGGGTTCGAGGACGCCTCGGATGAGGAGATCTTGAGGATCTGGCAGAAGCTGGACCAGCCGACGCAGGATGCGTACCTGCTGGCCGTCCAGCAGGACAAGAAACGGCAGAAAGGATCGAAGAAACATGCCTATGGCGTTGAGCAAGCGTAGTCGGTTCGAGGTGGTGTTGGCGTCGGACGAAGGCAGACCGGAGGCCCAGCGGCCCACGTTTGTCTATCGCTATCTGACGGGCGATGAGTGGCTGGCGGTCTGTGAGCTGCGCGATGGCCTGGAGCAGGCGGGCGATGCGCGGGAAGGCTCGGCGGCGATTTACGAAGCGGCCTGCACCGGCCTGGTGGGTTGGAAGCACATGGTGGACGAGCGGTGCGAGCCGCCCCGGGAGATTCCGTTTGCCGCTGGGGCCGAAGCGCTTCGGGCCATTGTCGGGCCGGTCGAGGCGTGCGAGCTGATCGCGCGGATCGTCAACACGCGAATCACAGCGGAGGATAAAAAAAAATCCGACTCGCCGTCGGCCTCCAGTACGGAGCCGTCTGCAGTCAGTGCCGCGGCCTCGAACAGTGCCGCGACGAGCCCAGCGAGCTAGAGCCGCTGGAGTTGCAGTGCACGGTCTGTGAGGGCAAGGGCTGCTCGGAATGCCAGGCGGGCCGGATCGCGATTAGGCAATGCCCGCTCAAAGAAATTGACGATGAGGTGTGGCTGATGATCGAATACGCCGAGCTGTACGAGAAAGGCATCCCGCCCATGGCGGGAGGGGCCCTCGATCAGCTGGTCGTATTCGTCGATGCCTGCCGCTGTATCTGGCGGGAGCAGGCGTACTGGAAGAAACGGATGAAGTGCCATGGCTGACAACAACGTGCGAGTGCTGATTAAGGCGAGGGACCAGGCGTCCAAGAAGTTTGGCCACGTCGGCCGCGCCGCCGGCGGGATGGGCTCCATGCTCAAGAAGGCGGCCATGGCGGCCGGGGTCTATTTCGGGGCGCGGGCCATTAAGAACTTTGCCTCGGAATCGCTGGCGGCCTTCGGCGTCCAGGAAAAGGCGGTCAAGGGCCTCGGCGATGCGCTCGAGCAGTTGGGGGCCCGCTCCGAACTCAAGCAGATGGAGGCGTTCGCCAGCCAGCTCCAGGGGATGAGTACGGTCGGCGATGAGACGACGCTGGGCCTGATGAAGCTGGGGGCCACCATCGGCAAGCTCAGCGGCGACTCGCTCCAGGCGGCGACGGTGGCGGCCATCGGCCTGAGCAAGTCCCTGGAAATTGACGTGCAGACGGCCATGCGGCTGGTCTCGCGAGCGGCGGCGGGCGATACCTCCACCTTCACCCGCTACGGCGTCAAGTTCGCCGAGGGCGCCACCGCCCAGGAGAAGTTCCAGGAGGTCCTGCGGCGGGGGGCTCAAGATTTCAAGCTGGCCCAGGGCGAGACCGACACCTACACCGGGGCCATGGCCCAGCTGTCCAATGCCTGGGGCGATTTCAAGGAGATGGTCGGCGGGGCCCTGGCGGGCGTGCTGCCCAACCTTATTGAGTATTTCAAGGTGGCGATGGTTGGAATTCAGAATTGGCGGACGGTCTTCAGTATAACCTTCAAAAAAGCCGAGTTGTCGCTCATTGGCTTTTGGGAGAGCATCAAGCATTTCTTTGGCAAAACCATCCCCGATCTACTGGCTTGGTTCGGACGGAACTGGAAGGATGTATTTCTGAATATAGGAAGTTTTTTTAAGTCCTACTTTCTAAACATGGGGCGGAATATAAAAAACTTTTTTGTCGCCGTATGGGATGCAATCAAAGGCAAGGGATGGCATTTTGAATGGTCCGATTTAATGGGCGATTATGAATCGCACTTAAAAGAAATGCCTAAGATCGCCGCAAGGGAATTGAGCAATACCGAGCGAGCCTTGAATCGAGAGATCGGGGATCTGGAGGAGACGCTCGGTGAGAAGATGTCGGCGGCCCTGTTTCCCGATCAAGGGGGTTTCGATGCGGCGGCCCTGGCCGAGCGGGCCACGGGCGGCGCGGGTGCGGGCGGCGCGGGTGCGGGCGGCGGCGGTGCGCTAGCGGGCGGCGGTGGGCGGTCGCTGGCGGCGACGGAGTCGCGGTTTCTGGGCACGACGGCGGCGCGGCAGGATCCGGGCGTGGCGGCGCAGATCGAGCAGACGAAACTGGCGCGGGAGAGCCTCAAGCTCCAGCAGGAGCAGGTGGCACTTTTGCGGCGGCAGCAGCGGGATACGAAGGCGGATACCGTTATGGGACGCAACACACTGGCCATGTTGCCGAGGGCATAGAGCAGGATGAGTATTGTCAGCATCTATCGCGACAACCGGACCCTGGCGGCGGCGATCGCCACGGAGGAGGGCTCCGCGCCGGAGGAGTATTATGTCGAGTTCGACCAGGCCGACGATATCCGGCTGCGGCCGCTGATGGCCCTCGATACGACGGCGAGCCTGCCCGATCGCATTCCCGCCGCCTATGAATCGCACCCGTATAATCCCTGGTGGTATTGCGTGGAAAAGTCGGTCGAGTATGTCTCGTCGTGCCTATGGAAGGTGACGGTCCATTTCAAGTACGTGCCGGACCCGCTGAGCCAGCCGGCTGTTATCAGCTATGATTTCGTCCAGTCCACCGAGCCGGTCGAGCAGGACGCCGACGGTAACGCCTTGCTCAACAGTGCGGACGAGCCGTTCGATCCGCCGCCGTCGGATGAGGTCTACGATCTGGTCATGGCCGTGGAGGTCAACTGGGGCTCGTTTGACGCCCTCCAGGCCGCGCAGTACATCAACGCGATCAATTCGGACGTCTTCTTTTACGGGATATTCTCACCCGCCACGGTGCGCTGCACGCGATTTTCTGGTACGCCCGACCGCGTGGCCAATCTGGAGTATTACAAGGTCTCGCTGGAGTTCGCGGCCCGGGCTGACGGGTGGAAGCGGCGGCTGTTGGATCAGGGCTATCGCATCAAGACCGGCACGGACGATGACGGCAACACCACCTATCAGCAGCTCAAGGACGAGGATAGCAACCTCTTGACGCAGCCGGTGCTGCTCGATGGCAACGGCGAGCGGTTGGCGGCCGGGCAGCCGCCGGTCTATCTGGAATCAAACAAGTACAAAAGTCAACCGTTCGCCCTGTTCGGTCTGGGCTAGCAAGATGAGATGAGGTAAGCATTATGGCAACCATCCGATGGACAGGTGAGGCGGCGGCCGTCGCCCAGGTGGACAAGTTTACGCCGGCCAATGTCGAGGTCGACGATGTCTTTACGCTGACGATTACCGACCCGGACGGCAGGTCGCACAGTGTGAGTTTTACCGCCACGGCGGCCACGGTGGCCAATGTGACGGCGGGGCTGGTGGCCGCCTGGAACGCCGAGACGAATGCCCTCTGCACGCCGATCACGGCGGCGGACGAGACCACCTACCTGACCTTGACGGCCGACACGGCGGGCGAGGCGTTTTCTGTCGCCTCCAGCGCCACCAACGGCGGGGCCACGGACGATCAGACTCTGACTAGAGCGGCCGAGACCGCCAACAGCGGGCCCAAAGACTGGTCCTGCGCCGATAACTGGTCGGGCGGGGCCGTGCCGGGCGGGGCTGCTGATCAAGACGTCTATATCGAGGACGCTACCGACGAGATCATTTACGGCCTGGACCAGTCGGGCATCGCCAACGCCCTGGCCAGTCTCAATATCTCCAAGTCGTTTACCGGCAAGATCGGCCCGGACGGCGCCGACGGCTTCGCCGGCGACTATCTGCAGATCAAGACGGCCAAACTCAACATCGGCTACCACTACGGTTCGGGCACGGTCAGCGGTTCCGGCCGGGTCAAGATCGACACCGGTTCCACCGCCTGCGACATTGTCGTCGACGACAGCGGCACGGCCGCCGATACGGGCAAGCCGGCGGTGCGGCTGCTGGCCAATTCGGCCTCGACCACCATCGAGGTCACCAAGGGCACAGTGGGTGTTGGCTGGGAGGCCGGCGAGACGGCGACGGTCTCGACCATTACCGTCAGTTACGCCACCAATGTAGCCTCCGACGCCGATGTCTTTGTCGGCGAGGGCGTCACGCTCACCACGCTGGACACCGCCGGCGGCGAGACGCTGCTTCGCTGCGCGGCGACGACGATCACCCAGCGGGCCGGCACGGTCGAGACGGTTGGCACGGGCGCGGTCACCACGGCCAACGTCCACGGCGGGACCTTTACGGGCAACAGCACCGGCACAGTGACAAACCTCAACGTCTACGGCGGCACGGCCGACTTCAGCCGCTCCTCGGCGTCGCGGACCGTCAGTACGCCCAAGGTCGACCCCGGCGGCGTCATCAAGTTCAATCCGAACGTCGTGACGCTCACCAACAAGATCCAGCCCATCCAGACCAGCGGCGTCATCACCTACACGGCGGCCTGACCATGAGTAAACGGTACATTATCGACGAGGCGGGGGCCCGCCAGCTCCGCAACACCGTCCGCAAGGTCGAGCGACTCCAACGGCCCATCCACCGCCGCCGCGTGGTGGCCTCGGGCGGCTCCGTGCCATTCTACATCGCTGAAGTGGCCTCCAACGCTGACGGCGGCGGGTATTACAACTGCTACATGCAGAGCCTCTCGGCATCGCTGTGGAATAGCGACAGCGACCCGTTTAGCAACAGTGCGACGGAGACGGTGGTGGTGTTCAACACTGCCGAGCGAGGCACGTCGGCCCACCTCCTTAAAGAGGGCAACGCCATGGTCTGCTGGCCCGTCAGCGATGACCAGGGCAGTATCCGTTACATCGGTGTTGAGGTCTTGGGCCGCTACCTGGCCGGGGGCAACAGCTCGTGGTAGACAAGATCGTCAAGTGGAATCCGGACACGGACCGCCTGGAGACGGCCGAGGGGTACGCTGCCAAATGGGATCCATCCTTGAACCGCTTTAAGGCTGTTATTAGTGGCGCTGGCCGGGTGGTCATGTGGGACCCCGCCAATGACTACTTCAAGGCATCCTACTCCTCCGAATCCGCCAATCTGTGGAAGCTCAGCAGTGGAGGTGTGTTGCAGTGGCGATATTATAGTAACGGACACGGCCAGGGCGTGGCCGTTGATGATAATGGCTACACATATCAGGCCACTACTGGGGGGCCGATTCGCGTACACAAGCTGCAAGCGGTGCTGCCGGTCAAGGAATGGGGATACAATTCTGGTTACTTTGGGGCCGATGTTGCTGCAGATGTGGGTGCCAATGCGAATGTGTATCTTGCCGGTTCGCGTGTGGACAACTTCAGCGTCTGGAAGCTCGATAGTGATGGTGTGCTCCAGTGGTCGTATGATACTGGTGCGGATGCAAATGGCGTTGCGGTTGATGCGTCCGGTAATGTCTATATTGCCGGTGAGAACACGGGTAGCGCCAACGTCTGGAAACTCAACAGCGACGGTGTCCTGCAGTGGACGTTTGATACGAGGTATGCCACGTATGGTATCGCCGTTGATGGCAGCGGTAATGTTTATGTGGTGTCCCGTCGCTACGCAACGGCTGGCGGTTACGGCAATGTGCGCAAACTAAACAGCTCTGGCGTCGAGCAATGGGTATTCAATACCGGCACCGATTGGGCGTTGGGCGTTGCGGTTGATGCGTCCGGTAATGTCTATGTGGCCGGCGCGGATAACGGTTTAGCTACGGTGTGGAAGCTCAACAGTTCCGGTGTGGAACAGTGGAAGTATGATACAGGGGCCAACAGGACCCAGGGGGTGTGCGTGGATGGTAGCGGCAATGTCTATGTGGCAGGGCAGGAAACAGGTTCGGCCAGTGTCTGGAAGCTCAACAGTTCCGGTGTTCTGCAGTGGTCGTACAATACGGGCGACGAGACGTATGCCATCGCCGTGGATGATGATGGGTATGTCTATGTGACGGGCTCGCCGGAAAATTATAGCGTGTAACCCCAGGTTGGGCCGAGCCTGGGAGAGCCTCCGCGAGTTCTTCGCCGAACGCTGACCTCGCCCGTTTATCTCACCTGCGGAGTGTCTCTTGATTCATATGTCCTGGCCGGGCAGGATTACCGGGACGGTGAAACGGATCCGACTGACGGAGCTGTGGGCCATGTCCTTGGCCCTCTGGCCGCCCAGGCCTACGCCAAAGACCACCAGCCCACCGCCAGCCTTTGACTGCGTCGCATCGCTGACTGTGACTGCCACGTCGAACGCAATGCCTTGCAGGTCACCGAGTGCCCCCCCGCGCCGGGCACCCGCCTTCTGGACAATCAAGCCGTCAACCGCCTGCGTTGCTTCTTGGGCATCCTTGACGCCGGCTACAATTTGTGTCAATGACACCTTGATAAACTCCTGCAGGTCCATAGCGTATCTCCCTTGTGTGGATTGAGTGATGCGTGTTAGAGCTCTTGCCCGCGGTCGGTTGGGGGCGTCTGTGGCCGCGTCCTTGTTGGCGGCCGCCGTCGTCGCGTGGGGTTCTTCTCGTAATCGCTCCACCGTTTGAGGTATGCGTCCTTGACCTCCTGCCGGTAGGGCGGCTTCTCCTGCAGGATGCAGCGGGGGCAGACGAGGCGGCCTCCGTGGCACTCAACGGGGCAAGCGAGCTTGCGGCCGCGTCGGTTGCCGGGTGATTTGACCATGAAATGTCCTT
>Ga0180431_10010308_pt1 | contig 10408 bp, 8 predicted proteins | sample SS_ome_11_FD_132459 | JGI IMG/M metagenome (GOLD analysis project Ga0180431, IMG submission 132459) | Hypersaline lake sediment archaeal communities from the Salton Sea, California, USA - SS_1_MS_1 metaG | ecosystem: Environmental > Aquatic > Non-marine Saline and Alkaline > Hypersaline >... | reverse complement strand
CGGCTCCTGGTATATCTCTTTGAGAAAGAAACTCGACAGTTGAGCCGCGGCCTCAATCATGATCACGCCGGGCATCAGAGGCCGGCCCGGAATATGGCCGCGAATCCAGAACTCCTTATCCGTGACGTCTTTGTAGCCCAGAATCTGCGATTTTTCGCGGTCGCACCAAAGGATGCCGGTGAGCTGCTGCATCTCAAACCGCTGAGGATTGACCTTTTCCACGGCTTGTTTGTCATAAACAGGCTCGGCACTAAGGTCTATTTTGGACAAATCAAATAATAATGGCGGAGGCATCCATGGTTCCTATATGACATATTGCGCTTCAATACTGCTTACAGCGTCCGTGCTGTATCTTGGTTCAGGCATAAACTCAAAAGGCGCATCACCCAAAACAAGCTATGCACTAATCGCAGCCTGAAAGAAATCTCAGTTGTTTCGTGGAAGCTTACTGAGCTGATCTGATCTCGAGGATGGAGTTGCGGACCAGTTGCGCAGCCTGTTTGATCCTCTGCATCTGCTTGCGGACTCGGGTTCCAGCAGCTTTGTTTCCACCTTCGGCTTTGCTTATATCGGCTTCGATTTCAGCAACCAGCACTCTAAGGTCTTCATATTCTTGCATCAAAATAACCTCCACTTTGCGAATTAGAAAATGTAAGAGCAGGTTAAAGTCAATTGGAAACTTAACGCCGTCGACACGTTTTGTCAAAGAAAAATGGCGTTTTTGCAAATAAAATCAGTATTTTTTTATCGACGCAGGTATTCGAGCTTTTCCGGCAGCGCGACATTATTGCCGAACTTGTCTTCGCCGTACCCTGAGCCGGCAAGAAGTCTGATTGCCTCAAGGACTCTTTTGTCGCCGATGAACCTGGCCTTTAACTGGGCGTCTACGTCGATCTTGCCCATTGCCAGCAGACGGGCCATCTCGTCAATGACTTTTTCCAGCAGCTTTCCCTCTTTCTGGGCCGGTTGCTCCGGTAAAGTCAGAGGTTGTTCGTACAGTATCAGCTTGCTGCGCCCGACCAATGCCAGCACAACGTCTCTGACAACGATTTTCGTATCCTTCTGGCCCCATCCCTCCTGAACCAGCCCGAGACGAACTATCTCGGCGGACAGCCACCGCCTCTTCTTTGCGTTAATCTTTTCGTTGGCCCGAAACAGCTCCAGGGGCGAGCTGGCATCATAAACTTCGTTATCCAGCTCCATCTGAAGCTCACTTCCGTAGTGAAGAGCAAGCTTTGAGATCAAGGTGGACGGGCGAACGTGGAAGCCGCGATACGGCGGCACTTGCACCTCGATTTGGCCGATCTCGGCATATCGCTTGAGCATCTCATGGCATAGATGTTCGGCACAGCCTATGTAAAGATTAATATGGGTCACCGAGTACTTCATGAGCACGTTCAGCAGCGCCTCGGTTTGCACTAAAGGCGGTTGTTGACATTTCGAACCACAGCACTGCTTTTTTACGTGCCGTTCATAATGGTGCCCGAAAAGCGTTGCTGTTCTCAGAAGGTGAAAAACGACGCTTATGTGCCCCCTGAGAACGGGCAGGTCGGTATCGAGCTGTTCGGCTTCGGTGCCTGATACATAGGTATCATAAAGGGCCTGAAGATTGTGGAATTGCAGCTCCAGACTTCGCAGCTTCTCCTCGCCCAGTGAGTCTGAGGCGTATGCAACATACTCTTGCGGCTTTGCCTGACTGGCGGCGCGAACGTACTTGCTTTCGACGGCCAAATGCAAAAAGGCGGTGGCCAGCCGGGTTGCGGATTCCGATACTGCTTCCACCCTGCGAGTATCGCAGTCGCGCTCCAGACGGCCCGGAGGCAACTCTTCAACATAGCTCAGCTCTCGCAACGTCTTTTCAGGAATCGTAAGATCAAGCTCTGTGGCCTTTGCGAGCATCTTGTCGGCTACTTCTAACAGAATATCTGCGGTAAACTCGAGAGTCTCATTGGTGGCTTTGAGGAAATCCTGTTCAATTGGTAACAAGCGGTATTCGGGTAGCCCATACCTAATGTGGAGCAACTCGTAACTGGCGTCAGAAAAGTGCTTTGCTGCAGCAGTCAGCGATCTGAGACCGCACCATCGGCAATTACTACCTGCACTATATGCGTCAAGTAATTCCTCGATTTGAGTGGACTGGGAAAGTAACTCTCCCATGAGTGGGCGAGTCAGGATCTTCTCTTTAGACCGGCACTGCGAAATATGCTTGGCAAGACCGAGTAGTGTTCGAGCGCGTTTCGAGATCAGCTTCCTAAAATCGTTATCGCTCAGTATTCTCGAAACCATCTTGCCCCCGTTTACCCTCTTTCTTCAGCGGAATTATCTCAGGCCGGCTAAAACCACCTGGAATTTTGAACTCAAAGGTTTTTCTGCTGATATCCTTGTTGACTTTTGACTTTAAGAACTTTATCTCCTCAATATCACGGTAGGGAGGTTCCGGCTCGGTCTTGATGGCACGCACCTGTGCCGGCAGACCCACTTTTTTGTCTATCCAAAAGTCTATCGAAACAAAGTCGTCCTTATAAACCGAATTCGGCTTAACCTTCAGGCTTACTTGAGTAAAATCGTCCGACTCGCCCTTTTTTTGCTCAACAAGCCGGATTTCAAACTGGTTCTTAAGCTCCCGGGTTTTTGTAAATCCGATCATGGGTAGATATTCGCTTATCAGTTCAAAGACATCTATCGACTCGTTCGAATCCTCAGGCTCAGCCAGTTGGTAATACTTGACTTCCTTTAAATTGTGGTCTATATGGGCAAGCCAGATGCCTTTGAGTTCATGCTCGGTGTGGTCCAGCCATGAACCATCGACAACGATGTACTGCTCGATGGCCTTCTTTTCCTTTGCATCCTCTATCTTGACAGTATCGAAATTGACTCTTAGTGCTAATGTGCCGCCCGTCCTCAGGTAATATAAGGTTCCCTTGTGAATCGTCTGCGATTCGTACAGGGGCTGTGTGTATTTTTTCTCTATCCGGCACTCGTAAGACTTTAGTTCCCTTGTCTTCTTGTTTAGCCGCTCAAGAACGACGTCAACCTGCGATTTTGCAGTGGCTTCCTGTTCCTTCTCGGTGTGGCTACAAGCCACTATGGGGTTTGCCAACATTAAGAATGCACAAATTGTAAGAATGTTTTTTTTCATTATGAAACCTTCTTCCTGTCTTTACGGATCATTTGCCGTTGTGGTTTGCTATAATTTCGAGTATCTCTGCGATGTTTTCAATACAATAATCCGCATGTTCGGCATATTCCCGTGCTCGCGCGTTGTTCGCCAGGAGCACCGCAATTGCACCGGCGGCCTTTGCGCTTAGCAAATCGAAAAGATAATCGCCAACCAGCAGAGCCTCTCGCGGCTCCACACCGAAATAGGCGCACAAATGCAAAACGCCGAAAGCATCCGGCTTTACCGGCCCGTCTTCACGCCCGATAACTGCATCGAATTTCAAATTGTGCATGCGGGCAATTGCAAAGGCGTTCTCTCGTTGATTCCGCGTCAATATCCCTATGGGAATGCCTGCCGCCTGAAGCTCGGAAACGGTCTGTTCGGCGCCGGGATTAAGTCTGGACTCTCTGACAGCCTTATCCTCGTGATAATGGAGTATTCTCTCGGCCTCCTCTCGCTGTTTGGGCGTCATTTTCTCCACTTGCTCGAGCAGCGGACCGGAGTCTCTGGCCAGCCCGATCTCCTCCCGGATTTCGTCAAAGTCGAAGTAAGGTTGTGTGATCGTGCCGTCAAGATCAAACAATGCAGCTTTGATTGACATTTTACCCTCTTTTCACGACTCCAAATAAGATTTTTTGCGCAGCAGTTCAATAAGATATCGACCGGCCCGGCTCAATATCTTACCTTTTCGTACAATTATACCCGTTGGTCTGATAAAATCTTCGTTGGAAAAGCTAATTGCCTTGATCGTCCCGTCGCCGACCTCCTGGTGGATTGCCGTTCTGGGCAGTATGCTGATACCGGAGTCGATTTCGACCGCTCGCTTGATGGTCTCGATGTTATCAAACTCCATCACCGGCCGCACGACCGTGCTGTAACGCTCCAGAATCCCGTCTGTCCATGCCCTGGTTGGGACATCCTTCTCGAAGGCAATGAACCGCTCGAATTGCAGCCGGTGAATATCCACCTTTGATAGCCCGGCCAAAGGATGCTTGGGGCTGCACACCAGAACAAGCGGCTCATCCTCGAACTCGTAAACGTCGAGCCTTTTGTCCCTTTTTGGAACGGCCACCAGACCAATGTCAACTCCGCCCGCGAGGACCTGCTCGTAGATCGCGCCGAAACTGAGATATTCGATGTGAACGTTGACATTTGGGTGGCCGACCATGAATTTCTTGACGTATTCGGGCAATGTGTGCATCCCGATGCTGAAAATCGCGGCTATATTAATCCTGCTCATAGACGACTTGTGAATCGCGCTTAACTCATGTTTGAATTCCTCATACCTGTCCAGCATGTCTCTGGCAGCCTGGTAGAGGAGCCGGCCCTGGCTGGTAAGTTCGATCGGCCTTTTCTTGCGATTGATCAACTGGCACTTATGCGCCAGCTCCAACTGCGCAAGCTGCTGCGAGACCGCAGACTGGCTCAGGAAATGCTTCTCGGCGGTCTTGGAAAAGCTCCTCAAATCAGCCAGATCGCAGAATGTTCTTAGCGTCTCTAAATGCATTATAAGCTCGACTAATACTTACCGAGTTGTATGATATCGCTCTGTCGCCAATAGACAATTTTCATCAGAATATCAATTTTGCTAATCGTCGGCAAGCTTAATATAATGCAACCTTGCGACCAGGCAGTTCGTGAACACAGGAGAAGACATCGCATGTGGGGGCGGCCCTGTGTGGTCGCCCCGGGCAGCTTGCCAAGCCCCAAAAACCATGCTACAATTTACTGCAATGGAAAATCACGTAGACATAAGCAAAGTCGTTCGCCAGCACCTCGAGATGGATCAGTATCTCACCGGTTTTACCCTGCGGGGTGAGCCGGCGGCATCCGAGGCGGAGAATCAGGAGGATCAAATGGTTGTCGCACGAAAAGCCGCCGAACTCGAAAAGATCGCCGAAGAAGTCCGCCAATGCCGCAAGTGCGGCCTGGGCTCAACCCGTACCAACGCCGTGCCGGGAGAGGGCAATCCCGACGCCCGCATAATGTTCGTCGGGGAAGCCCCCGGCGCCGACGAGGACGCCCAGGGCCATCCGTTCGTCGGCAGGGCGGGGCAGATGTTGGACAAAATCATGGCCGCCTGCGGCCTCAAGCGAAGCGACGTCTTCATAGGCAACATCCTGAAGTGCCGCCCCCCGGGAAACCGCGATCCCCAAGCCGAGGAGATAATCAGTTGCCTGCCGTATCTCCAGAGACAGATCGAGATTATCGAGCCTGAGGTCATAGTCGCCCTCGGCGCCCACGCGGCTAAAACACTGCTCAACACCACCAAATCAATAGGCGAACTCCGCGGCCGGTTCCAGGAGTACATCGCCGGCATAGCCCGCCCGCCCGTAAAACTAATGGCCACATACCACCCGGCATACCTGCTCCGCAACTACTCCCCCGACAACCGCCGAAGAGTCTGGGAAGACATGAAAAAAGTCCTCGCAGAACTCGACCTGCCGGTCCCCCAATAGGCGCAGATCTGTACCGGGGCAAATGCTCAGCCATGCAGGGTGCGATGCATAGAACCATTTCCGCTCAATCCACGGACAATATAATATCATCAATCAGAAGCGTGCCGAGCCCGCCCGTTTGGGGCGATGTGCGATTACCAATTCCAATTATGATCTCAGTAATTTGGGTCAAGTCCGCACCAGCCAGGGAACTCAAGTCGATGGTCTTCTGCTGCCAGTAGGATTTGACTATATCGCTCGCCGAGGCCACTACCGCCACGGCTTCCGAGCCGGAGGTGTCTTTGACGACCAAATACGGCGAATCTGCAGGCTCGGCGATGTTGATTTGATTGCCCTGTATCCAGATATTCAGAGCCGTTGCACCATTGCGCGTCAGGTCCTGGGCGGGATTGAAAGAACGAGATATCTCCGACAAAGCAATAGTCGCGAAGTTGCCGTTCAGGTCCACAAAGGTACCAGAGTTGTTATACTGCAGCGGTAAAGACTGGCCGCCGCCGACCACAATATCGCGGCTCATAATCGGCTCGAATTCATAGCCGAGCGTGGAGCCGGTTCCATTGCCTGCGAATCCGTCTGCCCAGACGTCCCAGACCCATTGACCTCCATCGCCTCCGTAGGAATTGTAGGAGTCAAAATCCTCGATCACCATCGGGTCGATCTCTTTCGGCGGCAGCGTGCCGGCACTTATCAACCCGGCCAGTTCGTTGGTTGTCAGGGCCCGGTTGTAGAACCGCAGGTCATCCAGATCGCCCGCGAAGCGCCGATCTGCACTGAGGGTATCGGAGCCCAGAGTCAAATCGCCGCTGAACGTCACCGGCTCGTGCACCCGTGTCAGTTCTCGCGCGGTGTCCACACTGTTGAGATAGAAAGTGGCTTTCTCAGGCGTGACCACCATCGCCATGAAGGACCATTCGCCGACCGTTGCGATCAGGCCGGATTCGTACTGCCAGCTCTCGGCGACGTCGAGCCAGTGATAGCCGAGCTGATTGTCGGGCATCAGATTGATCCCGGTTGTCAGGATCCCGGCTCGCATGAAGATTATCCCCGTGCGCCCGTGCAACTTGGCCGGCTTAATCCAGCCTGTCATGGTAAGCGTGTCCGTGGTTACACCCAACGGCGGAATGGTAATCATGTCGTCCGTGGTCAGGGCTAACCCCGTATCGGCCACACCTTCGACCCATTCGACCTCGCCCTGGACAGATCCATGATTGCCGTGACCGGACATATCCAGGATTGAAGCAGTGCCCACCTGATCCATGTTCCACCAGCCCAGCAGAGAGTCGTCCTGGACCGGTATATCCCCGATGGTCGTGAAACTCCACACCGGGCCTTTAATAGTCCCGGTAAGAGTGAATTCGTCCACTCGCCAGTAGTAGGTTGTGTCCGGTTCAAGGGCCGCCGGCTTGTACGATAGCGGCAACTGAACCAGGCCGCCCGCGTCCTGAGCAACGGCATCTGCGTCCGTGCCTACGTAGACAGTGTGCGCCATGGCTCCACTGCCCGGCTGCCAGGTCAACGTCTGATCCGGCAGAACAAAAGTAGCGCCGTCGCCCGGCACCGGAGCATAGGCTGTAACCGGCGGCACACCGAAGCTCCAGACCGACCCCGGTGTGACCGTGCCGTCCGCGGCTATTTCATCCACCCGCCAGTAGTATGTGTTACCGGCGGCAAGAAACTCGTTGCCAGGCGGCTGGCCGACCACACCGACCAGCAGGGTGGATGACGTGGTCGTGCCGAATAAGGCCGATGCTGCGGCGTTGATCACATCCTCTTGGTTCGCGCTGAGGTAGACATTATGAGAGGCGGCTTCGACGCCGGGTTCCCATGCCACGCTGATGAGGCTGCCGGTGACCATAGAACCGGATGCCGGCACTGGATTGATGGCATTATAGTGAACCAGATACTCGTTACGCAGATACTCCGTCAGGGTCGCCACCTCGGATTCCGAGAGCACTCGATTGTAGATAATAAACGTGGCCAGATCGGCGCTGACCAGGTCGGCGGTGTAAAAATTGCTGCTCGGATCATAACCGCCGCCCACGGCAATGACGTTGCCGCTTTCCGGAAAGATTACGGTGTTGCTCGGATTATTCTGCGTCAGAGTCTGGCGGACGCCGTCGAGATAGAAGATCAGGTCCGATTGCAGGGTGCCTTGAGCCGCCTGCCAGACGCCTACGTGAAATCCCGTGGTCATGGGATTGGGATTGCCTGCCAGGGACCAGCCGTTGTTGAGCCGGAATCCCGAGCCTTGCGGCGTGTTCTGCTGCGCGCAGACGTCCATCGCGATGGAAACGCCGCCTGAAGCCTCCCTGGCGCCGAAGTGCCCCAGCCGTTCGTGCAGATCGCTGGTCCTGTCGCCGGTGCACACCATCACACACGTCACTCCGGCCCCGACATCCGGAATTGCGAACTGGATCGAGGAAAGCGCCTCGGCGCCGTTAAACCGCACCACAGGATTGCCGTGCAGCACGTCGGCCTTGTACTCCGGCATACCCGAGCCGACGTCCATAACCGTGCCGTCGACAGGATCGCCCTGGGCCGAATCGACCCACACTGAGACCGGATCGCCATCCTCAAGACCGGTGAGGGAATCCGCTCGCAAGTGAACGATCAGACTCTCCGTGACCGGAAGTTGCGCATATAAGTTGGGTACCAAACACAGGCCCAGCAGTATCGTTAGGAATCTGTTACTCATCTTCAATCCTCCTTCGTTTCTAAGTGTGTTGTGGGTCTTAGTGACTTTTTGGAAAGCCCGCGTTTTGTTTAGGGCTATCATTCATGTCTGAATATATCGTTTACACTTTGCTACAATAATTGTGCAAAACTCGAGAACTCAAGTTTTTTCTCATTATAACGGAATATCATCTAAATTCAAAATACTTTCGGAGATGTACATTCAATATGGTAAGAAACACGCGAGTACCACAAAACTATCAAGGATCATGTTAATGTATGAGCGGTTATTGTTGAATTTCTTGTGGTTCTTCGTGGTAAACCCATAGCAATGCTAATCCTTAGGCTTTGCTCAGGATGGGATTGGTGAAAATGGTGTCTTAAACCTTGTGTTTTTATTGTTTTTTGAGGAGGGTTTGGAGTTTTTCGTGCTCGCCGGGTTTCATGTGGTAGCTGTGGGCGGGGTCGGGGTATTGGGCGTTTTTGACTTCGGCGCTGTAGGCGGTGAATGCCTTGATGCTTCGCTCGGCGAGGTTGTCGTAGCTTTTGGAAAATTTGGGCGAGGGGCCCTGCAACAATCCTAACACGTCGGGGGCGACGAGTATCTGGCCGTCGCAATGGGGGCCGGCGCCGATTCCTACTACCGGCACTTCGCTGCGGCTTGTGATTATCGCGGTGACCTCGGCGGCGGTCCCCTCGACGAGCAACATGCTCGCGCCGCTTTCGACCATCTGCTCGGCAAGACTTATCACTCCGACGGCCATCTCTGCCGTAGTCGCCTCGGCTTTGTAGCGGCCGATCTTGCTGATGCTCTGCGGTCTTATGCCGATGTGCGCCATAACCGCGATCCCGGCATCGCTGACGGCTTTGATTACATCGAGATGCGCGCTGGTTGCTTCGATCTTGACCATCTGCACACCGGCTTGGGCCATGAACCGGCCGGCATTCCTGATGGCCTCGGAGAATCCAACCTGGTAAGATAGGAAAGGCATGTCAGCAACCAGAAATGCGTCCGGCGCGCCGCGCCTGGCCGCGGCGGTTATCGCGACCATGAAATCCATCGTTGCCGGCAAAGTCGAATCGAAACCGAGCACTAATTGTGCGGCCGAATCGCCGACTAAAATCATCGGAATATCCGCCTGCGAGACGAGTCTTGCCGTGCCGTAATCGTAGCAGCTTATAGCCGCGAACTTGTGTCCCTCGCGTTTGGCCGCGAGCAAATCTGCCAGTGTTACTCGATTGTTCATTTCAGGCCCTCCGGAAAACCAACGCCGAAAACATAACAACCCGTTCGTTAAAAAACTATGCGAACAATTTGAATTTGGCAAGGGTAAACTATTCAGGAATCTTTCGATAATAAGCGATTTAAGGAGAGGATCAGAAATAATTTGAAAATTTCATATAAAAACCTTGATCGTCCGGGAAAAAAGTGTATGTTTGTGCTTAGAATTACAATTTTTCCTAAAGAAACTTCAGTCGTCTGCACGATCTATTAATTAAGGATGATTAATAACAGATTGAAAAGGAGTTCGGCGAGCCTGTAATTATCAGCTTTTCATCACCCTCCTCCGAAGCCAGATTCTGTTTTTACTGGAATCTGGCTTTTTTGATACTCTGGCATGTTAATGTAGGAAATGTCACTGTGCCTAACAATATCACCATAGGGTGGCCAGCTAACATGGCAAGCTGCCTTCATTGCCAGCACTTCACCTCGTATAACAAGCAACCTGCGAGGACTTGGGACTTGCTATCCGGCGGCTATTCTGTATCATGATGAAAATATGGAAAGCAGACTTTTTGACTTATCCGGCAAAACAGCATTAGTCACCGGCGGCAGCAGGGGTATAGGCCTGGCAATCGCAAGAGGCCTGGCCGAACACGGGGCTGACATCGCAATCGTCGCTCGTACGAAAGGGCAAATCGACCAAGCTGCGGGCGAAATTCAAGATCAGACCGGCAGGAAAGTATGGAGTTTTCCGTTTGATCTTGGCGATTCGGCATCGATAGAGGAATTTTTCGACAGCGTAATTGAGCGCACAGGCGATATTGACATCCTCGTCAATTGTGCCGGAACGACTATTCGCGGCAAGGCCAACGAGGTTGACCTGATGACCTG
>Ga0180431_10010307_pt1 | contig 10408 bp, 5 predicted proteins | sample SS_ome_11_FD_132459 | JGI IMG/M metagenome (GOLD analysis project Ga0180431, IMG submission 132459) | Hypersaline lake sediment archaeal communities from the Salton Sea, California, USA - SS_1_MS_1 metaG | ecosystem: Environmental > Aquatic > Non-marine Saline and Alkaline > Hypersaline >... | reverse complement strand
CGGCTTCTCCAGTAATATCCGACCAGAGGTTCTCAAACATCGCAGGCCAGTAGACCACCGATGTTGGAGGCTGGTCGAGGCCTTCGTCGCGCACGTTTCCGCTGACCCCTACGATCTCGTACCAGTTCCCGGCGTTCAGGCCGGTGGAAATGCGCTTGCCGATGGCGTCCGCGGGTGAATTCCAATACTCCCGGGCAAAGTTCTCGGTTACCATGACCACTTTGTTCAGCTCGTAAGAATCTCTCCATTCCAGCGGCCGGCCGGCCAGTACGGGGATCTGCATCGTCTCGAAGTAGCCGTCCGAGACCCACTTGAACCGCCGGATATCGGGGATCTGCCCCTCCGGTACCGGAAAACCCTCCACGAACACCGGGTCGTTGGAGTCCCACCCGTCCATGGTGACCGATGTGGCACTGCCGACGCTCGCGACACCGGGAATCTGGCTGATGCGTTCGGCAATGAGCTGGTGAGTTTGAGTCACCTCGACCGGATCTTCCACCTGGGCTCCGGGGATGCTCAGGCGAACGAGGAGCACTTCTTCGGGGTTCCTAAACCCGGGGTCTACGTTCCGCAGAGCCTGAAAGCTCCGCACCATGAGGCCCGACCCAACCAATAGCAGCAGCGCCAGGGCAATCTGAGCAACCACCAAAGTGTTCCTTGCCCTGTGTTTTTCCCTGCCGGCGCTCCCACCGCGACCGCCCTCCTTCAGCGCGTTCGTGAGCGCCGCCCTCCTGTACTTGAGCACGGGAAACATTCCGAAGAACGCGCCGGAAAGGACAGATAGCACCAGCGTGAAGAGCAACACCTGCCAGTCGAGCGTTACGTCCGCGAGGCGCGGTAGCTCTGCTGGACCCAGCGACCGGAGCAGTGTGAGCCCGGCGTACGACAGCGCAATCCCGCCGCTGCCGCCGACTACTCCAAGCAGTAGGCTTTCGCTTAGAAAATCGCGCGCTATCCGCCCCTTGCCCGCACCCATCGCGGTTCGAACCGCGATCTCCTTTTCCCGAGACTCCGCGCGGACCAGGAAGAGGTTCGAGACGTTGGCACAAGCGATGAGAAGGATCATGCCCACGGTGCCGAGCAACACCCAGAGGACCTCCCCAACATCTCCCACTACGTCGTTTTTCAAAGGTCTCAGGTTAGGGCCGAATTGAGCGCTCTCGGAGATTTCGTGAGTTATTCCACCGGGGAACTTGTCAATCGACATGGGGAGCATTCGCCCAACGTCTGCGTTTGCTTGCTCGATTGAAACGCCCGGGGCCAGGCGCGCGAGGCCCTGATAGCTGAAATTGCCGACAAAGAGTTCCGCGCGATTGAATCGGAACGGCAGATAGAATGCGGGATCGTAGTGGAGGAAACGTACGTCAGCACCCATCACTCCGATGATCTCACGGGGACGGCTGTCGACAGTCAGAGTCCTGCCCAGCACGCCGGGGTCACCACCGAACCTAGTCTGCCAGTAGTCGTAGCTGAGGATTACGGTGCGAGGTGTGCCGGGGCTGTCGTCTTCCGGTGAAAATATCCGGCCAAGCACCGGCTGAACCCGAAGCGCTCGGAAGGTGCCTTCCGTGACCATCATGCATGACACTTCTTCAGGTTCGTCCAACCCGGTGACAGACGCGGTCTCGTTGTCCCACATCCCTATCTCGGAGAAGGAACGACCCTCGTCCACATAGGTGTAGTGGAGTGCCGGAGATTGGTTGACTTCGTCGAACCCCAATCCAGGCGCGGAATGCCACACCCCCACCAAGTTCTCCGGCTCATCGAACGGCAGCGGTTTCAGGAGAATGCCGTTGACCAGACTGAAGATGGCAGTGTTGGCGCCGATGCCGATGGCCAGCGTGAGCACGGCAACGAGACTGAAAAGGGGACTTCGCAACAGGCGCCGCAAAGCGTGCCGCGAGTCTTGCCACATGACACTCATGATATTGTCTCCGGAAGACTTCTTGATTCGGTTCCGCGCGCCGAGCGAGCGACCAGCGTACAGCCGCGCGTAACGTGCGCCGAATTTCAGTGATTCCAGGTAGTACCAGGCGTGCGCCCGGATGATGGATGAGTCGGCTAGGTAGTCGGCGAATTCCTGGTCGAGGTCGCCCTTGATGCTCTCGCCCGCCACGCCTGGTGGCAACGCGACCCTGAGTAGGAGTTCGGCAAAGCGCGGAGGCGTGGGGGCGCGCTTCATCCGTCGACCACTTCATCCATCCCGCGCCATGCCGCTTCAAGCACACCGCGCGATTCTCTGAGGGCAACGAGACCGTCGGGCGTCACCTCAAAGAGCCTTATCGGTGCCATGCGGCGTGCGTTCTCGGATTCCATTGAGGTCCAATTCACCAAACCCTTCTTCTCCAGTCGGTCGAGCGTAGTGTAGAACGCGCTCCTCGAGACTTTTCGGTTCGCACTGGCTTCGATTTCGCGGCGAACTTCCAGGCCGAACGCCTGGTCGCCCTGCCTGAGAATTGCGAGCAGGACCATCTGTTCGAAGACACCTAGGTAGCCTTTGGGCATTGTTCCTCGGTTGTTAGGCCACAATGTAGACTCATGCTGATAGACTCTTAACGGGATCTGGAACGGGATGGTTTCAGGGGCGGTAGGGAACCGCGGAGTGGAGAGTGCAGATTAACCTCGGCGCCAACTCACGCATCGCGACCAATCTACAATCTCAAGTCGTCTCGATCTGCGTTCGCCAATCCGACCGCCGTTCCGCCTGGGAAGGGGGCGGAGCTGCGGGGTACCGCCGGGGCAGTTGGGTGCGGGGTGGTACCGCCCTGGGGGCCGGGTTGGTTGCGGCGAAGCGTTAGCGCATTTCCGCGAGACGCCTCATCGCGTAACGACGCAGCTCCCTGCTCGGATCAGAGTCGACAATATCTCGTAGCTTCGCGGCGGCAGTCTCGTCACTGCGTTCGGCCAGAAGCCGGATCACCCGACGTTTCAGCTCGGTGCCGCGCACATCGTGGTAGAGGCCGGCGATCTCACTCGTCGCCACGGCGCTCTCGCCGAGCAGCCGGATTGCGCGATCGCGTATGTCGGTCGAGTAGTCGGTACCCGTGACAATTTCGGTCAACCATTCGGTCGTGCCGCGATCGTCTCGATCTGCAGCGATTCGGAGTGCGCGGTCCCGCAGTTCATCATTGTCCAGACTTTTGAATAGATCCCGGACCGCCGTTGACCGGTATTCACCGATGAGACGAATCGCACGGTCACGCAGCTCGGTCACCTCTCGCCTGTCCGTTGCCACCTCCTCGAGCCACGCCGCGGCTTCTTCGGTACGCTGCTCGCCGGCGATTCGGAGCACTCGCTCTCGGAGTTCGGTGTCCTCCATACCCCGGTACAGCCGCTGCAACGTGGAGAGGGGCGCTCCCTCACCCAGAATCCGCACGGCCCGTTCTCTGACAGCGGTCCGCTCGCTCGCATCCTCGGCAACTTCTCGGATCCATGTCATCTCATCCGCCGAGGCCTTATCTCCGACCACGCGCAGCGCGCGCTCCTTGAGGTCCGAACGGTCGAGTCGGGCGTAGAGTTCGCGTATCTCGTCGCGCCCCGCCGGCTGCTCTCCTATCACGCGCAGCGCCCGTTCTCTCAGTTCCGCACGTTCGCTTCCATCGAGAGCGACCGCACGCAGCCATTCCCCGTTTTCCGCCGAGTGCGATTCGCCAATCCGGCGGATCACCCGCTCTCGAAGTTGTGTGCGATCCATGCGTGCGTATTGATCGCGCAACCACGCGTCGTTCTCGTCGGTTTCCCGAAGCGAGCGGATTGCGCGCTCGCGAACTTCGACGTTGTCGGAACGGTCTAACGCGAGTTCTCTCAAAACCCGATCGGCGCGGTCGGCCAATCCCTCCCGCAATGCTGCGCGGTTTAACCAGCGAATGGCTCTCTGCCGAACGTCCGGGTTCTGGGAGTCGTCTCGGGCCATTGTCACAAGCCGGTTCGCGATCGGGGCGTCGGCCGCCGCGTTAGCCGCCAGGAAGACCACGCTACCCAAATCCTCATTCGCTTCGGCGACGTCGAGGAGCCACGTTGCGACCTCGAGTCCTTCAAAGGTTCCGAGATCGACACCGGGCGCGTCGGGCAGCCAATCCACACCCACGGCAACGCGCAACTCGATCACGCGCCCGTTTCGTCGTTCGACGGCCAGGCGCATCGGCCCCTGCCGGCAATCGATCTCCCAGTAGTCTTGGCGGTTGATCGAGTAACCGCCCGACCAGAAGGTGTGCGTAACGAAGCCATCCGCCGTGGTCTCGCCGATCGACTTCCCGTCGCCGCATATCTCGGGGCGCGTGGGAAAGGAAAGCCGCACGATGTCGGAGCGGGCGGAGTTGATCCGATCGGCGAGATTCTGAGCTTCGAGCGGATACGCTATGGCCGCGACGGCCAGAAACGTGGCTGTGGTAACGAAGGCACGCATGTCTCCGTACTCCCTCTTGGAGATTTGGTCGTCTACTCTGGTGTTTGTTATATGGACACTTGACGTCGGGAGAGCGTTGCATCTGGCCAGTCACCGCTCTCAGCCCCCCACTGGTTCAACCGCTCCAGCTCGAGCGAAGCCGCGACCTATGGAACTACCCGCACATCTTTTCGTACGTAAAGCACGTACTCCACCGTCATTCTCGAGCTCTATAGACTCACAGCGGTGGGAGGAACCGTTGCGGAATACGACTGCGGTCTCTGCTCGCGATCGAAGGGCGCGGGCGCTCAAGTGTCATGCGCTCATTTTGATTGCGTTATGTGCCGAGATCCAACCTGCATTGGGTCAGGACTCTGCAGCCCGCCGCACCACCAGCGGGCCGACACCGGTCACCGTCGCCGTACGGGCTGAGATCGAGGCGCCGAACCTGGACGGCAGGCTGGACGACGCCGTATGGCGAGAGGCACCGACGTCTAGCGACTTCACGCAAGTGCTTCCGGACGATGGCACACCTCCAAGCGAACGGTCCGAGATCCGCGTCGTTTACGACCGAGAAGCTTTGTACGTCGCGGCGCGACTCTACGACAGCGAGCCGAACGGAGTCGTGGGCGGATTGGGCCGCCGAGACGCAGGCGTCCCGAGCGACCTGTTTTATCTCTCCATCGATTCGTATCACGATCACCGCACCGCGTTCCGGTTTGGCGTGAACCCGTCGGGTGTCCGCAGTGATTGGATTGCAACCAACGACAGCGACAACGAGGATTACTCTTGGGATCCGGTGTGGGAGGTCGCAGCACGGATCGACTCGCTGGGCTGGGTCGCCGAGCTGAGGATTCCGTTCTCTCAACTCAGGTTCTCATCGGCGGCTGATCTGACCTGGGGCATAAACTTCACGCGTTTGATCTTCAGCAAGAACGAGTGGACCGTGTGGAGCTGGTGGCCCAACACCGAGCAGGGTTTCACCTCCCATTTCGGCCACCTGGAGGGACTCAGAGATATTCCGCCACCGAGACGGTTGGAGGTCCTTCCGTACAACGTCGCCAAGGCCGAGTACACCGAGGGGGCGGATCCCGCGAACCCGTTCAACGACGGCAGCGTGTACGACATCACGTCTGGCATGGACCTGAAGTACGGGGTCACCAGCGACCTCACGATCGACGCCACGCTGTTGCCTGACTTCGGTCAGGTCGAGGCCGACCCGGCAGTCGTCAACCTCACGGAGTTCGAGACCTTCTACGAGGAACGCAGGCCGTTCTTCGTGGAGGGAGCGAATCTGTTTGAGTTCGGAGCCGGGAGCGGAGGCGAGGTGTTCGGGGCGCCGCAGTTGTTCTACTCTCGAAGGGTAGGACGGGCGCCGTCGATTACCGCTGACGAACCGGGCGGATATGTCGACAGCCCCACTGCAACAAGGATACTCGGCGCGGCCAAGCTCTCGGGTCAGACGGCGGGATGGTCAATCGGCGTGTTGAACGCGTTGACCGCACGCGAGTTCGCCGACGTTCAGCAACTCGAAGGTCACACCAGGAGGGATCCGGTGGAGCCGCTCAGCAACTTCGGCGTGTTGAGCCTGCGCAAGGACTTTCGCGGCGGAGGCAGTGGCATTGGTGTGCTCGCCACCACGGTGAACCGTCATCTGGACGCTCCCGCGTTCGATACGCTCAACGCGGCTGCCTATACGGGAGGAGTCGATTTCTTCCACCGCTTCGCCGACAACCAGTTTTCCGTGAGTTGGACGATCAGCGCCACACACATCAGCGGCGACGCGACCGCGATCACGCTCGCCCAGCGTTCATCGGCCCGCTACTACCAGAGACCGGACCAGGGCTACGTCTCGCTCGACACGTCCGCAACCTCGATGAACGGTTACGCGGTTTCCGGGCAGGTGGGTAAGGTGGCGGGCAACTGGACGTACGGGATGGACGTTTTCGCCTACTCGCCCGGGTTCGAGGTCAACGACGCCGGATACAACACGGAAGCCGACAGGATATTCCACGGATTGTGGCTGTCGCGGCGCTGGCTGAGGCCGGGCAAGGTTTTTCAACAGCTCACATTCAACACTTCCTGGTCGCAGAGCTGGAACTTCGGTGGCGAGCGGATGAGCCGTCAGGCGTACCTGGGCGGGTACGGCACGTTCCACAACTACTGGTACGTGTCGCTCGGCGGGGGCTACAACTTCACTTCGCTGAACGACAGAACCACCCGCGGCGGACCGTTGGCGGAATCTCCCAGCTCATGGAACGCCCACGTCTTTCTCTCCACTGACGGCAGGAAACCGGTGTCTATCGGGGCGGGCTTCTTCTACGCCCGCAATCGCTACGGCGGCTGGGGAGACGGTACGAATCTCAGTTTGCGTCTTCGGCCTACAGGAGCGGTTAACATCACCTTGGGCCCGAGCTACAACAGGACGCACTCGATAGGGTTTTACGTAACTCAGCGGGAGGATCCGACCGCCACCGCAACTCTTGGAGGGCGTTATCTGTTCAGCGAGCTGGATCAAAAGACAGTGGATGTGACCTTACGCGCCGACGTGGCCGTCACTCCCGACCTCTCGGTGCAGCTTTACGCCCAGCCCTTCCTGGCCTCGGGCGACTACATCCGCTTCAAGGAACTCGAACGGCCGAGGGCGTATGACTTCATCCACTATGGCGAGGACGGCGGTTCTACAATCGCGCTGGACCAGGGTTCGAATGTCTACACCGTCGACACCGACGGTACCGGCCCAATAGAGTCGATCTCGTTCCGCAACCCCGATTTCCGCGTGAGGTCGCTTCGCAGCAACCTGGTGGTTCGGTGGGAGTACATGCGGGGGTCAACCTTATTCCTGGTGTGGAACCACAACCGATCCGGATACTCGCCCAATCCCAGCTTCGATCTGTTCGACGAACTCGACGCACTCAGGGGCGACAACCAGCAGAACACGTTTGTGGTGAAGGTGGCCTATTGGTGGAGCAGGTGAGGAAAGGTGAAAGGGATTGCAGATCGCAGACCGAGACGATTTGAGATCTCCACTCATCACTCTTCCCGCATCGCCACCATCGGATCTACTCTCGTGGCATTGCGTGCCGGTGCCAGCGTTGCAACCGCGGCCACCATAAGCAGAACGGCGCATGCACCGAGGAGCGGCAGCGGATCGTCGGGCGCTATCCCGTACAGCATACTCTCGGTGAATCGGCGCAGCGCCACCGTTCCCACGAGGCCAATGGCAACGCCCGTCAGCACGAGTCGCAGGCCGAATCGCATTACTTGTCCGGCCACTCTCCGCCTGTCGGCACCCAGCGCCATTCGCACTCCGATATCCCGCGTTTGGCACGCCACCAGGAATGAGACCGTGCCGTAAAGGCCTACCGTAGCCAAGAGCAGGGCTATGCCACCAAACACCGTAACCAGCACCGCACTCACCTCGTAACGGCCAATCTCTTCCTCGAATACCGCTGCCATGGTGGTCACCCAACGGAAAACGAGCCGCGGCTCGATTTCGCGGAGCGACGCCTGCACCACCGGCGCCATTGCCGTGGCTGGACCGGCGGTGTGAATCAGAAAATGCACACTTCGTGGAGGGAACCGCTCCGCTGATAAGTAGGTCTGCGGTGTTGGCTGTTCACCCAACTCGTAGTAGATGGCGGTGCGGGCGACTCCCACGACCATGTAGACGAGATCGTCCGTATACGGAAGTGTGCGGCCCAGAGGATCCTGCTGCGGCCAGATCGCCTCCGCCAGCGCCTCGTTTACCACCACTCCAGTTGCCGCACCATCGACATCCTCGGCTCCCAGCGGTCGCCCACGTACAATGGGGATGCCGGCTACCTCGAAGTAGTCGCTGCTCACGGCGTTCATGCCGGTGCGGATCTGGTCGCCTTCGAAGTTTGCCTGTGCTCCAGCCGGGGCATCGAACTCGCTGGTCCAGTCGCCCTGGAACGGGATCATCCTGGTAACTGCCGCACCTCTGACGCCCGGTATCGCGCGGACTCTCTCCAACGCCTGCCTCAAGAAGAGGCGTGCCCCACCTTCCTCAAAGTCCAAGTCGCTGAGGCCGACCTCGACAACCAATCTGTCTTCTGTGTCGAACCCGAGTTCTTGGGTGCGGGCCGTCCAGAAACTCCTCCCAAATAGCAGAGCGCCGGCGACGAGCACCAGAGACAAACTCACCTGGCCCACCACCAAAACACCACGAAGCACCGATCGAGGCGAAGATGCGGTTACGCCGTGTGGCGCTCCACTGAGCCGGCCGCGGCCGGCCTGATAAGCTGGGACGAGGCTCATTATGATCGCGGTCACGATCGACAACCCGAAAGCCGACACCATCACCGTCACATCGGGCCGGAACTCGGCGACGAACCGAACCGGAAGAAACGACGCCGCGAGGTCGGAGAGTAGGAATGCAAGCCCGATTCCCAACAACCCGCCGAAGACTCCCAGAAGCAGCGTTTCCACGAGCACCTGACGTGTGAGGCGACCGCGTCCAGCGCCCAGCGCGATGCGGATCTCCATCTCCCGGCCTCTGGCGCTCGCCCTGGTCAACAGCAAGACCGCCACATTCGCGGCCGCGATAGTCAACACGAAAGCCACGACCGCCAAAAGCATCCGCGACAAGTTGGACAGTGACGCTTCCAACCGGGGGCTGTAGAGGAACTGGCGCTGCACAAAAGCGCCCTCGTCGTCGGACTTGCCCTCAAACTCGAGCGACTCTCCAAGCGCCACGAGGTTCGCCCTGGCAGCCTCGAAAGTCACGCCGGGAGCGAGGCGCCCCAACGCTTGCAGCCACCTGCTCCGCATGTTGGGGTGACGCTCCCACCAATCGGTCGAGCGTGCTCGCGTAAGTGCACCATACATGGCGATCGGGGCCCACACGTCGGGCGCATCACCGATGGGAGACACCGATCCGAAGCCGTCCGGTGCTATTCCGACAACCGTGTAGGGAGAGCCGCCAATTGTGAGCGTGCTTCCCACCACCGCCGAGTCGCCACCCAGCGCTCGCCTCCAGAAATCGTGAGCCAGGACCGCGACGGGATCGGTGCCTGGCGTGCGGTTCTCCTCGGGAAGGAAGGTCCGCCCCAACACCGGAGTCACGCCGAGTAGGTCGAAGAAGTTGTCCGAAACGAACAGCACTCTCAGTTGATCGTGAGTGTTTCCGGCCAATGTGTACGCCACCATCCTCGACTCGCCATAAGCGGCAAGCCCCTCCAGCGTCGTGGCGTTGTCGCGGTAGTAGATGTAGTCGGCGTTCTGGAGCGCTCCCCCACCCTCGCCCGGAGCCCAAGACCTCGACAGCTTGACGATCCGCTCAGGCTCCACGATATGCGCGGGCCGCTCGAAGAAGATCTGATTCACCAAAGTGAACACCGTGGCCGGAGCGCCGATGCCGAGTCCCAGCACCGCCACTGCGGTTGCGGCGAAACCCGGTTGCCGGAGCAAGGCGCGTGCACCGTAGCGCAGATCTTGAAGCACGTCTCGCCCAAGCGCCCTTGTCTTGGTTCCGGTCACGTCGGCTGTTTCTCTGGTTGCGTGTGCGCTTTTCCACCACCTGAGCCGCCACAAGAACAGGCTCACGACCTCTCGATAGACGAATCTATTTGCGGCATGAACTCCCAGGCGCGAAACCCTCGAGCGATAGCCGTTTGCCATATCGGTCAGGACTTCTTGCCGCCGCTCTTTGGGCACTGCGATCGATACGAGTTTCGCGACGAACGGCGAGATCGGATTCGGCCGGGTCACGGAGTTACCTCCGACGTATTCCAAAGGCGATCTCTGATTAGCCGCGATTCCCGGAGTTCCGCCTCACCCAGCGGCGTCACCGCGTAGTGTCGCTTGGCGCGACCTCCGCGATTCGAGGTAGGCTGCCCCAACCAAGATTCCGCCAGACCTTTCCGCTGCGAGCGGTCCAACGCGGCGTAGATGGCTCCAAGAGTCACCTCTCGACCGGCAACATTCGCCAGCAAGTCCTGGACAGTAGATCCGTTGGCATCTTCGCCGAGCTGCCTTACACAAAGTAGGATCAGCTCTTCG
>Ga0180431_10010304_pt1 | contig 10409 bp, 6 predicted proteins | sample SS_ome_11_FD_132459 | JGI IMG/M metagenome (GOLD analysis project Ga0180431, IMG submission 132459) | Hypersaline lake sediment archaeal communities from the Salton Sea, California, USA - SS_1_MS_1 metaG | ecosystem: Environmental > Aquatic > Non-marine Saline and Alkaline > Hypersaline >... | reverse complement strand
GAGGCGGTCGAGCTCGACCAGCCCCCCTCGGAGGCCGTCCGCGCGCTGTCGGCCGTGGCGCTGGGACCGGGAACCCGCGCTGTCTGGCAAGGCCACAGTAACCCAGTCAGGGCCATTGCCTTCAGCCCGGATGGCAGGACCGCCCTCTCCGGAAGCTGTGGTGAGCTCGACGCCTCCGGTGCCTGTATCCGGGGGGAGCTGACTCTGTGGGACGTGATATCTGCAGTGGGCGCAGCTGACGAAGCGGCAACGAGGCTCCGCCAATTCGAGGGGCATACAGGCTGGGTCAACAGCGTCACCTTCAGCCCTGATGGCACGACGGCTCTGTCTGCCTCTGCCGATGGGTCGCTCGCCTTGTGGGACGTCGAAACCGGTCAGGTGGTTCGCCGCTTCACTGAACACCTGGGCCCAGTGACCGGCGTCGTCTTCAGCTCCGACGGCCTGACTGCCCTGTCTGGCTCAGATGATGCCACGCTGATCCTGTGGGACGTGGAGACCGGCAAGGCCGTTCGCCGCTTCGCAGGCCATGCCGCCGGCGCAGACTGCGTAGCCCTCAGCCCGGATGGCGTGACCGCTCTGTCTGGAGGGGACGATGGCACACTGATCCTATGGAACGTACCAACCGGCGAGGAAGTCCGCCGCTTTGAGGGACACATCAACGAGGTGAGAGGTGTGGCGTTCACTCTCGATGGTAGCACGATCCTCTCCGCGGGCGACAACAGACTGCGCCTGTGGGACCTGCAGACCGGCGAACAGATCCGTCAGGCAAGCTTTCCCTCCAATCCACGGCTGCTTGGGTTCAGCCCTGACGGGCGGATGGCCCTGCTAGGGCTTGAGCATCTGGGCCTATGGGACATCGAGCGGTGGAGACAGGTTCAGATGCTCACCAGCGTTTCCATCGACGTGTGGCCAGAGTCTGCCGCTATTGGCCCTAGCGGACAATTGGCCCTCTCCGGGTCGACCGATGGGACGCTCCGGTTATGGAACCTGGGAGGCCAGCGGATGTCCCGCCGCTTTTCCACCGATGGCACGCCGTTGAATGCTGTGGCTGTCAGCCCTGATGGGCGTCGCCTCCTCACAGGGGACATGGCTGACGTAGCCGTTCTGTGGGATGTCGACCGTGCCGAGGCCATCCGCCACCTGGAGGGGGATGCCGTGAACGTTAGTCCGGATGGTGTCGCTTTCAGCCCCGATGGGAAGCGTGCGCTGGTCGGTTCCGGTGATGCTTTCGGCGGTACGGAAACCAGAAGCCTGGTGCTATGGGACATCGAAACCGGCGAGGAGATCCGCCGCTTTCAGGGACACAGATCCATAATCCGGAGCGTGGCGCTCAGCCCCGATGGCCGTATGGCTCTCAGCGGGTCTCAGGGAGAGGCGGGAGACGACCTGATTCTTTGGGACGTCGAGACTAGTGAGCAGATCCGCCGCTTCGACACTGACGACGATATCACGAGCATCGCTTTCAGCGCTGACGGCAGCCGGGCCCTCACGGGCTCGGCCTTTGCCAAGAACCTAGCCTTCTGGGACATAGCGACCGGCCTGAGAGTGCGTCGCTTTGACCACACAAACATGGTTTTTGATGTAGCCTTTGGTCCGCATGAGACGACCGCCCTCTTCGCCTCCGCAGACGGAAACCTGCTCCTGTCGGACCTTGAAACCGGTGATGTTCTCCGTCGCTACATCGGCCATGAGACCCCAGCGTGGGATCTCGACATCAGCCCTGATGGGCGCTACATTCTCTCTGGTGCGATGGACGGGACGGTTATCCTGTGGGATTTCGAGACGGCTAAGGAGCTGCACCGCTTCAGCCATCATACAGAGTTGGTGACAGGTGTGGTCTTCAGCCCCGACGGCAAGACTGCCTTCTCCGTCTCAATGGACGGCTCGCTCATCGAATGGCAGATCGGCGATCTGCCCCTCGATGAGCTGATCGACTGGACTCACGCCAACCGCTACCTCCGCGAGCTCACCTGTAACGAGCGCGCCCAATACCGCGTCGAGCCTCTATGCGACGATGCGGGAGCAGGAGAACCGGAAGATAGCCCCAGCCAGTAGCCGCCGGGCGCACACACGAACCCGGGGAATCTGTCACTTCTGTGGGTGGGAAGAGAGGTGTGTACCGACCCTGCCTACGATTCATCCACGTCCAGGGACAGCGGTAGCCAGTCCCCGTTCACGAACACCCGATCCTCATCCGCGAAGTATGCCGTGACACACATCGCGATTGGCGGCGTCCTTCCTCCAGCGCCTGCTGACTTGACGGTAGACTTGTAGCGTCGCACGCGTCGCTCAGTGCTTGCAGGGCCGCCGCCCATTGTCAGACACGCCGTCAGCCGCATCCAGAGTCCCAACTCAGTGTCAACCCCCGGATCGAAGTCACGCAGCGCTGATCCCTGGGGTACCGGCGCGCTTTCTTGGCAGGGCTTCCCGAGACCGACGGGATGACGCCAGCGGCTACGCCCGCGTCTCAGCTGCGACAAGCGCGCAGAACCACCCAGAGCCGCTGTCTGAGAATGGAGGGGCAGGAGCCGTGGAAAACCGACCTGGACTGTAGCCGCCAGGCGTGCAACTGAATCTGTAGAATCCGTCAAATCCGTGGTTGGGGCGAACAGGGTGTAGCAAGCCCGCCTACGATTCATCCTCGCTCAAGGTGCGGGTCAGCCAGTCACCGTTAACGAACACCCCGCCCTCATCGACGTAGTACGCCGTGACGCGCACCGCGACCGGTGGGGGGCCCTCTGCTGTCGCCTTCACCCGGTACACCTCCTGCACGGCCTGTCCGACAGCCCACCGCGTCGTCGGGTACCACCCCTCGACCGGGTGCCTCGCGTCCGCCTGGGCCAGCACGTCCTCCGCGCCGTCCGCCGGAACCCGCGAGACGAGGTGGATGGCGATGCTGTAGTCGCGGCTGGGCGCCTGCTCCGCCACCCACTCCACGCGAACCACATAGTCATCCCCGAGCGCCTCAACCTCGGCCGACGCGATCGATAGATTCTCATTCACCCGGAACCGCCCCTCCTCACGGATGGCCAGGCGGGGTTCCGTCGCAATCTCGATCACACCCGGCGCGTACGTCTCCAGGGCAATCTGCCCCAGCTTCCGCTCCCACCATCCAACCGGGTAAACGTAGAACGACTCGCTCAGCGTCAACAGCCTGTCGCCCCGCGCCAGGATCTCCTTGAAGGGCGCATTGTGATCGACCAGGTCGACACCCTCAAGCTGGCCGCGGTAGGCCTGTGCGTAAGCAATTCCCCAGAAATCCCTCCCCCAAGGCACCATCAGCACCGTAGCATCTTCTGGGTCCGCCGCCTGATCCGCGATGGCGATGACCTCCTCTACACCTCGGTCCCGCGTGATCGCGACCACTTCCGGGTAGTTACGCCAGCCGGATACCGCAATCACCGCCACGACCAGCCCCAGCGCCACAGTGCCTGCGGTCGGCCGCCAATCCCGGACCCTGCTGACCAACAGCGCCAGGCCGAGGGCAGTGAACATTGACACGGGGACCTTCACCGCCAGAATCGCGTCGCCGATGAACCCAGCGTAGATCAAAACCGGCACAAGCAGGTACGGCAGCACAGCCAGTGCCAGCGCCGCAAGCGTTCGCCATCGCCTCCTCTGCCCTGTCGCGCACAACAGGCCAGCAAGGCCCGCCCCGTGCACCACGATCGGCAGATCATCCCGCAGTAGGTGGAGCGTGACCTCTAGCCGCGCCAACCAGTCCACAACCTCCTTCTCCAGCTCGGCGAAGCGAGCTGCCTTGATGTTCAGGAACATCCGCCAGAACCCCTGCCACGTGCTGGTGTTGCCGAACGTCCACGTTGACCCCATCCACTCGCGCAGAGGGAGGTAGAGATAGAGCAGGGGTGGCAGGACCAGGCCCACCACGACCAACACCGCCGCATTCCGCCAGACCATCCGCCAGCGCGGCAGCACGAGCAGAGCGACGGCGGGCAGGAGCCCTGCCACCGAGCGGCCGTGGAAGATACCCTGACCAAAGACAGCGGCCAGCCAGATGAGCGTTTTCCGATCGCCCGACCTGTCAAACCGCACCGTCAGGTAGAGCGTCAGCACCATGAACAGAATCGTCATGGTGTGCACCTCGGCCAGTGACGCGTCGATCCACATCGACGTGGAAACAGGGAAAACGAGCACACCGACCAGCGCCGCTGCTCGCCTAGCACCCAACTCCAGCGCCAGCCTGGCCAGGACTGCGACGCTCAGCGCGCCCCACAGAAGCGACACCAGGGACGACCCCATTGCCGGTGCAACGCCCATGAGGCGCAGCAGCGTGACGATCAGCGAGCCAGTCGTCGAATAGAGAGGGTAACCGGAGAAGTGAATCGTGCCCCAGCGGGGCAGCGCATTCTGAAGCTCACCCACATCCGTCGCATAGGCATGATTGCTGCCATTGATGTGGGTTTGCAGCGTAACCGCAAAGAGGATCCCAGAGAGGACCCCGGCCAGGGCCGGGACTGTCCAGGGTAGCCTCCATCCCGCGCGTAGTCGTGCGCCGATCGCTAGTCTTTTGCTCTCTCGCATCATCGATGGAGCGGCCGATGGTGGAATGCGTCCAGAGGGGGCTAGCCCCTGATGATCATGTGCACATTGTAGCACGCTCCGCCGCTATGCCCAACGCCGAAGAGACGACGACGCCTCAAGTACCGGTCTCCCGCAGCCGTCCTTGTCGGCGCGTCCGCACAATGGCTGGGATCGATGAGACCGTGCTCCTGCCGTGCATCCGTCTCGCTGCTTCAGATTGCTCGCGCCACCTTCCATACCCTATCCGGCTGCTGCCTGAGGATTCGGAGCATCTTCCCCGAGGTTCTGATTCCACGCCCACCTCCCAGCGGCTCTGCGGCGGCCGAGAACCTGCCCCATTCGAAGGCCCACCCACCAACCACCTGCACCTCCTCGGACCTGCGAATGTATTCGGTGATGTGGCAGCACTGCTCCTTGTCCACGTCCTGCTCGAGCGAGGCCCGAATGACATCCCTGCCTACGATCGGATCCTCGCCCGGAGCCAGCATGACGCAGTCATCCGTGCATAGCGAGAGCAGTTTGGCCTTGTCCCTCGCGTTCCAGGCAGCCTTGTCCATCTGGTGCAGCTCCTCGATGCGCCGCAGGCCGTGCTCCAAGTCCGTGTTCATGGTCATCCTGCTCGCCCCTTTCGATGCTCTCTCCGACCACTGGCCTGCCGCCCAGGCTGTGCACCACCCTGGCGTAGCCTGCAGCGCACAAGCAACCAACCGCACTGCGGCAGCCTCGAACGTCAGCGACTGTGCTCCAGCGTCAGGCACAGTGGCTGCCCAATGGCATCGTCGATGATCACGTCGGGAAAGGTCGGATCTTCTTCCGGAGAGCTTCCACCACTGTGATACATCTCCAGGAACTCCGGCACGGCGAAGACCACATCGTGCATGTAACGGCGCTGCTGTACCTCTGCCAACAGCGCCGCCTCCTGCACCGACACACAGCCATCCCCGTCAGCGTCGGCGGAGTCGTCGCTAAACGCCGCCGCGAAGTAGTGGGTGAAGACGCCACCGATGATCGGCAGACCCTCCTCCTCGAGGCCGCACCAGCCGTACTCATCTGCGTCCACCGCCGCGACGGTCAGGTAGGGTGCCGGATCTCCCGATACCGCACGGGTGAAATCGGCGGCCTGGCAGGTGTCCATCACCAGCACCCTCCGCCGGCTTGGGATCTCCGCCCACTCGTCATCGAAGAACGTACCCCATGCCAGCACATTCCGAAGGTAGCGGCCGTGGGCTCCCACGAAGACGAGCACGAAGTCGTCCTCCTGGGCGTTCTCCTCGAGCCAATCCAGCTCACCCTCCAGGGCCTCTCGATTAAACTCCTCCAGGTCGTGGATCTGGCCTGGATCCCACCCCGCATCCTCAAGCACTTGGCGCAGTACCTTGATCTCAATATGATCCACGGGCAGGTCCGTCATATCGACATCGCTGTACTCATCCTTTTCAGCTAGGACAGCCCAACCCTCCATCCCGCGGCCGCCGCCCGGTGAACCAGAGCTCTCGGGCACTCCACTGTACGCCTCCGGATGGACCCAGGTCGTGAACAACTCCGTCAGATCGCACTGGCAGTGCCCCTCAGCCAGGCGGCGGAAAGCCTGCCCGGTGCCGATGTCCCAGGCGTGAGACTGGTAGTAGTCACGCAGGAACGCGTCGAACGTCTCCTGCCCCATCTCCTCAGCCAGCGCCTCCACAAACAGTGGACCCCGCCCGTAGACGATCGCGCCATAGGCGCCGTCCGGGTACTCTGCCACAGGCAGGCCAATGGGGATCTCGGCCTGGTCGGCCCTCGTCCAACGGTCGATCCAGGACCCGCGCCACCCCCGGTAACCCGGTTCGCCGTACTTGTCGAGGTAGTACAGCCCTGTAGCGTACTGCACCACAGCCTCATCCAGCCACGGTTCGTCGATCTGATCGTTCCCCACCACGTTGTAGAACCATTGGTGGGCCACCTCGTGGCCCACAGTGCCCTCCATCATTCCCGGCGCAGGAACCCCCCGCACCGTCGCATCCAGATCGTAGACCTCCAAGGTTATGGCGGTCATTCCCGGGTATTCCATACCCAGCGCCATCATTGGCGTGCTCACCACGTCGAACTCTGTGTACGGGTACGTGCCAAAGCGCTCACTATAGCTCTGCAGCGCGCCCATCGCAAACCCTAGCGCCAGCTCTGCACCATCCTCTCGTCCCCTGAGAGCGTAGCTGTTGACCTGCGTCTCTCCGACCTTCCCGCTAACCCTGGTGTAGTCCTCGCTCGCGGCCAGGTAGAAGCCCCGAGCGGGGCCCGCGGCCAATGTAACCACCTGCCTCCCACCGGACGCCTCCCGCGCCACCTCCACCCCGGACGCCACGAGAACCAGCTCATCCGGCGCGGTGACCTGCCCCTCGTAAAAGCTGGTATCGAAGTAGGTGATGTCGCCCTCCCGGGGCGGAAGCTCGACGTTCCATCCTTCATCGTCGTAGACAGGGATTACCGGATAGAACTCGTGCAGAGACAGGACCCCGTCGAAAAACCCAAACAGCCCGTAGTTCCGCTCCATCTCCTGGGCTACCTCGACCTCAAAGTCCATCTCGATGGTGACCCCGTGACCTGGCTCGAGCCCCCCCGCCATCGGCACGCGCATAGCGCTGTCTGCCAGCTCATAGAGTGGCTCGACGTCCTGCCCGTCCACCCGCAGTGCGGACACAACGGCGCTGCCCCCCAGCAGGTTCGGGAACAGGCGAAACATGACCTCATCCAATGTCACACCCTCTCGATTGGTGTAACAGACCACCTCGTGACCTAGCAGCGATAGCAGATCGTCTGAGATCTCCAGGTCGATCTCGTAGACGCTTGCCCCCGGCAAACCATCCAGTAACACCTGTTCCGACCCGATGAGACCATTGCCGAAGAGATCGCCTCGCCTGCTGTCACACGGAGAGACAGGCCGCGACTCATCCGTTGCGTCGCCCTCATCGCCCGCGATCGGCTGCGTCGGCTGTGGGACATTGGTAGGCGATGGCTCCTCTGTCGGCGTTTCCGTGTCACCGACCGTTTCAGCCGTCGCCGCCACCTCTTCGGTGGTCGGCTCGACTGGCCGGCCCGTCCGGCAGCCCACCAGCAAGCATACGCCCCACGCCAGAACAAGCGGCACAATGATTCGATTCGTCCATGAACGCATTTTCACAACTCCTTCGACTCGAGGGGCAGCGGATTGTCTCCGCCGACAGTCAGGCACCGCCCACGACAACGTCTCACGTCAACCTCAGGATCTCGTTTTCCGGGATAGAGGCGCTTCAACCGCCCGTACCCCCAGCACACAGGATAGAGAACCGCCAGGCCTAGCAGCCAGAGCGGGACCATCTGCACGATGCTCGCCCCGCGAGGCGTCAGCCACCAGCCCAGTCCGGCATATAGAAAGAGGTGCGCCACATAGAAGAGGAGTGGGGCCCGCCCCAAGACTCCCAGCGGCCCTGTAGCAGCCTCCGCGGGTCCACGGGCCTTCGTCATGAGGCCCAATAGGGTCAGATTCAGCCCCATCGTCAACAGGCTGAAACCTATGCTGGGCGGGTACTTCACCACGTTCAGGAAGTCGATCCAAGTAGAACCGGCTCGGGGACGAATGTTTCCGAACCCGTCGAGGAACCGAACCGCGACGAAGGCCACGACGAAGGCCACCCCCACCGTTATAGCCCGATCGAATGCCCTCCTCGCATCCTTCGCCAGCCAGTGTCCGAACGCCATGCCGAAGGTCACCAGCCCCATCCAAGGCAGCACCGGGTAGTTCACCCACAGTCGAGCGTTTCCGCCCGGCACCAGCAGCAGCCGCTGGAGCAGCGGCAACGACTGCTGCCACGCCGCTGGCTCTGGGGTCACCAACTCCGTGCCTGTGAGCAGAACGATCGTCAACCCAAGCAGGTGGACCGGTCCCAGCCACAGGAGGGCGCCCACTCCCAGGACCATAGCCCCTCCCAAGGCGAACAGAACGCCCACGTAGACCTCAGGCAGCCACCCTCCCGGCGACAGCTCCCACGCAGAGTTGACCACGAAGAACTGCAAGGCGATCAACACACACCCTCGCAAGACGAAGTGGGCGGCAATCGCACCCCTGCCCCAGCCACGCCGCTGCCGGGACTGAGCAAACAAGACCATGCCTACCCCCATCAGGAAGAAGAACCCGGGGGCAGACAGATGCGTCACGAAGCGGGTGATAAACGCCAGCGGGTCGCCGTAGGTCGGCAGCACCCCGCCCCAATACTCCCCGGGGGAGTGCTGTTGCGCAACGAAGTGGTTCGCGTGGTCCAGCGCCATGAGTACCATGATCAGGCCGCGAAGTGCATCCACCGGGAGGAGGCGCGCGGCGCTTGCACCACCCAGGTCATTGGCGCACCCCCTTAACCCGAATACGCACCCGAATCCCATATCACCTCACAGACCTGCAGTAACATGTCCACGAACTGCCCCAGCGAGTCCGACGCTCGACGGTATACCGGTATCATACCGTGCCCGTTCGAATCCCGCTATGGGTCAGCCGGGCCTGTGGCTGGGCACTCGACACTCCGACCGGATCACAGCCAGCCGAGCGCCCATTGGCACGCGGTCCGTCGTCCAGGAGCTACCATCGTGGACAGCCCGTGCCTGGGGCAACGCCTCATAGAAAACCACGTGCCGCCCAGTTCGGACAGCAGCAAAGGCGTCGCTGCGTGTCTGGCGGCCACCCCAATCCTCGCCTTTTCGACCAAGCGGTCGACTCCTCTGCAGGCGGTCAAAGTGGACAGGTGAAGATCTCGCGCACCCGCATCTCCCTCATGAGGGATCGGACCAGCCCATCCTTCTCAGGCGGATAGACCGGGATGCAAGGCCCCCGCCTAGGGTAGCTCACGAAGACATCGAAGCCCAGGTGATAGTCGGGCCCCTTGGCCTGCAACCGGTCGTCTGCGATGAAGTCGCAGGCAGCGTCGTCGCACCTCTTGACCACGCGGTAGCGACCGGTGTCACTGCCGGTCTCCAGAACCTGGTTTGCGATCACGGGGATGTCATTGGCCGCCAACACACAGATAGGATCGACGGACGAAGGCGACCTGTACGGTCGCGCCTTGAGGGCGTATTGCCCCACGTAGTCCGCGATCGTGCAAGGCCATGGACCCGGTGGCACGTGCTCGGTCAGCGTCCGCTGAGTGAACCCATGACCAAGGTAGCCCAGGATGATAGCCATGCTCACGGGTCCGCAGTTGTTCCACATCTGCGCCTGGCAATTCATCGCCTTCAGTAGGGCTCTTGCGGGCAGCGGCGTCGTGTCTGGGCAGACAGGGCCGAGCCCGACTCGGCCAGGGAGAGCTTGCTTGGGCCCCTCAGCCTACTTCTTCTGCCGCCGCGGCTCGGACAGAGGTCCACACGCCTGCTTGTAGGCATCGGCCGCTTAACACACCAGGAAGACCAGGCCCCAGACAGCGAAGACATCGTGGAGGATCCTCGGTAGCCAGTATCCTCAGAGCGTGTGTGAATCGGCCCGCGTGGTGGCGAAGAGGCTGAGCCAGATGATATTCAGGTTCCCCACGACAATCGCGGCGATCAGAATCACCGCGCCACGCTCGTGCCGACCTGCCATGATTTGTCCCAGCCCGGGCACCAGCAATGAAATCAAGAAAGCCGACACCGGCCTGAGATCCAAGTGGTTGCTCCGATGTGACCTCAACGGACGCACTCCTCCGGGTCTGCCTGCGTCCAAGAGACGGCCGAACGGCCCGCGCGCGGGGCTGTTGCAGCTGGCGACAGCGCAGCTTCCTCGCTGCCCGCCTTATGCTGCGTCCTGTTTGCTCTGATCCGCAGCCAGCGCATAGTTCAACGACAGCGGTAAGGTCGAGAATGCCCCCTCGCGCCATGCTACTACCCTTGTG
>Ga0180431_10010303_pt1 | contig 10409 bp, 11 predicted proteins | sample SS_ome_11_FD_132459 | JGI IMG/M metagenome (GOLD analysis project Ga0180431, IMG submission 132459) | Hypersaline lake sediment archaeal communities from the Salton Sea, California, USA - SS_1_MS_1 metaG | ecosystem: Environmental > Aquatic > Non-marine Saline and Alkaline > Hypersaline >... | reverse complement strand
TCAAGCTGTCTATCAGGCTGCATTATAGACAGCTTCCAGGTCCAGGTTCTGCTCCAGAATCTGCCCTATCTTCTCAACCTTTCCCTCGCTGTATATCCGTGGATTATCGAAGACACTTTCTATTATCTCCATAGTGCCGGGGGTATCCCTCTCCACCGATACTATGGGGACATTGAGCTCCTGAGCACGGCTGAGGATACCGGGTGCGGGGGCTACGTTATTGGTAAGGACAATACACTTTGTTGAGGTCTCAAGCGCCGCCAGTTGAATGTCGGGACGGTCGCCACGGGTAATTACCGCCTTATTGGGCTTTAGTTGGAGATAGGAAAGCGCAGAGTCAACCGACATCGCTCCCACCATGACGCTCTCCACCAGCTCATTCGAGCGCTCCCGCGAATTGAGGATATTGCCTCCGATATGCTCCACGAGCTCTCCAACTGTCACGGCGTATAACTCGCGTTTCTCGGGCAATACTCCCAGTACCTTGACGCCGCTCTGCTCCAACGACGGCACAATCTGCTGTTTAACCGTCTCCATCCTGCGCTCGGGCACAGCATTAATCACAACCCCGAGCAAGTTACCGGCAAACATTTTAGCCGCAGCCACTATTTTATCCGTTTCCATGCCTGCCCCATATCGAACAAGCAGTATCGCCCTGACCTTCAGCCTCTCGACGATTTTACCCGCCACCTTTGCCATATCGCTGCCTGATTCGAAACCGCCCACGCCCTCCAGCAAAACAATATCCTTGCCCTGTGAAATCTTACCGAAAGCTTTCTCTACATCATTGAGCCAGGGGGGATTCTCCTCGCCCAGGGAAGCCGCAAGGTCTCCAGCACTGAGAATTACCGGACAGAGCAACTCGACAGGCTCCTCCAGGTTTAGAAGCTGCTTCATAAATTCAGCATCCCCATCAGCTACCCCTGCGGCTATCGACAGCGGCTTGAGAAACCCTACCCTTTTGCCCTCCGCCTGGCGCCTTTTCCCCAATCCCGCACAGAGGGTGCTTTTACCAGCAGACTCCCCCATTGAGGCTATATACAAAGCAGCCATCAAGACCTCCTTAGCACTTAGACCCGATTACTCCCCAATCAACCACCCCTAAAAGTATATCACATCTTACCCCCGATACAATGCATGGTCTCGAAAAAAAACCTCCCTTCTGGTAGAATGCCGGTGTATGCCACATACAGGATTCCCACGGAAAGGAACTTAAGATGAAGAGAATATGGGCGCCATGGAGAATTGAGTATATTCGAAATGAGAAATCTAAAGAATGCATATTCTGCCAGAAGTCAAAGGAGAACCGAGACAGTCAGAATTATATCCTCCTCAGAGGAGATAAGAACTTCATGATTCTAAATATCTACCCGTACAATCCCGGGCACCTGATGGTAGCCCCGTACAGACACCTGCCTACGCTGGAAGAGCTTACGGATGATGAAATGCTGGAACATTTCAATCTTGTAAGGACAGGAACCAGGGCGCTGGCGGATGCATATAAACCGGATGGATTCAACATCGGGATGAATATAGGAAAGGTAGCAGGAGCAGGGGTAGAGGGTCATATCCACACCCACATCGTCCCACGCTGGAACGGCGATACAAACTTCGTAACCGCAGTATCCGATATCAGGGTTATCCCTCATGCATTAGACGCGACTTACAACGAACTCAGAGAGAAAATAGTCTAGCGAGTGAAAAACCCAAAATAGACCCGGCGATTCGATAATGATTCCAGCCACTTTTCGCCACGAACGATTTAGCATATAATAGTAGTGGCGGTATGTAATACAGATGCCCGATCTAAAAACCATAATTCCCGAGCCCGACAATAACCTTCTTTCCTTCGTTCGCACTCATACAGGACAAAACATATCCGCATGCTATCAGTGCGGTAAGTGCAGCGCCGGCTGTCCTACCGCTTATGCCATGGACATCGGACCGCGACAGGTAATGCGGGCAATCCAACTCGGTCTCAGGGACGAGATCCTCAACAGCTCCGCAATCTGGCTCTGTGTGAGCTGCCAGACCTGCTCAGTGCGATGTCCCCGGGAGATAGACATCGCGCAGGTCATGGAGTCACTGAGACTGCTTTCCCAGTCCGAAGGCAGGCCTCCAGCCCAGAGGGAGATACTTGTATTTCACCGCGCTTTTCTACAGCAGGTACGCGTCTTCGGCAGGCTTTACGAGGTCGGGCTGGGGATTATGTACAACCTGCGCAGCATGCATTTCTTCAATAACATAAAGCGTTTACCATCGTTATTCGCTAAGAAGAAGCTGCACCTGATACCCCAGAGGACAAAGGGGGCGGCAGAGGTCAGGCGAATAGCCTCAAGGGTTAAAGAACTGGAAAGAGAGTTTAAATAGGCATTGGCACAGGTAAAGCCCGATACAGGGAAGCAGGAACCTGGACGTATATATTCATATTATCCCGGTTGTTCTCAACTCGCCACCGCCGAGGAGTATGACGTCTCCGCACGTCTGGTATCGCGCAAGCTTGGCATCGAGCTTCGCGAACTTGAGAACTGGATTTGCTGCGGCGCTTCCGCCGCTCATTCTACAGACCATCTTCTGAGCCTGGCCCTCCCCGCCAACACCCTGAAGCAGGCAGAGGAGAAGGGGCTCCCCCTTGCCGTCCCCTGTGCAATGTGCTTCTCCCGGCTTAAATTCGCCCTCCACGAACTTGAGAACAAGGATACCCGCGAACTTGTCAGCCGCGCCATAGGTAAAGATGTAAGCACCGATGTTACAGTGGAGCCAATGCTCAAGATACTGGCGGATGACGATATAGCTATACCCCTTGAGAAACCGCTCGCCGGATTAAAGGTAGCCTGCTACTACGGTTGCCTGCTGGTTCGTCCGCCGGAGGTAGTGAATTTCGACGACGCAGAGAATCCGCAAACTATGGAGCGCCTGATGCAGAAGCTGGGTGCCGAACCGGTCGAATGGGGACTGAAAACATCCTGCTGCGGTGCAGGCGTTGCCTTCCCCCGCCTCGATGTAGTTCTCAAGCTGTCTTACCGTATACTATCGCTGGCGAAAGAACGCGGCGCCGACTGCGTGGCTGTTGCCTGTCCAATGTGCCACGCCAACCTGGACATGTACCAGAAGGACATGAAGGCCAAATACGGGCAGAAGCTTGATTTACCCGTTCTATACTTTACCCAGCTAATGGGGCTTGCCCTCGGCTTCTCGCCCAGGGAACTTCTACTGAACAGGCATATCACCAACCCGCTTCCCATGTTACGCAGAAAAGGGCTCATTTAGGAGGGGTAATGTCCCGAATAGGGGTTTTTATCTGCCATTGCGGCACAAACATCGGGGGCGTCGTCAACGTCCCGGAGGTCGTAGAAGCCGCCCGGCACATGCCTCTGGTCGTCTTTGCCGATGAAAATAAGTACACCTGCAGCGAAGTTGGGCAGGCATCTATACGCAACGCCATAGCCGAGCACAAGCTCGACCGCGTGGTAATAGCCTCCTGCTCCCCCCGGATGCACGAAAACACCTTCCGCAGGACAGTCGCTGCTGCCGGTATAAATCCCTACCTCCTGGAGATGGCAAATATCAGGGAGCACTGCAGTTGGGTACATTCCGACTCCAGAGATGCCACATCTAAAGCTATCGACCTGGTGAGAATGGCAGTTTCCAAGGTTGCCCGCCATGAGGCGCTGTTCCCCAGGCAGATAGGTCTTACCAAACGCGCACTCATAATAGGGGGGGGCGTTACGGGAATTCAGGCTGCGCTGGACATAGCCGCCGCCGGGCACGAAGTGGTACTGGTGGAGAAAGAGCCTAGTATAGGCGGACGCATGGCACAGCTGGATAAAACATTCCCCACCCTCGACTGCTCGGCATGTATCTTGACCCCCAAGATGGTGGACGTAGCCCAGCATCCCAACATCACCCTTCTCAGCTACTCCGAGGTTGTGGATGTCAGAGGATTCGTTGGCAACTTCGAGGTCGATATCCTGAGAAAAGCAAAAATGGTTGACTACGATAAGTGTACCGGCTGCGGACTCTGCTGGCAGGCATGTCCCGAGAAGATACCCTCAGAATTCAACCTGGGGCTGGGATACCGCACAGCCATCTATATACCCTTCGCCCAGGCTGTGCCCAATAAACCCGTAATCGATATAGCCAACTGCCGCTATGAGAATTACCGCAGGTGGAAAGAAACGGAGCAGGGCCCGGAGCCGCCGCAATGCCGCATCTGCGAGGGCGTCTGCCCCACCGAGGCTATCGACCGCACACAGCGGGATGAGATTATTACAGAGAAGTTCGGCGCCATAATAGTAACCACCGGATTCAAAACCTTCGACCATAGCGTCTACGGCGAATACGGCAGCGGGAAATATCCCGATGTGATTAGCTCCCTCCAGCTCGAGCGGCTTATGTCCGCTGCCGGACCTACGGAAGGAGAGGTTCTCCGGCCATCGGATGGCGCGCATCCCAGGAGCGTTGTCTTCATTCAGTGTGTAGGCTCTCGCGACGATAAGGTGAACCGTCCCTACTGCAGCAAGGTCTGCTGCATGTATACCGCCAAGCATGCCATAATGCTCAAGGAACATGACCCCGACGTTCAGTGCTACGTCTTCTATATAGATATACGTGCCGGCGGCAAGGACTTCGAGGAGTTCGCACGCCGCGCCCAGGATGAGACGGGTGCTCTATACCTGCGGGGAAGGGTCTCACAGATTTACCAGAAGGACGGAAAGCTCGTGGTTCTGGGCGAAGACTCGCTCATGGGAAGACCCGTGGAGATTACAGCGGACCTCGTCGTCCTGGCAACAGGAATGGAAGCCAGCGAAAACGCGGCTGAGGTCGCTCAGAAGCTTAACATCAGCTACAACGCCTACAATTTCCTCATAGAGGCACATCCCAAGCTGCGCCCGGTGGAGACCCAGACCGATGGTATATTCATAGCCGGTGCTGCAGTAGGTCCCCGTGACATACCTGATTGCGTCGCTCACGGCAGTGCCGCCGCCGTAAAGGCGGTCGCACTCCTCAGCCAGGACAGCCTCACTACCGACCCGCTCACATCGGTGGTCGACCCGATGAAATGCGTCGGCTGCTTCGCCTGCAGGGAGGTATGTCCCTTTAATGCGGTCGAGGAGCAGACTACCAGGGACGGACGCATTATTGCTTCGATTAATGAAAGCGTCTGCAAGGGCTGCGGGCTATGCGTAGTCGCCTGCCGCCCCGGCGCGATTAACCTGCGCGGTTTTACAAACCAGCAACTGCTATCGGAGGTTCTTACCCTTGTCGGCAGATAACGGGCCCAGGATTATCGGTTTTCTCTGCAACTGGTGCAGCTACGCCGGCGCGGACATGGCCGGCACAAGCCGGATATCATATCCCAGCAACATACGGATTATACGCGTCCCCTGTTCCGGCAGGGTAGACCCCATGATTATAGTCAAGTGCTTCCAGGAAGGCGCCGACGCCGTCCTCGTCGCCGGATGCCATCCCGGGGATTGCCATTATAACGAGGGTAACTATTACAGCCGCCGCCACTTCGCACTGCTCAGAGAGCTGCTGGATTTCATGGGAATAGATAAAGAGCGGTTTCGGGTGGAATGGGTCTCGGCATCCGAGGGTAAGCGTTTCTCCCAGATAGTCTCGCGGTTCACCGAAGACATGAAAAAGATGGGTTCAAGAGAAGCCGTTTAATGGAAACAGAATATACAAAGCAGATTCGAGATAAAGCCAGAGAACTACTCGAAAACGGGACAGTTGAATGCGTTATCGGCTATGAGACCGGCACCGACGGTATCAACGCCCGGCCCGCGTTCATTTACGACCCCGCAGACGTGGAACGGCTCGTTTTCGACAACACATGCAGTCACAACCTGGTTAAATATCTGCTAAATATGAAAGGTAAGCCGACCGCTGTCGTGGTTAAGGGCTGTGACTCACGCGCTCTAAACCTCCTCCTTGCCGAGAAGCAACTCCAGCGCGACAACATATACGTAATCGGCGTAGTGTGCCCCGGTGTAGTCGAGTGGGGATGGAACAAGCAGAGCGATAAGCTCCAGAAACGCTGTGTACTCTGCCGGCAGCACACCCCTCTTATCCATGATATCCTCCTTGGAGAGCCCGTAACCGAGGAACCTCCTCCAGACTTCACCGATGTCGCCGAAATGGAAGCAATGTCTTCAGAGGAGAGAGCTGCATTCTGGCAGGAGCAGGTCGAACGCTGTATCCGCTGCTATGCCTGCCGCCAGGCCTGCCCCGGCTGCTATTGCATTGATTGTTTCGTGGAACAACTCGACCCGGAATGGGTGGGTATCAGGATTGCCCCCGGCGAGAACCTGATGTGGAATACCATCCGTGCCTTTCATCTCGCGGGCCGCTGTGTCGCCTGCAATGAGTGCGAACGGGTGTGCCCGGTCAACATCCCGTTAAGCCTGTTAAACCGTAAGCTGGAGCAGGAAGTGCTGGACCTTTTCGACTACCGCCCGGGTATGAGCGAAGACGCCATCGCACCTCTAATCACGTTCAAGAAAGATGAGAAACTGGGGATAGGCGAATGACAAAGGTTCTGGGTAGAAGTGAACTGGAATCCTGGCTCGGCGAAATAATGCGGGAAAGGACACTGGTCGCGCCCAGGCGCATAGACGACCTGGTTCTGTTTACGCCTGTTCAATCTGTGGACGAGATAGCCTTCGACTTCGATAACACGAACCTTTCGCCCAAGGAGTTCTTCTTCCCCAGGACGGAGACCCTGTTTACTACCGTATACAAAGACGGCGAAGTCGAACTCACGCCGGCGGTCATCGACCGGGAGACTGTAATCTTCGGTATCAGACCGTGCGACGCCAGAGGAATAGCCATATGTGACGGCCCCTATCTCGGAGACCCTCCCGACTCACTCTGGGCTCAGCACCGTGAGAAAACCACCCTGATAGGCCTTGCCTGCACCAGGCCGGCGCCCCAGTGCTTCTGCAGCAGCATGGGCAGCGCTCCCAACGACTCATCCAACGTAGATATACTTCTTACCGAGGTCGAGGACGGCTATGCGGTAGAGGTCATCACTGAAAAGGGCGAGAATCTTCTCCAAGGGGTTGAACTTAAGGATTCCGATGTGAAACCTGTAGCGCCTTCCTGCGACGCGAGTGTCCCGGCTGATGGTATCGTCGAAGCCGTGAAGAAATCGTTCGATGATATTTACTGGAGCCGCCTGGCAGACCGATGTATCCACTGCAATATCTGTGCCTATGTATGCCCGACCTGCTATTGCTTCGACATTCGTGATTATAAGCGCGGCGATGTTATAGAGAGGATACGCACCTGGGAGAGCTGCCAGTCCAAGGGATTTACCCGCATCGCCGGCGGCTACGACCCCCGCGCCGACAAGGGAAGCCGGCTCCGCCAGCGTTTCTGTCATAAGCTGCTCTACTTCCCCGAGCAGTTCGGTCCCCTCGGCTGCGTGGGCTGCGGACGCTGCGTAGTCGCCTGCCCGGTTAATATAGATATCAGGGAAATAATATCCGATATCCAGGAAACAGGAGCTAAAGTTGGTCAAGGAAGCAATTGAAGAGTCAACCCCAAACCCTTTCGTGCCATATCCGGCAACGCTCAAGAGCGCCGTTGACCTGACAATCGACGTCAAGCTGTTTACGCTGGAGCTCGATAGAGTTGAGGATGAGTTCGACTATAAGCCGGGACAGTTCGCCTTCGTCTCTGCCTTCGGTGTCGGCGAAGCCCCCTTCGGATTGACTTCGGTGGCTCACCGCAAAGAGGGCCTGCAGTTCGCCATCAGAAGGGTGGGCACAGTTACAAATGCGCTTCACCAGCTCGAGCCCGGCGCCAGGCTGGGCGTTCGGGGCCCCTTCGGCAACTTCTTTCCCCTAGAAGATTACAAAGGCAGGAATATTTTCATAGTGGGAGGCGGAATCGGGTTCGCCCCGCTGCGCCCGGTAGTAAATACCTTAATCGACAACCGGAATGACTACGGCAATATCCTCATACTCAATGCGGCGCGCAGCCCCCGGGACTTGTGCTTCCGCTCCGAGTGCGACGAGTGGGCTAAAGCCCCTAAAACCAGGGTCGAACTCACCGTCGATGCCGGCGACGAGGACTGGAAAGGCCGAGTTGCCCTCGCGCCCGATGTTGTGGAGGAACTGAAGCCTTCACCTGAAAATACCATCGCCATTATCTGTGGCCCGCCTATCATGATAAGGTTTACCCTGCAGAGGTTAAAACAGCTCGGATTCGGAGACGAGCAGATTGTAACCACGCTGGAGGGCAAGATGAAGTGCGGCCTGGGTAAATGCTTCCGCTGCAATGTAGGTGAGAAGTACATCTGCCGCGACGGCCCCGTTTTTACCTTCGATCAAATCTCCGGTTTCATAGAGCAGTTCTGATATAATACACCCCGTACCATAGACACAAGGTAATACCTGTCACTGAGGGAGTGGAGATTGCATCATGAGCACGGAGAGAATCATTGTCCTGGTCATCGGTATTATCGTACTTATCCTTTCAATCGTCCTCATGTTCCTCGGGGGAGCCATGCTGGTGGCGAACAACACTTTGAAAGACAGCGAAGGGTACCTAAATACAAAAACCATCCAGATTGAGAGCAACTCCTGCGCCGTGACCACCCTCCCCGCAGACATAGATTTGAGAGCGGCATGGATATGGGACTGGAGCGACCTCGCCGCATTCAGGGTAGAAGGCTCAAGCGACAACCCCTCGAAGCAGCTATTCATAGGCATAGCAGAGGAAATGTATGTCAAAGACTACCTCAACGGTGTCCACTATGACGAGATTACCGATTTCAGAATCTTCCCCTATGAACTGGAATATACAGGGCATGCAGGCGATTCCATACCCGAAGCACCTGCCACGAAAAATTTCTGGGAGGAATCTTCGTACGGCACCGGCGCTCAAATAGTAGAATGGGAACTCGAGACAGGAAGCTGGGTGCTCGTCCTAATGAACGAAGACGGGTCTATCGGAGTCGATGCGGACGTAGTATTCGGCGCTAAAGTACCCATACTATTTACACTTGGCGTGGGATTCCTGGTCGGCGGGATAATTTTAATTGCCGTCGGCGGGCTTCTAATCTACCTTGCGGTACGCAGGCCGCGCAGCACTACGCAGCAGTAGAGCGTAGGAAATGCAGGAGATTGCTTCGTTTCACTCGCAATGACATATAGGGTTAGCATAGCGCACTGCTAACAGGTCTAATCCTACTCTATCTTCTCCATCATCTCGCGTATATTCTGCTCGTCACGCAGCCTGACGGGGAATACGGTGGGGTGTTTCTCAAAGCGCGGCACGTTTACCGCGAAGTCGCTGGGGATTACGCCCGTAGGACATATATTGAAGCACTCTCTGCAGGTAGGACACGTTTCTAATGCTATCTCGGGGAAGAATACCACCTGCCGCTCGGTTCCTCTCCCTATGAAGCCGAGCGCATTCGCCCCTTTAACCTCGGCGCAATAGCGCACACACAGGCCGCAGAGTATACAGAAAGTCGGCTCTCTGTCGAGCCTGGTATCGTCAACTTTATACCTCTCTGCAAGCTCCTCTTTAAGTCCCGGCGAGCGGGAGCGCAGCAACTCCAGGATTACCTTGCGGATCTTCTGCACACGGGGTGTATCGGTCTCCACCACCAGCCCCTCCTCCACGGGATAAGCGCAGGATGCCACTATCCTCGACCTGTCGCCCTTCTTTATCTCCACACTGCAGAGGCGGCAGGCGCCGTATGGAGCAAGCCTGTCGTCATAACAGAGTGCGGGTATCTTTATTCCTGCCTTATTAGCAGCCTGGATTACAGTCATGCCCTTCTCCGCCTTCACCTCTTTGCCGTCTATCTGCATAGTAACCTGTTTCACTTTCCATCCCCCTTCCCACGGCTTATCTCCCTCCTCAACGGCGGAGGCGGGACCGGTTCTCCCGAGAACTTTTTCACCGCGCTGAAGCGTTCAGGACAGATGTCAAGGCAGGTACCGCACTTTGTGCACTTCTCCTGGTCTATGACATGTACCAGCCCCTTACCCCCCGAGATCGCTTCCACGGGGCAGTTTCGCAGGCAAATCATGCATGCCTGGCACTTCTCCGGCTCGATATAGAATGATATTAAATCCTTGCACACCAGAGCCGGGCAGCGTTTCTCCTTTATGTGTGCCTCATACTCATCGCGGAAGTATTTTATCGTGGTCAACACAGGGTTCGCAGCAGTCTGGCCGAGAGCACAAAGCGATGCGTCCTTGAGCACGTCCGACAGGTCTTCGAGCAACTCGATGTCGCCCTCACGGCCCTCTCCACTTACGATTCGCCGCAGCACCTTGTGAAAATGCCTCAATCCCTCTCGACAGGGGACGCACTTGCCGCATGATTCGTCGGCGAGAAATTCGGTAAAGTACCGGGCTACATCAACCATGCAGTTATCCTCG
>Ga0180431_10010302_pt1 | contig 10409 bp, 8 predicted proteins | sample SS_ome_11_FD_132459 | JGI IMG/M metagenome (GOLD analysis project Ga0180431, IMG submission 132459) | Hypersaline lake sediment archaeal communities from the Salton Sea, California, USA - SS_1_MS_1 metaG | ecosystem: Environmental > Aquatic > Non-marine Saline and Alkaline > Hypersaline >... | reverse complement strand
TTTGACCTGTTGGTTCCTGTGATCGAGCAATGGGTCGCCACACACGATGCCCAATGGGTGGTGCTGGGAACAGGCGATCGAACCTATGCCGAGCAGATTGGAACGATCGCGCGGCGATACCCCGACCGCGTGGCGGCACTCTTAGAATTTTCCAATCCGCTGGCCCATCGCATCGAGGCCGGCGCCGACATGCTGGTGATGCCGAGTCGATACGAACCGTGTGGCCTGAGTCAGCTCTACAGCCTGAAGTACGGGACAGTTCCGATTGTGCATGCCACCGGTGGCTTGGTCGACACGATAACCGATGCGAATCCCGAAACGCTTCGCGCAGGCACCGCGACCGGCTTCCAGTTTTCGACCTACGATACGCGGACGTTGTCAGAGACCGTTCTGCGAGCGTGCGATCACTATGCGGCGACCGACGTGTGGCAGCAAATTGTGACCACCGGCATGAAGCAGGATTGGTCGTGGGCCAATAGCGCCCGGCAATATGTTTCTCTCTACGAGCAGATGGTCGCGCGGCGTCGCGAGGCCGTATCTTTGCCATGAGGCTCTCGCACTTTGCACCATGAGCGAGCCGCACTCGACAAGTGATTCTGGTTCTGTGGGCGATGTGCCGGCTGCGAGCGATTTGCGTCCCACCAGTGAGCTGCGACACGATCCGCTCTTGCGCCGCTGGGTGGCGGTGGCAGAGAATCGAGCCAATCGCCCTCACGCGTTCGTGTCCGACGACTCGCCGGACGAACCGAGCGGCTGCCCTTTTTGCGAAGGCCACGAGGATGAGACCCCGGCCGAGCTGTTCGCGATTCGCGATTCGGACGGGTCTTCGCAGGTAGGCTCGCGGCCCGGGCATGAATGGCGCGTTCGCGTGGTCAAGAATAAGTATCCTGCCGTGACAGTAGATGATATGCCGGCGGATGACTCGTCCTTGGGGGTGGACGACGCCACATCGTCTGAGACGGTCGCCGAAGACGTTCGCGACCATGTCACGCACCCCGGCTATGGGAGCCACGAGGTGATTATCGAGTCGCCGCGGCATGTCGCGCGGACGACCGATCTGACGGTGTCGGATTTGACCGACGTGCTGATCGCCTATCGGGCTCGGCTGCTGGACCTGAGGGATGATCGGCGTTTGCGTCAGGCAGTAGTGTTTAAGAATGTCGGGGCGGCTGCCGGGGCGACATTGGAGCACGCTCACAGTCAGCTCATGGCGTTGCCGTTTGTGCCGCCCTTGATTGCCGAGGAGTTGCAGGGAGCGAAAGATTACTACGAGCGCCATGGGGAGTGCTTGTTCGACGCGATGTTGGCCGACGAACTCTCTGGCAGCTCGCGAATTGTTGCTGAGAATGAGCGATTCGTCTCCTTCTGTCCGTTCGCCTCTCGCGCGGTTTACGAGACCTGGATCATGCCACGGCAGCATGAGAGTCATTTCGAAGAAGCCGACGATGCCACGCTGGGCGATTTGGCCCACCTGTTGCTCGATTGCATGCACCGAATTGACGCCGTGCTCGAGCGGCCAGCTTACAACTACATAATTCACAGCGGCCCCTTTGACACCCCAAATCTGCGCCACTATCACTGGTATGTAGAGGTCGTACCACGTGTAACGAAGATTGCAGGTTTTGAGTGGGCGACCGGCTGTGCGATCAACCTCGTCGCGCCCGAGACGGCGGCGAAGCGACTCCGAGAGGTAGCAATTCCGCAATTCATGGGTTCTTAGCAAAGGAAACCCCGAAGTTTGGCTGCGAGCTTGCCGATTAGTAAAGCAAGGCAAGATAGGAATGGTTTGCTGGCGGCTTTGCCGGCGACTTTTTCCTGCCGAAATCTCCCGCACCCTAGCTGCTAAAGACTCCCCGCCATGACCAATCCCATTCGCTTCGCTCTCGTTCTTCACAACCATCAGCCGATGGGGAACTTTGACCACGTTTTTGAGCAGGCGTACCAAGATAGCTATCTGCCGTTTCTGCATGTCTTCGAGCCGTTTAGCTCGCTGAAGATCTCGCTCCATACCAGCGGGTCGCTGATTGAGTGGCTCGAGGCGAATCATCCCGAATATCTCGATCGCCTCGCGGCACTGGTCGCGGCGGGTCGTGTCGAGATCATCGGCGGTGCCTTCTACGAGCCGATTCTGGCGATGCTGCCTTCGCGCGATCGCATTGGCCAGATTCGCAGCTACAGCGCCTGGCTCGAGCGACGGCTCGGCGGCCAGGTTCGCGGTATGTGGATTCCCGAGCGGGTTTGGGAGCAGTCGATGACCCGCGACATCGTCGATGCGGGTATCGAGTATGCCGTGCTTGACGATTATCACTTCAAGAATGCCGGCCTGACCGAGGACCAGCTTCACGGCTACTACGTTACCGAGGACGACGGCCGCGTGCTGCGAGTCTTCCCCGGTAGCGAGCAGCTGCGTTACAACATTCCCTTCCAAGAACCGGAAGCCACGATTGGTTACTTGGGCCAGATCGCCCAACACCACCCGAATGCTCTGGCCGTATTTGGCGACGACGGTGAGAAGTTTGGCACCTGGCCAGAGACCAAGCAGCACGTTTACGACAATGGCTGGCTGCAGCGTTTCTTCGAGCAGCTTTCGGCCAATGCCGAGTGGCTTAAGACCGTTACGCTGGCCGAGGCTCGCGAAGAGCTGGAACCCGCCGGCAAGGTTTACGTGCCCGAGGGCAGTTACCGCGAGATGGTCGAGTGGGCGTTGCCGCCAGCTCGTATCGTCGAGTACGACCGCGTGCGTCACGAGATGGAGCATGCCGGTAGCTGGGGCCAAGTGGCGGCCTTCACGCGTGGCGGCTTCTGGCGCAACTTCAAGGCCAAGTATCCCGAGTCGGATGAGATGTATGGCCGCATGATGATGGTCAGCCGCCGTCTGGCCGATTTGCGGACCTCGCTGGCCGCCGGTTCCCAGGTCGACGCCAAGCTGCTCGACGCCGCAGAGCAGGAGCTCTATCGCGGGCAGTGCAATTGCAGCTACTGGCATGGTGCCTTCGGTGGCATCTACCTGCCGCATCTGCGTAACGCCGTGTACCGTCATCTGATCAATGCCGATAACTTGCTCGACCGGGCCGCCGGTCAGAGTGGTCCGCGGATTGACGCCGTGGCCGAGGATTTCAATTTCGACGGTTCCGCCGAGGTTCGCCTGGCCAACGACCGACTTGTCGGCTTGTGGGATCCGTCTAACGGTGGCCGCCTCTACGAGCTCGATGTCCGCTCGATTAGCCACAACCTGTTGGCCACGTTGGCCCGCCGGGAAGAGGCCTACCACGAGAAGATCCGTGGTGGTTCCGGTCAGGGTGACGACGATTGTTCCAGCATCCACGACCGCGTGGTCTTCAAGCAGGAAGGCCTCGACCAGATGCTCCATTACGACCGCGACTTGCGGAAGTCGATGCAGGATCACTTCTTCGATAACGATGTCTCGCTCGACCAGGTTGCCAATGCCCAGGCCGAGGAGCTCGGCGATTTCGCCGCCGGCAAGTACGAGGCCCGCATGCGGCGTCACGGCGATCGCGCCGAGATCGAATTCACGCGGCAGGGTCACGCCTGTGGCTTGCCGATCTCGCTGACCAAGAGCGTCTCGCTGGCCGCCGGAAGTTCCACGCTCGATATCGTCTACCAGCTCGAAGGTCTGCCGACCGACCGCCTGCTTCACTTCGCCGTGGAGTTCGGCTTCGCGGGTCTGCCGGCCGGGGCCGATGACCGTTACTTCTACGACCGCGAGCGGCAGCGGCTTGGGCAGTTGGGCCGCCAGATCGACCTGGCCGACCAGACCGGCTTGGGCATGATTGACGAGTGGCTCGGCGTTGACGTCGGTCTGTCGATCGCTCGCCCCTCGAATATTTGGACCTTCCCCGTGCAGTCGGTGAGTCAGTCTGAAGGCGGGTTTGAAGGGGTCCACCAGTCGGTGGTCGTGATGCCTCACTGGTTGATCCAGGGTGACGAGCACGGCTGCTGGAGCGTGTCGATGAGCCTCTCGATCGATACTGCCTTGGCCGAAAGCCGCCGCAAGGAACCGAGCCTGGCGATTGTTGGGTAGGTGCGAACCGCTTGGCTTTCCGTCCGCCGCGTGCCAGTTGTCCGCTTGGCCGGTTCGTCGTTCGCCCCGTGTCTGTTTCATTGGCGCTCCTTAGTCTTGGGTGCTCCAGTCGTCATCGCTACCGGCGCCGCCGACCGCGAGCCAGTCGAGTTCGCCTGTTAGTTCCGTTTGGCCGTAACTGACTTCGGCCAAGATCGGGGCCATGGCGTGCCGCTCGATCTCGCGACGATTACTCGCCTGACTGACGTCGTCCGTGTCCTGTCGCTGTGTGTTTAGCACGATGCCGGCGACCGGCAGACCACCACCGTAGGCGGCGGCCGTGATCAGCGTTTGCAGCGTCTGGTTGATGGTGCCGAGTTCGTTGGGCGAGACCACCACCAGCGGCAGGCCGAACTCTTCCGCTAGCGTGGCGTTGTAGTCGTCGTCGCTAATGGGTGACATCAGCCCGCCCGAGCCCTCGACGATGGTGAAGTCGTAGCCATCGAGCCAGGGTTTGATGCCGCTTCGCAGTAGCTCGGTGTCGATCTCTTTGCCTTCGGCCCGTGCCGCCAGGTGCGGAGCGAGTGGGGCCGCGAATCGCTGCGGCGATACGTCCTCCAGGCGGCCAGGCTTACCGGCCGCTTCCCAGAGTTCGACCGCGTCTTGTGCTACCAGCTGGCCTTCTTCCGCTTGGCAGCCGCTGGCGGCCGGTTTGTAGACCCCCACCTTCACACCGGCCGATGCTAGGCGGCGGGCGATTAGGGCCGCCACGTAGGTCTTGCCGATTTCAGTGTTGGTTCCTGTGATGAAGAGGCCGCGGCCGCTTCCCAATCGGTTGTTTGTAGGTTTGTCGTTCATGCCGATTAAGTTACCATCAAGTCGCTATGAGTCCAGATGACGCCAAAATGCCGCCCGCCCAGTCGCTGCCTCCCCAATCTCCGCCCGTTTCGCCAGATAAGGTGACCGTGGCGCTGGTGCAGTCCGCCGCCGCTTCCAGCGACCCGGCTGCGGACCCCGAGCCGAATATCGCCAAGGCCCTCTCGCGAATTGCCGAGGCCGCCGCCGCGGGGGCTCAGATCGTTTGTCTGCAGGAGTTGTTCGCCTCGGCTTATCCCTGCCAGAGCGAGGATCACCGGCAGTTCTCCTTGGCCGAGCCGATTCCGGGGCCGACCAGCGACCGCCTGGCCGCCGCCGCGGCCGAGCATGGCGTGGTCGTCGTCGGTTCGCTGTTCGAGCAGCGTGCCGCAGGGCTCTACCACAATACGGCGGTCGTGTTCGATGCCGATGGTTCGCTCGTCGGGCGTTACCGCAAGATGCATATTCCTGACGATCCCCTCTATTACGAGAAGTTCTATTTCACGCCTGGCGATGCCGGGCCGGCCGCGACTTCCGAGCAGCAGGGCGGAGCAGGGCAGGGGAGTGGTGCCGGTTCTAGCCACGATGTTTCTAGTCATGATGCTCCTTTCCGCTCCTTCGCCACGCGGTATGGTCGCGTTGGGGTTTGTGTCTGTTGGGATCAATGGTTTCCCGAGGCGGCTCGCCTGGTCGCACTCTCCGGGGCGCAGATTCTGTTTTACCCCACCGCCATTGGCTGGCACCCGGCCGAGAAGGCCGAGTTTGGCGCCGCCCAGCATGACGCCTGGCGAACCATGATGCGGAGTCACGCCATCGCCAACGGTCTGTTCGTGGGCTGCGTGAATCGCACCGGCAGTGAAGGGGAGCTGGAGTTTTGGGGTGGTTCGTTCCTGGCCGACCCGTCAGGCAATGTGCTGGCCGAAGCGAGTCACGACCTTGAGGAGACGCTGCTGGTCGAGTGTGACTTTGCCCAGCAGGAGGTAGTGCGGACCCATTGGCCGTTCCTCCGCGATCGCCGCGTCGATGCGTATGCCGGGCTGACTCGGCGGTGGTTGGGCGATGAGTGACGCCGGCCAGGTTGCGCCGCTGCCTGGTGCGGCCGGCTATCGCTTGCCGGCGGAGTGGGAGCCGCATGCCGCCACTTGGTTGAGCTGGCCGCGAAACCCTGATACCTGGCCTGGCTCGTTCGATCTCGTGCCCAGCGTGTGGACCGAGCTGACTGAGGTCATTGCCGAGTCGGAGCCGGTTCATATTCTCGCTGGTGGCGAAGAGGTGATGGCCGACGCCCGCGAGCGAGTGGGGCACCTGGCCAATGTGACGCTGCATGATGTGCCGACTAACGACGCCTGGATTCGCGACCATGGTCCGATGTTTCTTTCTGCCCCCGACGGCGCTCCGGCTCAGTTGATCGATTGGGATTACGACTCCTGGGGCGGGAAGTACCCGCCGTTCGATCTCGATAACGCGGTTCCCGCAGCCGTGGCGAAGCGGCTTGGATTCACGCGGCAGCTGCCTGGTATGGCGCGTGAAGGGGGTGTCGTTCTCGAAGGGGGCGCCATTGAGAGTAACGGGGCCGGCACCGTGCTGGCCTGTGCGTCGTGTCTGGTGGGCCAGCGGCGTAACGCCGGCCTCTCGCGCGATGACATGGAGCGGCTGCTGCGTGACTATGCCGGGGTGCGGAAGGTCTGTTGGATCGAGGCGGCTGCCGGTGAGGCGGGCAGCTCCGCTGTGGGTATTGGGGGCGACGATACCGATGGGCATATCGACCAGCTGGCTCGCTTCGTTTCGCCAACGCGTGTGGTAGTGGCGGCCGAAGAGGATGCGGGCGACGCGAATTTCGCGTTCCTCAAGTCGCTTTGGTGGCAGCTTTCCGAGGCGACCGATGCGGATGGCTTGCGGTTCCGACTGGTGCGGCTGCCGATGCCGCGGCCGGTGATTCACGAGGGCCAGCGGTTGCCGGCCAGTTACGCGAATTTCTATGTCACGAATCGTAGCCTGCTGGTGCCGCAATTCGCCGATCCGGCTGATGAGGCCGCGCGGGAGATCGTCGGTTCCTGTTTTCCGGACCGCAAGGTGCATGGTTTTGATTCGCGGATTCTGGTGCGAGGATTGGGCGGCATTCATTGCGTAACGCTCAGTCAGCCGGATAGTCGCTGAATGTGGGTGCCACTGGCTTGGGTGCCATGCCCACGCTCGCGTGGGCATGCCTCGTCGTTTTTCTTAATGCATGCTCACCTAAGGGTGAGCATGGCACCCGATCAAATGTTCCGTCAAGCGTTCCATCTTTCCACCGTTTGTTCAATGTTTGTTTCACGTCTGTTCGGCGGATGTTCGCGGTTTGTTCAACGAGTGTTCAACGTTTGTTTCATGTTTGTTCTTTGTGGGGTGCCACTGGTAGCTTGCTACCAGTGTTTGATTAATTCCAAATAGGTCAGGCTGTGTCTGATGGTGTTTGCTTTCGTTTCTTGCTACCGCCTTGCGCTCGCCTGCTATTCATAGCAGCCGTGCTCAGTTGCTCCTCGCTCACGCTTCGGGTTAGTGTTTGGGTGGTAGCATCCTTGGTGATGTTGCATAAAAAAGCCCGCACAGACTCGGGCATCCGTGTTGTGGGGTGGTCTCCTGACCGCCCCACGTGGGAACCGAATCGGCGCGGGCTCTCTCTCGAATACCGAAGGGCACGTTCCCTTCCAGCTCCGACGGATACCTCAGACGCAGTTGGTTGTGTTGTAATCGTGTGTGCTGCTGCGAAGGACGAAGCTTCTCGTCCCCCTTACTAACCCGAAGCGTCAGCGAGGGACACGATGGTGCGTGCTCCACTTGGTATTGGTTTCGAGTCGCATTGTTGTGGCTGTCTGTGTTGGTCACCTAGTATTTTGTTTGCGTCCGTGTGGTGAAGCGTGATGTGTCATCGGCTGTCGCCTCATCGGTTCTTGGTTTTGTCCCTCGCTGACGCTTCGGGTTAGTACTAGACGACCAAATGATTCCGGTTGTGCATGAGGCCACTATATCGCCATCCGTGAAGAAGTCAATTTTCAAAAAGAACCACCCTGGCGAGTGGAAAGGCGTGTTCGGATTTGTTCGGCGTGCGTACGACTCATTCGTCGCAAATATTTGGCTTACTTCCGCGCTCAGTGAATATTTCGATTTCGCAATCGCATCTTTCGCGAAGCCTGTTGAAGACGTCGTCGAGCGAGTCCTGGGTAAGGTAGAGAACTAACTCTGGAAAAACCAAGGAGTCGCCGTTCTTGCATTCAATGGTGATGTGCGAACTGCGTATTGCGTTTGTTATAGTTAGGCCGTCATCCAATCGACGCGATATGGAGTCGAGTTTATTGAAGACCTCTCCCGCTCGGGCAGTTCGAGTTTCGCCGACAGAAATCTTCTTGATCTCGTCAAAGCGGTACATAGCAATGACGTCGTGTTTGCTACGTCCAGGCAGGCCACGAGCAAAGATGCCGTTCTCGCATAGTATGAGCCGGGACTGAGAAATGCATAACCTTGTACCTAAGGCCATCCATAGAAAGAATGAATATAGTGCGACGCATGTTGCGGCGAATATAGACTTGCCCAAGAGAGTTCTTAGCATCGGGCCTTGCCAGTCGAACGCGAATTGAAATCCTATGCAGACGAATGTCGCCAAGGCTGGAATCAGCAGTAGCAGGTACATGGCCAAGCCCCATGTCCCGCCTGTGGTGAATAAGAAGACTTTTGAGAATGGCTCTTTTTCGCACTCGACAAGCACTCTTCCGAGGTCGATTGTTTCGCTCTTCGGCGTCCCCAGGGTAAGTTGCTCTTCGTCAGTTAATTTGAACGATTCTTGATCTGCCTGCATTTTTTGTCCCGCTTCGACTGCTGCCATGGAATCGGTGTACACAACGATAATGAATTGACCTCAGTTGTCAATTTCTCGGACGTGTATTAGTCACAGGTGTATTCGAGACGTGGCGGTGAGCCGCAGGTTGTTGCGCCGATTTGTCCTTCGGCCAATGTGATCACATCGCCGACCCTCCACTCACCATGGCTCGGCGGGAGCCTCGCCCTCCCAAATAGAAAAAAAGCCCAGAGGAAAAATTCCCTCCGGGCTCTCTTTAGAATGGTGTCGCGGTGGCGATCGCCTACTTGGTCAGTTCCGCGATTCCGGCCATGCCGATCTCGGCATCTTGGGTCGACGAGACGCCGGAGACGCCGATCGCGCCGATCACTTTGCCTTCATGCACGATCGGCAGGCCACCTTCCATGGGGAAGCCGTTGATCTTGAGCAGCTTCACGTCGCGACCACCCTTGGCGATGCGATCTTCCCAAAACTTGGTCGGGCGGCGGAAGTTGACGGCCGTCTTCGCTTTGAGTTGGGCGATCTCGATGCTGCCGATCTGCGTGTTGTCGAGACGTTCCAAGAGCACCAGGTGTCCGCCGCTGTCGACGATGGCGATCACCACCGCCCAGTTGTTGGCGTTGGCATGGGCGGTCGCGCCGGCGGCAACCTTCTTGGCTTGGGCCAGATTGATGGGGGCTCCGTACGGGGTCGGGCCCTCGGCCTTGGCCGAGCCGGTCAGAGTGGCGACGAGGCAAATCGAAAGTAGTGAGGAACGAACGGTGGTGCGGTGCATGATGATCTCCAGTTGGAAGGCTCGTTGGTTTACTTAGGCCGTTGGCCACTAACACTTTACAGGCCCTGGGGGTGGCGTTCCACTTGCCGCACAGCGGCTGCAATCGTGGCTGCGAGTCGGCGGATAGCGCGGCTACCGCTCGGCACTTGCCCCTTGGCGCCGCCATCTTGGGAAACTACATTCGGCCTTTACTAGCGTGCGTTGGTGGTCGGTTGCCACGTTTTGGTGATCGACAAACAGGGAACACCGGTGTAATTCCGGGACGGCCCCGCCGCTGTAACCGAGTGCTACGAGGGTGCCTGACTCTCACGCCATTGTCGCCCGTTTTTTGATTCGCCCGCAATGGACGCGGTCAATCACGTCGGTGACGAGAAGGCCAGGCTCACCTAACTCGGAAGTCAGAAGACCTACCAACGCGTAACCGAGTGGCAATCTGCGAGGGACAGAAGCCGCACGATGGAATTGCGTTTCGTTGGACCCCAGGGTTAGCGAAACGCAGGAATTTTGTAGCAAAGGTCATACGCCCCCAGCCGCTTGCGCTGCCGACTTCGCGTTTGTTGAGTGCGCGATGCTTTCTGCGTCGTGATGCCCAATGTCGTTGATGTTTCTGCGTGAGCTGAGAGCGGGCGTTCTGATTCGAACCGATGGCAAGCATGACTCGTTCATCGAAGCGTCGTAGCGTCGCGTTCGGTTGGTCGCGTCATGGCTTTACGTTGGTGGAATTGTTGGTCGTCATGGTCGTGCTCGCAATATTGATAGCGCTCGCGTTTCCCGCAATGAGTGGGGCGCTCGAGGCTGGCCGTCAGGTTAGCTGCATGAGCAATACGCGACAGATTGGACTGGCGCTGACCGCCCATCGAACGATGTATCACCGCTTTCCGGCCGGCTGCTTCGATACCACGCGTCATGAACGCTATGGGTACATT
>Ga0180431_10010301_pt1 | contig 10410 bp, 9 predicted proteins | sample SS_ome_11_FD_132459 | JGI IMG/M metagenome (GOLD analysis project Ga0180431, IMG submission 132459) | Hypersaline lake sediment archaeal communities from the Salton Sea, California, USA - SS_1_MS_1 metaG | ecosystem: Environmental > Aquatic > Non-marine Saline and Alkaline > Hypersaline >... | reverse complement strand
TTGATATCAGCTATTCTGATGGAAACCAGCGAGGAGTGGGAATATGGCAGGATCTATTTGAGTTTAGAAAGCACATAGGGTATTATCAAATTCTGAAAGGGTCTTTGATCACTTTTACAGAAAGAATGACACACAATCCAAAATGGCACCAAATAAGATAAATTCAATTAAACCAATGGTAGAAATATTGTTCAAAATTCCTCCGTAAAAAATTGGCGGTATGCTTGAAAAAAGCACCGATGACTAATTATTTTTACCCGCTTGATGGCGACACTATGAAATCGGAAGAGAACCATTTGCCAGACAGCACAACCACATCATAAAAATTCTTGTTTTTCTTTTTTCATAAACCGATGGGCAACCATTAAAGGTATACGAATGAAATGGAGAAGAGTTTCCCTGCGATTAGGTTGTGATTGCCCGCAGGAATTTGTCAAGTGCGTGGGCGGTATCAACCAAAATCGATATGTCAGCGATATGGAGATTATCCATGGTTGTGTGCGAGTATTGCATGCATAATTGTTCGAAGGCGCTGGTGGTCAGCGCCATAGCGGGAACGTCCTTTGCGATGAAAATGCCATGGTCTCCCTGATACCAGGGCTGTCCTGCTTGAAAATTCGGTAAGGCTGCAAAGTGATCGTGAATAGAGTCTTCAATATTTTCAGGACAGCCATAGGTAGAGTATGCGGTTGGAAAACCGCGTAGTCCAACCCCATCCATGTTAATAACAAGCTGGATATCGGGTAGGTAATCAGCTCCTTTTTGCAAATACAAAACTTGCCCAGGCGCGCTGAAGTAATCTTCTCCGTTAATTGCAACCAGTTCAATCATTTTTTGAGGATCGCAGTCTTGCAGCAGCTCTCCCAGCAGCATCAAAATTACCACACTGCCGGCATTATCCAGCGCACCGGGTGTTCCCGGCTTGGCATCTATATGTGCTGTAACCACGATGCGTGCCTCAAGATTTGTTCCCCGGCGTGCGATGATGTTTTCTGAAATAGATGGAATTCGGCTGGCATCCATCCTTAGGCGGATTTTCTGACCGGTAAAGTCTGCCAGTTTCTCCCCTTCTCGCGCAGTCATATATGCGGAGGGGATGTCAAAATCGCCGTCTTCGATCATGGGAAATGGGTATAACGAACCAACCAGCTCAGGATTTTTGGTGGTGGCAGTGATAATCGCGGCAGGTTGTTTTTCTTCCAATATGCAATAGATTTTCTGATGGTGCGGTGGATTATAAAATGAGAAATTCTTTGGCATCAGTTGTTCGACCGTCAGCGCTCCCCGCAGTAATAGTATTTTCCCTTTCGCTTTGCATGCATTAAGGGTTTCTATGGACACTGCCTCCACCAGCACAGCCTGTACATCACAGTCTATTGTGTAGGGGCTTATAAACGCTTGAAAATTTTTTCCGCCGGCGGTCAGGCATATCTCGCCGTGCACCTGATCAATGCAATCGAACTCCTGTTTTTCTATATATAAACCAAATTTACCCATAACCCGGGCAAAGAATTCGGTAGCGTCGCGGTTCCCCTGACTTCCTACCTGGCGGGAGGGGATTTCCTGACAAAAAAACCGCATCGTTTTTTCTGCTGTATGAAGCAGATCTGGATTATTCATCATACCTGTTATAACATAAGGAAAAAGATTTTCTTTGGAGGAATTCGATGAAACCATTGGTTGCCATAACAGGCGCGAGTTCGGGAATTGGGAAAGCTGCTGCGGAGATTTTTTCGCGGAATGGGCATCCGCTATTGTTGATGGCGAGACGACTGGAAAAAATTATTGCCCTTGACCTGCCGGACTCCATTTGTAAGAAAGTAGATGTAACCGATTTTGATACCATCCATGGAGCAGTGCAAAGTGCCCGGAAAAAATTTGGCCCAGTGGACTGTATGATTAATAACGCAGGGATCATGAAACTAGGCACTCCCTGGCATCAAGAAATAAATGAATGGCAGGCAATGATTGATGTCAATATGATGGGTGTGCTGAATGGCATCCGATCGGTGTTGGACGGAATGATTGAACGCAATACCGGAACAATCATCAATGTGAGTTCGCTGGCTGGACGCAAGACATTTCAAAAGCACGCCGTTTACTGCGCGACCAAGTTTGGCGTGCACGCATTTTCTGAGGTGATCCGAGAGGAAGTTTCACCATACAACGTACGGGTGATCACGATTGCCCCCGGCGCGGTTGAGACAGAGTTAATCACCCATACTACTTCGGAAAAACTACAGCAGGATTGGTGGGATGGATTAGGCGGCATTCTAAAGCCAGAAGACGTCGCGCGTACGATTTTGTTTGCCTACCAGCAACCGCAAAGCGTCTGTTTGCGGGAAATTCTTGTGAACCCTACCGGACAATCCGGGTAACACTTACTGTGGGTTTGCCTTATAAAATTTCTGATAGGCGCCGTGTACAAGAAAAGCAGCCAGTAATGTTCCACCGAATACAAGCAGGACATGCAAGATTCGATCCAATATACTCGGGTCGAATAATAGAATGATAGCCAGAATTGCGAGAAGCAAACCACTAGTCAACTTTATAAAGCGGCCATTTTCTTCTGACATTTTAATTTTCTGCATGGTGATTGTTGCTAGCAGAAAAACAATCATTTCGTCAACAAAATAGATCAGCATGTACACCAGCAATAGCCAAAAAAATATCTCTGGTGAAACCATTTTGGTATGCAGTAAATTGCTCCAAATGACTGGAAAACCAGCGGTGCATGTGAACTCAAGAAATGAAACGCCTATGGCCAGGATGACTGTTCCGGCTATCATACGAAAAATTGAATGGGAATCCACAACGATGGTGCGTATGCGTTGATACAAATCAGGTTTATTTCGATCTGGTATTGACAGCGAAAGGCCCTCTTTAAACCAGAAATAATCTTTGATGTTGATTATCCCAATGAAAAAGGCTACGCATGAAGCCAAGATTTGCAATGGTTGCACCCACTTCAGCACCTTAATTAAATTAAAAACGCCCATGATGAACAGGCTATAAACCGCTCCGGAAACAAGGAGAAAGGAAAACCCGATCAGGAAGGTTTTACGGCGCGATTTTGTGTACATTGCTAAGGAAAGCAAGATGCTCAACATCCATAACGAGCATGGATTAAATCCATCCACGAAAGCGATCACGGCGGTGGCGGCGAAAAGAGACACATCATCCAGTTTCATTTCTCCGAAAAACGGCATGTTCAAAATATCCTTTGTCTTCAGCTTCCCACTGCCGGCAGATGGAGATAAACCAATTGCGGGGTTCGTTTGCCAATCAGATCGTTCATTAATAAAATCCCATATCTCTTGTTCGTAATATGGTTGAAAGCCTGACCAGACGGTATTTTCAATAATGATTGTCGGCATTCCCTGAGGTTGAACCCCGAGCTTGCGCAGCGTTTTTTCATAAAAAGAACGGTTTGCCGCATTCAGATAGACCTCATATTTCTCGATTTGGATATCCGGAAAATTTTCTTTGATGGTCTCCAGAAATTGACTGGCTTCTTCGCAGTATGTGCACCCGTACGCCCAGAAAAAAAGGATATTGATTTCCTCGTTATGGAAATCACCCCTGGCCAAACCTGTTTCCATGATGGATCCCAGGCAGAAGAGAACGATGAAGATTACCAACACCAATCGCATGCGCATATCTCTAATAATAATAACAAACAATAAAGAAGGGTGACGAATAATTGACAACCAATTAATAAATCGTTACAATTGATAATAAATAATAATAATAATTAATAAAAAGGGTAAAAACGTGAATAAATACCAATCCTATCAAAATCCGACCAAAGAAATTCCCACAGAGCATTCTGCCTGGCCGCTGTATGGCGCAGGAGTGGAGTCTTTGGGGAAAAATGGAAAACCTGTAGAACGCCCGGTGCCGGCGTTTTCTGATGATGAGCTGCTGATGCGAATTGACGCAGTCAGTTTGTGCTATACGGATGTCAAAGAGATAAAGCAAGGACCGAATCACCCCCGGCTGACTGGGCGGGACCTTACGGTTGACCCGATTGTTCCCGGTCATGAAATCTGCATGACCGTGGTGGCGGTTGGAAAAAACCTGGCGGATTCTTACCAGATTGGTGACCGCTATACTATGCAGCCGGATGTGTGGGTGGATGGAAAGAGCATCCCATTTTGTTTTGGAATGGATGGGGGCTACCGGCAGTATGCCAAGATCGGTGCTGAAATCCTGCAAGGTGATGCCGGCAATTACCTGATCCCGATCCCAGATGATATGTCATACGCTGCTTCGGCGATCACAGAACCGTGGGCTTGCGTTGAAGCAGCCTACCGCATGCAATACCGCACCAAAATAGCCGATAGTGGAAGTGTTTGGGTGATTGGGGGCGATGGTATGCGCAGCGATTTTGATTTTACAGATATTTTGAAAGACAGCAACCCCGGCCAGATTACTGTGACAAATGTACATTCGTCGGTATTAGAAAATCTGAAGACGATTTGTGAAAAAAACAGCATACCAATAACGGAGATAGCCTGGTCTGATGGTGTTCAATTGGAGTGCGCTTATGATGATGTGATTGCGCTGGATTGCTCAGCTTCGATGATTGATCAGGCAAGTAAAAAAATCGCCAAAAACGGCATCCTCGCCCTGCTGCAGCAAGGCGAAATGCAGAATAAATTTGAAATGGATCTGGGGCGATTGCATTATGACAACATCCTGTTTGTAGGTTCGGAAAAGATAAATGTGGCGGATGCTTACCAGCAAACCCCGGCACGTGTTACTCTCAAAGAAAATGGGATCGCATGGATTTTGGGCGCTGGCGGACCCATGGGCCGTATGCATCTGCAGCGCGCGATCGAATCAAAATCTGGTCCGCGTTTTATCATCGCGAGCGAAGTGACACAAGACCGATTTGCCTCATTAAAAGATTTTTTTGAACCATTAGCTCAGCGCCATGAAAAAGAATTGGTGATCATTGATCCCGTAAGAGAGAAAGAAGAATATGAGTCACTCATGGCAAAGGTCATCGATGAAGGTGGAGTAGATGACATTGAGGTAATGGTCGCAGTCGCACCTGTGATTGAAGACGCACCAAAGTTTTTGGCCAAAGATGGTGTCATGAACCTGTTCGCTGGACTGAAACGCGGCGTATGTGGAAAATTTGACGCGGGTTTGATCTATGGACCACGTCAGGCGCGCTATATTGGACACAGCGGTTCTGCCCTGGCTGACCAGCGCGCGGTCGTGGACCGCTCAATTTCCGGTGAACTGAAACCAGAACTTTCTGTTGCGGCAGTTGGTGGATTCAATCAGATTGCGGATGGAATCCGTGCCATGAAAGAATGGATATATCCAGGGAAGATTGTCATCTATCCACATGTACCCAATTATCCATTAACCGCGCTGTACGAATTTGAACAAAAGGACCAGGAGATATACGAGGCCCTGGGTGAAGGCAGCACATGGACCGCGCGAGCGGAATCAATTTTCTTAGATAAGGAGCTTGATTAAAATGGAGGGAAAAAGGAACGTTGTAATTTGGGGGGCTGGCCGGATTGGACGGGGATTTATTGGCGATCTTTTTAATGATGCTGGGTATGCAATTACCTATATTGATCAGGCGCAGGCATTGGTGGATGGATTGTCGAAGAATCAAAGCTATCGAGTGGTTCGATCAACCGGAGAAAATGAAATTGTGCCTGTGGATATCTCCGATTATCAGATTCTTTATGTAACACAGAAAGAAAAAATTCAAAAGGCGATTAATCAGGTAGATTTAATAGCGATCGCGGTCTACCCCCAAAATTTTGAGGAAGTGGCAACCCAGCTACAGTCACATTTGATTCATCGGCGTACTATCAGAGAAAACGTGCCTTTAGATATCTTGATTTGCACGAATTTGATTCATGCCGGACCTAAATTTGAAAAATTCTTGTTGGCGGGGCTTGCCGATGATCAACTTGAATTTTTTGAAAAACAAATTGGAATTGTTGAAACTTTGGTAATTCGCATTTGTCCAAATCCCCCCGATGATGTTGTCGCAGACCACCCCTTTGTAGTTTGGACCAATGGCTATGACATTCTCCCAGTAGATACCAATGGATTTAAAGGCGAACTGCCGGAAATGTCCACGCTGCGCTTTGTGAAAGATATGCGCGCGGAGGAGATTCGAAAAATATATACATACAACATGTGCCACGCAGTGCTTTCTTTCCACGGGCATATGGTCGGGCACACATTATTGGTTGATTGCCTAGCCGATGATCGAATCCGCCGGGAAGCGCAAGGCGCATTGGATGAGGTTAGCCGGGCTCTGCAGACAGCCTACGGGTTTTCAGCGGAAGAAATGAAGGTCTGGATTGACGGAATTATTGAACAAACCAACAATCCAACGGTTGGCGATACCGTCGTACGCTCCGCGGCTGACCCTCTGCGGAAATTGAAACACGAGGATCGTTTGATAGGGCCGATCATGCTGTGCCTGAAACACGATATCTTCCCAAAACACTTAATAAAGGCGACCGCGGCGGCTTTATATTATTGTGAAGAAGGGGATCAGGCTTCGCAGCAATTAGCGGAGCGCATCCAAAAAAATGGTGTGCGAGAAACACTGATCGAAGCCAGTAGTTTAATGGATGCGGATCACGAACTGGTGGATGCGATTTTAGAAGCGTATAAACAATTACCTGTTGAAGTGAATTGGGCCAAAAAAGCCCTGCGAGCTGGGCAATTGGGTTTTGAGTACGAAGAGAAATATCATGGTTGTGGCCAATCTGTGATCGCAGCGGTATCAGAAACGCTGGGAGTATTTGATGAGGAATTGTTCAACTCCGCAACCGGATTATGCGGAGGGATTGGTTTATCAGGAGACGCAACCTGCTCGGCTTTTATTGGCGGGGCAATGATGATAGGTGTATTTTTTCCGCGCCGCAGGGAAAACTTTGATGGGGACCGGGAAAACAAATATATAAATTTTGACTTGGTGCAAAAACTGCGCCAAAAATTCATTGATGCATATGGAACCATTACGTGCGGACAAATCCATGCCGAGAAATATGGTCGTGCTTTTGACTTGAGAGATAAAAATGAACGGCATGCGTTTGAAGATGCTGGCGGCCATGGCCAGGATGGATGCACACAAGTCGTCGCGAAAGCTTCCCAGTGGACGGTTGAAGTGCTCGCTGAAGCAATTATGTTGCAAAAAGAGGATTAATGGCAAGCAAACCATTTTTAAAAATCAGTGAAGTGATCCGCCCCGAAACGGTTGACCTACATTTAAATCAGGTGGAAAACAAGGACCAGGCCATTCATTATCTCGCTGGACTTCTGGAGACCGCCGGGTTATTAGAGGATAAACAGGCTTATGTTGATTCGGTTTATGAGCGTGAATTAATGGGCCCAACCTTTATGGAAAATTTTATTGCCATACCGCATGGAAAGTGTAATGCTGTAAAAGAAGCGGGCATCGCTTTTGGCCGTTCACAGAAGGGTTTTGATTACCAAACTGCGCTGGGTGGGGGTACTGCAAAACTGGTGTTTCTGCTGGCGATTCCCAACCGCATGTCTGGAGACGCTTATATGGCTGTATTGGCGCGGTTGGCAAGATTGCTGGTTCATGCCGAGTTTCGTGAGGAATTGTATAGCGCAAATAATTACGATGATGTGTTGCAGGCGATTATTAACGGAGAGAAATTATTAGAAGATTTGTCAGAAAGTAAATCATAACGAAAAGGAGGTGAAAACTTGAAAATCGTAGCTGTGTCCGCTTGCGCGGCAGGAATTGCTCATACCTATATGTCAGCAGAAGCGCTCAAGAAAAGTGCGCGGGAAGCCGGGGATGAAATAAAAATTGAAATCCAGGGTTCTATGGGGACGGAAAACCGATTAACCCAGGAAGAAATTGACGCGGCAGAACTGGTCATCTTTGCGGTCAACATAACAGTTGAAAGACGTGATCGGTTTGAAGGAAAAACAGTTGTTATCCTTGATCCCGGCGAATTTATTGCCAATGGCAAGAAAGCCCTGCAAAAAGCTAAAGATATGGCCAATAAGAATTAATAATTTCCTGATGATTTTTCAAATTCAATGAAATCGAGAGGAGGATGTATCGAATCATCAAATAAGAGTTGAGTTGCATGAATTTACCAATCAAAATAGGAGAATTAAAAATGAAATTAAAAGATCTTCAAAGGCACCTGTTGACAGGTGTGTCATACTTTATCCCATTCGTTGTTGCGGGTGGCATATTAATCGCTCTTGGTTTCCTGTTCGGCGGCATTTATGTGTTTGAACAAGATAACCTGGCTGCGCAAATATTTTTTATTGGGCAGGATGCATTTGGCGTAATGATTGGCGTGTTGGCTGCCTATATCGCCTATTCCATCACCGATCGCCCTGGCATTGCCCCCGGTTTTGTGGGCGGCTTGGTTGCCAACCGCATCGGTGCGGGCTTCCTGGGCGGTATGCTGGCAGGCATCATTGCCGGTTACCTGGTTGACGCGATCAAAAAATTGAAATTGCCGGGAGCATTGCGCTCATTAAATGCAGTTTTATTCGTTCCAGTACTCGGAACATTGATCGTTGGTCTATTGATGTTTTATGTGGTGGGACCACCAGCGACCTGGCTGAATAACGCTTTCACAACCATGCTGGGCAACCTCGGCAAAACCAGTTCCGTGATTTTGGGTGTTGTGTTGGGCGCCATGATGGCGTTTGATATGGGCGGTCCAGTCAATAAGGCGGCTTATTTCTTCGCAAGCGCTGCGGGTGAGGCTGGCAACTGGGCGCCGATGGCTGCTGTGATGGTTGGCGGCATGGTTCCCCCATTGTCTGTCGCACTGGCGATGCTGGCTGCGAAAAACAAATTCACTGATGATGAAAAAGGCGGGTTGGCCGGATGTTTTGTCGGTGCAGCCACATTCATTACTGAATTCGCCATACCTTATGCAGCAGCAGACCCTATCCGCGTGATCCCATCCATCATGGCTGGGTCAGCGGTGGGCGCGGTTGTTAGCTTCTTGCTGGGGGTAACCCTGCAGGCACCCCATGGCGGTTTATTCGTATTTGCGTTATCCAATAAACCCCTTTTGTGGATCCTGTCCATCATTATTGGTGGTGTGGCAGGAGCAGCGATGTTGGTTTTGCTGAAGCCTGACCTCAAGAAAGAAAAATAAGCAATAAAATTAGCAATAGGAGCGGAAGATTAATTCCGCTCCTATTATCACTTCATGTTATCGTGTACAATAAAATAATTAATGTTTTGAAAAACACGGAATTGATGTGAACAAGAAGGTGTAAGATGGCTGCAAATCTATTTCGAGAAGAACGGTTACGGTTGATCATGGAATTAATCTATGAGAAGAAAAAAGTGATCGTGAAGGATTTGGCAGAAAAATTTGAAAAGAGCGATTCATCCATCCGCTTGGATTTGGCTGAATTGGAGTCGCGCGGTTTGATTGAAAGAACACACGGCGGAGCGATTTTGGCCAGTTCGGCGAATAATGATTATGTTTTGACGAAAAATTTCATTCGTCTTCGTGAGGAAACCAATCGCGATGAAAAAGAAAAAATTGGCCGTGCCACGGTTGATTTAATCAATGATGGTGATTCCATTGTAATGGATGGCGGCAGCACGACCTATTTTGTTGCGCTGAATTTACACCGCAAACGGGGGTTAACCATCATCACAACTTCCTGCCATGTATTGCCCATCTTATTGGAAATATCGGATGCAAAGGTGTATCTTACGGGCGGATTGGTGCACCGAGATTATGAAGACCTGATGGGTGACATTTCGATTGATGCCCTTAAACGATTCAAAGCCAATTTTGCAATCATGGGGATTGATGGCATTTCATACCAACATGGTTTAACAAGCACGGACCCAACCACGGCGCAGATCAAGAGGCAAATGATGGCGGTTTCAACAAAGACCATTTTCGTAGCAGATTCAACGAAGTTTGGAAAAGTTGGTTTTTTGCATGTAGCAGATTTTGATGATGTGTACGCGGTTGTGACAGATGACAACCTTCAATCTGATCTGCTTGATTCATTAAAAACCACCCAAACAACCTTTATCACAGCCTAGTTCTTATTATTTTCCAACAAGATCGATGATGGGACCCTTGTTTTTATCGAAACGATAATAAATGATAATAAATAATTATTAATAACAATAATTATTGACAATGAACTCCTAAAACAATATAATATAAGCAGTAATATAAGTATTCAGAAACTTGCTATGCAAAAAACGCCAAAAAATGAGGTTCACACATGAATGAAGATGCAATGAAGACCCTGACCAAAGAAGAAAAACATAGAAAAGCCCATCCATATTGGATATATGAATCAGTTGCCATGATTCCTGATATACTTGCGCAGTGTTCGGAAGAGAAAGTTCAATCGCAGATTGAACACGTTGTT
>Ga0180431_10010298_pt1 | contig 10411 bp, 12 predicted proteins | sample SS_ome_11_FD_132459 | JGI IMG/M metagenome (GOLD analysis project Ga0180431, IMG submission 132459) | Hypersaline lake sediment archaeal communities from the Salton Sea, California, USA - SS_1_MS_1 metaG | ecosystem: Environmental > Aquatic > Non-marine Saline and Alkaline > Hypersaline >... | reverse complement strand
GGCGTAGGGGGGAAGGCGGCCGTCCGCCGGGGGGAAGTCCTGTTACAACGGCTCACCCGGATCGGACGCGGCGGATATATAAAATAATAGGATGCAAAAAAGGGGGAATCCGCCCGGATTCCCCCTTTTCCTTTTGGTTTTCGCCTGCTGTTATCGGCTGATGCCGCCCTTGCCGCGGACTTCATCCAGGTCCTGGCCGCTGTCGCACATTCCCGGGGAGAGGACCTCGGCCCGGGCTCGGTCCTTCTCGGCCATTTTCGCGTTTCCCAGCATGAAGAACGCCTCGGCCCGCCTGCAGTGGGCCTGGGCCAGGTAGTCGGTCTGGTCGTCGGTGTAGCGGACGATGGCCTCGGAAAAATCGGCGACGGCCCCCGCCCAATCGCCCATGTCGTACTTAATGAGCGCCCGGTTGTAGTAGCCGGGGGCGTAAGAGTCGTCATACCTGATGGCGTTGTTGATGGAGGCCAGGGCCAGCTCCAGGTCGTTTCGTGATCGGTGGATGACGCCCATCATGTTATGGGCCCGGGCGAAAGACGGATCCAGGGTGAGGGCGGTCAGCAGGTCGTTCTCGGCGCCGGAGACGTTTCCCAGCCGGTAGCTGATGACGGCCCGCTCGAAGTAGGCCTCGGAGGTGTCCGACGACTGGGCGATGAGCCGGGCAATGTCCGACAGGGCCAGGTCGTACTGCTCCATGGCGGAGTAGACCCGGGCCCGGGCCAGGAGGACATCATTCTCGCCGTCGGCGTTGCCCGCCCAGAGGGTTTCCGACTGGTTCAGGTATTCCAGGGCCACCGTGTAGTTGGCGGCGTCATACGCGATGACGCCCAGGTTGTAGAGGTCCCTGGCCTCGTTGTACGAGGCTTCCCTGGCCGCGTCGCCGTCGCCTGTGGGTCCGTCGGTCTGGGTGGTCACACAGCCCGACGCGGCGAGCAGCATCCCCAGGCACAGCATCAGTATCGTCCGTTTCACCGGTTTTCGTCTCCCTGTTTGTCTTGGTGTCCGATCAATGTCCGCCATTATAGACCAGAATCGTCGTGAATGAAACGGGAAAATAAAAAAAGCGGCGGGGCACGGGATCAGGGCCGTCCGTCGCTACTGCATCGGGCGCAGGATATGGGTCAGTCTGAAATCCATGGTCGACACGTCCGTCACCCGGGGTCCGCCCACCTGGAAGACGTATGTGGCAAGCTTGCCCCCCGGCTCCCGAAAGGTGTAGCAGATGTAGTAGTCGGCCCTGCTGCCCAGGACGCTCACGTCCACCAGCTCTCCCGCGGACGTGGGGATACTCTCGGACGGGTAGAGGTCCGGGGCCTGGGCCACGGCCGTGACCGACGCGAGAAGCAGCATCGCCGCCAGGATGAGCCCGGCAAGAATAACCGAAAGTCGTTTCATGGGTTTTCCTCCTTGGGTTGAAAACGTGGTTTGACCCGCCGCCTCCCCGCCGGGGGTCGTCGTCCTTGTGCGAAGGGGGAAAATGCGGCGGTATCTCCAAGTATATGCGGTTTTTCCCCCGGTGTCAAAGCGGACGGCGGGGGAGCGTTTTCATTGTGTAATGACAGGCCGGGTTTTCCCCGGCCTTTTTGTTTTGTATGAGATATCGGATATGAATTGACCGGTTCATGGGGATGTGGTAAGAAATGGGATATTGATACACGTCATGATGGAGTAATGACATGAAGAAAGTGATAATAGGCGTAGTTATGGCCGCCCTGGTGTGCGTGGCGGCGGTGGCCGGGGCACAGACTGCGGAGGAGTGGTACGACAAAGCAGATGATGCTTTTATTGCTGGGGACTATGAAACAGCGATCGAGTACCTGACAAAAGCCATTGAGCGTAAACCGGAGTGTGCAGAATGCTATTCAGGTAGGGGGATTGTCTATTATTACTCCGGCCGTTACGACGAGGCTATTGCTGATTATTCGAAAGCCATTGAGCTTACACCGGAGGATGCAGTATGTTACTTAGGTAGGGGGGGTGCTTACTATTTTTTAGGTCGCTACGATGAAGCCGTTGCAGACTGCACGAAGGTTATTGATCTGGATCCGGAAGGATTTTATGGAGCCTACAATATTCGAGGGATGGCCTATGATGAACTCGGTCGTAACAACGAGGCCATCGCAGACTACAACAAGGCCATCGAGCTGGACCCTGAGAATCCAGTAGCCTACTCCAACCGGGGTATCTCCTATCGCAGTCTTGGTCGGTACGATGAGGCTATCGATGATTCCAAAAAGGCCTGCGAATTGGGTCAGGATGAAGCCTGCGAAGCTCTAGAGAAGCTAGAGGAGTAGGGCGATCGAGCAGGGGAGCGTCTTTTGGTTATCAGAAGGCCGGGCACTTCTTGGATGTATGCTGTCCCGCCGAAAAGCAGAGCACATCAATTATTATAGCCGGTAGCCGTACCGCCGCCGGCGATTTTTTTGGTTGCAAAAATTGCGTTGGTGTGTAACGCTATGTAATCATTTGGTTTTTTAAAGGCGGTTTTTCGCCCTGTAAAAAATCAACTGTAATTTCAGATACTTGGATATCGCCTCCAGCACCCCTCGCAACGAGGGCCCCGAGGAGGCTTCACACCACGCCGCACAGATGGAGGATGGCCATGCGCCGGACGATGGAGTTTTACGACACGCACCTGAAGGACAGGTTTCGGTCCGTCGATCACCTGGACGAAAAGGACCTGCAATGGCTCTTGACCGTGCACGACAAGAAGGTGGAGTATTTCAAGGAGGAGCGCAAGATGCACTTCGGGGCCTTCGCCCTGGTGACGATCCTCTTTTTCCTGCTGCTCCCGGTCATCCTTGACGGGGGCGAGTTTGTCAAACCGCTCCTCTTTATCGAGGGGCTCCTGTTTATACTGATGGTGCCCTACGTCTTCTACTACGCCTGGTACGAGAACCGGCTCAGGAAGCTGGAGGAGTATTACTTCGTGATCCTGGAGGCGCTGGCGGGAGTCGGGGAAAAAGAGATTTACAGCGAGAGGAAAAGTTGATACGATAGCACGATGGATTTCCTGACCGAATACGGCATGCTGCTCCTCATCGGCGGCGGCGGAGTGATCGTCATTCTCGTCGTGCTGCTGGTGTATCTGCTCGTCTCCATGAGCCGGCTCAAGCACGGCGAGGAGATACTCCAGCAGGAGATGCGCATCATCATGGAACAAAGCGGCCGTGTCCTCACCCAGCAGCTCCAGTCGATGATGCAGTCGGTCAACACGTCGGTGGACAACAAACTCACCAACGTCCAGGGGCTCATCGACAAGCGGCTGGCGGACAGCTCGAAGCTGCTGGAAAAGCGCCTGGAGACCAACGCCCAGTCGATGGAGCGCACCCGGGAGAACGTGGACAAGCGGCTCCAGAACGTCACCGAGACCCTCACGGGGCTGGAGGTGGCCCAGCAGCGGATCGTGGCGGTGGGAAAGGACATCCTGGAGCTCCAGGACATCCTGAAGGCCCCGAAGCTCCGGGGCGGGTTCGGGGAGTTCCTCCTGGCGGATTTCCTGGCCCAGATCCTCCCCGCGGATCACTTCAAGACTCAGCATCGCTTCACTACCGGTGAGATCGTGGACGCGATCATCATCCTCCGGGACGGCATGGTGCCGGTGGACGCCAAGTTCCCCATGGAAAATTTTAGGAAATACATCTCCGCCGACAACGACGACGACAAGAAGCGGGCCCGAAAGACCTTCGTGTCTGATGTGAAGAAGCAGGTCGACGAGATCGCCGAAAAATACATCCGCACCGACGAGGGGACCTTCTCGTTTTCCCTGATGTACATCCCGGCGGAGAATATATATTACGAGACTATCATCCGGGACGAGGAGCTGGGCGGGGAGCGGTCGCTCCTGAACTACGCCCTGGCGAAGAACGTCATCCCGGTCTCCCCCAACAGCTTCTACGCCTACCTCCAGGCCATCGCCCTGGGGCTCAAGGGGATGCGCATCGAGGAGCACGCCCGGGAGATGCTGGGGCACCTGGACCGCCTCAAGGGGGATTTCGGGAAATTCCGGGAGGATTTCGAGGTCCTGGGAACGCACCTCAAGAACGCCCGGAACAAGTACGACGAAGCCGGAAACCGCCTGGGCCGGTTCGAGGACCGGCTGGACGACGTGGGGGCCCTGGGACAGGGCGAGCGGCCCCAGATCAAGGAATCATAACGGCAGAGCGCACGAGAGGATACACATGATACACGTGGCGGTAAACGGGGCCGGGGGCAGGATGGGACGGGCGGTGATGACGGCGCTGGTGGGCGAGAGCGACATGACCCTGACCGGCGCCCTGGAGACGGCGGGGCACCCGAACCTGGGCTCCACCGCCATGACGGAGCCGGGAACCGAAGGCGGTGAGGCGCGGAAGGTCATCATCACCGACGATGCGGGCGTGGCCCTGGACGGGGCGAGCGTGCTGATAGACTTTTCATCCCCCGACGGGACCGTGGCGGCCATCGCCGCCGCGGCGAAGACCGGCGTGGCGGCGGTCACCGGGACCACGGGCCTTTCAGACGACTATATCTCCCGGGTGGTGGAGGCCTCCGAATCGATCCCGGTGGTGATGGCCCCCAACATGAGCGTCGGCGTGAACCTGCTCTTCAAGATCGCCGGCGAGGTGGCGGCGATCCTGGGGGACGAGTACGACGTGGAGATCATCGAAGCCCACCACCGCCAGAAGGTGGACGCCCCCAGCGGCACGGCGAGACGGCTCTACGAGATCATCGCCCGGGCGCTCCAGCGGGACGTGGGCAACGCCGGCGTCTACGGCCGGGACGGCATGGTGGGAAAGCGCACTACCGAGGAGATCGGCGTGATGGCGGTCCGGGCCGGGGACATCGTGGGCGAGCACACGGTCCTCTTCGGCGGCCTCGGCGAGCGCATCGAGCTGGTGCACCGGGCCCACAGCCGCATGAACTTCGCCGCCGGCGCCATCCGGGCCGCCCGATGGATCATGGGGCGCCAGCCCGGCATGTACGACATGCAGGACGTGTTGGGGCTCAAATAGTATCCCGTGAGGGGTGAAAGAGGGGGAGAGACGTCGTCCGCGACAATCGATTATTTCCCCCTCCGAGGCGCGGCCCCAAATCTGCAAGAAACCCCGTTTTTTCATCGACTCCCCGGCCGACTCGGCGGGGAGAAAGGAATATATAATGAAGATCGCCCGATTTTTCGCCGATTCGATGGTTCGATACGGCATCGTTGAGGGAGATGACATCATAGAGCTGGTGGACGGCGATATCCCGTCGGAAGAGGACGCGGTCGTCTACCTCCTGCCGGAGGTGACCCTTTTGGCCCCCACCGCCCCCTCGAAGGTGGTGTGCGTGGGCCTGAACTACACCGACCATGCCAAGGAGGTGGGGATGGAGCTCCCCGGGGCACCGATGCTCTTTCTCAAGCCGTCCACGTCGGTCATCGGCCCCGATGAGAACATCGTCTATCCCGCCATGTCCGAGCGGGTGGACTATGAGGGGGAGCTGGCGGTGGTCATCTCCCAGGAAGCGCGGCACGTTTCGCCCGATGAGGCCGAGGACTACATCCTGGGCTACACCTGCCTCAACGACGTGACGGCCCGGGACCTGCAGATAGCGGACATCCAGTTCACCCGGGCGAAGTCCTTCGACACCTTCTGCCCCATCGGCCCCTGGATCGATACCGACATCGACCCCACGAGCGTCGCCATCGAGACCCGGGTCAACGACAAGACGGTCCAGACATCGAACACGAAGCACCTCAACTGGGACGTGTTCGAGCTGGTGTCGTTCGTCTCCCGGATCATGACCCTGCTCCCCGGGGACGTCATCGCCACCGGCACCCCGGCGGGGATCGGCCCCCTGGAGCCGGAAGACCGGGTGGACGTGACCATCGCCGGGATCGGGACCCTGTCCAACCGGGTGGTCGAGCCGACGTAGCGCGCCGGGAGCCCGCAGTTCCCCGTCGTGTCCGATACTCAAATGAAACCGAGACCAGAGAGAAACAGAGGAAACAAACGCCGATGAAAGTGACGTACGCCGATAGAATCAACGAGCTCCCCCCCTACCTGTTCGAGAAAATCGACCAGCTGAAGGCCGACATGCAGAAAAAGGGGGCGGACATCATCGACCTGGGGGTGGGGGACCCGGACCTGCCGACCCCGAAACCGATCATCGAGATACTTCAAAAAGAGGCGGAAGACCCCGCACACCACCGCTACCCCTTCACCCGGGGGATGGAGGAGTTTCGCCGCTCGGTGGCGGACTGGTACGGCCGGAGGTTCGAGGTGTCTTTGAATCACGAGAACGAGGTCGTCTCCGTCATCGGCTCCAAGGAGGGCATCTCCCACGTGCCGGTGGCCTTCGTGAACCCGGGAGACGTGGTACTGGTGCCGGAGCCCTCGTACCCGGTCTATGCCATCACCACGAAGTTCTCCGGCGGCGAGGTCGCGTACATGCCGCTTCTGGAGAAGAATGGATACCTCCCGGACCTGGGCGCCATAGACAACGACACCGCCCGGCGGGCGAAGCTCATGTATTTCAACTACCCGAACAATCCCACTTCCGCCGAGGCCGATGAGGCGTACTTCACGGACGTGGTTGCGTTTGCGAAAAAGCACAACATCATCGTCGTCCACGACGCGGCGTACACAGAGCTCTACTTCGGCTCGGAGAAGCCCATGAGCTTTCTGGAGGTAGACGGGGCGAAGGACGTAGGCATGGAGATACACAGCCTCTCCAAGTCGTTCAACATGACCGGGTGGCGTGTGGGCTTCGCCGTGGGGAACCGGGAGATCGTGGGGGGGCTGGGGAAGGCCAAATCGAACATGGACTCGGGCATCTTTCAGCCCATTCAGGTCGCCGGAGCCTTCGCCCTGGATCACGCCGACGAGCTCTCCGTCCCCATCCGGGACGTCTACCGGAGCCGTCGGGATGTGCTGGCCGCGGCCCTGAAAAAGGCGGGGCTTTCGTTCGAGATGCCGTCGGCCACCTTCTATTTCTGGGTACGGGTGCCCGAGGGATATACCTCCGGCTCCTTCGCGGAGCTCTTGCTGGAGACCGCCCACATCGTGGCGACCCCCGGCTCCGGCTTCGGCCCCAGCGGCGAGGGCTACGTCCGGCTGACCCTGTGCACCACCGAGGAGCGCCTCGCCGAGGCGGGACGACGCATCGTCGACGCCATGAAGAAGGCGTGACGATTCGATCGAATTTGAAGCCGGGCGCCCGGATTACTGCTGACATCGATATCCCATGGAAAGGAGAATGGGTATGGCGAGGAAATTCATCGACCTGTCGATTGCCATCGAGGACGGACTCCCCTCGGACCCGCCCCTGATGATCCCCCAGATACAGTACATCACCCACGAGATGGGCGCGGAGACCATGATCCCGTTTTTCCCGGGCATCGACCCGGCAAAGGACCTCCCCGACGGCAAGGGGTGGGCGGTGGAGCTCCTTTCGGTGAGCACCCACGCCGGGACGCACATCGACGCCCCGTGGCACTACCACCCCACCCAGGATGGGGGCAAGCCGGCCCTGACGGTGGACCAGATGCCCCTGGAGTGGTGTATCTGTGATGGGGTGGTGCTGGATTTTCGGAAATACGACGACGGCTACAAGATCACCCCGGACGACGTCGACGCGGAGCTGAAGCGCATCGGGTATACGATCAAGCCGGGAGACGCCGTGCTGATCATGACCGGCGCCGATGAATACTGGGGGAAACAGGAATACCTGATGAAGGGATGCGGCATGGGGCGGGATTCGACCCTGCATATCCTGAACATGGGGGTGAACGTGGTGGGGACCGACGCCTGGAGCTGGGATCGGCCGCTGCCTTTTATCGCCCAGGAGTTCCAGGAGACGAAGGACCCGGCCATCATCTGGGAGGCCCACTTCGCCGGCATTGAGAAGGGATATTTCCAGATCGAAAAGCTTACCAACCTCGATAAAATTCCCCAGACCGGATTCACCTTCTACTGCTTCCCGATCAAGATCAAGGGCGCGTCCGCGGGATGGATCCGCGCCGTGGCGGAGCTGAAGGAATAAATCGAGCCGATTCACTCGAAACACGCCGGGGGCGGGGAGGAACATCCCGCCCCCGTTTCTTTTCTCAGGGATTCATCGGCTCCCACAGCCCCACCACGGCGCCGGTGGGATCGGTGATGACCGCGAACCACCCCATCCCCGGCACCTCGGTCTTGTCCACATCCACTCGCCCACCCAGCTTTGTGGTGAGGGCGACCTTCTTGGCCACGTCATCCACCTCGATATAGGGAAGCCACCGGGTGGGGAGCCCGGGCATGGGTGTCTTCATGATGCCGCCCCCGGCACCCGTATCCCCCACGTGGATGATGGTATAGACGTCATCCCCCATGGGGAGATCCTCCAGCTTCCAGTCCAGGAGCTTTCCATAAAACTCTTTCGCTTTCACCGGATCGCCGGTGGTCAGCTCAATGTGTACAAACGGATTGGTCATTCTGCCCTCCTGTCGGCGTCACATTCAGGATATCGTTTCCGTGCTCTTGCTTTCCACCTCCCCGATGCGGCGGCCGTAGTAGCATCTGAGCGGGGCGACGGAGAGGTATGTGAGGCAGAGATTGCATCTGATGCACCGGGTCGGCTCAACGCGTCCCTCTTGAATCTTTTTCGGCCACTGGGGCTGGATGATCAGCGGGCGGCACAGCGAGACGTAGTCGGCCCATCCCTCCCGGACGATCTCCTCCATTCGCTCCGGGCGGGAGATGCCGCCCACCGTGAAGACAGGCATAGAAACCGCCTCCTTGACCGCCCTGGCGGCGTCCAGGTTGAATTCCTCGGCGAAGGGGGTGGAAAAGAGATGTTTCCCGATCCTGCGGGTGAAAAAACGCATCAAGGGTTTACCTCGAAACATCCCCAGGTCGTCCAGCATCGCGTCTACGGGAAGCGATCCCCGAAGCGTCGTCATACCGTCCTCGGCGATGCCGCAGCTCACCTCGATGCCGTCTATCCCAATGCCGTCGAGCATCTTCGCCGCCTCGACGCCGTCTGTGAGGGTCATCCCCCGCTTCATGCCGTCGGTGGCGCTGATCTTGATGAGCAGCGGGTAATCATCACCCACGGCGCTTCGGCACTTCCTGGCCACTTCGGTGACGAAGCGCATTCGATTTTCCAGGGATCCGCCCCACCGATCCGTCCGGCGGTTGGTGTGGGGACACAAAAAGGAGCTGACCAGGTACCCGTGGGCGCCGTGAATCTGGACGGCGTCGAAACCGGCTTCCCTGGCCCGCCCGGCGGCGGCGGCGAAGTCGTCGATGACCCGCCTGATGTCGTCCTCGGTCATGGCCCGGGGGGTGACGAAGCTTGAGCGGTCGACGACCGCGGACGGGGCGATGGGGCGGGCGCCGATGACCGAGGGGGTTGTCTGTCTGCCGGCGTGGGCGATCTGCATGGCGATGGCGCCTCCCAGCTCATGAACCCTATCGGTGATGTGTCGATACGCGGGGATCAAATCGTCGGTGTGGATCCCCAGGGCTCTCCTTTTGTCGTTCTTCCCGTCGTCCGAGACATACACCATGCCGGTGATGATCAATCCCGTGCCGCCCCGGGCGAGGCGCTCGTACAGGGGGAGCAGGCCGTCGGTGGGCCTTCCGGTCTCATCGCCCATCCCCTCGACGGTGGCTGAGCGCACGATGCGGTTTTTCAGGGTCATGGACTTGATACGGGTTTCTTCAAAGAGTGTCGGCATGGAGCTATTCCTTGAAAAAGTTTTCAAATAGTTAAGGGATGTTTTAACGGGATGCGATGTCGGTATGGTAAACCGTTTTTCGTCGGGAAACAAGGCTTTTTTCTGATGTACGGCGAAAGGGGAGCAAAGACGACATGAACGGGACGAAGGTCGAACCGGGGGATTGTTCGCTCCGGGTGGATGAAGCGGGACACCACCATCGATGCCGGATGGTGAGATGTCCTTGCCCTGGTGATGTCCCGGAGGCCGATGACCGTGAAGCTCCGGGAAAGAAACGGTCCTCGGATATTGCCTGGAAGCCGTCCCTCTCAATGAGCACGATGTACGTGGTGCCGGAGCCCCCGACCATCAACCGGCAAGACAAAAAGTACACATAAAAACGTAAATAGTACATAATTTTTTTATGTTTTTTAACGCAAATTGCAAAAAATTTTGCTTTTCGGTTTTGTTTTTAAAGGTTCTGTAATATACTGGAATTATTGTATAAAGCAAAAGATGTATGTTAAATCCGTTGTTGATGTCAAATATTTTGCGCTTTTCGGTTGTCCGAATCGTGTATCGGCTCTTTTCAAGCGCCTGTTGTCGGCAGGTATTCTAACACCTTGATATTATTTGACTATTCAGCCGGGCAGAGGGGGTGATTTGTAACCGAATGATCGGTTTAGGCATGAATCTTGCGTGTTTATAATTCAGTTCCGTTGCGATATCTGTCTTTCTGTGCCGATATGT
>Ga0180431_10010296_pt1 | contig 10413 bp, 7 predicted proteins | sample SS_ome_11_FD_132459 | JGI IMG/M metagenome (GOLD analysis project Ga0180431, IMG submission 132459) | Hypersaline lake sediment archaeal communities from the Salton Sea, California, USA - SS_1_MS_1 metaG | ecosystem: Environmental > Aquatic > Non-marine Saline and Alkaline > Hypersaline >... | reverse complement strand
TGGGGAGCGAAGACCTTGCCGCCGTCGCCCGGGCCATGGCGCCGGTCCTGGACGGGTTGCTGTACGCGATGCCCTTCGCCGCCGTCGTCCTGGCCGTCCTCATGGTCAGCAACGTCCGTTATCCCCACGTCCTGAACGCCTTGTTCCGCCGCCGGCAACCCCTGGGCTATCTGGTATCGCTGCTCCTGATCGTCGTCTTCGCCTGGCTGACGAAGCCCTTCAGCCTTCCCGTCTTCATGGTTGCCTACATCCTCATCGGCATCGTCTCGGCGATCAAGAGACGGGTCTATCCGGCGCGCGGGCGCGAACCGGCCATGGCCGAGGGCCGGCCGCTCGCCGATGGAGACGAGAACGAGGAAGAGTGACACGGTCGAGTCTGAAGGGACCGTCAGACGTTGAACCGAAAGACGATGACGTCGCCGTCCCGGACGACGTAGTCCTTCCCCTCGAGGCGCACCATGCCCGCCGCCTTGGCTGCGTCCCATCCGCCGGATTCGAGCACGGCGGCCATCGGGGCTATCTCGGCCCTGATGAACCCCCGCTCCATGTCGCTGTGGACCTTGCCTGCTGCCCGACGGGCGGTGGCGCCGCGAGGCACGGTCCAGGCGTGGGCTTCCTTGGACCCCAGCGTGTAGAACGAGACCAGCCGAAGCGCGTCGTAGGTGGCGTGCACGACCTTGGCGAGCGCTCCTTCTCCCAAGCCGAGCCCTTCGAACAGCTCTGCGCGTTCGTCCGGGTCCAGACGCGATCCCTCTTCCTCGATCTCCGCCGACAAGCTGATGACCTCATCGCCCTCCGGGACGGCGTTCGCCACGGCGGCCACCGCATCGGCGGGCTGATCCTCGCCGACGTTCACCACCCAGACGGCCGGCTTCAGCGTCAGCGGAGCCAGATCCCTGAACGCGGCCCGGGCGTGCTCGTCCCACACCACCGAGCGCAGGGCGTGGCCTTCCTCGAGATGGGCGGCGGCGCGGGAGATGGCATCGGCGGCAGCCCTCCGCGAAGGATCGGCGGTCGCCTCCTTGGCCGCCTTCTCGGCTCTCCTGCCGAACACCTCCGCATCTGCGATGGCCAACTCGAGCAGCAGGCTCTCGGCCTGCGCGACCGGATCGACACCCGATTCGTCGGACGGCACCGACTCCTCGTCGAACGCGCGCAGCACGACGGCCAGTGCTTCCACCTCGCGGAGCCTGGCCAGGAACCGGGCGGCGAGGCCGTGGTCCCCGGGGCCGGACATCGCAGGCAGGTCGAGCAGTTCGAGCGTCGCGTGCACGGTCTTGGCCGAACCCTCCAGCACCGCAGCCCGGTCCAGGGCTGCGTCGGGGATCCGGGCGACCCCGAGATTCGGCTCCGTCGTCGAGAACGGGTGGGACGCGGTCGGCGCGCTCAGCCCGGTGAGTGCATTGAAGAGCGTCGTCTTCCCCACGTTGGGGAGCCCGACGATGCCGACGGTCGCCATGGGCTGATGGTAGAACCCCCGGCGAGTCCAGCGACCGAACGTCCCCGGCTCCGGCGCCGCCCTCCGAGGTTCACACGCAGCCGGACTCGGCTCCACCCAGAGCCCCGCGCCTGCGGAGCGAGCCGATCTCTTCCGGGGTGAACCCGAACTCTCGAAGGGTCCGATCGGTGTCCGCACCGGGGGTGACCGGTGCGGAGTGGGGCACTCCGGCAGGGGTGCGCTCGAACCGGGGCGCGGGCGCCGGCTGCACTATCCCATCCACGTCGACAAACCCGTCACGCGCCCGTGCGTGCGGATCCAGAGGTGCTTCGCCCGGAGCGAGCACCGGGGCGACACAGGCGTCCGTTCCCGCGAACGCCTCGCTCCATTCCGCTCGAGTCCTCGTGCGGAAGACCGCGGCGATCCGCTCCCGCAACTCCGGCCACCCCCCGCGGTCCATCCGGCCGGGCAGGTCGGCCTGCTCCAGCCCGAGGCCCGACAGGAGATCCGCATAGAACTGTGGCTCGAGGGCGGCGACTGCCACGTGGCCCCCGTCCGACGTCTCGTAGACCGAGTAGAACGGGGCTCCCCCGTCGAGCAGATTGGCGTGGCGCTCGTCGGCCCACAGGCCTGCGGCCCGCATCCCGTGCAGCATCGCCGTGAGCAGCCCGACACCGTCGACCATCGCCGCGTCCACGGTCTGCCCCAGTCCCGAGTGTTCCCGTTCAAAGAGTGCGGCCAGGACCCCGACGGCGAGCAGCATGCCCCCGCCACCGAAGTCGGCGATGAAGTTCACCGGAACCTCGGGGCGCTCCGGGGGGCCGATCGGATACAGCCCCCCCGCTACCGCCAGGTAGTCGAGATCGTGCCCGGCATCCCCGCAGCGCGGTCCGCTCTGTCCCCACCCTGTGACGCGCCCGTAGACGAGACGTGGGTTGCGGCCCAGGCACACCTCCGGGCCGATACCGAGCCGCTCGGCGACTCCGGGACGGAAACCCTCGATCAGCACGTCGGCCCGTTCGGCGAGGCGGAGAACCACCTCCGCGCCCTGCGGGTGTTTGAGATCCACGGCGACGGAGCTCCTCCCCCGGCCGAGCACGTCGGCCCCGGGAGGCATGGCACCGACCGAGCCACCCGGCCGATCGATCCGCACCACCGTCGCGCCGAGATCGGCGAGCACCATGGCACAGAACGGCCCCGGGGCCAACGAGGCGATCTCGATCACGGTCAGCCCGGCGAGAGGGCCCATGGCCGGGACGCTACTCCGGGCCGGTCGATCCCTGCACGACGATGGTGGCTCCCGTGAGGGGATCCTTGTCGAGCACGACGAGATCTTCGATGCGGTCGCGCAGGGCCTCGACGTGGCTGACGACGACGACGAGGCGGTCTCGCATCGCCACCAGCCGTTCGATGCCGTCCATGGCGAGCCCGAGGTGCTCGGGATCGAGGCTGCCGAAGCCCTCGTCGAGGAAGAACGCATCGAGACGTCCCCCCTCCCGGGCGACGATCTCGGCGAGGGCGAGCGCCAACGCCAGGGACGCGAGGAAGGTCTCGCCCCCCGAGAGCGAGTCCGCCGACCTGACCTGCTCGGCGGCGGCCAGGTCCACCACGTCGAACTCGCCGTCGTCGCTGAACCGGTACCGGCCGCCGCTCAGCGTGTCGAACAGGTCCCCGCCCAGGTCGGCGAGCATCCTGCGCCGATCCTCGAGCACGTATGCGGGAAACCTGGCCCGGCCCAGGTCGTCGGCGAGTCGCGAGTACCGGTCCCGGGCCGCGACCGTCGCCGCTTCCGCAGCCTCCATCTCGGTCAGCCGTGCCAGCCGCGCCTCGATGTCGGCCGCCCTCCGCCGCGCCGCTTCGACGGCCGCGGCGGCCCCGCCCGCCGCCGTGCGCACATCGGCATCCGGCTCGAGCCCGGCGCCGGCCAGCAGCGCGGCGCGCTGCCCCTCGGCGGCGGTCGCGGCGGACTCGGCCTCGGCCAGCGCCTCGTCCGCCTCGCGCTTGCGGTCCAGCCACGCCGTCCTCACCGCGCCCAACGCGCCGTCCAGCGCATCGGGATCGGCCGACGCCGTGACGTCCACGTCGAGACGGCCGGCCAGGCCCGCCACCCGCCCGACCAGCGCCTGCAGCGCCCCGGTTCGCTCCGCCTCGGCGGCGACGGCCCCGGCACGGCGCCGCTCTGCCGCCGCCGCAGCGTTCCGCGCACCGTCGAGGCGGGCCGAGGCCTGCTGCACGGCGCCGCGCCGCTCGGCGAGCACGGCGCTCGGCTCACCGGGACCGAGCAGTCCCTCGAGGGCGGCGAGCGTGGCGTCGAGAGCAGCCGAGACGCGCCCGCCTGCCTCGGTCGCGGCGGCCCGTGCCTGCTCTGCTTCGACTGCCGCCGACTCCTCGGCCCGCCTCCTCGCCTGCGCCGCCGCCAGTTCGGCTCCGGCCGCAGCCAGGCCCCGCTGCGCTTCGGAGTCCGCCGACCTCGCCTCTGCCACGGCCTCTTCGGCCGCCGAGACCTCCGGCGCGACCTCGGTGGACGGGAGCTCCTCCACGACCTGCTCGCACACCGGACACACGGTTCCGGCGGCGAGCTCGGCGCGCAGGGTGAGCGCCATCGAGCGATGCCGGGCCTCGTGCAGGGCGAGCTCGGCCTCGCCGCGAACGGCTGCAGCGACCTCGGATGCGGTGCGCACTGCGGCCAGGGCCCGCTCCGCCTCGGCCTCGGCGGCGACGGCCTCGGCGAGGCCTGCGGCACGGCGCTCGGCCGCGGCTTCCGCAGCCCGGGCCCGCTCGGTCGCCTCGGCGACCGCGTGCCGTTGCTGACCGGCAACGGTCACCAGCACGCCTGCCTCGTCGAGCGACTCCGTACCCCCGGCCGCGTCCAGCGCAGCGGCCAGATCCCGCTCTGCCTGTTCTACGACGGAGGCGGCCGCCACCGCCTCCTTCGTGCGCTCCGCCGTCGCCGCAGCCTGGGAGCGAACCTCGCCGAGCAGGGTGTCGGTCTCCTCCCTCCTCGGCACCTCACCTGCGAGCCTCGCAAGCCGGTCGATGGCCTCCTCAGCCCGGGCTCGGGCCGTCGCCGCGGCTCTGACCTGCTCGACGAGCGCCTCTGCCTCCGGGAGCAGGGCCGCCAGCGACGCGGCGCGCTGCTCGGTGTGCTCGACGTCGGCTCGGGCGTGAGCGAGCGCGGAGCGATCGGTCTCCAGCGCGGCCCGGGCCGCGTCGAGTGCCTGCAGGGTGGCCGCCGCTTCCTGCCTGTGCAGGACCGCGGCTGCTCGCATCGCGTCCAGTCGTTCCAGGCCGAACACACCCTTGAGCACGTCGCTGCGGTCCGCAGGGCCCGCCTCGAGGAAGGCGGCGAACTGCCCCTGGGCGAGCATCACCGACTTGCGGAACCCCTCGAACTCGAGCCCGAGGGCCGTTTCGATGCGGGAGGTGACATCCGCCGCCTTGTCGGCCTCTTCGTGCTCGACGTCCCCGTCCACCCTGTAGAGAGCGTGTGCCGACTGCCCGGTCCGACGCAGCGAACGGACGACTCGCAGGACCGTGGAGTCGACCGAGAAGGTGAACTCCACCGTCGCCTGGTCCCTCCGTTGGTTGATCAGCGCCCGGACGCTGCGCCCGATCCTCGGGGTGCGCCCGTACAGGGCGAAGGAGATCGCGTCGAGGATCGAGGACTTCCCGCTGCCGATCGGACCGACCACACCGACGAGGCGCCGACCCGACCAACGAAAGGTGGCCGCCGTGTCGTACGAGCGGAAACCGTCCAGGGTCAGCTCAATCGGACGCACCGGCGACCTCCTCTTCGAGGGACCGGAACGCCGCCACAAGCTCGGGCGGAGCGGGCGTGCCGTGAGTCACCTCGTGGTACTCGGCATAGAGCTCGCCGAGGGGCCGGTTGGCCGCGGTGACCGCCGGGCGGTCGGGGCGGTCGTAGCGCGCCGTCACCTTGACCACGTACCGGAACCGCTCCCGCGCCTCGTCCATGAGGCCGGGTGCAGGACCTTCCGTCTCGACCTTGAGATCGAGGTACGCCTCGTCGAGGTCATCGCGGGCTGCCAGCTCGTCCCACGGCCCTGCCGCCTGGACGAGCCGCCTCCCCGACGTGACCGGGACCGACCGCACCACGGCCGGAACGCCCGGTTCGGCGTCGACGATCACCACCCGCTTGTCCTCGCCTGCCTCGCCGAAGTCGAGCTGCAGCAGCGACCCCGCGTACTCGGCCGGCACGCGAGCGCCGGGAACCGGCTGCGGGGCGTGGATGTGGCCGAGGGCCACGTAGTCCATGCCGGTCGGCACCGACGCTCCGGTCGCCGCATAGGCCTCGCCCAGGTGCAGTTCCCGCTCGCCGCGAGGCGCTGCGGTGTTCACCGCCACCCCGCCGACCATCCAGTGGCCGACCAGCAGGCCGACACCGCCGTCACTCACCAGCCGTCCGACGGCGGACGCGTACGTCTCGGTGATGCGGCGGAGCCGGTCCGCGTACGCTCCGTACCACCTGTCGGCCCGTTCGGTGAAGTCGACCGTCTGGGCGGCCCTGAGGAACGGGAGGCAGGCGACGTGGGCCCGCCCACCCTCGGTGTCGAGGCTCACCACCCCGCCGTCGTCGGGAGCCTTGATGCGCCCGACCAGGTGGACGCCGAAGCCGACGAGGAGCGGTGCCAGAGCCTCGAACAGCGCCGGCGAGTCGTGATTGCCCGCCACCACCACCACGGGGCGCCGTCCGCCCGCCGCCAGGCGGACCAGAGCCTGCAACACCAGACGCAGCGCGTCTACCGGCGGAAGGGGGCGGTCGAACAGATCGCCCGAGTGGAGAACGAGGTCCGCCTCCTGCGCGGCGGCGGTCCCGACGACCTCATCGATCACCGCGGCGTGCTCCTCCATGCGATCCCACCGGCCGAGGCGTTTGCCGACGTGCCAATCGGAGGTGTGCAGGATGCGCATCTACAGCCCGGCGAACGGATCGCCGTCCTCGGCCGCCTCCTCCTTGCGGGTCGCCCAGGGGGGGAACGGAAAGTCGACGACGATGGGGACCGGGATCGCCGGCTGGGAGACCACCATCGTGCCGGGCTTGAGGAGCCGGGCCCTGGCCCGTGTCGAAGGGAGCATCCACCCGTATTCCGAGCGCTCCGCCTCGGCGGCGTCGAGGCGGCCGGCGACCCGGAGAGCCGCGTTCTCGAGCACCTCGGGCGCCACCCGCGATGCCGTCTGCTGTGCACCGATCAGCAGCACGCCGAGAGATCGACCCCGCTGGGCGATATCGATGAGCATGTCCTTGATCGGTCCCGTGCCTTCGCGGGGGGCGTACTTGTTCAACTCGTCGAGCACGACCACCGAGAGGGGGAACCGCTGGCCGCTGTGCTCCTTGTCGTCGAAGACCTCCTTGAGGAGGGCGCCGACGACGAAACGCTGGGCGAGTTCGTGCAGCGACTGGATCGCCACCACGCTCACCTGTGCCGCCGACCGGTCGATGCGCCTGCTCTCCCCGGGGTGCACGAGATGCCCGAGCCGATGCTCGGCGGCGTGCAGCCGGCGCATGAATGCCGACACCGTCCCTGCCTGGACCCTGCCCGACCAGCGGACGTCCGGCTCGCCGTCCTCCGGGTCGACGAACTCGGCGATCGCCTCGACCAGCGCTTCGAGGCTGTCGATCACCCGCTCCCCGGCACCGGCCTTGACGGCCTCGCCGCGGCGGTGACCCTCCCGGGGATCCCGAAGGACGACGGTGCCCGGCCTCCCGACCACGTCCACCGCGTACCGCCGCAGCTGCGCCTCCACGCGCTCGGCGACGAAGGCCACTTGATTGCGCACATCCGACGCGTCGGTGAACAGGAACCGAAGCAGGCCCTCGTCGACGAACTCCCGCGGCGTCCAGGCGAACGGGGTCACGTCTTGCCGTCCGCCGACGTCCGGCAGCACGACGTCGCCGGAGCGCTCTCGAGGCGGCGCCCAGAACGACACCGACGGGAACGGGCCCGGCTCCACACCCAGGCTTCCCCAGGCAGCGCGGGCCGCTTCGGTGAAGTCGCGGTTCGGCTTGTCGAGCCAGAGGAGGTCCTCGCCCTTGACGTTGAAGACCAAGGCGCGCATGTTCTTGGCGGCCTCGCCGACCACGTCACGCCGCGACGTGAGCATCCTGAGGAAGAACAGCGCGAACGACGTCTTGGTGGCCACCCCGCTGATTCCGGCGATCGACATGTGGCCGCCCTTGCGGCCGTCGAAGAAGTCCAGATCCACGAAGACGGGGGCCCCGTCGCGACCGAGGCCGATCGGCAGCGGCCGGCCCATCTCGTCGGTGTAGAGCGCCTTCTCCCGCTCGACACCGGCCGCTCGCTCCACCTCACCGCCGGGGTCCGGAGCGACCCATACCTCGGGGTCCACCCGGGTCACGGCGACCTGCGCCGACCGTACCTTGGCCCCCGGCATGCTCCCCTCGCCGGCGATCCGTACCGTGTCCGACTCGTAGCTGGCACCCTCGAAGACCGCCTCCGACTCCGTCACGATGCCGTAGGTGCGCACCTCGCCGACGCCGGGCACGCCGGTGCGGACCACCACCAGGTCGTCCAACTGCAAGTACTCCGCCTCGTCGAGGATCACTCGAAACTCTCGGGTCGAGGTGTGCCGGCTGCCGACGACTCGTCCCACGCTCATGCCGCCGCCTCCCGAATCGCCGTACGCAGGGCTCGAAGCACCAGGCCCTGGTCGCCGAGCCTGTGGCGCAGGTCGCGCTCGAGGGCGGCGATGGGCACGAGGTTCTGAGGGGCGCGCGGGTCGAGGTGAGGCTCGGATCCCACCGCGGGGAGCACCGCCGCAGTCCGATCGGCGATGGCGACGACCCTCTCCCCGGCGAGCCCCGTGGGCGCTTCGCACCGGGCGATCCCGCTCCAGGAGTGCCCGTCGGGATAGCGGGCGAGGCAGATGTACCACGAATACCGCTCGTAGCCCTTGATCGTGAACAACGGAGTCCGTTCCCCGGGCTCGAGCCGGGCGACGATCCCACCGAGGTCGCCGGGGAGATACGAGACACGATGACTCTTCACGAATCCGATCTGCTCGGCCGTCGCGGCGGGCTCGTACAGAGGACCGTCGGCCACGACGAAGACGCCGTCGGCGGCGAGCCGGTCGGCGAGTTCGGCCTCGGCACGGCGCATCTGGCCGTGGAAATGGCGAACCAGCGAGGCCGGATCCTCATCCGGCACCGCCTCGCAGTGGTACTCGAGTGCCGGCCCCATCGACGGCATCTCGACCACCCGGCCCCTGGCGAGCACGGCGAGGCGGCTCACCCGCCGCTCGACGATCTCGGCCCGGCGCTCGGCGCGGTGCCACAGCACCGCCCCGACACCGTAGGACCCGCACAGCCCCGGGATCGGCCCTGCATCGGTGTCCAGCACCAGCCTGGCGTCGATCCGGCGCACCCCGTCGACGAACGCGACGAGGGGATGACCGTCGTCACGACCGGGCACCGGCGACCAGTCGCTGCCCTCGATGGTGGTGTCGACGCTGCCTTCGGCCGGTTCGAGCTCGTCGAACGCCTCGACGGAACCCCCGTACTCGGGGGCCCATCCCTCGACCACCAGTCGCTCCATCGTGCGGCGATGGTACCCGGAGGGAGTGACACGTTCGGGACACCCCGGTACCCTCCCGGCCGGTGCAGCTGCTGCCGGCGCTCGAGGAGGCTTGGGGTGCGGTGATCGCAACCCTCGACTCGCTCGACGCCGACGACTGGCACCGGGCCACCCCCTGCGAGCTGTGGACCGTGCGCGACATCGCCGCCCACCTCGGGCACCTGGAGGGAACAGCCAACGGCCTCCGGCAGCCCGACCCTCCCGACGACTTCGACGAGTCGGGGTACGGGCCGCTCGACCTGATCACCAACCAAGGAGTGGCCGCCAGGAGAACCTGGTCCGAGGGGCAGGTCCTCGAAGAGGTCCGGCACGCCTCGGGCCTCACGCTGGAACGGCTCTGGAGCACCGACCAGGAGGGGTGGCGGACCGCGACGCCCTCGCCGGTCGGGATGATCCCGCTGACCCAGGCGATGGAGCTGCGCCTGGCCGACGTCTACGTGCACCTGCTCGACATCCGTCACGCCGTCGGTCGCCCCCTCTCGGAAGCGGACGAGCCCATGGCCGCAGCTGCGGTCGTCGGCAGGGCGGTCCGCCTCACCGGCTGGGCCGCCGTGAAGCGCGCCGGGCTCGCCGATGGAACCAGGATCCGCCTGTCGCTCGACGGGCCATCCGGACGGGACTCGGTGGACCTCGTCGTCGAGGGAGGGCGGGGGCACCTCTTCGACCCGGAGGGCCCGCTCCCCCAGCACGTCGCAGGCACCGGGCTCGCCTACCTGCTCACGGTGGCCGGCCGGCCGGCCATGGCGGACGCCGCCGGGGGCCTGGACGTCTCGGGAGAAGATGCTCGGCGGCTGCTCGCCGCCTACCGGCTGTTCGAGTAGCCGCTTCGCTCGGGGGTCGACCGACGGTCCCTCGTCGCAGCGGGCGCGAGGTTCCGTAGACTTGGCTCGGCGATAGGGAACGACGATGCCGGCGGTCGCCACGATCGACTTCCACGTCACCTCGGAGTGCAGCCAGTCGTGCGCGTACTGCTGGGGTCCTCAGGGGATCGAGGCGGTGGATACCGACACTGCGCTGGCCATCGTCGAGCGGATCGCCGCAACCGGAGCGCGCCGTATCGTGTTCACCGGCGGCGATCCCATGCAGCGCTCCGATCTCGGCGTCCTGGTGCACAGGGCCCGGTCCTGCGGCCTCGAGGTCGCCGTCTCCACGACCGGAGATCTGCTCACGGAAGCCTTCCTCGACGAGCACGGCCCGGAGATCGACCTCGTCTCCTTGCCGCTCGACGGCCCATCTGAGGAAGTGTCGGCACGCACCAAGGAGGTCGGCCACTTCGACGCGGTGATGCGGGCCCTCCACCTGCTCTCGGCGCACCCTTCGATCGACGTGAAGGTGGCCACGCCGGTGACCCGCCACAACCTG
>Ga0180431_10010295_pt1 | contig 10414 bp, 8 predicted proteins | sample SS_ome_11_FD_132459 | JGI IMG/M metagenome (GOLD analysis project Ga0180431, IMG submission 132459) | Hypersaline lake sediment archaeal communities from the Salton Sea, California, USA - SS_1_MS_1 metaG | ecosystem: Environmental > Aquatic > Non-marine Saline and Alkaline > Hypersaline >... | reverse complement strand
CTCGAGCAGATGAGCGGATTCGAACTCTCGCACGGACAGGCGGTTGCTATCGGGATCGCAATCGACGCAACATACGCCAATTTGATGGGCTGGCTCTGCGACGCCGATCATCAGAGAATTCTGGCGTGCCTCAGCGGGATCGGCTTCAAGCTCTATCACAGGGTGCTGCGGCAGGCCAACACGCTGCTGGGCGGCCTGGATGAATTCCGGGAGCACCTCGGCGGCAGACTTACGGTACCTACAATCAGCGGAATCGGCGAGACTTTCGACATTTTCGAGATAGACATGAACAAGATGCTCGCCGCAATATCGTATCTGGAAAGATTTCACAAGTGAGGTAAAAATGACGACAAAACAGACTCTTAACACACGGACCTCTCAGCAGGTCGTTGATCGCTACTTCCTGGAGCATCGGGCCAGGCTGATCGACATAGCGGCTTTTCTCGATCGCGTGGACCGCGCCGGAGGCGCGAGCGATTATCGCATAGAAGCGCTCCTAAAAGCCCTCGACGTACTCGCCGACGGCCGGGCAAACCGAGCCGCACGAGCACTGGCAATATTCAGTGACGACAGCACAGAGTTAAAGCAGTCCGCTGAGGGCGCCAAGGGAGCAACAGGCGCCGCAAGAGTGGAGGAGATTGACTGATGAATTACATTGATCCTCACATTCACATGGTCTCGCGAACGACCGACGACTACGTACGCATGGCGCTTGCCGGGTGTGTCTGTATCACCGAGCCCGCATTCTGGAACGCTTTCGACCGCGGCAGTGCCGACGGTTTTCGCGACTACTTTCTGCAACTGACTCAATACGAACCGAAGCGGGCGGCGAAGTACAACATCGAGTATTACAGTTGGATCTGCATCAATCCGAAGGAAGGTGACGATCCGGTATTTGCCAGAGAGGTAATCGCGATTATCCCTGAATTTCTCGAAGCTCAGTGCGTCGTCGGCGTCGGCGAGATAGGACTCAACAAGAATACGAAGAACGAGCTGGTCATCCTGGAAGAGCAAATTGCTCTTGCGGCAGAATACAACCAGTTAATCCTGGTCCACACGCCGCATTTGGAGGATAAGCTCAAGGGAACCAGACTGATCATGGATGCTATCAAGGCCAACGGCGGCATCGATCCGGACAGGGTGCTGATCGACCACGCCGAGGAGCATACGGTCTCTGAGATACTCGATCGCGGCTGCTGGGCGGGCCTGACTATTTATCCCAACACCAAGTGCACGCCTCAGCGCGCAGCCGACATAATCGAAATTTACGGTCCCGACCGCATCTGGATAAATTCCGCCGCCGACTGGGGTCCCAGCGATCCGCTGTCGGTGCCGAAGCTGCGTTTCGAGATGCAACAACGGGGCCACAGCGCCGAATTGATCGAGAGGGTAACGTATAGAAATCCCATAGAGTTTCTGAGTCAGAGTGAAAAATTCCTTCACGGAACTGAACGATATGACTGCATCGAAATATAATCTCGGATATTGCACGAACGTGCACGCAGGCGAAGATCTCGACCGTTATATGTCGAGCCTCGAACGATACGCCGTTGATGTAAAATCGCAGACGCCGGGCGCCGAGCCGCTCGACGTCGGCCTCTGGCTATCGGCACGAACGGCGCGCCAGATTCTGACCGAAAACCGACTGGCGGAATTCAGAGGATTTCTGGAATCCAGGGGCCTGACGGCTTTTACCATGAACGGCTTTCCTTACGGCAACTTTCACGCCGACACTGTCAAATTCCAGGTATACGAGCCGGACTGGACCAAACCTCAGAGGCTGGACTACACCGTCAACCTAATAAGAATACTGGCTCGGCTTATGCCTGAAGATTCGCAGGCGGGCATATCGACTTTGCCTCTCGGCTGGCCCCGTGACGATTTCGATCGCAAGAAAGCCGCCGACCATCTGATTCTCATCGCCGACTTGCTCAGAGTCCACGAGCTTCGAACCGGAAAGCTGATCCATTTGGATATAGAGCCCGAGCCGGGCTGCATGCTCAGCAGCAGCGGCGAGGTAGTATCGTTCTTCAAAAATTATCTTCTGCCGGGGCGAGTTGAGAGCGAAGTCCTGCGTTACATACGCGTATGTCACGATATATGTCACGCATCGGTTGTCTTCGAAGATCAGCAAACCGCAATCAGGAACTATGTCGCTAACGGTATTCGGATTGGTAAAGTTCATGTATCTTCGGCTATCGAGGCTGAGGTTGCCGCCGAGAATTCCCAGGTTGTCCTGGACCAGCTTAAGGCTTTCCGGGAAGACCGTTATCTGCACCAGACGTACTTGAAGCAGACCGACGGGATCGTATCTTACGACGATCTGCCGCAGGCAATCGACGAGATCGGCACAGGAAAAGAGGGAACGCTACGATGTCACTTCCACGTTCCGATTTTTATTGAGCGGTTCGGTCATCTCAGGACAACCGGCAAAGAAATAATTGACTGCCTGAACAGCCTCTATGAGATGAGCGACTGCAGGACTTTCGAAGTCGAGACCTATGCCTGGACCGTGTTGCCCGACGAGTTGAAGACCGACGACCTGGCCGGGGGGATTGCGAAGGAGCTGCACTGGATGCAGGAGAGACTGGAGAAACTTTCGGCATCCGACAAACCGGCCGACAAGGCAGTGAGTCTGCGCACCTGACCGGATTAGTATGTACAAGCTCTTAAAACAATACGCGGAACTTACCCGGATATCGAACCTGCCGACCTGCTGGACGAACGTACTAACCGGATGCGCTATCGGATCATTAGCGGCCTCGAAATCTATTGCTATCCTGCCGGTTGTCATCCTTTCGATAATAATCAGTCTGTTTTACATGGCCGGCATGGCTCTTAACGATCTTGGGGACGCCGGGATTGACAGGGAACAGCGCCCCAATCGCCCGATAGCATCGGGCCGGATATCGCCGAGAGCCGCGCTGATATTCATAGTCTCGCTGTTCGTGATAGCCACCGTCCTGCTGCTGATATACTTTTCTCACTGCATACATCTCGCCATGTTGTTGGTCGCGATGATAATACTGTACGATATAACACATAAACGCTCTACATACTCAATAGTCTTTATGGCTTCCTGCCGGGCTCTTATCTATATCATATCCGCCTATGCGGTCTTCGCCGACAGCACGAAAGGATTCCGGACCGACACGGCCACGGCATCAGTCGTGCTCGCCTTGTACATCGCATTTATAACCCTGATCGCGCGAAGCGAAAACAGGCAACAAATTGACCGGCGAAGGTGGCTGTCCATCGCAATCATATTGCTGGTGCCGGCGGTATTCGCAATCTCCCTGCCGACGACGATTTATCCTGCTCTTGTTGCCGTCATCCTGCTGATAATCCTTTCAAGAGCGGCGATCTTCGTATTGAGCGAACCGCCGCAAGTTAAGCGAGCCGTGATGACATGGCTTGCCGGTATATGTCTGCTGGATAGTCTGTTCCTGGCCGTTCTCGCCAGTCCGCTGCCGGCGGGAATAGCCGGCTTATGTTTCGTGATTGTTACACTGAGCCACCGCAGGATAAAAGGCACATAGCATGAGTAAACCGACTGCCGTCATCCTGGTCGTGGGTCTAAACGAATCGCTAATCGGCGACTGGTCGCCGAATCTGAAGCGTTTCTGCGCCGATGGCCAAACAAGGCGGCTCAAGCCCGTGCTGCCTGCCGTCACTTGCAGCGTCCAGTCGAGCATGCTTACGGGCGGCGGCGTATCCGATCACGGCATAGTGGCCAACGGCTGGTTCGACCGGCAGTCCAACGAAATCCGTTTCTGGAAGCAGTCCAACCGGCTGGTCGGCGGAGAAAAGGTCTGGGAGACGGCACGTAAAAGAGATCCCGAGTTTACGTGCCTGAACATGTTCTGGTGGTACAATATGTACTCCAGCGCCGATTACTCGGCAACGCCGCGACCGATCTACAAAGCCGACGGGCGCAAAATTCCCGATTGCTACAGCCATCCGGCCGAACTTAGAGACGAACTCCAATCGGAGCTGGGGCAATTCCCCCTGTTCAGGTTCTGGGGTCCGGCCTCTTCCATCGAATCCAGCCGATGGATCGCCGATGCGACGATGATCGCTCATAGAAAACTTGATCCCACACTCACTCTGGTCTATCTGCCGCACCTGGATTACGCCCTGCAAAAACTGGGGCCCAACCATGAGGACATCAGCAAACACGTCTCGCAGATCGACGAAGTTGTAGGCGATCTGCTGAGCTACTTCGACAGCCGATCGGTCGAGCCGATCATCGTCAGCGAATACGGCATAGAGCCGGTAAGCCGGCCGATAGCGATAAACAGAGTGCTTCGAGAAGAAAACTATATCGCGATCCGCGAAGAGATGGGGTTGGAGCTGCTCGACGCCGGCGCATCGCAGGCGTTTGCCGTAGCGGACCATCAAGTAGCACATGTTTATGTCAAAAAGCGGCAGAACATCGGACGAATACAGGATATATGTAAGAACGTCCCGGGCGTTGAGCAGGTTCTGGATAAAAGGGCGCAATCACAGCTCAACATCGAGCATGAGCGGTCGGGGGATATTGTCCTCGTCGCCGCCGAGGGCTATTGGTTCAGCTACTATTATTGGCTGGATGACTCAAAGGCCCCGGACTTCGCACGGATGGTCGATATTCATCGCAAGCCCGGTTACGATCCGTGCGAACTTTTTCTCAATCCTGAGATTTCCAGCCCAAAACTCAAAATAGCCCTCAAGCTGTTGAAGAAAAAGCTCGGCTTCAGGACGTTGATGGACGTCATTCCACTCGATGCCGGGCTTGTAAAAGGCTCGCACGGCAGGGTCGAGATACCTGAAGATACACAGCCGATACTAATCACAAGAAAGAACCTCAAAGACGTCTCCGATCAAGTGCCGTGTGAGAAAGTTAGAGATATAATCCTGCAACATCTCTTTTAATGACATCATCCCCGTTTGTCTCCGAACAAACTTAACCTTCCTGCGCGTATACCCGAATAGAATTGACTTACCGCTACTCGTAAGCTACTATGAATGTATTGGAAGCGTCGCTGAAGCTTCAGGGGCGGCGGTGGGGCGGTAAACCCTATCCGTTGGGTTCACAAAATGGGAGAATTGGATGTACATCAGTTCCGAAAGAAAACGTAGGATGGGCAACAAGTTGCCCATGCTGCTTTACAGGGCCGGAACCGCATGGGCAACAATTGCCCAAGGTACAAGTTGCCCATTGTACAAGGCTCTGCGCGTTTTTGTATTCGTGTTGATATGCTCTCGCACTTTCGCCGCGGATATCGACGTGCCTCGCAAGCATTTCAAGACCGGCCACTACGCCGAATGCCTCGAATACTCTCGAAAGGCTATCGAAGACGGAGCATACGCGGCGGACTGGCGAATCCTGATGATAGAATCGCTGATGGCGACGGGCCAGTACGACCAGGCCGTCAGGGATATGGATGCGGCGCTGGGGGATTATCGCTGGAGCATCCGCCTGCTGAAGCTCGGTCAAAACGTTTACAAGCGCAACGGCCAGCCGGATCGTGCCGCAGAGATGCTCACGAGGATCTTTCGGATAGGCACCGGCCGCGACGTCCGGTTCATTAACGCCGACGATCTCGTAGCTCTGGGGGAGTCTCTCCTGCTGCTCGGGGGCGAGCCCAAGTTAGTGCTGGAGGAGTTTTTCAATCGAGCCGTCAAGAGCGATCCCAACTGTATCGAAGCCTATCTGGCGGCCGGCGAACTGGCTCTGGCCAAGCAGGATTACGAGTTGGCCGCCGAAAAGTATGGCGAGGGCCTCAAGAGATCCCCCACCGACGCCGACGCCCATTATGGATTGGCAAAGGCATTTCTAAACAGCGATCGCGGCGCCATGATTCAATCTCTCGAAGCGGCCCTGCATTTTAATCCCAAACACGCCCCGGCGCTGATACTGTTAGCCGAGCACCAAATCGACTGCGAAGAGTACAAAGCGGCCAACAGGCTTCTCAATAAAGTTATGGGCGTGAATCCATGGAACGAAGAGGCCTGGGCATATAAAGCCGTACTGGCGTACCTGGAAAACGATACCAAAACCGGCGACGTCAATCGCGCCGGCGCGCTGACTTATTGGCCCAAGAATCCCGAGGTAGACTATCTCATCGGCAGAAAGCTGTCGCAGAAATATCGCTTTGCAGAGGGGGCGGCCTATCAGCGCCGGGCGCTGAAGTTCGATCCGCAATATCTGCCGGCGAAGATTCAACTGGCCCAGGACCTGCTCCGGCTCGGCGCCGAAGAGGAAGGCTGGGCGCTGGCCGACGAGGTCCACAACCAGGACGCCTACAACATCGAGGCCTACAATCTCGCCAATCTTCGAGACAACATGGCCAGGTTCAAGACTCTCAAAATCGACGGATTCATCGTCCGCATGGACGCGCATGAGGCGGACGTCTACGGCGGCGAGGTCCTGGAGCTGTTGCAACAGGCAAAGTCGGAACTGTGCAAAAAATACGGCATCGAATTAAGACAGCCGGTCACGGTTGAGCTGTTTCCCGATCAGCAGGATTTCGCCGTGCGAACGTTCGGCCTGCCCGGCGGCGACGGCTTCCTCGGCGTCTGTTTCGGCAACGTCATCACGGCCAACAGCCCCAAAGCCGGCAAGCCCCATAACTGGAAGTCGATGCTCTGGCACGAATTCTGCCACGTCGTGACTTTGAACATAACGGGAAATAAAATGCCCCGCTGGATCAGCGAAGGGATTTCCGTTTATGAAGAGTTCCAGCGCGACCCGACCTGCGGCCAGCGGATGAACCCGCAGTACCGCAGGAAGATCCTCGACGGCGAGCTGACGCCTATCGGCGATCTAAGCGCAGCGTTTATGAGTCCACCCGGTTCTATGGACCTTGAATTCGCCTATTACAATTCGGCACTGGCCGTTGAGTACATCATCAAGGAGCACGGCCACAAAGCACTAAAAGCAATCCTCGGTGAACTGGCGGACGGCACGGAAATCAACCGGGCAATCACAAAGCACACTTCGTCTTTGGCGAACATAGAGAAGGAATTCCAGGCGTTCGCACGCAGGCGCGCCGAAGCATTGGCTCCGAATGTGGATTGGCAGCAGCCTCAGGCCGGGCAGCTCGATCCTGCCGATCCCAATGCGCTGGATACGTGGCTGGCCGAGCATCCGAATAACTTCCAGGCTCTGACCCTGCAGGCGAACAAGCTTGTCGCCGAAAACAAATGGCAAGAGGCGAAAGAGCCGCTCCGCAAGCTGATCCGGCTCTATCCCCGATATGCCGGGCAGGACAACGCGTATCGCCTGCTCGCCGAAGTGCACCGCAAGCTCGGCGAAACCGAAAAGGAGAACCTCGTTCTGAGTGACCTGGCGGTCCTTTCATCCGAGGCGGTCTATGCCTACGAACGGCTGATGGAACTCGGCGTCGAACAGAAAGACTGGCGGCAGGTCGTCGCTAACGGCGCCAGATATATGGCCGTTTACCCAATGCTGGGCACCGTCCACGCCAGGCTTGGCCGCGCCTATGAAGAACTCGGTCTGGACGAGCCCGCGATAGAATCGTATCGGCGCCTGCTTTTTCTGGAACCGACGGATCCGGCGGACGTCAATTACCGCCTGGCGCGGCTGCTCCAGGATCGCGACCCCGCCCGGGCAAAAAGGTACGTCCTCGAAGCTCTGGCCGAAGCGCCTCGATTCCGCGAGGCCCACAGACTGTTGTCGAAGATGACTAAGCGAGCCGATACACCACAACCAACTCGGGGAGATACACCATGAAGAAACAGAAGCGGCTCATCGTCCTGTTCATCGCGGCATCGCTTGCGGGAGGTCTGGTGTTCGCTCAGAGATACTACCGCGACGAACGGGCGGGCGCACCCGATTGGGAACTCGATAAGGAATTCTCAAAGGACGTCTTCACGTTCGTAAGAATCCGCTACTCAGACGGATACGGCAGAGGTGGCTACTATGGCGGCGATGTCAGGCCGTCGCCTGGTGACCGTATTTATGGTAGCCGTGGTTATGGTAGCGGAAGGCCTCGTGGGTACGGAGGATGGGGAAGAGGCGGCAGAGGTGGTAAGTGGGCCACGGATTACCCCGACAGCGATCTGAATTTCTCTTTTCGCCTGCAACAACTCACCTCTATGGAGGTCGATCCCAACGGATTGATCCTCGAACTGACCGATGAGCGCCTCTTCGACTATCCCTTCATCTATATCGTCGAGCCGGGCCGACTGGTTTTCAGCGAGGAGGAGGTCAAGGCCCTTCAAAAATACCTTCTCAACGGCGGCTTTCTGATGGTCGACGATTTCTGGGGCGAGGACGAATGGTACAACTTCGAGTACGAAATAGGGCGGGTATTCCCCAACCGCGAGCCGGTCGAGCTTGGGTTAGACCACGAAATCTTTGACTGCGTGTTCAAACTCAAAGAAAAGCCGCAGATTCCCAATATAGGCCTGGGCGTAAGCGGCTTCTCTCAAGGCATTACCTGGGAGCGGCCTGACGCTAAAGAAGTCCACTACAAAGCCATCTATGACGACAAGGGAAGGATAATGGTAATAATCTGCCATAACACCGATCTCGGTGACGGCTGGGAACGCGAAGGCGAAAGTGAGTTGTATTTCCGTGAGTTTTCCGAGAAGAGCGCATACCCGCTCGGGATTAATATTGTGTTCTACGCTATGACACACTGAGGGCGAAAATGAAGGACTTCAGAGACGAGGGACGAGAGGACGAGGGACGAAGCAACAGTCGTCCATCATCCATCATCCTTTCGTCCCTCGGATTTGCTATATTGATTCAGTAGGGTGGGGCTTGCCCCACCATCCATTTTTCGGTGGGGCAAGCCCCACCCTACGCGATTCTGAAATGAAAGGATAAATATCTTGGCTACTACGGCTTATGAATTCGAGCGGCAGGCTGTCGAACAGATCAAAGGAGCGCGCCAGCGCATCAATACCGAACTTTCAAAGGTGATCATCGGACAGGAAGACGTCATCGAGCATCTATTCATTGCGGTCCTTGCCGGGGGACACTGTCTTCTAACCGGCGCTCCGGGACTGGCCAAAACCCTTCTGGTCAAGTCGCTCACCGAACTGTTCGACCTGAAGTTCCAGCGTATTCAGTTCACGCCGGACCTTATGCCCGCCGACATTACGGGCACCGAGATCTTGCAGCAGACCGCCGGCGAGCGCAAGATGATCTTCACCGAGGGGCCGATCTTCGCCAATATGATTCTTGCCGACGAAATCAACCGAACGCCTCCCAAGACGCAGGCTGCGCTGCTCGAAGCGATGCAGGAGCACCATGTAACCGCCGTCGGCGTCGAGTACAAGCTCAGCGAGCCGTTTTATGTCTTTGCGACGCAGAATCCCATCGAGATGGAAGGCACCTATCCCCTGCCCGAAGCGCAGCTCGACAGGTTCATGTTCAACGTATACATTGATTACTTGCCCGAAGACGACGAAGTCGCCGTAGTATGCCAGACCACGACCACCGAGCCGGAACCCATCCGGCAGGTGTTCTCCGGGGAAGATCTGCTCCGATTTCACGAGGTCGTGCGCAAGGTGCCTATCGCCGAGGACGTTGTGCGTTACGCCGTCAGGATATCGACCGCTTCGCGGCCCGGGCCGGACAATTCGCTTGATTTCGTCAACGAGTGGGTCACCTGGGGCGCGGGATTGCGCGCATCTCAGTACATGGTGCTCGGCGCCAAGGCGCGGGCGCTGCTTCACGGCAGATCGCACGTGAAATTCGAGGACATAAGAACGCTGGCCCATCCGGTGCTGCGGCATCGCGTACTTATAAATTACCGCGCCGAGGCCGAGGGCGTGATTGTCGATGATCTTGTCGACCGGCTGCTTAAATCGGTCAGGGAGAACAACTGAAATTGAAAGATAAAGCGGCTAAAAGTAAAGTAGGGTGGGGCTTGCCCCACCGGGAACCTATCACCAGCGGACAAGGGCGAGACGCCCTCGCCACTGAGGCTGCCAGCCGCAGAGCCGACGGGATGATCGATCCGGTCTCGCTGATGAAGATCAAGTCGATGGAACTGCGCGCCAAGGTGGTCGTCGAAGGATTCTGGAAGGGCATTCACCGAAGCCCCTATCACGGCTTTTCGGTCGAGTTCACCGAGTATCGCGAATACAGCGCGGGCGACGATCCGCGCTATATCGACTGGCAGCTCTATGCACGAAGCGACCGGCTCTATATCAAGAAGTTCGAGGATGAGACGAATCTGCGCTGTCACCTGCTCGTCGACCAAAGCCGGTCGATGGGCTACGGCTCCGGAGATTACACCAAGTCGCAATACGCCGGAACGCTGGCCGCGACGCTGGCCTACTTCCTCTCCACGCAGGGCGACGCCGTCGGCCTGGCGACGTTCGACGATCAAATCAGACAGCACATGCCCCCGCGCAACAGGCCGGGCTATCTGCACCGCCTGATGCTGGCGCT
>Ga0180431_10010294_pt1 | contig 10414 bp, 5 predicted proteins | sample SS_ome_11_FD_132459 | JGI IMG/M metagenome (GOLD analysis project Ga0180431, IMG submission 132459) | Hypersaline lake sediment archaeal communities from the Salton Sea, California, USA - SS_1_MS_1 metaG | ecosystem: Environmental > Aquatic > Non-marine Saline and Alkaline > Hypersaline >... | reverse complement strand
TGCCTCCGAGATGATCTCGACATTGAAGGTAGACGCAAAAGATGAGGACGCGCGAGGCCGGGAACGCTGGCGAGGAGAGGCCCCTCGCCGACCGGCGACGAGAGAAGCGGTTATGCCCGGGCTGGACAATACGGGCCCCGCGGATATTGCGGCCGACCCCTTTGGTTCCGAGCCCGCTGAGGAGAGCGCGCCGTTCGACGACCCGTTCGGCGAACCTACCGCGGAACCTGCCGCGGAACCTGCCCTGCCGGGAGAACCTGCCATGGTACCGCAACCGGTGGTGGCAGCGCCGCCGATGGAAATGCCGGTACCAGGGGACGGTCCAGTGCAACCGGGGTTGGCCGCCAACTTCGGCCGTGGCATGGCCGGCGGCCCCGATCTCGGCTCGGGAGAAGGACCGGGAGGCGGTCTGGCACTCGGTCCGGTACACGACCGGCTAGCCCTGAAAGCACGTGTCGAGCATCTCAGGACGGGCGAAGATCTCGGGAACCAGCTCTCCGAGGCCGAGGGCGAACTCCAACCCGGTTCCGAAAGCAGCGCTCAGGAGTCCGCACAGGACGCCATCAGGACCGAAACCCGCCCCCTCCGCCCCAACGACGAAGAATACGAAAAGATCATCGAGAAGGACTTCTCGCTCGCCGAGAGGCAGCCGCTGTCGACCTTCTCGGTAGACGTCGACTCGGCCTCCTACGCCAATGTGCGCCGCTTCCTCACCCGGGGACAACTGCCGCCGGCCGCCGCGGTGCGGATCGAGGAGATGGTCAACTATTTCCCTTACGACTACGCTCCGCCCACCGGCAAAGACCCCTTCGCGGTCGACATGGAAGTGGCCGGCTGCCCCTGGAACGCCAACCATCGGCTGGTGCAGATCGGCATCAAGGGCAAGGAAATCTCTCGTGAAGAGCGCGGGGCCAGCAACCTCGTCTTCCTGATCGACACCTCCGGCTCGATGCGCGATGACAACAAGCTCCCGCTGGTCAAAGAGGCGATGGCCATGCTCGTCGGACAACTCACCGAAGACGACCGCGTGGCGATCGTCACCTACGCCAGTTCGACCGGCGTGCAACTCGAACCGACCTGTGGCGACGAGACGGAAAAGATCCTCACGGCCATCGACGAGCTTCGAGCCGGCGGCTCCACGCACGGCAGCGCCGGGATTCAACTCGCCTACGAGCAGGCCGCCAAGCACTTCGTCAAGGGCGGAGTCAACCGCGTGATCCTCGCCACCGACGGCGACCTGAACGTCGGCATCACCGACGACGACCAACTGGTCGAACTGATCAAAGAAAAGGCCGAAACCGGCGTATTCCTCACCGTGTTGGGCGTCGGCACCGGGAACCTCAAGGACTCGAAGCTCGAAAAGCTCGCCGACAAGGGCAACGGGGCCTATGCCTATCTGGACGACGAACGCGAGGCACATCGCGTAATGGTCGAGGAGATGTCGGGCAGCCTGATCACCATCGCCAAGGACGTCAAGCTGCAAGTCGAGTTCAACCCGGCCGAAGTCTACGGATATCGGCTCATCGGATACGAGAACCGCATGCTGGCCGCCCGCGATTTCGACGACGACAAGAAGGATGCCGGCGAGATCGGCGCCGGCCATACGGTCACGGCGATCTACGAGATCCTCCCCGCCCGGGCCGCGGGCTTTGTCGGACCGAACGGCCAGCCACTGAAGTACGGTCCGAAACCGGCCGTGGCGGCCGATGACGAGGTTGTCGGCGAGATGCTCACGCTGAGCCTTCGCTACAAGGATCCGGAGGCCGACGAGAGCAAGCTACTGCAGTTCGTCGTCCGCGACGAGGGGAAGCAGTACGGCGAGGCGTCGGAAGATTACCGCTTCGCTTCGGCCGTGGCGGCGTTCGGCATGATGTTGCGGGGCTCGCCGCACTGTGGCGATCTGACGCTCTCGGCCGTCGAAGAACTCGCCTCCGGCGCGGTCGGCGACGACCTGCGCGGCTACCGCACCGAACTGGTCGAGATGGTCCGCCGCACGAGGCAGCTACGCCCGTAGCGGTCCGCAACCAATAGTGACATCAGGATCAGCGGCAATCGATGCCGCTGATCTTTTTGTTTTGGGGGGCGAATGACCAATGAGAGTTGCCTTTCGCAGAGCGAAAGGCGACTATGGGCCGCCCTGGCTGATTCCATGCCGATATGGTATCAAGAAGGTGGCCAGAGTCGCCGTCGGCCACAACGACCGTTGGCTACTTGCCGTTGTTGGAGTGTAATATGGCGGAGGGAAGAAACGTGTCGCCGGCGTTTCGTCGCCTGATCGTGGCGGCCATCATCGTGGCGAGTGTATCCGGGGCCGACTGGCCGACCTTTCGGCACGACAACCGGCGCAGCGGCATTACGTCGGAGGAACTCACGCCGCCGCTGACGCAGCAATGGGTGTTTCGGTCGCCTTCCACTCCGGCCGAAGGTTGGGCCAGACCGGTCAACGGCTACGGGGCAACCAAATCGGCCAGCAACGTCAGTTTCGACGATTGCTTTCCGGTCACGTCGGCCGGCCGGATGGCGTACTTCGCCTCGTCGGCCGAAAACAGGATCTACGCCGTCGACGCCGCGGACGGCACGGTCGTCTGGACCTTCTTCACCGACGCACCGCCCCGCTTGGCGCCGACGGTCTGGCGGGGCAAGGTCTATTTCGGCTCCGACGACGGCACGGCCTGGTGTCTCGACGCCGATCGGGGAACAATCGTATGGCGGGTCGGCTGTGCGCCGAGCGACGAAAAAATGCTCGGCACGGGCAGATTCATTTCGCTCTGGCCGTTGCGTACGGGCGTAATGGTCGACCGTGGTGTGGCCTATTTCACCGCCGGGTTGTTTCCCTCCGAGGGCGTCTATTTCTTCGCCGCCGACGCCATCAACGGCAGCATCCTGTGGCGCCGGCAACTGGACCGTGGCGGTGTGGACTGCCCTTCGCCGCAAGGATATCTGCTGGCCTCCAGCGACTCGATCTACATGACCTCGCGAGTGGCCCCCACGAGATGGAGCATCGAGGACGGCAGCCCGATACAGTTTCAAACGCCGGTCCCCCGTCACGAGTATCGCTTTCACAACGGCGGGTCGTACGCCCAGTTGTGGGGTGAGGCGATCGTCTACGGTCAGGCCGCCATACTGGCCTACGACCCGAACAAGGTACTGGTGGATAAATACGGTCGAGAACAGAAGGGCGGGCCGATGTTCAATTGGTTCAACGCCCGACGCGTGCTCTTCGACGATGAACTGGCTTTCTTCGCCACCGATTACCACTTGCTTGCCGTGAAGCACAAGCTTCTGCCGGAATTGGCCGCCGGGGAGTGCAAGCAGTTCGAGGAGGCCTACCGAAAACACCGGGTCGCCTCGTATCTAACCGCCCTGGAGGCGCTTGCCGAGCATGGCGAGGACAGCCCCTTGGGGCGCCGGCTTCAAGAAACTTCGCTCAAATGGGGTAAGGACAGCTTCCAGAAGTGGCCGGCCGTGGCCGAGGGAATTTTCGAGGAGTTCCGCCGCAAGTGCCGGTGGATGACGACCTTGAAAGCCACCGACGCGATGATTATGGCAGGCCGGGTGATCTACGCCGGCGGCGAGAACGAAGTCTTCGCCGTCGACGCCGAGACGGGCAAGCTGCTCTGGAGAGACCGGACCGGAAGCCGAGTGCGCGGACTGGCAGTGGCCAACCGACGGCTCTTCGTCAGCACCATCGACGGAAGCGTGCGGTGCTACGTTCCCGGCAGCGGTAGCGAGAAAACACCGAGGGATGGAACCGCAGGTAATCCCCGGGCGTTTGGGGGCGAAGGTTCCGAGCTTTCTATCGCAGCACCCGCTACGGACTTCCATGCGAACGTGGCCGAGAGGATTGTCGCCGATTCACAAGCAAACAAGGGCTATTGCCTGATCCTCGGCGGTGCGAAGGGTCAATTGGCCTACGAAATCGCCAAGCGAACGCGGCTGAGCGTCTATGTCCTCGAACCGGACGCCCAAAAGGTCGGCCGGGCCAGGCTCGCACTCGCGGAGGCCGGGCTTCACGGCGGGCGAATCACCGTGATGAAGGCCGACATGAAGACTTTGCCCTTTCCGCCGTACGTCTTCAACCTGATCGTTGATGAAGGCTCCTTTCTCGGCGGCCGGTTGTCGACCTCGCCCGAGGAGATGTTCCGCGTTACTAAACCGTGCGGCGGTGTGGCATACTTCGGACGTCCACCCGGCGACAAAGCAACGGCGACGCCGCTCGATCCGGACGAACTGGCTCGCGCCGTAAAGACCCTCCGGCAGTGCAACGCCTCGGTCACGCGGGACGGCTCCTGGGTCAAGTTCGTGCGACGCCGCGTCGAGCATTCAGCCGACTGGACGCACAACTACGCCACGGCGGCCAATACCTGCTGTAGCGAGGATCCGCTGGTGAAGGGTCCGCTGGGTATTCTCTGGTACGGGCGGCCCGGCCCGCGAAAACGGATCGAACGTCACGCCACGGGACCAATGCCGCTGGTCGTCGGCCCAACGATGTTTCTCACCGGCTACGACCTCGTGATGGCATACGACATTTACAACGGAGTGCAATACTGGGAACGTTCGATACTGGGTGCCACGCGGACCGGTCTGCCGATGGGCACGTCTAACATGGTGGCCGACGGGCAGGGCCTGTTCATCGTCATCGGCGACCGGACCTGTTTGCGGCTGGACGCCCTAACCGGCGAGACCGTGCAGACCTATCCGGCCCCGGCGCGCCCCGGCGCGGAACACAACTTCTGGGGCTGGATCGCCAAGCAAGGCGACCTGCTCTACGGCAGTTGCCCGCGGTTCGATGCCCGCCGCCGCCGTGCCGACGCCAAGATCAGCGAGGCGGTGTTCGCCGTCGACACGAACACCGGCCGGTTGCGATGGGTGTACGACGGCCGCGGGATCGAACACGACGGCATCGCCATCGGCAGTGGGCGCGTGTTCCTTCTGGACCGCGATTTGACCGACGCGCAGCGCAGCGACGCGATCGATCGAACCGTCCGGGACACGTCGTACGAGGACCGCAAGGCGGTCGACGGCCGCGGGGAGCCCGTACCGCCCGACTTGCGCAAGCTAGTGGCTCTCGACGCGGCCAGCGGCGCGGTCAAGTGGCAAGTGCCGCTGAACGTAACGGACATCACGCTCGACGACACCGTCGTATCGCAAGGCAGAGTTGCGGCGGCGTGCATGTGCAAGGATGGAGTCGTAGTGGTACACGGCACCGGCAGCCTGGGTCACCCCTACCAGGAATTCTTGCGAGGTGAGTTCCAGCGGAGGGCCATCTATGCCTATTCGAGCGACGACGGCAAGTTCCTCTGGGGAGGCAGGAGGAATTATCGGAAGCGCCCGATCATCGTGGGCGACTACATCTACGCCGAGCCAGGCGCCTGGAACCTGAAGGCGGGTGAACCGAAGACGTATACCCATCCGCTTTCGGGCCGGCAAGAGAAGTTCGATTGTTTTCGCGGCTATATCGGTTGCGGCCATTTGATCGGCTCGGGAGCGGCGCTATTCGGAAACAAGAACGGGATCGCCCATCTGAATCTGGACGAACGTTGCGGATACACGCCGCTTGGCAACATGATGCTGGCTTGTGGCATGGGGGCCGTGCCCGCCGGCGGAGTGTTCGCCGCACCGGAAGGAAGGTCGGGCTGCACCTGTGCAACGCCGATCTACACGTCGGTGGTCCTGTATCCCCGCCGCAAAGCCCGAACCTGGGGCGTCGGCATTCCGGGCGGCGTCTCGGCGCCAAAGCTCACGCCGGTCGCGCACGTATCGATCAACCTGGGGGCACCCGGCTTCAGAGAAGACGACCAGCGGCGGCTATGGATACCGTATCCCGCCCGGGGAGCCGAAGGCATTCTCGGCAGTTGGCTGCCGACTTATCAACACACCCCCGCGATGTGCTACCGGCACAGCGAAGACCTGCTGCCGATCAAAGGCACCGATGTGCCCTGGGTGTTCGGCTGCGGATATGCCAACACCAAGCCGCTGAGTTTCACGCTCATCGGTCCGTCGCAACAACCGGCAACGTACACGGTTCGCTTGTATTTTGCCGAACCGGACGGCCTGGACCCCGGCCAACGCATCTTCAGCGTCTTTCTACAAGGAGAGGAGGTCCTCGTGGACTTCGACGTCGTCGACGAAGCCGGCGGTGCGGCCAGGGCGTTGGTCAAAGAATTCGAAGGTGTTCGGGTCGGCGGCAATCTCGCCGTGGAACTGAAGCCGGCCGACTACTCCAAGGTTAAGGTGCCGATCCTCTGTGGTATCGAGGCCGTGCGAGAGTGATTTTCAAGCAGCGTACGGTTCTGATTTATGTGCAGGTGACTCGCAGGATTCGACGATATCACCTAGGGTGACGACCTGTAGACATAACCGAAGAAGCCAATCAATGATAGTCGGGGTACCCCGAGAAGTCAAACAGGACGAGTATCGCGTGGGGCTCTTGCCGGTGGGGGTCGAGGAACTTACCCGCGCGGGACACCAAGTGCTGGTCGAGGCCGGCGCCGGTGTGGGCTCGGGGCTTGCCGACCACGATTACCTCCGCCACGAGGCCGAACTGGTCGCCGCGCCCGAGGAACTCTTCGCCCGGGCCGACATGATCGTCAAGGTGAAAGAGCCCCAGCCGAGCGAACGGCGGCTGCTGCGCGGCGGGCAAATCGTCTTTACCTACTTCCACTTTGCCGCCGATCGGCAATTGACCGAAGAAGTCCTTGCCTCGGGCTCCATCGCCGTGGCCTACGAAACGCTCCGCGACGATCGCGGCCGGCTGCCGCTCTTGACGCCGATGAGCGAAGTGGCGGGGCGGATGAGCATCCAGGAGGGAGCCAAGTATCTCGAGCGTCCGCAAATGGGGCGAGGGATCTTACTCGGCGGCGTGCCGGGCGTAGAGCCTGCCCACATCGTGATCCTCGGCGGCGGAGTGGTAGGTGCCAATGCGGCCAAGGTCGCCGCCGGGTTCGGTGCCCACGTCAGCCTGCTCGACATCAACTTGGACCGGCTCCGCTACCTCAACGACATCATGCCCGCCAACGTCACCGTGCTGTTCAGCGACCGCCACACCATTCGGCACGGCCTCTCGTACGCCGACCTGGTCATCGGCTCGGTGCTGGTCCCCGGTGCCAAGGCGCCGTGCTTGGTCGAGGAGGAAGATTTGCGGCTGATGAAACCGGGTAGCGTGATCATCGACGTGGCTATCGACCAGGGCGGCTGCGTGGCCACCAGCCGGCCGACCACCCACAGCGATCCGACGTTCATCTTCAAAGAGGTGGTCCACTACGGTGTGACCAACATGCCGGGAGCGGTGGGGCGCACCAGCACATTCGCTCTGTGCAACGCCACGCTGCCCTGGGTGCTTCAGATCGCCAACCGCGGTTTGTTGGCCGCCGCGGAAGCTCTGCCTCCGCTGGCTTGCGCGGTGAACATCTACGAGGGCGAGATCACCAACCGCCCGGTTGCCGAAACTTTTGGGCTGGCGTATAAGGACCACTTTGAAAGCAAGTAAACTCGCCGGTAGTCGTTGTTCGCTCCGAGGCTGTAAATCAATGTGTACGATGGGCCTCCGAGCCCGTCGGAAAGCTGGAAATGCGCTGGATTCGACGGGCTCGGAGACCCATCGTACAAGCTGTTTCCGAATGATTTACAGCCTCTCCGCGAACAACGGCCTACGGCTATGGGTTAAACGACAACTGGGCCAGTTGACGAGATAGCTCGTCCAACGCCCGCAGTTCGGCCTCTCGCTGGGCTTCGGTGCCGCGGAATTCGGCGCCGGAGGCAAGGGTTCGGGCATCGAAGATCCGGGTACCCATCAGTGAAACACCCGATCGGGGTGATTCCAGTCGGCCGACCAGCACCCGTTGCCCGGCGGGTACCACCTCGCGACACAGTTTCAGGTCGTTATGAAGCACCACCAGGACCTTCAGCCGTTGGAGCAGCGGGGCCAGCCGAGTAGCGTTCCACTCGCCCCGTTCGTCGAGTTCGGCCTCCAGCGCCCTCAGGGTCAGGTTGCTGCCGGCGATTCGTGCGGACAACTCGCTCAGGTTCACGCGGACAACGGCGTTTGTCGGTGGAGCGTCGGCCGCCGGAACCGTATTGGGGATCGTCTCATCCGGGCTTTGCAGCAGAGTAGCCAATTCAACCGCCGTGCGCGACGGCCTCGGTTTCGTTTCTGCTTGCGAGCGAACAGGTCCAGTTCGGGAAAAAGTCACCGGCTCGTTCTTCACGCCTTCGGCCGCCACCGCCAACGGCGGCTCGTGCGCTTCTGCCGCATTGATTGCCCCGGCCGGCTGCGGGAACTTCCAACGCACTTGCGGCTCCGGACGACGATCGCCCGTCGCCATCGGTGGATTGATGCTCCACGGCCGCGACGCGCGAGTAGAGATCTCGGTTGGCGCGGGATGCGTATCCACGGTCGGGACCTCGGACACCGATCGCTGGACCGTTCGTGACGAACTCGCATCGGCCGGACCGCCGACAACCGGACCGCCGGCAACCGAGACCGGCTCGGCGAGTCGACGGATAAGAGCCGACGCCGGCTCGGTTGCCGGCGGCATACTCTCGATCATTTGACTTTCCGGCTGACTCGGATCGGCCGGCTCGCCGATGGTTCGCTTCGACCGCGGCCAACTCACGGCCAACTCTGGTTGCTGAACATCGTCGGGCAGAACGGGAGGAGCAAGCGGCTTGTCCGCAATCTCAGGCTCGGTAATCTCGGGTTCCGTAATCTCACCCGCGGGGGTTTCCGGCGTGGGAGTTTCATCTGCGGGCGGTTCCAGTTGAACAACCAATGGAGGGCTCTCGGTGTGCGGGCCGAATCGGGGGTCATCGGGCAACGGACCGACGCTGCCGGACGCCGAACTCCGCAACGCCGACTCCAGCCACACGACCAGCCGGCCTTGTCCGGCAAACGGTCGATCGGCCTTCTCCCAAGCGGCATAGATCCGATACCAGGCCTCGTTGCGTCGAACCAACTCCGCCGCCCGACTTCCAAACGTGCGATAGATCCGGACGCGATACACTCGCACCAGTCGATCGATGGCCGACTTCTCTCTCGTGTCGACCTCCGCGAGGAGTTGCAGAAGCGATGCCGTGGGGACGCTCTTCTGCCGGAGCATTTTTCGCACCCGGGCGCGCTCGTCGTCGGCCTCGTCTTTCGGCAGCACCAATCGGTTGGCACGGTCGATCCGGGCCTCGATATCGAGAAGCCATTGCCGCCGCTGCCGCGGATCCATCTTGACGGCCAGACGCAGTTCCGCCTCAGCGTCGAACCTATCGCTGCCGTATCCCGCAACGGGGCATGCAAGCAGCAGCATGATGGTCAGCAATAGCATCAAACGTTGCATTACAGTCGGCATATTCCCGAGAATTGGAACAACGTCGCGGTTCGACCCCCATCGTTTCGACGCGCAGTGGCCCTACTGAAGCGTAGAACGGCCGTTCGGCAAGTCAAACGCTGCTTGGTTCAGTGTTTACGACGTTTTGCGGCTTGCCATCGAGAAAGGCTTGGACGTTTTCGACGACCGTTGCCAATAGTCGCGTTCTGGCTGCCCTGGTTGCCCAGGCGATGTGCGGCGTGACGAAGCAGTTCTTTGCCGCGAACAGCGGATGATCAGCTGGCGGCGGCTCGACCGACAAAACGTCCAACCCCGCGCCGGCCAGCCGGCCTGAGTCTAGCGCCTCGGCCAAGGCCGCTTCGTCGACGAGCGGGCCGCGGCTGGTGTTTATCAGCAGCGCCGTCGACTTCATCATCGCCAGACGTGTCGCATCGACCAGTCTCTCGGTCCGGGGTGTCAACGGGCAGTGGAGGCTTATCACGTCGCTACAGCGGAAAAGCTCGTCGAGTTCAACGATCTCGACGCCCGGCGGCACATTTTCCGGCGGTGCCGCATCGCAAGCCAGCACGTCCATGCCGAACGCCACGGCCAACTCCGCGGTCGCCCGGCCTATTCGGCCGAAGCCGACGATGCCCATCGTCATGCCGGCCAGTTCCACCAGCGGATATTCCCAGTAGCAAAAGTCGTCACTGCCGGTCCACCGCCCTCCGGCGACCGTGCCGGCGTGATATGCCACTTGCTGAGTGAAGTTCAATACGTGGGCGAACACCATTTGTGCCACCGATCGCGTACCGTAGGTTGGCACGTTGCAGACCGGGATCTTCCGCCGGCGTGCCGCTTCGACGTCGACGACGTTGTAACCGGTGGCCAGCAAGCCGACATATTTCAGTTCGGGAAGTTGCCCGATCACCTCGCCGCAGAGCACGGTCTTGTTGGTCAGCACGATCGGGGCGTCGGCCGCCCGCGAGACCACCAGTTCAGAGGGAGTGCGGTCGTGGATTTCACAGGGCCCCAATGCCTCCAGCGCATCCCAACTCAAATCGCCCGGGTTGAGCGTGTATCCGTCCAGTACGACAATTCGCATGAGATTCCTTTGA
>Ga0180431_10010293_pt1 | contig 10416 bp, 5 predicted proteins | sample SS_ome_11_FD_132459 | JGI IMG/M metagenome (GOLD analysis project Ga0180431, IMG submission 132459) | Hypersaline lake sediment archaeal communities from the Salton Sea, California, USA - SS_1_MS_1 metaG | ecosystem: Environmental > Aquatic > Non-marine Saline and Alkaline > Hypersaline >... | reverse complement strand
CTCGGCTCGCGGCTTGGGCTTCCAGGATATCGGTTTCACTCAGCACAACATCAAAAACTGCGAGCTGAGGGAAGCCGCGTGGTGCGATCCCAGAACCACATCTCCCGGCTCACACCCGGGGCTACTCTGAGTTCGGTTCCGCTCACCGCAACAGCAAACCCACTGCCCGGGGCTACCCGGGATTTTCAACCCATGAAAACGAGGTTCTTGCTCGTACCGAACACCAGTAGCTTCTCTCCCGATCCCGATCCCTGGTTTTCAGCGACCGGCAAGTGCGGCGAGCCGCTGCTGTCGTCGCCGCACCTGATCACGCTGCTCAGGCGTCACCGGCACGCCGCGGTCGAGCAGGCCCTCAGCCGCCTCGGGCACCAGACTGGCGATCAGGGCTTCAATCAGCCGGCTGATACCGAGACCGGTCTTCGCCGACGTCAGGACCAGGCCTGGCTGCTGCGGGAAGACTGCAGCAGCAGTAGCGGTGAGCAGATCGGCCTTGGTTCCCACGACCAGCCGCGGACGGTCGCTCGATGACGCCGGGACCTCGCCGAGTTCCGCTGCAGGGAAAAGGTCGAGGATCAAATCGGCGGAGGCGGCGGCAGCCTCGCCCCGCTCGATCCCGGCCCGCTCGACGCGGGCTGCCGGCTGGTCCCCGGCAGCCCGCAGCCCGGCGGTGTCGATCAGTTCAACTTCCCAGCCGTCGAGCACCAACCGGGTGGGGAGCAGATCGCGGGTGGTTCCGGCAGCCGGTGAGACGAGGCTGCGGTCAAAGCCTGCCAGGCTGTTGATCAGGCTGCTCTTGCCGACGTTGACCGCCCCGCGGACGACCACCCGCCAGGGCTGCGGCAGCCGGAGGCCGACACGGGAGGCCCGGAGCAGTCGCTGGACCGCCGCTGCGGCCGCAGCGCGACTGTGGTTTCGGCCTGCTGCGGCCTCGACGAGGAGTGAGTCAACACGAGCCAGCTCTGCGGCAAACCCGCCGGCGAGCTGCCGCGCGATGATTTGGGCAGCCCGGCGACCGCCGGCGGTGGCGAGCCGTTGCTCGAGCGACGCTGTCGACACCGTACCGCCGGGGACGGCATTTCCCGCAGCGGTGGTCTTGGCAGGTCCAGACGACGCCCCGCTGAGGCTGCCGATGATCGAATCGCTCACGGCCCGGCCGCCATGGGAGTGGACCTCCCAGCGATCTTCCGCAGTGCGGACGACCACAACGACCTCGCGATGCGGTTTCCCGACCCTGTCGGCAGTTGCAGCCTGATGCAGCCAGCAGCCCGCTTCGATCGAACCGACGGCCTGATCGCCCGGCTGTCGCCTGTAGCTGCGGAAACATCGCTCGAGCAGCGAGGCAGCCTCAGGACCGGAAATGCCGACAACACCCAGCCCACCACCGGCGGGTGTCAACTCAACAACGCCCTGACTCCAGCCGCCGGACGAGTTCATGCATCACCCCGTCGCCGCGAGCCGGGCGGCTGCTGCGGCCACCGACCCATCCTGAAGGGTTGAGGGGCAGACCCGTCGGGGGTGACGGCCACTGCTACCAACGTGGCTGCTGCGGCAAACCGCAAACGCGGGACCGAGCGGCTGAAAAGGCAACGCTCGCCGGGGCTTTCCACCGCGTCAGATCCCAGCCACCTGCGCCTGTTTTGCAAATCCGATCTCGTCCCGCCAGCGGTCGACCTCGCGGCCTCGCTCCGCGGCCGCCTGCTCAGCCTGCTTGACTGCCTGACTGCCGGCCGCCGATTGCTTCGCAAACTCCGCCGCCAGCTGCTGCCGGGCTTTCGCCGCCTCGCGGTTCGCCGCCTCCGCCTTGGCCACGGCGGCAGCAGCGGCCTTGTGAGCCTTGGACGCCCGGTCCTTGTCCGCCGCGGCTTTACGCTGGCTGGCCTCGGCCTGCTTGACCGCGGCCACCGCCTTGTTCGCGGCCGCAACAGCTGACTCGGCAGCGGTCTTTTTGCCGGCTTCAGACTCAGCCGCGGTGTCCGTCGCCGCTGCCTCCTGCGCCTTGGCGGCAGCCTGCCTGGCTGCCGCCAGCTGCTTTGTCGCTGCTGCCAGTCGGCCCTCGGCGGCCCGCAGGGTCTGTTGAGCCGCTGCCGCCTGCTGCTTTGCTTCTGCAAGCGTTGCGTCGGCCTGCGCCAGCCGCTTCTCCGACTCTGCAACCTTCGCCTTGCCCTGCTGCTGCTGGGTCCGGTGCTCGGCGGCCTTTTGCTGGACGATCTTCTGGGCCGCCGCCAGCCGCCGCTCAGCGTCCGCCAGCCGGTCCTCGAGAGGCTCGGGGTTTGAATCGATCTGTCCGAGCCGCTTCCCGTCGGCGAGTTTGAACACCTCAACGCGGCCCGCCCAGTCCGCGGCAATCAGCAGGCTCTGGTCGTCGTTGACCGTGGCGCAGGTGCCGATATCGGAAAGATCACCGAAGTCCCGTTCAAGCCTGCCGTCGGCCTTCCAGAGCTTGACGTTCCGATCCCGACCGGTGGAAACGAGGCGTCCGTCCTTGAGCCAACGGACATCGGCCACCCCGCCGCCATGGGCGTTCCACGAACGAACCTTTTTCCCTTGGTCGGCATCCCAGAGGTGAATCGTGCCGTCTTCAGCGGCGGTCGCCAGCAGCAAGCCGTCCGCCCGCCATGAGGTCGCCGTGATCCCGCCGGCATGGCCCTTGAGCACCGCCCACTCCCGCGCGCCGAACGACTCCCAGAGGAAGAGATTGCCCGCGCGGTCCCCCGTGGCCAGCAGGACGCTGTCAGGCGAAAAGGCAAGGCTGGTGATCCAGTCGGTGTGCTTGGTGATTTCGCTCTCGACCTGCCCGTCAGCGGTTGTCAGCAGGCGAACCACCTTGCTCGACCCGCCGAGAGCGACGAGCCGTTGATCAGCCGAGATGTCAGCCGCAAGCACCTCGTCATACTCGTCGCCCAACTCGATCAGCCGCTTGCCGCTGGCCACATCCCAGAGGACCACCCTGCCACTCTTGGCGGCCACGCCGCCGCCGCCGAGCAGCAGTCGGGCGTTGCGGGAAAACCGCAGCGTGCGGCAGTCACCCTCGGGAAAGGGAAGCACGCCGCGGAGCTGCCGCGATGCCGGGCTGTAGAGCAGCACCTGCCGGCGGCCGCCGATGGCGACGACGTCGCCGTGCGGCGAGGCAGCCAGCCCGGTGATCGTGGTCGGCCGGATCCCGTGGCTGACCACCTGCAGCGGCAGCCGCGGCGGGAGAATCGGGTCGCCCTCCGGCGTGACGATGGCCCCCGGGTCGAGGGCGAGGTTAGTCTTGGGCTTGGCCGCCATCGGCTTGGACCCGTCCCGCTCGATCAAGCCGCCGATGATCCATTTCTTGAGCACCGCCAGCATGCTGTCCGGAATCCGGTCGGCGTTCGGCGGCATCACCGGTTCGGATTCATGGCTGGCGACCTGCCAAAGATAAGACCCATCCGGATCGCCGGCGGCGAGCACGTCGCCCGAATTGCCGCCGGCCTGCATCTGCTGATAGCTGGTCAGGTCAAGGCCGCCGGCACGCTTGCCGGCGTTGTGGCAGCCGCAGCACTTCTCTTTAAAAATCGGCAGGACATCCTGCTCGTAGGTCGGCGGCTTTTCCGCGGCCGCGAGTCGGTCGCCGCCAGACGCCGCCGTCGCCAGCACCAGTGCCAGCAGCCCGGCGAGCCGGAGGTCAAAATCGGGTCGGCATCTCATGATCGTTCCCTTTGTGGCACGGCGTCTCCGGGATCACTCTCAGCGGCGGCAGGCCGGCCAGCAGGTCCGGACCGCAGCCCCGGAGGATCAGTGGTTGAAGATGAACTCGGGCGAATTGAGCAACGCCCAGAAGACATCTTCGAGGGCCTGCTTGCGGTCGTCCTGCGACTGCAGTTCGGCAACCAATTCAATCCGTTCGGCTTCCCGGGCCTTCCGGCCGTAGCAGCGGACGATCAGCCGATCGACGATCTGGCTGTCGGTCAGTCCCTCGTCAATCCAGCGGCCGACGAGATTGCCCTGGCGAATCCGGTCGTTGGCGACATCGCCGTTGAGCAGATGCAGCGCCTGCGACAGGCTCGGGTCCATGCTGACGGCGCAGGAGCAGACATCCTCGCGGGTGGCCCGGCCGAAGGTGGTGAGAAAGTACGTGGTGGTACGGCCATCGGCCACCTGCACCGCCCGCGCTCCCTCCGGAAGGCCGGGAAATTTATTGGTGGTGTCGGTCACCTGGGCGAGAACGTCGAGGAGCACTTCAGCACGAATCCGCCGAACCGAGGCGTGGGAAAAGTTGGTCGTATCGAGCCGGTTCGTCGCGTTCGGCTCGCAACTCCGCTGATACGTCTTGGAGGCGACGATATCCCGCACGAGCCCTCGGAAATCCCATCCCGAATCAACAAACCGCCGGGCGAGTTCATCGAGCAGCGGCCCGTTGACCGGCGGGTTGCTCACCCGGAAGTCATCCGGTTCGTGGACGATTCCCCGGCCGAGGAAATGAGCCCAGACGAGATTCACGATTCGCTTTGCGAAAAACGGATTCTCAGGGTCGACCACCCAGTCGGCCAACGCCTGCCGCCGATTCTCGGTCGCCACCTTGGGCTGGTCGCCACCGAGGAATTTCGGGGCGACATTCTGGCCCGACACCGGGTGCTTGACGCCGCCACCGCCGGAATCGTAGACGATCGTCTCCCGGGGATCTTCAGCCCGCTTTCGCCGCAACTGCGGAAAAAATGCGGCAAAGCCGTAGTAATCATCCATCGTCCAACGATCGAAGGGATGGTTGTGGCACTGGGCACACTGAATCCGCATCCCGAGGAAAGCCTGAGCGATATTTTCGGTCAACTTCAACGTGTTTCGCTCGAGCTGGAAATAGTTGGTCGGCGGATTGTCAAACGTCCCGCCGGAGGCCACGAGCAGGTCGCGGACCATCTGATCGATCGGCTGGTTCGCTGCGATCCGCCGGTCGAGCCACTGATGGTAGAGCAACGCCCCCTTGGGGCTGACGTCATTGCCCTGGGAGCGAATCTGCAGAATTTCAGCCCACTTCATTACCCAGAGGTCGACGAACTCCTTCCGGCTCATCAACTCGTCGATCGCCCGCTGACGCTTGTCGCCCCGCTGATCGGCGAGAAAGGCGTCTCGCTCAGCCGCGGTCGGAATCAGCCCGGTTAAATCGAGCGTGACCCGCCGCAGGAACGCCTCGTCGCTGCAAACCTCTGACGGGGTGATTCGCAGACTCTTCAGTTTGGCGTCAACGAGATCGTCCACCCAGGTGTTGCCGGGGGTTTCCGGGAAGGCAAATGAGAGCCCCGCCGGAATGACCACGGTCGGAACCCCAACGGTCATCGTGTCGTAACGGGCCATCAAAAATGCCTCGCCCCGTCGGCCGCTCGTGACCAGGCCCTCCTCGGAGACAGCAGCCGATCCGCTGTTACTCGACGAATACCAGACCAGATCGGTGACATCCCGGTCGGTGCCGTCGGCGAACGACGCAACGGCCACGAGTTGCTGCGTCGCCTGCTTGCCCTCCAGCAGCGACTCTGGCGGGTAGAGTTCCAGTCCGGTCAGTGCCGGCACCTTGGCGGCCCCATCCGGATCATCGGCCGCGCCCGCTTCGATCCAGCCGATGAGCGTGCCGGCGAGATCGCTGTCGATCGCGAACCGCTTGCCGCCGGTGTGCGGCACCCCGCCGATCGCCTTTTGCACCAGCAGACTGCCCGCCGGGTCGCCGAGGTCAATCCGTCTTCCCGGCATTTCCCGCGTGATCCGCTGGTAATCGCCGGCGGGGTCAAAGCCGAACAACGAAAGCCGGAAGCCGTCCTTCCCCCGGGCGGCTCCGTGACAACTGCCCATGTTGCAACCGCCTCGGGCAAAGACCGGCATCACGTCGAGCCGGAACGAAAGCGGCGGGTTCTTTTTTGCGTCAACGACCCGCACCGGGATCTCACACTGCCGTCCCCGGCAGGAGACCGTCAGTCGCGTTTCGCCGTCTTTCAGCGGTCGGACAAACGGCAGCGGACGTCCGGCGTCGACGGCCACCGGGTCGATGGCCGCCACTCCCGCGTCACCAACAACGACCTTCGCTTCCGCCGAAAGATCGATTGTGACGCCGTCGGCACGCGCGCCTTGAATCAGAATCCGCTGTCGGTCCCGAGCCGAGTCGAGTTGAACGGCCGGGGGAAAGACCCGCAGTTCAACGATCGCGGCGGGGGATTCAGCAGCCTCCGCTCCAGCGGGCAGTCCGCACAAGCAACACCCCAAAACCGCCGCGACCATCGCCGCGGACCAGCGTGCAGCCCCCGCCGCTGTACGGCGGGAGGCTTTCAATGTTCGCATTGCCAGAGAGCCACTCATCGAATCATCACTCCTTCGCACTGGAAGCCTCAGGCCCACCGGAATCCTCAGCGGAAGCGTCTGCCGCCGCGGCGGCAATTGCCTGGGCCTGCTGCCGTAACCGCTCTCGCCGCGAGAGCACCTTGGGCTTGGGCTTTGCCGCCTGTTCGGCCGCTTTCGGCTTCGGTTTCGGCTTGGCGGTCTTCGCCACCACCGGAAGCGGCTTGTCGATCCGCAATTCCCCCGCCTTGACCTTGTGGATCACCCAGTCGTCGTTCTGCGGGACATGCAGTTCGCAGACCACTGAACCATGCTTTCCGACCGGAGCATCCTTGCCAACAACAACCGGAAACCGCACCTCCTCGTCGCCCGGGCTGACCGCCACCTCTTTCGCCTCGCACTTGGCAGGCAGCCCCAGCAGCATCGCCTTGGCCGGCGTCTTGGCAGCCTCGGTCAGTTTGCCCACGAAAAGGATCTCGCTGCCGAGTTCACCCGCCGCGCGATCGACGGCAAGTTGCAGCAGCGGTTCACGCACAGTCAGGCTCACCGGCCGGCTGGCAATTTCGATCTGAGGACGGGTTTTGGCGAGGTCGCCCTTGGGGCTAACCGTCGCGGCGACCACGATGCCCCAGGAGCCGACAGCTGCCTTGGAATTTGCGTTGATCGGGTAGACGACCTCGGACGCGTCGGCAGGCACGTTCACGCCGGAAGCGGCCCCCACGCCGGGCGGCCGGAACGGAAACACCAGCCGGATCGATCCCTCAAAACCCTCGGCCCGGCGGACCTTGACCCGCAGGTCGAGCCGTCCCGACTGGACCAGCGGCACCGCGGGTTCGACGAGTTCAATCTCGACGGGTGATTGGTCGACGACCGCAACCGGCAGCCGGTCGCTCACGCTTTGCCGCCAGCAGGTGCGGTTCGGATTGCCGTGCACCAGTTCGGTGGGCTGCCTCAGGCACCCCAGCGATCGCGGCGGCGTGTCACCAGCCTCGCCGGCCTGATCCTTTGCTGCTTTCGCCTCAGGAGCATCGGCGTCATCAACGCGGAGGTCGACCGCGGCCATGGCGGCTGCCAGCGGCGCATCGGCCGCCGCCTCGAACACGAGCAGGGACGACGGCGAGTTGCCCGGCAGCGGCGTCGCCGTCACCTGCACTCCGGCAGGCAGACCGGTGAGATGCGGCAGCAAATCGCCGCGGAAGTCGGTTCGCGAGGCGTTGACCAGCAGGGCCATGCGATTGCCCCGCGGCACCTGGGCGATCAGCCGCTGTTGAGACTTGGTGCGGGCCGGAGGAACCGCCACATGCACCGCTGGCTCGACTTCCGCCACCTCAATCCACCAGACAAACGCCTCTCCACCGCGGTCCTGATGGTCGCTGACGCGGACCAGAAAAGACCCTTCCGCGGGAACCGTCACGGTCATCGCGCTGTCGGGACCGGCCGAGTCGTCGTTGCCGGTAATTCGCTGCCGCTTGGCGTCGTCGCGATACGCGTTGAGCGTGAGGTCGATCGGCGAGCCGAGACGGCGGCCCCAGGCCCGTACCGACCATTTCGAGCCCTTCGGCGCCTCAAATCGCACCCAGTCGACATCGCCCGGCTTCTGCAGCTGGCCCCAGACGGCCGCCGCCGCCGGAACAGTCGGACACTTCTCTGGCTGGTCGTTGGGCTCGGCCTCGCGGGAAACCGGCAGCGGCGTCAGCCTCAATGGCACCGGCTCCGCGGCTGCCACGCCGTCGCGAACCGGGACGGCAGCGACCATTCCGTCATGTATCGCATCCCGGCGAATGAGTTTTTCCGGCAGCGAAACCTCCTGCGACCAGGGGCCATCAGCGTCACCGAGCCATTGGACGGCGAGCTTCTCACCGGGATTGCCCCCGGGAGGCAGCCCGACGGTCGGCGTCGGAAACCGGCCGACATTGAGCAGGTAGAAACTGTTGTCGTCGCCCCGATAGGCACTCTCGCGAACCCGCAAGAAATAGTCTCCAGCCTCCTTCACTCGCGTCGAGATCATCGCATCCTGCTGCAGCAGCGAATGATCGTCGCACGACGCGACGACAAAGCCGTCACCGTCGACCAGTTCAACCGCGGGATCAAACGGCGTATGGTTCAGACGCACGGCACGAAGGCTCGCCGCGATCCGGTCGCCGGCCTGCAGTCGGACCCGGAAGGTGTCAACGTCCTCACGGCGGGCAACCCCCGCGACCGTCTCGGCCAACCCGCCATCGAGCACGATTTCTTCCGCCGCCTCCGGGCTGTCGTTCCGCTGTTTGTTACCGCTCGCCGTCTCAGCCTCGATCCGAACCGGCGTGCTGATCACGGCAAAGGTGCGTAATTCGGAAAGCCCAGCCGGCGTCCGCACCCGAACCCGATGGTCACCAAGCGGGCAATCCGCCGGAATCCGTAGCGTGACCTTGACGGTGCCCGCATTCACCTGCTCGATGCCGACCTGCTCGATCAGCCCGTCCTCAAAAAAGAGTTCGCTCGCCCCGTCGAGCCGACTGCCGCTGATGGTGACTTCACAGTCAGTCCCCCGCTGCCCCGCCGGCGGCAACATCCGCCCGATCGCCGGTGCGGCGTGGCAGACCTGTCCGGCAAATGCTCCGACGAGCAGGAACAGTCCGCCAGAAAGCCAAGAACGGTGAACGAACCTGAGCGTGAATCGACTCTCAGGGTGCATCGGTTGCTCCTCCGAACAAGTCAGTCAAACGGGCCGCCGACGAACCACACCGCGACGGCCCCGTCCCCGCCTTTCCGTGGCGAGACAAGGTCAGGCCAGCAGGTCGCGGCAGACTTTGCCGCCATCGACAATCTCAACCGGCCGGGCTCCCGGTGCCATCAGTTCCTTCTCGGCGACGATCCCGAGGCAGTGATAGACCGTCGTCGCGAGATCCTCGATTGTCACCGGGCTTTCGAACGGCTCAGCGGCGATCGAGTCGGACGCTCCGTGCACGAGCCCCCGCTTGACGCCGCCGCCCGCCATCACGACGCTGAAAACCTTTGGCCAGTGGTCCCGCCCAGAGTCGCGGTTGATCTTCGGCGTCCGGCCGAATTCGCTCGACACCATGACCAGTGTCGAGTCGAGCAGTCCGCGGCGATCGAGATCGTTGATCAACGCCGCAAACGCCTGATCAAACGCCGGCAGGCGACTATCGATACCCTGCCGGATGCGTTGGTGCATATCCCAACTGCCGTACGACATCGTGACAAACCGGACACCCGCCTCGACGAGCCGGCGGGAAAGCAGCATCCGCTGCCCAGCCTGGTTGCGGCCGTACGCGTCGCGGATTGCCCTGGGCTCGGCGTTGATGTCGAACGCCGCCTGAGCTTCAGCCGAACTGACGAGGTCGTAGGCCCGCTGATAGAACGTGTCCATCGCCGCCAGGTCGGTGGAGTGTTCGAGTCGCTCAAAGTGCCGGCCGACCACCTCGCGGAGACGACGCCGCGATTCGAACCGGCCACCATCGACACCTTTGGGCAGCGAAAGGTCACGGACGGTGAAATTGTTGCTCGCCGGATCAGACCCCAACGTGAACGGACCAAACGCGCTGCCGAGATAGCCGGCACCGGCATCCGGGGCCGGCAATTTCGGCAGGCAGACATACGGCGGCAGGTTCGCCCGCGGGCCGAGTTCGTGGGAGACGACGCTCCCGAGACTCGGATAGGTGATCGCCGGACTCGGCTTGTACCCGGTGAACATGTTGTGCGTGCCCCGTTCGTGGGCCGCCTCGCCATGGGTCATCGAGCGAATCACCGTGATCTTGTCAGCGATCTTGCCCGTCCGCTTGAGATGCTGATTGAATCTCACGCCGGGCAGGACCGTCTCGACGGTGCCCATCTCGCCACGGTACTCAAGCGGCGACAGCGGCTTCGGGTCGAAGGTCTCCTGCTGTGCCCAGCCGCCCGGCAGCCAGATGTGGATCACACTTTTGGCCGTCCCCTCGAAATGGTCGAACTGCTTGGCATCGGCGAGCGCTGACCGGGTTCGCAGGAAAGAACCGAGCGACAACCCGAAACCGGCCAACGACCCAACCTGAAGAAACTCCCGGCGGCCCGGCAGCACGAGGTGTCCTCCAGGGCAATGCGATTTCTGACCACGGTGGTGTTGCATCATTCGTTCTCTGCTTGCAGAAGTCTGGG
>Ga0180431_10010292_pt1 | contig 10416 bp, 17 predicted proteins | sample SS_ome_11_FD_132459 | JGI IMG/M metagenome (GOLD analysis project Ga0180431, IMG submission 132459) | Hypersaline lake sediment archaeal communities from the Salton Sea, California, USA - SS_1_MS_1 metaG | ecosystem: Environmental > Aquatic > Non-marine Saline and Alkaline > Hypersaline >... | reverse complement strand
TTGGCGTGTCAACTGTAGTGTTGCCGTCTCCAGTCATTTTAACATATTCGCCTCATTTTTAGAATATTCCATCTACTTTATTTTTATCGACTGTAATCCCCCTTTTATAACTTTAATCATACAATCAGTAGTCTAACACAAAAAACCCTTGTATTTATAGTTTTCTGTTTTATGATGCTATTGTTGTATTCTTTCTGTTTGATCGATTATATTCATAATTTCTTAAAACAACTTATATTTAAATGTTTCTTTTGAGAGTTTAATATTTTTTTGTGTTATTGAATTTTTTGGGGGTCTTGTATTATCTTCGGTGATAGATATATAGCAGTCTATATATTGGAATAGTTATTATCTTTTTGATATATCTTTGTATACAAAAATGTATATCATTTAACCTTTTTAACCCCCATCTTTTCAAAAGGTTAAATTAAGGGTTAAATCTTCAATATACATCTTTGTATATTAATATAGTTTTTTGGTCAAACTCTCAGAAATGCATAAGACGACTAAAGAAAAAGGTTAAAAAGGTTAAATGTAAAATAATATTAAAGATATTGATAGATAGAGATCATATAAAGCTATTTAGTTCTCTAATATATATATTGTAGAATGGTTAAATTGGCCAAAAAAAAGGTTAAAATTTAACCTTTTTAACCATTCTCTAGTATATATATTAAAAACATACTTTTCTAATATATAGGTTATAGTATAATTTAACCTTTTTAACCTTTTTTTTACTATTAGTGCATTTACCCCTGAAGACCCACTGGGAACCCCCAAAAAGTGCGTTATTCTGACGAATATAATAGGTGTGTTGGTATATAGAAATATTTAAATAGTAGTTAATTTAAGATTAAAGAAAGTAAAAATTCAAAAAAAGGCGTTTGCCCACAACCAGTAGTGAAAGAGTAATAAACCAATAGAAATTGAAAAACTTTAAATAAAACAGCGTCAAAGAATAATAAAATGATACAACTAGAGATGGATTTAGGACTACCAAGACAGATAGGAGATCTACTAAAGATAGACGAGGAACCAGAAACAAAATTATACGAAGTGATAAGAGTAATACCAGAAGAGAAACACAGTCTCCCATATGGTGTAACATTACCGAACCCTGAGATGTACGAGTGCAAGGATTTGGGGTATTATGTATACCATGATGAGACGATGTTAGTGGGAAGATATGCGGGTGATAGGGATGGCTAACATCACATGGAAATGTCCGAACTGTGGGTTGCAGTATAGTGCTTGTACCAGGACTTGTCATAAGTGCAAGTGGAGTATGCCTAAAAAAGAGTGGAAGGAATTAACTTGTAGAGGAGATAATTCATAATCTGACGGAGAGGTGATTAAACAATGGAACCAGATTATATAGTTCAATTTAAAAGCACACCTGAAATATATAAGAAAGAGAAATCAGGTGCAAAGTCAAACACTTTAAGAAAAATAGATTTGAAGGATGATAGGTTCAAAGCATTAAGAAGAGGATGTAAAAGACTTAGAATAGTAAAAACAGATTTGACAGAAGGGTTTGAAAGGTACATAACAGATTATACAGAATGGGATGGATATGCCATAATAAGCTGGAGACCAGGAAATTGATATATTACAGAGTTGATGTATCTATTCAGGAAAGTGAGGAAAAATGATAAAATGTCAATTTTGTGATACCACTGTTAATGTTACAGATTGGTGTCCTGCAGGTCCAATATGTAATGCTTGTAAGAAGAATCTTGATAATATCAGGAAGTATAAGTTTGGTATTCCTGCGATGCGTATAACCAAGGAGATGCATGATAATGATTAACTGTACTTACAAGTCCAGGCAAAGGCAGGCTGAAGTGCTCGAAGAGATTATAGAGTCTAAGGGTAAGGGTTATGTGTGGACTCCTTCAACATTAAAGGAAGAGTTCAATAAGACGAGGGCTCCTACAAAGCAAGTGAGTGATAGACAGATATCCAATCTCTTGAGACTCTTGAAGAATCACTGGATCTTCAAGAACTCTCAGAGCCGCAGGAGTAATATGAGGTATGTGTTCGTGAGGAAGAAATAAATGGATGAACCTGGAAAGGAGGATGTAAACTATGGTAATCGATAATACTAAGACTTTATGGAAATGTCCTTATTGCGGAGAAGAGTATGATAATTTCGATGACGCAAACGATTGTGCTATTGATTGTGCGGATGTTGATGATCCTGAAGAGTTAGTGGTCACAAAATATGAGTGTGCAATGTGTCATAAAGTGTTTGAGGAGTATGATGAAGCAGAGGTTTGTGAGATGAAGCATTCTAACGATGAGGATAAGTATTGGGTGAGATTTCAGGAGATCGAATCTATGAAGAGATTGGAAGAAGCTGCTAATCATCCTAATCAAACAAAAATAGAAAACTATAAATAGGAGTTATATTCTAAAAAATATAACAACGGGGGTAAAATAAAATGGTTTTAAAAATTAAGAAAAAATTATTAGTTCAGGAGATGGGAAAGTTTGGAATGAATGGTGGACAACAAATCATTGAGTGTCTTTTGAAATTTGAGAAGGATGGTATGAAGACTATTACAGTGTCAGCGGGACAGCTGTGTGCTGTAAAGTATTCTTTGAAGCCTGAAGCATTCGAGGAATATGAGGCTATAGGAAATGTTGGATTGGATGATTTTTCTAAACTCATAAGTGTTATCAACTCTTTTAATGAGATATTAACTATAAAAAAAGAGGGTAATAAACTGACTGTTTCTGAAGGTTCAAAAAAAGTTGCTATACCGCTTGTTGAAGAAGAGTATATCAAGAAGATTGATAAACTTCCGGATCTAGAACACGATGAAATTGTAGAGATAGAATCAGACATTTTGAAAAATATTTTCAAGGATGTGCAGCTTAACAAGGACGCTATTATTACTATTGAAACTTTTGAGAAGAAGTTTAAGATCAGTAATAGTGGAAAGTATGCTTTCAGTTATGATGTTGATAGTGAGAAGACCAAGGGTGGAGTCAAGTGTTCTTTTGGACAACCGATGGTTGACGCATTGTCTAATCTTACTGGAAAACTAGAACTTCATATGAAGAATGATTATCCAACTATCGTGAAAGAACAATTACCATATACAGAGATTGAAGTTATGGTATCACCGTGGGTTGAAGATAGTAAGGAGTGATTATGATGAATCCAGCGGATAAAATATGGCAGGAAAAGTATAGGCCGAAGCATGTAACCGAAGTGATAGGAGAGGCTAAAGAAAAGGTTTTGAAGTATATGGAGAACCCTGAGACTATTCAGAGTTTTATTTTTCACTCTACCTCTCCGGGCACTGGCAAGACTACGATGGCGAAGGCTATCATTAATGATCTAGGATGTGATAGTCTGATACTTAATTCTTCTGATGATAGGAAGATTGAAGTTATCAGGGAGAAGGTTAAAGAGTTTGCTAAGACTAAGAGCAGTAATGGTGTTAGGAAGTGTATCTTCATGGACGAATTTGACGGAATGCTCAAGGCTTCACAAGAAGCTCTGCGGAATATGATGGAGACTTATGTTCACAATGTTTTCTTCATATTGACAGCGAACAATCTCAACAAGATACACGATGCTATCCAGAGTCGTTGTAAGATAATACATTTTGCTTATCCTCCAAAACAGGATATAGAAAAATTTCTGGTTGATATTTGTCAAAAGGAGAATTTGAAATTTACTCCTGAAGGCATCAAGGAACTCATCAATAAGAAGTATCCTTCAATCAGGGATTGTGTTGTAGCATTACAGGATTTGAAGACTGACGGTTTAGAAGTCACTCCGGAAAACATTAATGCTGACAATCCAATATTTGAGGAGATGTGGCAGTATTACAAGGACAAGAATTGGCAGGCTATAAAAGAAGTAGTTATGGCTACGACTATTGATCCTAGAGAGTTGAACTTATTTTTTTGGAATCAAGGTGTTAAGAATAATAACATCAAGATGATACAACTAACTTGTATGAATGAGAAGGCTATGGCTACGGGCGCTGATCCTAAGATAGTCTTGGTCACAAGCCTTATAGACATGGTGAAGTGATATGGTTCGGTTTGAAAACCCGATGTATATGAAACCGTATTATCCTTGGTGGAGACTGGACAAGAATATCTGTTGGTATAATCTTGACAGATATGTCTGCGGACTGATGTATGGTCTTGTCACTGGAAAGATTTTCAAGGAAGAGTACAAATATCTTTTGAGGCTTGGAAGAGTGTGGCTTCCACCCCTTGATGGGAGGAGATGGATATAATGAACATTTTTAAGATTTTGGGAAACCTTTACACTAATAAGGAGTCTGAATGGATTCTAGAACTTGATGACTCTGACATACAACCGTATCTTATACAGAGATGGCTTGCGATGAATGATAGGATTCGAAAATATACCAGGTGGCTTGACAAATATGTTTTTAGTCTTTCGCCAAAACAATACTTGAGTCTTGCGTGGAGTGTGATCCCAAAACAACCGAAAGCACCGTTTATCAAATACATTAAGAAGATAGAGGAAAAGAATGATTACGAGTTTATAACTGATAAGATCAGAAAACATTTTCAGATGTCTGATAATGATTTTCGTGCGGTCAAGGACAATCTGATAAATGAGATCAAGAAGGATCCAGAGCCATGGTTTGCATTCTATGGTATTGAGAAAAAATACTGGAGAAAATTTGGTTTGAACTTTGATAATATTTCAAATTATGGCGAACAGCCAGTGCAAAAACAAAAAGGTCTATTCGACTTTTAGGAGGATTAAAAATGGCAACTAACAGATTGGTGATATTACCAGATTTTATGATATTTTTGAAATTGATATACAAATATAATATAGCTACTACTACAGATATTCATGAAGAGACACAGATAACATATGCGCACATTCATCATATGAAGAACATGATGATAGAACACGGGTGGGTTGAAGTTATAGAGAAAGGCGCAAGAAAATATATGACATTGACAGAAGAGGGTCTCAAGGTTGCAGCAGTAGTTAATCTGATGCTCAAAGTGTTGAATATTCCTGATGATGAGATGATCAATTATAGAAAGATTCGGTCCACAAAGCACAAGAAGTTGACAGAACTTTCAATGCCGGAAAAACCTAAGAAGAAGGACGAGGTAGTAACATTATGAAAATAAAAGAGACTTATAACTCATTTACTGATGAAGGGTATAATGCTCATTTTATAGTGATGGACGAGAATGGAGCATATAAGGATATTGACGATATTACAAAATTAGCAGTTCATTTTCCTAGAATAGTAATAATGGGCGATGAAGCATTAAAGGAAAAGGAAGATATTGCGAAATTAGTAAAAAAATGTACGAAATTAAAACCTAACATAATATTTGAAATATATACTGATGGTACAGAACAACCAGTGAAAGTTACTAATTATAAGAATATACGATACAATGTTATGTTGAAGATGAAGAGTTCTAAGATAGCGTATGACGAAAGAATTATACCAAAAGTTATATCATGGTTTTCGGAAGCATCAACAAGATTTATATTCGATATTAAAAAAGACGATGATCTAGACGAGGCTAATATGATAATAAGGGATAATCCTATAAGAAAACATCAGATATTTTTAAGGTTTGTAGGACATCCAACAGAAGAGGAACTAAAAAAAATTATACAACAAGCAATAGATAATGGATATAATTTTTTGATTAATTGGAAGGAAATATTTTGGCCAGAGGTTGGAAAGCATGAGTGAGGTTCTAAATAATTTGTCATTACAAAAACAACAATTAGAAAGAGATATCGATTCAGGCATAATAACTTATGATGAATACAAGAATAGAAAGAAAGATGTCGAAGAACAAATATTGGTGGAGAGAGAAAAAATATTATCCGGAATTGTTGATAGAACACAGATAATGCCACAGCAGATAAAAAAAGTAAAAAAGCGTCGTGGTCCCAAAGTAAAAAAGGACAGTTATATCTCGTTGATTATAAAAGCGTTGATGAGTCCAGAAGTAAAATCTTGCGAAGACGCTATGAAGAAAGTTGATGAGTGGAAGCCTGGAAGGGATAGGGATAAGTTGGAAGCACATATTAAGAGGATCATTTACAATGTTAGGAAGAACACTGGAACACGGTGGGAGAAGTATGAATGGGATAAGGATAATTATATGTTAATTGAAAAAAAGGAGGATGATAAGAATGAAGACAACAGGATATCTTAATGTTAATTCAAGAGGAACAGCGAGGTTTACAAAGAATCGTGTGGGATTAGATTGGAATGAGATTGCTATAAAAGTAAACATTGATATTCCAGATGAATTTTTTGAGCGGCCAGTATTAGAGGCAAAAATAGAAGTTGATAAAGAACTTATACCAAAACCACAACCTTTTGATCTGATACTTAAATCAAAGGATTTGATAGAAGAATCAACAGGAGCTAAGATTAATTTTAGTGTGGTTCCATATGAAGAGGACAATAAAAATGTGGAATAGGAAAGCACAATATTATATGCCACCCCCTAAACCTTACAGGGGGCTTAGTCCGATACTCATATTAGCAATGATAATAATAGCTATACCATTGGTATCAGTTCCGATAGGATACGAATTTCCTAGAATTATGAAGACAATATTTTTTGTGATGGGTGGTGTAGGTCTTATAGTCGGAGTGGCTCACACGATATACAATAAATTCAACAATCTCCCAGGAGATTGTTTTTGAGGTGGTAAGATGAGAAGCACACAAATTTTAGCGTGGGGAATGTTGATAGGAATTATAGCATTCATATTTTATTTTATGGGAATGCTTGCTATAGCATTTGAAAACTATTTTATTGGAGTTTTCGGAATATTAGTATTTTTTGGTGGAATCATAACATCGTTTGTTTTCAACTGCATATTCATCTATAAAGAGTTGATCCAAAAAAGATGAGGTGCAGGTGAAGAAAAAATGAGCGAATGTAGAATATGTCAAAAGGATGTAATAGTCGTCGAAACAATCCCAGTAAGATATGTGGGTAATGATTTTTTGGAGATAGATATTTGTCCGGAATGTTTGAAAGCATTATGTGCAGAGCTGGCAAAAAAATTTGTAATCAAATCTTCATGCAATTAGGGGTGTAAGAAATCAAGAAAAGTAATGAAGTAAAGATAGTATTTGTTGGAATGATCTTCTTAATAATTATCTTGATGATTCCAGACTTTGACGGAGTAGTCACTTATGGCGATAATTATTATCCTTTCAATATACTGAAAGATCTTGATTCTGCAGGTTATGCTGCCAAAGTTAGGGAAGCATACGATGGTGGTGTAAGCACTGATGCTCCATTACTCAAGGAAGAAAAAGTTTTCAGTATAGGTGGAGGATTTATGCCATTCTTTTATGCGATCCCTATGAAGTCATTATGGTTTATGGAATTCAAGGACGCATTCTTGTTAACGAAATTTATGTTTGTAGTATTGTCAATCATAGTATTATATTTTTTCTTCTACTATATTTTCGAGGACAAATTATTTTCAGGATTCTCTACAGTTGCTATAGCGACAAAGATGTTCGTGACTAAAGAGATGGTTACAGCGATACTCATAGTGGTTGGAAAGATAATACCACCATTGTCTAATGCCATACTTATAATTCTTGGAAAGGATTCATCAAATCTTGTGGTGATTAATTCATTGTTTTTTGGGCAGTCAAGGCTTACTCCAATACCAGCGTTCATATATTTCGCATTGTCAATATGGGCGTATCTTGCATTGTTCAACAATGATAAATTAAAATCTTGGAAGTATCCATTATTCGGGAGTTTGTGGGCGTTTGCATTATATTCTTACATATATTATGGTGTGTTGTTCTACATTATAGTTGGAGTGACAGTGTTAGGATTATTATTGAAAAAGAAATATGATGTAGCAAGACAATTTATGATTACAGGATTTATATCATTATTGTTTATGATTCCTTATATATTATTTCTTCCTAAAACATCAATAGATTTTATGACTCGTAATTATATAGAGACCGGACATTTTTTAAGAGTATTTTTCCCAGAGTTTTTCTTGTACGGTATATGGTTCATATTCTTGTTTTTTATAAGCAGGTATATTAACAAGGGATGGAGATGGTTTCTTGGAGCATCATTTATATCAGTAGTTATTGCAAGCAATCTACAGATAATTACTGGAGTCAATCCACAACCAGTGCATTGGGTGCAGGTAGGATTATTCTTCGTGCAGTTCTTTATTCTCACAATATTGTATCTGCTGTATAAGGGTTTTGGAGAACCAAAGAAAGCATTGATAGGAGTAACAGTTATATTATTGATTTTAGGATTCGGATGGAATTATCAATATCAAGTGTTTTCCCAGGGGAAGATGGATTTAGACCAAGATCAACGAGACTTGTATGATTATCTTGATAGTCCACAATTCAAGAACAAGGTTATAATGACTGACAGCATATTATTGAACTATCACATTCCAATATACACGCCAGCAAATATTTTCTATCCACAAGGGTTTGGAACACAAGTATCAAATGATGAGATATGGGATAGAGCGATGTTAACATATTATTACACATTTCATATGCCAGAGGAATTTGAAAAAATTATTGATTGTAAGAGTAGAGGGTTTTACGATAGGAGACAGGGCACAGAAGTATATCTGGATCCGTTAGTGTATATGTTCCAGATAAATTATTATCAACCTGTACCAAAATCATTCATAGTTAATAGGATTATGGAAAACAATCTTTACATCAAGGAAAAGGATTGCGATATAATCTATGAAGAGTATAAGGACATGTGGAGAAATGAACCAGACAATCCTTATGAAGTTGATTATATAATAACTGAAATGTTCTTGCAAAGAGACGGAATAAAAGAGATTAAACGAATAGGAAAATACAATATTTACGAGGTTTTAGAATGAGCAAAATATGTTTTATTTACCCCGGAAAACAAATGGCAAACCAGCTTTACTATAGCAAGAAGATCTGGAAAATTTACAGTAAGAATGCTATCAAGCTCCCAAGCCTAGCACTTGCATACCTTGCAGCCACTATGCGCAAGGAGGGTCACGAGGTTTTGATCATTGATGCTAATGCTGAAGGGTTGTCAATGTGTGAAACTATTAAAAGAGTGTGGGACGAACAACCTGATTATTTGTGTTTTTCTTTGATAACTGATACTTTTCAGAATTCGTTGGAGTCAATTAGGGAGATTAAGAGTATGTGTAATAAACCAGTGATTGTTGGTGGTCCTCATATGAGTGTTTATCCTAAAGAGACCATGGAGTATGAAGAGATAGACTATGGTGTTATAGGTGATGGTTTCGAGACTCTTCCAGAATTAATTAATAAGTTGGACGATGATGATTTTAAGGGTTTGAGAAAAGTTGATGGATTAGTATATTATGATGGGACGAATCTTGTAATGACTAATCCTAGGACTAAGCGTGTGAACCTTGACGATGTTCCTTTCCCTGCTAGAGATCTTCTACCTAATGATAAGTATGATATAGTGCTTTCTAAAAAAGATATAGTTGGTGTTATGACGACTTCTTTTGGTTGCTGCTATAATTGTAAATACTGTTGTACCGAAAATAAATTAATTTTTAGAAGTGCAGAGAATGTTGTTGATGAGATAGAAGAATGTATCAAAATTCATAAAATAGAAGAGATAGACATATATGATGAAACCCTTACTCTTAATAAAAAAAGAATACATAAAATATTAGATTTAATAAAAGAAAGGAATTTAAAATTTGTATGGTCTATGAGGACTAGAATAGATACTGTTGATGAGGATCTTATGAAGAGGTGTGCATCGTTAGGATGTATTCGTGTAAATTTTGGTATTGAATCAGGAGATAATAGTGTATTAAAAAATATTGGGCGTAATATGACAACAGAAAAAATTAGAGAGGTTGTCGAGTATACACATAAGACTGGAATACAAATATTAGGATTTTTTATGATTGGTCTACCAGGAGAAACTAAAGAACAGATGATGAAAACTTTAAATTTTATGAAAGAATTACCATTAGATTATATACAACTTAATAAATATACACCTATTCCAAATTCATATTATTATAATGAAATGGTTAAAGAACATGGTCGAGATTATTGGAAAGAATATGTTGAAGGAAAAATATCATTAGATGAGTTTCCGTCATATAAATTAATGGTGTCTAATGATGAATTAAATAATTTATTAGAAAAAGGATATAATGATTTTTATTTTAGACCAAAATATATTATACAAAAATTATTATCAGTAAGATCGTTTAGAGAATTCTGGAGACTTGCAAAGGGAGCGTTGGATCTGAAATGATTAAAAAATATACAATTGAGGGTTTAAATAAAATCGCAAATGATAGAAATTGTATTTGTATATCTAATATTTATGAAAAAACAAGTAAAAAAATAA
>Ga0180431_10010290_pt1 | contig 10419 bp, 8 predicted proteins | sample SS_ome_11_FD_132459 | JGI IMG/M metagenome (GOLD analysis project Ga0180431, IMG submission 132459) | Hypersaline lake sediment archaeal communities from the Salton Sea, California, USA - SS_1_MS_1 metaG | ecosystem: Environmental > Aquatic > Non-marine Saline and Alkaline > Hypersaline >... | reverse complement strand
CTTGCCGAGGATGTCCCACAGGGCGATATCGATCGCCGAAGCCGCACGGTACTCAACCCCCGTCGACGACTGGGCCTGCGGCTGCGTGGTCATCGCCAGATTCAGCGCCTCGATGTTGCGCGCATCCCGGCCGAGAATGCGGGCTGCGAGCACGTCGTGAACGTAGGCCTCGATCGCCGCCGCCCCGTACCACGACTCGCCAAGGCCGACATTCCCGTCCTCGGTGCGAACCTGCACCCATATGACATTTGGATGCGCGGCGACCCTTATCGTCTCGACTGATGAAACTTCCACGTTTGACCTCCATCGTCGGCGGGCGCGAAGCTGTGCGCCTTGCCGTAGAGGAGGTTATGGCGTTTCCGATGGATTTGGTAAATTGAGCACCGCGGAGGGCTATGCGGTCTCCGTTCGCCGCGATGTGGAGATGCGCGCGCGCGACGGCGTGATCCTCCGCTCCGACGTCTACACCCCCGATGCGCAAGGCACCTTCCCGGTGCTGGTCTGCAGAACCCCCTACGACAAGTCGGCGCCACTCAACGCCTCCTTTGCCGAGCTGCTGGCCCGCCGCGGGTACATCGCCGTCACCAACGACATCCGCGGACTCCACACCTCGGACGGCGATCTGGTGTGGATGTACGACCCGGCATCGATCGAGGTCGAGGCGCACGACGGCCACGACTGCGTCGAGTGGGCGGCGAAACTCCCTCAGTCCGACGGCCGCGTGGGCACGTTCGGCGTCTCGTATTCGTCGTGGCTGGCTCTCTGTCTCCTTGGCGACGTGCCGCCGTCGCTCGCCGCCATGATGATCGGCGGCATGACATCGTCTCTTCATGAGGCCACCTTCGGCATCATGGAGACCGGTCGCCGGTTCCAGTGGTGCTACCAGATCGCGGCCGGCATGAGAGGACGCGGCGGCAGCACGACGTTTCCCTCGAATGTGCCCGATGCGACCTGGGACTGGATGACCAACCTGCGCGACAAGTGGGTATGGCGACTTCCGCTCGACAGCGTGCCCAACGAGGTGTTCGGCGATCTCAGCGGCCCGCTCAGAACGTTCTACGAGCACCACGGCGAAGAAATCTGGCCGTTCATGAAACTCCACGAAAAGGTGAGCTTCCCGGTCTGCACACATACCGGATGGTGGGACAGGTTCAGCCTCTCCGTGAACGGGCATGAGAACATGGTGAAGGTCGCCAGCAACGACCTCGCCGCCCGTCACCGGCTCGTCGTCGGCCCATGGCCCCACTCCCCGTTCGACTACACCCGCCGGATCGGCCCCGTGGACTATGGCGCCGATGCCGACGTGGCGTACGCCGATCTTGTCGCCGGCTGGTATGACTTCACGTTTTTCGGCAAGTCGTCCCGGTTGTTCGACGAAGCGCCGGTGAAACTCTTCATGGTCAACGAGAACGCCTGGCGCAATTTCGAGACGTGGCCGCCGCCCGGCATGCAGGAAACTCTGTTTTACCTGCACTCCGGCGGAAGCGCGGCGACGCCGGAAGGCGACGGCCGGTTGTCGGTGGAAGCGCCTGGCGATGAACAGCCGGACACCTACGCCTACGACCCCGCCGACCCTGTAATGAGCCTGATGGGCGAGGATGCCCAGATGAAACCGGTCGACCAGCGCCCGAACGAGGGCCGGCGGGACGTGCTGGTGTTCGCGACCGCGCCGCTGGAAGAGAGACTCACCCTGGCCGGCCCGCTGCGCTGCCAGCTCTGGGCTTCTTCGGACGCGCCGGACACGGACTTCTGCGTCAAGCTGATCGAGGTGCGTCCCGACGGACCGCCCATCAACCTGTCGAGCGGCATCATGCGGGCACGGTTCCGCAACGGCTACGACCGCGAGGAACTCATGGTTCCGGGCCAGTCGTACCTGTTTGACATCGAGATGCTGCCGGTCGGCATCCGGCTGGAGCCCGGGTCCCGGCTGCGGCTCGACATCACGAGTTCCGACTTCCCGGCTTTCGACCGCAACCACAACACCGGCGACGATTTCTGGTCCAGTACCGAACTGCGGATCGCGCGACAGACGATCTTCCACGACACGGAGCGACCATCCCGGTTGGTGCTGCCTGTGATAAGTTCGTGATCACACCTTCAATCTGAGGCGGGTTTCATGCTATGACACATCAAATGACGGTCGTTTCATCAGTCGGCACGAACGCTCAGCCGACAAAACCACAAACGGACTCGCGCTACGTCGTGGAAGCGCTCTCCCGAGCCCTGTCGGTGCTCGGCAGCGTCGCCGAGAAGGGCTACGATGTCTCCCTCGCGGAGATCGTCAAGGAGCTCGACCTGCCGAAGGCAACCGCCTACCGCTACCTGCAGACCCTCGTCGCCTCGGGCTATCTCGAGCAGCGGATCGACGGCAACACCTACAACGTCGGCCCACAGTTCCTGGCGGTCGCACGAACGGCGGAGGTGCTAGACAGACTGCGCCGGGCAGCGCGTCCTGAAATCGTCCGCCTTGCCGCAAAGTTCGGCCGGACCGCGAATCTCGGCATCCTCGCCGAAGACGGTGTGGTCTATCTCGACATGGTCGAAACCCGCCGCCACCCCGACGTCAAGGCGCGCGTCGGGGTCCATGATTGCCTCCATGCAACCGCGCTTGGCAAGGCGATTCTGGCACATCTTCCGGACGAGGAACGCGAGGCCCGGCTCAACGGACCGTTGAGCGAACAGACGATCAAGACCATCACCGATCAGACACGGCTTCGCTGTGAACTGGAGGCCGTCCGGGCGCGCGGCTACGCGACGGATCGCGAGGAGAACGAGGACGGCGCCATGTGCGTCGGCGCTCCGATCCTGTGCGGGCCCGGCTATCCGATCGCCGCCATGAGCCTGACGATGCTGATCCGGACCAGGGCGATCCTGCCGATGGAGGAAGTGATCCAGGAGCTCCTCAAGGCAACGTCCGCCGTCTCGATCATGCTGGACAGGTCAGCGATGATGTCGTACGCGGCTTGGCGCGGCGACACCCAGATGCTGTCAGAAGTTGCGGACGGCACGACTTCCGAAATGCCGTTCGTGCGCCCGTTGAGCTGATACCTGATCAGCGTATTGCCAGACGAAACGAACGGCGCTTGTTGGGTCGCGCAATTTTGCACCAAGCTTCCACATTGGCTGCGTCCAGCGGCCGCATGACCATCTGGAGGCAACGATGATCAGGAAAAGCCGACTCGCCATTCTCGCTGTCGCGGCGCTCGCCCTCGGCGCGGGCAGCGCAAGTGCCGGAGGCGTTCTTCGCGTCACCCAGCCAGACGAGCCCGCCGGCCTCGACGCGACCGTGGCCAACGCCGCGGCCATTGCCGGCGCCCTTCTCTACAACACCATGGAAACCCTCGTTCAGGTCAACGACGAAGGCGGCCTGGAACCGCTTCTCGCGGAGAGCTGGGACGTGTCCGACGACGGACTGACCTACGTCTTCAACATCCGCGAAGGCGTCAAGTGGCACGACGGATCGGACATGACCCTGGACGACGTGATCTGGACGTTCGAATACGGCCGGACCGAAGGCAACGTGCAGGGCTTCGCATTTGCCGACATCGACACGATCGAGGCCACCGGCCCGAACCAGATGACGGTCACGCTGAAGTCGCCGAACTCGTCGTTCCTGACGAACATGGCCAAGCGCTCGGGCTTCATTTTCGCCGAGCGGTTCAAGGAAGATCAGCACGGCGCCCCCGTGGGGACCGGTCCGTTCCGGTTCGTGGAGTGGAACCGCGGCGAGAACATGATCTTCGAGCGGTTCGACGACTACTGGGGCACCCCGGCCAAGCTCGACGGTATCGAGTGGACGTACATTCCCGACGCCAACGCCGAAATGAACGCCCTGCTTGCCGGCGACATCGACGCCGTCCAGGCGCTGAACGCCAAGTCGCGCGTCGGCGAACTCCGGGAGCCTGAATTCGTGGTCGAGTCGGGCGCCATCACGTCGGTGCACATCCTGTCGATCAACCACGAGGTCGCGCCCTTCGACAATCCGCGGATCCGGCAGGCGCTGTTCCACGCAATCGACGGCCAGGCGATCGTCGACGGCATGAACAACGGCTTCGGCACCGCGACGCGGACGTTCGCCTCGCCGCTCGACGCCTACTTCGATCCGACCTACGACCCCTACCCCTACGATCCCGCCAAGGCGCGCGAGATCCTGAAGGAAGAGGGAATGGAAGGTCTGGAGGTCGAGATTCAGGCGATTCTCGACAACCCCGGCATCCGCCAGGCGGAGATCGTCCTGGGCCAGCTCTTCGCGGCCGGCTTCCGTCCGACGGTGAAGGGTTTCGACCTGGGCACCGGTCTTGCCAGCATGATCCAGAACCGTACGTACGAGATCGCGACCATCGGCCTGATCTCCGAACGTATCCTTCGCATGACCTGCGATGCCTACTGGTTCCAGAACTACTGTAACGAAGAGTTCGACGCCCACATGGCGCGCGCCCTGACGGCCTCCGACCCCGAGGAAATCAAGGCGGCCTATCTGGACGCGATCCACCACCTTGCCGACGACGCGGCCATCGTGCCCTTCTACACCGACGTTCGCGTCGGTGTGCACCGGGACTACGTCACGGGTTGGCGGCCGGTCCACCCCGACTCGGTGCTCGACCTCCGCAACGTCGACATGGTCGAGTAACGCCCCGAGCCACAACGCCGGTGCGCGTTCGACACTTCTTCATTCGCCGCATGCGCCCCGGCATATGGCCGCCCCTTACGGGGCGGCGAAGCTCCCCACTCCGGATCGGTCGCCCCGTACGGGGACCGATCCGGCTTCCCCGAAAAGCGCTCTGAGGATCTGCTCGTGGCCCGCTTTTTCCTCGCCCGCTTCGCGATCTTCCTCGGTTCGCTCACCGCGGCATCCATCCTGATCTTCCTGCTCATGGACGCTCTGGGCGGCGACGCTGCCGAGATCCTTCTCGGCGAAGATGCGACACCGGAATTGCTGGCGGCGCTGCGCGCGGAAATGGGCCTCGATCGGCCAGCCGCGATCCGCTACCTCGAATGGGTCCGGGGCCTCGTCACGTTCAATCTGGGCGACTCGTTCATCACCAAGTACGACATCGGCAAGGAACTCACGCGCAGGCTGGCGCTCACCGTACCGCTCGCCTTTGTCGCGTTGATCGCCTCCGCGCTGATCGGCCTTCCTCTCGGGCTGATCGCCGCCGTGAAGCGCCACTCCTTCATCGGCCATGTCGTCCACGTCATCAGCCAGGTCGGTATCGCGATCCCGACGTTCTGGTCGGGCATCCTGCTGTCGCTGCTGTTTGCCGTCTATCTCAAGGTGCTGCCGACCGGCGGCTACACCCGTCCCTCCGAAGACCTCGGCGATGCGATCCGTTCGCTGATCCTGCCGGCAGCCGCGCTGACCCTCGTCGGCTCGGCCGTGCTCGCCCGTTACGCGCGGGCGGCCATCCTCGACGTCATGAGCGAGGATTACATCCGCACTGCCCGCAACCTCGGTCTCAGCCAGTGGCAGGCCATCCTGCGCCACGGTATCCGCAATGCCTCCATTCCGCTGGTGACCGTTCTCGGCCTGCAGTTCGCGGACCTCATTGGCGGTGCGGTGGTGATCGAGAGCGTGTTCTTCCTTCCCGGCGTCGGCCGTCTCGTCATCGAAGCGGTGTCGGCCCGCGACGCCATCGTCGTGCAATCCACCGTGATGGTGCTGACGGCGTTCGTGCTCGTTCTGAACTTTCTCACCGATTTCGCCTACGGGATCATCGACCCCCGCATTCGCACGGGAGCACCGGGACATTGACCGCAACCGCCGAGCCGACCGCCGTGGTCCCCGAGGATGCCGACGCCCCGGCCCGCCGCCGCCGCACCCCGCTGAAACTGAGCCTCAAGGTCGGGCTCGCGGGCGTGGGGCTCTTCGTTTTCGTCGGAATCCTCTCGCGGTTCTGGTTGCCCTCCGAGGGCGGCGTGGATGCCGCGCTCTACCTCATCAACATCGGTGACCGCCTCAAGCCGCCGTTCAGCCCCGGGCACCCGCTGGGCACCGACCACCTTGGACGCGATATCGTCGTCCAACTGATGCGCGCCACCTCCAACACGCTGCTGATCATCAGTCTCGGCTCGTTCGTCGCCTTCTGCGTCGGGGTGACGATCGGGCTGCTGGCGGCCATGTTCCGCGGCCTGCCTGAACAGGGGATGATGCGCTTTGTCGACATCATCTTCGCGGTGCCGGCGGTGCTGCTGGCGCTGGTGCTGGCAGCCAAGCTCGGGGCGTCGGTGTCGACCACCGTCATCGCGCTTGGTGTGTGGTTCTTTCCGGTGATCGCGCGGGTCACGCGAAGCGCAGCCCTGACCGTACGCGAGCGCGCCTTCATCAGCGCGGCCCGCACCTACGGACGATCCAACATCTTCATCGCGTGGCGGCACATTCTGCCCAACGTGATGTCGATCATCCTCGTTCAGGTCACGCTGATCATGGCGATCGGCATTCTGGTGGAGGCCTCGCTCGCGTTTCTCGGCGTCGGCACGCAGCCTCCGGAACCGAGCTGGGGGCGGATGCTGAAGGAGAGCCAGGACTGGCTCGGCGAGGCCCCGTGGCTGGGCATTGCTCCCGGCATCACCATCGTCCTCGCCGTGCTTGCCTTCAATCTGGTCGGCAACGGGCTACGCGACCGTCTTGACCGCCGCGGCAGGGATACCTGAACGATGCTCAGGATTTCGAACCTCCGGGTCTCCATCGGCGATACGCCTATCCTCAACGGCATCAGCACGACCTGCAACAAGGGGCAACGGCTCGGGATCGTTGGCGAGTCGGGCAGCGGCAAGACCATGACCGCGCTTGCCGTGGTCGGCCTTCTCCCCGAGAGCGCGACGGCGACCGGCGACGTCTCGCTCAACGATTTTGAGCTCCTCGGCCGAACCGAGGAGGAGATGACCCGAATTCGGGGCCGCAAGGTCTCGATGATCTTCCAGGATTCGCTCACCTCGCTCGACCCGCTGATGAAGGTCGGGCGGCAGATGTCGCTGCCGCTCAAGCTGCGCAACATCGCGAAGGCCGAGGCGAAATCCACCGTCATCGAGCTGATGGAGAGCGTTCAGCTCGACCGGCCGGGCGAGCGCTACCAGTCGTATCCGCACCAGCTTTCCGGCGGGCAGCGCCAGCGCGTCAATCTTGCGATGTCGCTCGCCGGCGAGCCGGAAGTGCTGATCGCCGATGAACCGACGACCGCGCTCGACGTGACCGTGAAGGCGCGCGTCGCAAAACTCCTGCAGAGCGTGGTGGACCGAACCGAGACCTCGCTCATCCTGATCACCCACGATCTGCCGCTGGTCGCCTTCATCTGCGAACGGATCGCAGTGATGTACGGCGGATACATCGTGGAGGAAGGCGACACGACCGAAATCCTGCGCAATCCGCGCCACCGGTACACGGCGGCACTCATCGCCTCGATGCCGGTTCTTCGCACCCGCAGGAACAAGGGCGACCGCCTGCCGTCGATCCCCGGTTCGGTGCCCGCGGCCGGCGACTTTCCTTCCGGCTGCCCGTTCCGCAACCGGTGCGCCGCTGCAACAGCCCAGTGCGAAACCATGCCCGAAACCGTCAGCAACGGCAGCCATCGCTTTGCCTGCTGGCATCCGGTGGAGGCGCCGGCATGACCGCGACACCGCTTCTGGAAGGCCGCAATATCGTCAAGCGGTACAAGCTCCCCCGCACGAACTTTGGGCCGCGCAAGGTCCTGACCGCAGTCGACGGCGTGAGTCTCACCCTGGGCGAGTCGGAATTCCTGGGACTTGTCGGCGAATCCGGCTCTGGCAAGTCGACCATGGCCAGCATTCTGACCGGGCAGACCCAGCCCGACTCCGGCGACGTGTTCTTCCGCGGCGAGCGCGTGAACTTCCGCAACCGCTCCGGCACGCGCGCCTTCCAACAGCACGTGCAGATGGTCTTCCAGGATCCGTACTCATCGCTCGACCCGCGTCTCACCGTCGGGCAATCGCTGACGGAGCCGCTGAGATCGCTGGGTTCCGACGTCGACCACGCCAAACGGTGCCGCGAGGTGATCGAGGCGGTCGGCCTCACCACGGCGGCGCTCGAACGTTATCCGCACGCCTTCTCCGGCGGCCAGCGCCAGCGCATCGCCATCGCGCGGGCGCTCGCGCCGCGCCCCTCCATCATCGTGGCCGACGAACCGGTCAGCGCGCTCGACGTCTCGATCCAGGCGCAGGTGCTCAACCTCCTCCTCGATCTGCGCGCCGAGTTCGGCCTTTCCATCATCCTGATCGCCCACGATCTGGCCGTCGTCGAACAGGTGAGCGACCGCGTGCTGGTCATGCAGACCGGCAATGTCGTGGAACAGGGAACGCCGGACGAAATCTTCGAGAACCCGCAACATCCCTACACCCGCACGCTGCTGTCGGCGGTGCTGAACCTCGAGGGCGAGTTCCCGTTCGAGCACCTCGCTCCCGCAACAGCGGATGAGTGACCCCACCGGAAAGGACCCCCTCGTGGCAACCAAGCCCAACATTGTCATTATCCTGGCCGACGACATGGGCTTTTCGGATATCGGCTGCTACGGCGGCGAAATCGATACGCCGAACCTCGATCGGCTTGCCGCGAACGGGCTGCGCTACAGCCAGTTCTACAACACCGCCCGGTGCAGTCCGTCGCGCGCCTCTCTGCTGACCGGGCTTCATCCCCACCAGACCGGTATCGGCGTTCTCACCTACGACACCGGGCCGGAAGGGTACGTCGGCAACCTCAGCGAAGCGTGCGCCACGATCCCCGAGGTGCTGAAGGGCGCGGGCTACCGCTCCTACATGAGCGGCAAGTGGCATGTCGCCAAGAGCCTCTCCGAGCCCTCCTCTGCCTGGCCGATGCAGCGCGGTTTCGACGGGTTCTACGGCACGCTGACCGGCTGCGGCAGCTTCTACCATCCCAATACGCTCGTGCGCGGCAACGACAGCGCCGACGCCGAGGCGCGGGACAACCCGGACTACTTCTACACCGATGCGATCAACGAAGAGGCGGCCGCGTTCGTCCGCAGCCATGCCGACGCGCACGCGGACGCGCCGTTCTTCCTCTACGTCGCCCACACCGCGCCGCACTTCCCCCTCCATGCCCCGGAGGAGGACATTGCGAAGTACAAGGGCCGTTTCGACGAGGGCTGGGACAAGCTTCGCGAGAAGCGACAGGAGCGGCTGATCGAAGCCGGCATCATCCGGCCGGAATGGCGCCTTTCGGATCGCGATCCGTCGCAGCCGCCGTTTGACGAGGCGGACAACCGCGACTGGGAACTGCGGCGGATGGAAGTCTACGCGGCGATGCTCGACCGCATGGACCGCGGCATCGGCAGGATTCTCGACGCGCTCGATGAAACCGGTCAGGCGGACAACACGCTGATCATGTTCCTGTCCGACAACGGCGGCTGCGCGGAGGTGATCTCGCCGGGGACCGACCTGAAGCAGGTGGTCGAGGAACTGCAGATCGCCCAGTACACCACCCGCGACGGTCGCCCGACCCGCTTCGGCAACATCCCCTCGCTGATGCCCGGCGACGAGGAAACCTACCAGACCTATGGCATCGCCTGGGCCAACCTCTCCGACACGCCGTTCCGCCTCTACAAGCACTGGACCCACGAAGGCGGAATCTCGACGCCGCTGATCGTTCACTGGCCGGAGGGCATCGCCGACAAGGGCGGCATCCGCCACCGTCCGGGCCAGCTCCCCGATATCATGGCGACGCTGGTGGAGATCACCGGCGCGCCGTGGCCGGAGACCCGCAAGGGCGAGGCGGTGCCGCCGTGCGAGGGCGTCAGCATGATGCAGTCGTTCGAACAGGACGGCGAGCGGCCCGGCACGATGTTCTGGGAACACGAGGGTAACGCCGCCACCCGCGACGGCAGGTGGAAGCTCGTGCGCGACTATCCGGGTCCGTGGGAACTCTACGATATGGAAACTGACCGGACGGAACTCACCGATCTCGCGGCCGACAATCCCGACCGCGTCGCCGCCATGGCCGACGCCTACGAGGCTTGGGCGACGCGCTGCGGCGTGATCCCCCGCGAGAAGATCATCAACACGAAGATGCGCAAGCTCGATCCGATCGCCGAACACGCCAACCAGGAAGGAAGCAACACATGAGTGTGCCGTTCGCATTCGTCGACGTCATGACGGAGCGGCAGACCAAGCCGCGCCACGGCGGACTGACGATGGTGGTCGACGGCGGCGTGCCGCTGCATCGCCTCGAAGACGGTCTGGAAATGGCCGGCGCCTACGCCGATATCGGGAAGATCAAGGTCGGCAGCGCCCGGCTCTACCCGGAAGGGTATCTGGAGCGGAAGATCGCGGCCTATCGCGCCCATGGCATGGACGTGTTCCCCGGCGGTCAGTTCTACGAGTACGTCCTGGCCGCCAATGGCATGAACATGGCCGGTGCCTACCTTGAGGAGTGCGTCCGTCTGGGCTTCACTG
>Ga0180431_10010289_pt1 | contig 10421 bp, 6 predicted proteins | sample SS_ome_11_FD_132459 | JGI IMG/M metagenome (GOLD analysis project Ga0180431, IMG submission 132459) | Hypersaline lake sediment archaeal communities from the Salton Sea, California, USA - SS_1_MS_1 metaG | ecosystem: Environmental > Aquatic > Non-marine Saline and Alkaline > Hypersaline >... | reverse complement strand
GATACATGAGGATTACGAATTATAATGATTAAGTTTAATATAAAAATCTATTCTTCAAACAATATTTTAATGGATCTATGAACAAATCTATATCTTTATTTATATGCAAAAAAACACCTAAAATTAGGAGATATCAGTTACATCATAGATTTTATTGTTATCAAAGCATTCAATACTAAATGCCAGAACTATGAATTGAGAATATGTATAACAACGATAAAGAAAATAAAATAAAGTTAGCAATCGAAGAAATAACAGGCATCAAAACCGATAATCATATTGATATATACAATAACAAAGAAAAAAATTTTAAGGAATTTTATCTTATTTTAAAAGATCAAAATGGCAAAGAAATAGCTAATATTAAGGATCTTAAGGATTTTGAAAATATTTTATTATCTATTAACAAAAAAATTATATTTAACTATGCAAAAAGAAATGAATTTTCTAAATGGTTAAAAAACATAGGTGAGATAGAACTTGCATCCAAGTGTAGAAAAATTGAGCAAGAAAGTTCTGATGATGAAGAATTTAAAAAAAGATTAATTGACATTATGGAAGGATATCGATATTCTATAAAAAAAGAAACAGTAGAAACATACAAACGATCTATTGATACTTATAATAAAAAATTAAGTAGTATTGGAAGAGGTTCTTTTGGAGGAAAAGCCCGAGGTATAGCATTTTTAGATAAAATTTTAAATAAGTATATAACAGAGGATATGTTCCAAAATCTAAAGATCACAATACCACGAAGTATTGTTTTATCAACAGATGTATTTGATTCCTTTATTAAACATAATGATCTAACGAACATGGATTTTTCTATATATTCAGATGAAAGAATTGCTACAAAGATTATGAATGCTGATTTACCAGCAACAATTATTGGGGATCTTCATTCTTTTATAAAAAATACAAAAAAACCATTAATTATAAGATCATCTAGCCTTTTAGAAGATTCACTATTACAACCATTTGCTGGTATTTATGCATCAATGCTATTACCTAATGAAACTTGGGAAACTGATTTAAAATTTCAAGAAATATGTAATGCAATAAAATTTGTATATGCATCAACTTTTTTTGAAAAGGCTAGAACATATATTAGATCTACTCCAAAAAATATGACTGATGAAAAAATGGCTGTATTAATTCAAGAAGTTGTTGGAATTAAACATGGCAATTATTTTTATCCTACAATTTCCGGAGTTGCAAAATCATATAATTATTATCCATCTGGACCATGTAAACCTGAAGATGGAATAGCTTATTTAGCTTTAGGTTTGGGAAAAGCAATAGTAGATGGTGGTAGTAGTTATTGTTTCTGTCCTGAGCGACCAAAGGCTCCATTATTTGGAACGCCAAAGGATTTTATGAAATATTCACAAAATAATTTTTATGCATTAAAACTGGAATCCAGTTACAAAATTGTAAATAAAAATGAAGAGACTTCTTTAGAAAAACTAGATATGGATATTGCAAAGCAACATGGTGTTTTAGATAATGTTGCATCAACTTATTTTTACCATGATGATCGTTTATATCCAGGCTTATATGATGAAGGCGCAATTGTAATTGATTTTGGACCTATTATCATTGATAATATTATACCACTATCAAAAGCCTTAAAGCTTCTTTTACACATTGGTGAACTTGCATTGGGCTATCCTGTAGAGATAGAATTTGCCTTGAACTTTAATAATGATAATTCTAATTCAGCAGATTTGATAATATTACAGATAAGAAGTATGATACCACCAGAAAAATATCAAGAAGTAAATATAAACAATAGAGATATACAAAATGCTCTTTTTTATAGTGAAAATTCCTTAGGAAATGGAATAATCAGTAATATTAGAGATATTGTTTATATAAAAACTGAATTTTTTGATATGTCAAATTCAAATAGAGCTGTAAATCAATTAAGAAAATTAAATACAAAATTGATGGAATCTAAGAAGCCATATATGTTAATTGGACCGGGGAGATGGGGATCATCAGATCCATGGCTTGGAATACCTGTTATATGGAGTGATATTGCAGGAGTTAAAGTTATTGTAGAAACTCCTTATAAAGAACGTCCAATCGACCCATCCCAAGGTTCCCATTTTTTCCATGATATGGTATCTCAACAGGTTGGCTATCTAATAACTAATAAAAATAATGGAAATATAAGTTGGAAATGGCTTGATTCTTTAAAAATAATTGAAGAAACAGAAGATGTAAAACATGTAAAAACATCTTCTGAACTTGAGATTAGATTAGATGGTAAAAAGGGAAAAGCAATCGTTATAGAAAAAACCTTAACTGATAAAAACAAATAACGGATGTTAGGAAATGAATAAAAAAAATAATAGTGAAAAAACCACTACTTCACAATCTACATATCAGAATAAAAAATTAAAAGAACGAATCAAAGAGTTAGACTGCCTTTATGGATTAACAAACATTGTAAAAGATAGAAATCTTTCAACTGATGATGCTTTATATAAAATAATTAAGTTGATTCCACCAGCATGGCAGTATCCGGAGATTACATGCTCTAGAATAATAATTGGTAATAAGGAATATAAAACTAAAAATTTTAAAGAGACAAAATGGAGTCAAATAAGTAATATAATTTTTAATGATAAAAAAATTGGAGTTTTAGAAGTTTATTATTTAAAAGAAAAAAAACAGTTAGACGAGGGGCCATTTCTAAACGATGAAAGAAGATTAATTGATGCAATTTCAGATTTGTTAGGAAAATATATTGGTGAAAATCGAATTAAAGAAGAATTAGAAGAACATCGAAAAAAACTAGATTATGCTGAAAAATATGCATCAGGTGGAGGAAGAAATAATTCAATAGATTCAAAAATTGAAGATAAAAAACAGGATTGGGAAGTTTTAATTGAATTACTTACAAAAACAGATCCAAGAACTTTACTTAGGATAACAAGAAAAATGACATATTATCTTTACAGATATGAAAACGAAAAAATAAATGCTTTACTGGGTAAAATATGCCCTATAGATGGAGAATCGTCTTCAAGTCAATGGTGTGGTATAAACATGCCAAACCCTAGACAAGACCTAGATTCTTTGAAAATAATTCAAAAACAGATATTTAAAATAGCAAAAGAAAGTATTAGCCCTGAGGAAATATCAGAATTGTTTCAAAATTGGATGAAACAAGACAAAGCTCGTCCATTGCTTTTAGCTTCTCAGAAAGCTGGAATATCATTATCAGAAATAATCGATGAACTTAACAGGTTTTATAGCAAAGAAACAGAAGAAAACACTTTATCCGCAGAGGACAAAATCAGCATTAAAACAGCTTTGATAAGACGTTTTTTTACTGATAGACCTGAGTATGTGAACATAGCAAAAACCTTCATTGAACCAGAAGATTTTGTTTCTTTATTGACCCATGTAATTGGACCAACTCTAGGATCAGGAAAGCTTGGAGGGAAGACATCAGGAGTTTTCTTAGCAGAAAAGATCATAAAAGGGGAAATGAAAAGAAACGAAATACTTAAAGACATATATTTCCCAAGAAGCTGGTATGTAGCCTCAGATACTATACTAAATTTTATTCATTATAATGATTTAGATGAAACGTTTCATATTAAATATCTTCACCCAGACCAGATTCGTCAAGAACAACCTTTCTTAGAACAAGTTTTTAAAAATGCTACATTTCCAAACGAAATAATTGAAGGATTTCGTCGAATAATCAGAGATTTAGAGGGAAAACCAATAATTATAAGATCATCGAGTTTACTTGAAGATAGTTTTGGTGCTGCTTTCTCAGGAAAATATAAAAGTCTTTTTATTCCAAACACTGGAAGTGAGGAAGAAAGACTATATTCTCTTATGGATGCCATAGCAGAAGTATATGCATCAACATTTGGTCCAGATCCTATTGAGTATAGACGTGAGAGAGGACTTCTTGATTTTAGTGAAGAGATGGGTATACTCATCCAGGGGGTTGTCGGCATTAAAGTAGGACACTATTATATGCCTGTTTTTGGAGGTGTAGCTTTTAGTAAAAATGAATTTCAATGGTCACCTCGAATACAGCGAGAGGATGGAATGATACGTTTGGTTCCCGGTTTGGGAACAAGAGCTGTAGATAGAGTAGGAGATGATTATCCAATACTTGTTTCTCCAAAAAGACCTAAACTACAAGTCAATGCTCTTGTGAGTGAACGGATAAAATATTCGCCAAAATTTATGGATGTAATAAATTTAAAATCAGGGATTATTGAAACAGTTGATGCAATTGAGTTATTCAAGGAATATGTTGATGATCTTCCTAATCTTAATAATATTATATCAATTCATAAAGATGGACGACTTGTTAATCTTCCAACTCTACTATTAAATCCCGAAAAGGAAGATATGATAGTAACATTTTCAAATCTTTTTGAAAAGGGAGATTTTTTAGAAAAAATGAAACATATTCTAACAATTCTAGAAGAAAAAATTGGAACACCAGTTGATGTAGAATTTGCATCAGATGGTGAAAAATTATATATTCTTCAATGTCGTCCACAGAGTCAATCCAGAGGAACTGATCGGAAACCAATTCCAAAAAAAGTTCCACAAGATATGAAACTATTCTATACTAATAAGTATGTAACCACAGGTCAAGTTGAAAATATAGAATATATGGTTTATGTCAATCCAGAAGAATATACAAACTTGGAAACTAGAGAAGAAATGCAAAAAATTGCGACAATAATAAATGAATTAAATAATACCCTACCAAAAAGAAAGTTTATACTAATGGGGCCAGGTAGATGGGGAAGTAGAGGAGATATAAAACTTGGAGTACCGGTAAAATATGGTGATATTAATAATACCGCTCTTCTCGTAGAGATCGCAAAAGAGAAAGAAGATTATACCCCAGAGCTCTCATTTGGAACCCATTTTTTTCAAGATCTAGTTGAGGCTGAAATAAAATATTTACCACTATATCCAGATCAGGCAAAAAACATATTCAATGAAGATTTATTAATATTCCAAGATAATCAGCTATCAAATATACTTAAAAAATATCAAGATTATGAACACGTTGTTCGAGTTATAAAAACATCTAATGTCCTCCCAGGTGGTTCATTATCAGTAATAATGGATGGAGAAGCAGGTGAAGCATTAGCATATTTAAAACCCCCGGATCATTGGACCTGGCGCATGCAAAAAGTAGAAGAAATCGCTGAGAAACTAGATCCAGAACTTTACAGTATTGAATCATTATACCTAATTGGAAGCACCAAAGAAGGAACTGCAGGTCCAGCAAGCGATATTGATTTACTAGTTCACTTTAAAGGGACAGAAGAGCAAAAAGAAAAACTTCTAGCATGGTTTTCAAAATATGGAAAAAAATTAGATGAAGAAAACAAACAAAGAACAGGTCTTAAAACAGATGGGCTTTTAGACGTACATATAATAACAGATATTGACATTAAGAAAAAGAACTCATGGGCAACACATATTACCTCTCCATATATGAGTGTAAAAAAGATTCATTTGAAAAAATCAAATAACTAGGGTATAATTATAAGCTCTCTTGACGCATTTTTTAAATTATCAGTGTTGAATCTAATCAATGAAAGCTCAGGACCATCATGAGAAGCATTAAATGAATATGTTTTTGTAAAAATTTCTTTCCAATGACCTGTTAATCTTGTTGATTCATGTATATGACCATGTAATGTTACGAAGGGTTGTTTTTTGCCAATAAAACGTTGAATGGCAATACTTCCTGTATGAACATCAACAGGTGCATGATCAATTATTTTACCATCTAATTCGGCTCTATCAAGATGGGAATTATAAGGAGGAGAATGAAAAAGAAAAATTGTATTTTCAACAGGTGCATTTTTAGATAAGATATCTAAATCCTCAGCTATTGTTGAATAACGAATATTATCAATGGGAACATCTATTGTTCTAACTCCATTCTCAGGGGAAACAACCCCTATATCATTATATCTTGAGACATCATACTTTTCCCAATCTTTTAATTGGAAAGGTGTAGGAGGCACATATGAATAACCTGTTACAAATATATTTGAAAATTTTACCGTTTTATTGTGAACATAGTCAATTAAACCTTCATTATGTGCTTCTAAAAAATATTGTTCATAAATCCTTGGATCATCGTTACCAAGTATAATAAAAAATCTTATTTTCTTATTTATTGTTTTTCTTATTTTTCTAATTTTTGAAAATATTATATTTTCAATAAATACGTCCATATTAGAATCGAGTGAATAATGATTTGGAAGAATATCTCCACCAATAAAAACACCGTCAGGAATTTCATCAATTACCATTTTAAATAATGTATCAAAAAGTTTTTTTTTACCATGTAGATCAGATACAAATATGCAATTCAACTAAACACCATTAATCATTTAATGCATCGTCCATTGAACAAGTCTTAATAAATTTTTGGCAGTTCAATTTAAAAAAATTAATAAAAATTTATAATTATAATAACTTGTTTTTTATTTATATTTTCATTTATTTTAATCATAAACTATTAAAAAACATCCTGATTACTGGGTATCGAAAAAATTTATAATAAGATGTGTTGGACATGTATAAAATATTAGAAAAAAAGATAATGTCAGATAATGTTAAACTTATGAAAATAGAGGCACCACTTGTTGCAAAAAAAGCAAAAGCAGGTCAATTTATAATTTTAAGAATCGATGAACAAGGTGAACGTATACCACTTACAATAGCTGATTATGATAGAAAAAAGGGGACAATCACTGTAATTTTCATGGAAGTTGGTAAAACGACTAAGCAACTTGGAAAATTAAAAGTTGGTGATTCTATACTTAATTTTGCTGGACCCCTAGGAGTTGCATCTGAAATTGAAAAATTTGGTACTGTTGTCTGTATTGGTGGGGGAGTTGGAATCGCACCTTTATATCCAATTGTCAGAGAGCTTAAAAAAGCTGGAAATCATGTAATTAGTATTTTAGGAGCTAGAAATGAAAAGCTTTTGATGCTTGAAAAAGAAATAGACGAATTTAGCGATGAGTTTTACATATGTACAGACGACGGATCAAAAGGAACTAAGGGTTTTGTTAGTAATGTTTTACAAAATTTGATCGATGAAGGTAAAAAAATCAATATAGTATGGGCAATTGGGCCTGTTATTATGATGAAAGTAGTTGCAAATCTGACAAAAAATTACAATATTAAAACAATTGTTAGTCTAAATCCAATCATGGTTGATGGAACAGGCATGTGCGGTGGTTGCAGAGTCATTATTGATGGCAATATTAAGTTTGCATGTGTTGATGGACCTGAGTTTGATGGCCATAAGGTAGATTTTGATAATTTGATGCTTAGAAATCGCAGGTTTTTGAAAGAAGAAGAACATTCATGTAAGGTTGCTGGGGTGAAAATTTAATGGCGGTTAAAAAAGAAAAATATAAGATGCCAGAGCAGGACCCAAATGATAGAATAAAAAATTTTAATGAAGTTCCTTTTGGTTATTCACCAGAGACTGCAATCGAAGAAGCAAAACGTTGTCTTCAATGCAAGAATAGACCATGTACTGAAGGGTGTCCTGTTGAAGTTGATATCCCAGAGTTTATAAAAGAAATCGCAGAGGGGAATTTTGATAAAGCAGCAGAAGTTTTGAAAGCTAAAACATCTCTTCCAGCTGTTTGTGGCCGTGTTTGTCCTTATGAAAATCAATGTGAGGGGAAATGTACTTTATTAAAAGTAGGTGAACCAGTTGCTATAGGTAGACTTGAACGTTTTCTTGCCGATTATGAAAGAGAAAAAGGTGTAAAAATTCCAAAAAAAGTAAAACCGACTGGTAAAAAGGTAGCTGTTGTCGGTGCAGGTCCTGCAGGTCTTACATGTGCCGGGGATCTTGCAAAAATGGGTCATGAGGTTACTGTTTATGAAGCCCTTCATGCGCCCGGTGGTGTACTGATGTATGGAATTCCTGAGTTCAGACTTCCTAAATCAATTGTTCATGCAGAAGTTGATTATATAAAAAAACTTGGAGTTAAGATTCAGTATGATGTTGTAGTTGGTAAAACAATTTCAATTGATGATTTACAAAAAGATTTTGATGCTATTTTTATTGGTACTGGTGCAGGTCTACCTCGTTGGTTAAATGTACCTGGTGAAAGTCTTGATGGAGTCTATAGTGCTAATGAGTTTCTAACTCGTATAAATATGATGAAAGCCTATGATTTTCCACATCACTGTACTCCTTGTACAGTTGGTAGTATAGCTGCCACATTTGGTGCTGGAAATGTTGCTATGGATTGTGCCCGTACATCTCTTCGAATGGGAGCTGAAAAATCATATATTATTTACCGTAGGACTGAAAAAGAAATGCCCGCTCGTATTGAAGAAATTCATCATGCAAAAGAAGAGGGAGTTATTTTTAAATTATTAACAAATCCTGTTGAATTTATTGGGGATGAAAAGGGTAAACTTACTGGCTTAAAATGTATAAAAATGAAGCTTGGTGAACCTGATGACTCTGGTAGAAGAAGACCTATCCCAATTAAGGGATCTGAGTTTGAAATAAAAATTGATACAGCTCTTGTAGCTATTGGACAAAGTCCAAATCCACTTATTTCTCAGTCCTTTAAAAAACTTGAAGTTGAGAAATGGGGCAATCTAAAAACAGATGAAAATGGTCATACTAGTGTTTCTGGTATTTTTGCCGGTGGCGATATTGCAACTGGTGCTGCAACAGTTATTCTTGCTATGGGTGCTGGAAAGCGTGCTGCTAGATCAATTGATTCTTATCTTAAGAAAAAAAATTAATATTTTAATTTTTATTTTTTTGCAAGAGAAAACCTGCTGAATTTAAACTCACAATTTAGTTGAATAGTAGATCCTATAAGATATCCACCTATTAGATAGAATACTAGTAGAATTATTGGAATAATTCCTGTCCAACCTATTATAACAGTATATCCAAGAATAGCTGCAAATGTTACATCAAGGAGTATTGTTCTTCTGTGATCAATTGCCTTTTCTTTTGTCAAAAATCGATACATTATGTATATTTGAGAGGGGATTCCATATATTAAGATAAATAATAGATAGTAAAAATTTTGGTAGTTAATATATGCTAAAAAGCAAAATATAATAAAACCTGCTTTTAACAAACATCCATAAATAAAAAATGGATGAGTTGAAGTTAGTCTCTTATTGTTTCTTACATTTGTAAATACAGCAAAGCTTCTAACACCTACACTTCTATCAGCATCAACATCTTTTAGAGCATTTTCCCACTGAGCAAAAGCAGTTGCTGCAAAGACTGCTACGCCAATAAATATCCAAGTATATATAGTAGGCATTCCACCAATTGCAAAAACGCCAAATAAAACATTAAATCCATATGAAACAGAAAACGAAAAATCATATGAGAAAAGATATTTTTTTCCCTTCCATCCATACCAAATTAACCACATATATGAAGGTACAAAACATAAAAATGCCATTAAAACAGACAGATAATCTGTAACTAAAATTAAAAGAAAAATCAATATTGCACACATTATTGTTCCACCATATACAAAATTCATTGCTTCTTTTTTTGTAAGTATCCCGCTTGAGACAGGGTTTCTTGATGGAACGTAAGTATGTGAATCTAGCTCAATATCACCTAAGGCAATGTATGTATTTAGTGCCATATGTGCAAATATTGCTAGTACTGTAAAATATATTATATGATACCATTCAAGAAATGCTCCTTTTGCTGTTAAAGCACCAACTATTGATATAGTAGCTGTTGTTGTTATACCCTGTGTTCTGCCAATGTCTGCAAACGCCCTAAGTTTTTTTAACATTTAAAACAAAAAATATGAGTTCATTATAAAAACCTATAGGATGCAAATCGATGGGTTTTTATGTCGTTTTGATTTACTTATTATAAAATGATACGCGAATACTTAGAAGTAACCCGCCTTTTTAACATGGGTCTAACTGGAGTTGCACCAGTTCTAGGTGCATTATCAACATGGACAAGCGATACTCCTTTTAGAGTTACAACATTGTTACCATTATTAATTTTATTTATTATTGGATGTTTTTCACATGTGTATGGTTTTGTCATCAATGATTTAATTGATATAAAGGTAGATAAACTTTCCAAAGAACTTACCTCACGTCCACTCGTAAATGAGAGCATTTCCAGGAAAAAAGCTACTTATTTTGCAGTTGCATGTATGATTGGATCATTTATATTATCATTATACTTTTTTAAAGATAAAGAACTGATGGGTTGTTTATTACTTGTTTCAATTTTAATTCTTGCTTATGTTCTTGCAACAATATATGATTTTGCTAGCAAGAAATATCCAGGGATGGATTTCTTTGTGGCATCAGCAGTATTTTTCTTAATAATTTTTGGCGCTGCATCTATATCCATT
>Ga0180431_10010285_pt1 | contig 10422 bp, 9 predicted proteins | sample SS_ome_11_FD_132459 | JGI IMG/M metagenome (GOLD analysis project Ga0180431, IMG submission 132459) | Hypersaline lake sediment archaeal communities from the Salton Sea, California, USA - SS_1_MS_1 metaG | ecosystem: Environmental > Aquatic > Non-marine Saline and Alkaline > Hypersaline >... | reverse complement strand
CCTACGCGGCGGCGGCAGTTGTGGGGGCTTTTTCATGTTGGGCCTCCTTGGGTCGGTTTGCTCTGCATTCTAACCCAAGTTGGCCTCCAGTCCAGCTCTTACCCCACAAATCTGCGTAGAACCACAAAACATAGATTACCTGTTCGCCTCAAGCTGCTGTTCAGCGTCGGGAGTCTGACTACCAGCATGCCGCAGGCGATCATTGTTTTCTTCCAGCTTTATTTCCTGACCGATATTGCCGGGCTGCGCCCGGATTATGCGGCCTGGTCAATCGCAGCCGGCAGGCTTTGGGACGCGATCAACGACCCACTGTTTGGCGTGATTTCTGACCGGATACATCAGCCCGACTTCTGGCTCTCCTTTGCCCACGCAGCCAGAAGCAGCCGTCCTTGCGATCCGCTGGTTTGCCAGCATCATCCCTGCGGCTTTGATCCTGGTCTCGGTCTTGTTCGCCTGGGATTATTCCATCACCCGTGAGGCCCATGAGCAAACGTTGGAGCAGTTAGCAGATGGCAGAATTTAACTCGCTGAAAACTATTACAGAAGCTGCAAAAGTCCTCCCTGTCCTGGCTGAAACGGATGTCCTGGTTGTGGGGGGCGGTCCGGCAGGGCTGTCCGCCGCGCTGGCTGCTGCCCGTGAAGGGGCCGAAACGATGCTGGTGGAACGCTATGGCTGTTTTGGCGGAAATATCACGCAGGCGATGGTGGGAAGTATTGCCTGGTACCGGCATGAAAAAACAGTAGACGCGGGCGGCATCGGCGTCGAGTTTGAAAGACGGGCGAAAGAGATGGGTGCGAGTCTGCCCGACCCCGAGGGTATGGGCGAGCTTTTGGATGCTGACATGTTCAAGTTCGTGGCCGATACGCTGGTGCAAGAGGCGGGCATTGTCCCTGTCTTGCACTGTTCCGCTGTGGACGTGATCATGGAAGGGTACACGATCAAGGGCATCATCACGGAGAGCAAATCCGGCAGACAGGCCATCCTGGCAAAGCGGGTGATTGATGCTACCGGGGATGCTGATATCGCCTACCGCGCTGGCGCTCCATATCACAAAGCCCCCAAAGAAGAGCTGCTGGCTGTGACCGTCGGCTTTGGGTGCAGCGGCGTGGATGTTGAGAGGTTTCTCAACTACGTGGAAGAAAACCCTACCCGCTTGGGCGATTGGGCCAAAGAGACCGCTGGAAAGGAAGATGCTCTGGCGGGAACCCTTATCACAGAGCCGTTCATCAAGGCGCGGGAAGCGGGCGAGATTCCTGCGGATGTGCCGTTGCTCGCGGTCGTTGGCTTTTGGGATGGGCTCACGGAAGCGGGAGAGGCCACGAGTATGGATATGGCGCACGTCTTTGGCATTGATTCGACCGACGTGTGGGACCTCACCGAGGCGGAGATAAAAGGCCGGCAACGCGCGCTCTGGGCGGTGAATGCCTTGAAAAAGTACACCCCTGGATTTGAAAACGCCAAGCTCAGGACCTTTGGCTCATCCTTGGGCACGCGAGAATCGCGGAGAATTGTGGGTGTCTACACCATGACCGAGAGCGATGTGATGAACGAGGGCCGTTTTGAGGACTCGATTGGCATCTTTCCAGAGTTTTTGGACGCGTTTCCCATGGCCATCATCCCTACCACGGGCAGGTACTTTCAGGTTCCTTATGGCATCATGCTTCCAAAGAAGGTGGAAAATCTACTCGTTGCCGGTCGCTGCGTCGCCGCGGACAAAAAAGCCTTCGCCGCTACTCGCCAGATGATGTGCTGCACCGTCACCGGCCAGGGCGCAGGCGTGGCGGCTGCCGTTTCTGTCAAGCAGGATGTAGAATGTCGTGGAGTGAACGTTGGTGAGGTTCAAAAGGCGCTTGAGAAGCAGGGTGTGCGGATCTCTTAAATTCATCTTGGAAGATAGGTGGTGAACTAGGGTGGATAGCGTAAAAGATGCAAAAACTATCAATGAAGCTGCAAGAGTTGTCCCTGTCCTGGCTGAAACGGACGTCCTGGTTGTGGGGAGTGGTCCGGCAGGGTTGGCCGCCGCGCTGGCCTCTGCTCGTGAAGGGGTGAATACGATGCTGGTGGAACGCTATGGCTGTCATGGTGGCGTGATCACGCAGGTCGGTGTCGAAACTGTCGCCTGGTACCGCTACGCGGGGACCACCGATCTGGAAGGGATTGGGATCGAATTCGAGAACCGTGCCGAGGAAATGGGCGCTACCCATGCGCTGCCCGCAGAAGCCGAAACTACGGGCAAGCTCCTGGATGCGGATATGTTCAAGGTTGTGGCGGATACCATGGTCCGCGAGGCGGGGGTCACGCCTCTCCTGCACAGTTTGGCGGTCGAACCGGTGATGGAGGGGCAGACCGTCAAGGGGATACTCATCGAGAGCAAATCAGGGAGACAGGCGATACTCGCCAAACGGGTGATTGATGCCACCGGTGATGCGGACATCGCTTTCCGTGCCGGTGCGCCATGCCGAATGACGCCGAAAGCAGAGATGATGGGTGTGACTGTCATGTTCTCGTGCTCTGGGGTGAACAGGAAAAAGTTCTTTGACTATGTGAGAAAAGACCCACCCACCTTTGGGGATTGGGGAAAATCCTGGCACATCGAGACAACGGGCAAAGAAGACGATCTGCTCACCCCCTATCTCGAAGAACCGTTCAATCAAGCGCGAAGAGATGGATTGATCCCGGCGGACATGATCGTCGCCGGAACATGGTGTGCGATCACCGATGCCGGCGAGGCCATGACCCTGAATTTGAACTATATGATTGGCTATGATGCCACGGATGTTCGGGATCTCACGAGAGCAGAGATCGATGGCCGTCAGCGAACGATGATGATCATTAAAGCCTTGAAAGCCTACGTCCCCGGTTTTGAAAACGCAAAACTCAGGAATTTTGGTATGACACTGGGGGTAAGGGATAGCCGGAAAATCATTGGACAGGTCAATTTGACCGGCCACGACGTGCACAACCAGGCTAAATTTGAGGACTCGATTGGCATCTTTCCTGAATTCCTGGATGGTTATGGCGTCCTTATCCTGCCAACGACGGGCAGGTACTTTCAAGTCCCTCTTGGGATTATGGTGCCGCAGAATGTCGAAAACTTGCTGGTGGCAGGGCGCTGTGTTGCTGGGGACAAACTATCACATGCAGCTACACGCAGTATGATGTGCTGCGCGGTTACCGGACAGGGTGCGGGTGTCGCTGCTGCTGTTTCTCTCAAATATGATGTGGGATGCAGCACTGTGGATATCAAGCAAGTCCAAAAAGCACTCGAGAAGCAGGGGGTTCGGATAAATTAGGGTGGCGTAGCGCAGGGGTGTCCACCAGTTATCGCGGCCGGTGCAGCGGAAGTAGGGTGAGCGGAGCGCGTTGTCTACCAAGAATCTCATGCGGGGATCAAAAGAGGTAGCTGGCGTTCCCGCACTGCTTCGGCAGCATAGCGCAGGGCTTCACGGACGTCTTTTCGTTCCAGGTCAGGATACGCTTCAAGGATTTCGACTACCGTCATCCCGTCTGCTACCATATCCACGACGGTGGCCACAGGAATACGCAATCCCCGAATACAGGGAACGCCGCCCATTTGCCTGGGGTTTACGGTTATCCGAGTAAAGATCATCGCCTTCTCCAGCTCTTTCGTCAGGTGCGCCGAATCATACGAAACGCCCGCTTTGGTTCACAGCCTGCCCAGGTTGAGCGTCATGAACTCATCCCAGACGTAGCGCAGGGGTGTCCACCAGTTATCGCGGCCAATGCAGCGGAAGTAGGGTGAGCGGAAGGCGAGGATCAGGTCGCCGATCTTGTAGCGGGGCAGGATGGGGGTTGATACCACCAGGCTGCCCATCTCGCCCAAGCTCCACCTCGTTGGAGCCCGCATCTCGTGCAGCATTTTGATACCAGACCTCGTTTGTACCTCAAAGAAGAACGGGTCATAGTTGGGCACCCAGGCTGGATTCTCGTCCCGCTGCTGGCCGAACATACCTTCTGTGGCACCATAGATTTTGCGGATGACCACCCACCGCCCGTACAATGCGTTGAGCGCCGGTTGATGCTTGGTGTTGATGCCCGCCACGCTGCCCAGCGTCATGATCTGCGGATGCCACAGGTCTTTGGGATAGACCTTGTGCGTCCGATGCAGGTGACGGGCGAATTTGATGGCGGTCGGGCAGACACCACCCACCAGCGTCACGTTCTCCTCCCTGCACTTTTCATAAGCCAACTCGAAACGCGCTTCCCAATCGCGCGTTGTCTTGCCGCCCCCCCAGGGCGTCGATCTCCTCTTGGACGGGCATACGCGTTGTGTGTTGGGAGGGGGATCCCCTTGAGCTACGATACTCTTCTAGATATCATCCACATCCTGCACAACTACGAGCCGCCCGCTGGAAATTGGTGATGGTCATCATAACGGCAGATAAGCTGCCAGCGCGGAGGTCGCTTGCAAGCCGGAGCGATGGTCCGCTCTATGCGCTGGCTAGGCGGGGGCGAGCGTCAGCGAGCTGTAGGCTAGCCAGTGGATGGCGGAAGCCGTCCGCCGCCCGCTAGGTCGGACGCGAAGCGTCTGACCTGCGGTAAAGCTCACGCGCCGCGCCGACTTGACCAGAGCACCTCCCACTTCCCAACGCAGAAGGTAATTTGGCTACCGATCCAACTCGCGCCGAAGGCGCGGTCGCGTGGTCGGGTAGCAGGGCGGCGGCAACGCCGCCCCGCCCCCTCAGAACCGGACGGGCCAGTTTCCCGGCATCCGGCTCAAGCCTCTACGAACGCCCCTTTCACAGGACGCGGCTTTGATACGTCCCAACCTCGGCTGTGGACTTGGCGGTGGCAGTTCAAGTGTAACAGTACCAGGTTGTCTAGTCTGTCCTCTCCCCCTTCGACTCGTGGCCGGATGTGATGGGTGTCCCACTCATCCGCCTCGGTGAGCATCTCCCCGCAGATGGAACATTGTCCGTGTTGTTCCAACTACAGTTGGAGCGTTTGCCTCTTCCCTCTGAGGCTCTCTCTGGTTTTCCACCTCAGTCATTCCTCGAAGTAGTGCTCCCACTCCGGGTCATACGGGTTAGCTGCTCCTTTGATTTTCCGATGCCTCACGATGGGGGTTTGGGCCGCCGAGTACAAATGTACTTGTCTCATCGTCCCATCGCCGTTCCGAACCTCTCCGCTGAACACCCAGTTCCGCGTGCCGACCGTCTTGAAGTACTTCTGCTTGATCCAACCCTCGCTCTTTCGTCGGTGTTTCTTCCGCGCCCAACGGCGTATCATCCAGTGGATATGCCAGTCCATTTTGTTGAACGTCGCCTTGCTGACGACGTGACAATGGTAGTTAGCCCACCCCCGAATGACCGCATTGAGTTGGACGATCAACGGCCCGGCCTGGGCCTGTGGGTTGGCTTTCAGAATGGTCCGTACCTTCGCTAGTAGAGCCTTCATACTGCTGTCCGATGGTCGGATGAGCAGCTTCTGACCATACTTGCGCAGGTTTTGTCCCAGAAAGTCGAAACCTTCCTCGATATGCGTGATGTGGGTCTTGGTGGCTGAGAGTTTGGCCTCCCGTGAGGCCAGAAATCCCTCCACCACCGGTCGTGCTTCGTCTTCCAGTAGCTCTGCCGTCGTGCCGGTAACGATGAAGTCGTCCGCGAAGCGAACCAGATGTACCTTGTTCCGGCTGCGCTCTCTCTGCGTCTGGCCGAACCACCGTTGCAGTTCTGCTTCCAGTCCGTCTAGCGCCATATTCGCCAGGATAGGTGAAATGATTCCGCCCTGCGGCGTCCCGCTTTCCGTCGCGTACCACCGGCCTTGCTCTACGTATCCTGCTTTCAGCCAACCTCGCAGCACACTCTTGGGTAACAGGATATGGACCAACAGCCATTCGTGCCCCAGCGCGTCGAAGCACGCCTGGATGTCTCCTTCCAACACCCACTGGGCCGATGTCTGCCTGGCCAGCAACCCGAAGCATTGCTCGATGGCGTCCGCCGGTGACCGTTCTCGCCGAAAACCATACGAGTTCGGGTCGGCTCCAGCTTCTGCTATCGGGTCGAGCGTCAGTGCGTACAACGCCTGCATCGCCCGGTCTTTCATCGTCGGGATACCCAGGAATCTGTGTCCACCGCTTTTCTTCGGTATCGCCTTACGCCTCAACGGTTGGGGGCGATAGCCTTTGGTTCGCAACTCTGCCACTGCTTGCGCCTTTTGATGTGGTGTGCCCCATACTTCACCGTCCACCCCTGGCGTTCGCTTACCTCGGTTGGTCGTCACTCGCTTCGCCGCCAATGCTCTGGCACTCAGCGAGCGGGTCAGGATGAATTGCAGGGCTCGTACCTTGCGCTTCTTCCCTCCCTTCTTTGCCTTCACGATACGTGCCTGAAGACGACGCACGTTCCGGTGGGCCTTCCTCCATGATGTCGTGCCAGGCCACCGGTTCACGCAGGCTCGCGCCAGCGACTACTTTGGCCGCTCCCTTTTGTACGAATTCCTGTTTCTGCATCCCCATCAGGTTTCTCGTGTCGAGAGACCAGGTGGAAGTCTGCCCGCTTTCGCGTGGGGTGATGTTGCCGTATGGGAGGCGCAACCCCTATCCACCTCATTACAAGGCGGCGTTCGCTTTCTCCACCATCCTTTACCCGCAGTCTCATCGGCTTGCCTCGCGGCTTGCTTTCCTCAAAGGGGAGAACTACGGGCTTACCACGTTCCGCTCGTGTACCTGCGCAGGTTAGGTCCCTCCTCTACGCGGGGGCGCTTCGTCTGCGATAGACGCCCGCTGACCGTCTATCCCTGACCCCTCACCTTTTGGTCCAAGCGTTTCAGCCTTGCGGGCCATTCAGCACCTTGCGCTTGTTCTAACTCTCGACGCTTACGGAGGTTCACTTACGTTGACCATACCGCGCCACCCTGGCCGCCTTAACCGCCTGATGCTGGCAGTAACAGCCTCCGCTCACGCTTCCGCTGCCGCCCTGACGGGCGCGTCGGCTTTGTCCCTAGGGCTTCACACCCCACCGTTACCAGTGACGCATGCCTGGGTAGGGTACGGTTGGCAGAACAACCAGTTAGGCTGCACTACCCGAAACAGATGGAAATTCGCTGGACAGTCTTAAGCCTATGGCGGCAAAATCCTTTGATTGAACACTTCTCACGAATTCTGTCTACCATCTTTTGACTTACACTGCTAAAGACAAACGGGCCACTATTTCGTCCCCCTCCCACTCATCCGTTTCTGAAAAGCCCAGAGAATAGTAGAGATGTTTGGCGACCACATTGGTCGGCTGGTAGGAAAGGGCAAAGTCTTCATAACCGTATTCATTGGAAAGCATAGAGATGGCCTCTTCTACCGCTTGCCGACCATACCCTTTTCTTTGGTGACTTTGATCAATCAGAATACCACCTAACCAGCAACTATCATCCGCCGGGTCAACAGTCCACATCATGAAACCAACAACCTGTTCGCCAAGGTAAATCGCAAGAGGGCGCCAGTCGTTTCCATAACAACAGAGGGCCAAATAATAGCAAGGTTCGGCAACAAAATCACGCTGGGATTGAGTGACTTGGAGATGGGCAACGTCACGCCAATTCTCGCTATTTACTGAGCGCAGCGATACCTGCGATTCATTGTCCGAGTCATTTGGACACATAGAATCTGTTCTCCTCTCCCATTTCCTGATTCGCGGTACTTATGTTTTGCAGCCTAACGGACTAGCTCAGGTGCGCCGCGGCTTATGCGCAGAGTTCATCAATTCAAAGTGCCTCACATAACCAGATTGCGCCTCGATACGAGGCCGCTCAGCGGCGTCGCCTGCAGCGAGGGTTGGGCGGCCTTGACTTGCTTAACGATACATGGCGAACGGTGAGTATCCTTTAGACTCCACCTAATGATCGTCTTTTAGAATAATCGGCAAATAATAAATGTAATCTGATCTGGGCTCAGTCTCGGATACAGCCCCGTACCAGTAGCCTGCCGTCAGGGAGACATTGCTCTCCGATGACGGGCCAATGATCGGTTGGCCCAGGGTATCATTGATACTCACGTTGCCGTGCCCACCGGTTCCTCCCCCACCGGAAATGACCCACCAATTAATGGTGGGGGAGTTTCCCTGCGCCAGTACAGTGACCGTAGCCAAAGCCAGGATCAGGCCTGCAAACAACCGTATTGAGCCTAAGAAAAAACGCTTGTTCATTATCACGCTCCTCGCTGTTCTTACGGTTGCTGTTTAAGGCATTGTTGTTTCCACAGTACGCACGGTGGCCACCCAGTGAATGGTGCGGTCAGCAGCGCCGGTGGCGCGGATGCATAAGGTATCATTGCTATCATTGGCGTCGATAGCGACGGACCAACTCAAGTCATCCTCCAGAGCCATCACTTCCTGGACGGAGCCGATCAACGCAGTGCCACCGCTGGTGGTGTGTTTGATGCCCCCCACGTACTGGTATGAGGCTGCATCGCCATTGTCTGCCGCCGCGGTGATAAGGATGTCGAAGGTAAGCGTCCGGCTAACGGGCAAGGTAATCTGGGCGTCAGAGCTAGGGTTAAGGTACAACGTTCTCTGTTGAGCTCCTGACACGGTCCGGCGCAAGACGTAGACCGAGGTCTGGGCGTCGCCCCGCTCATCGAAACTGCCGCTGGCGTAGGCCAGCTCCCCAAAGTGTGTCGCCGCAGCGTTCCACCCGCCCGGAATGGTGGTATAGTTGGCGCTGGTGGTGTTGCCCTTTCCCCCGCCGATGGCGCTTGCATTGCCATCGGCAACGTGATAACCGCCCCCGCTGACTAGAGTCATTTCGCCGGTGATGACGTTTCCATAGCCTCCGCCGATGGAAGAGTACTTTCCCCAAATTTCGTGACTATCCCCGTTGGCGATAAAATCGAACCAGTCGTGGGTCACATTCGTCTCGCCATTGACGATGGTCGAGCGAAAGCCGAGGGCTTCATTCCGATAGCCGTTACCGACGAAAGAGAACTGGCCGCCGGCTGTGTTTTCGCGCCCCCCCACGATGGCTGCATACGGGGTTATAGGATCAGTGACGTTCAGTCTCCCGGCACCGATGAAGGAGTAGTTGCCGGCCGCACTGTTGTCTTCGCCACCGCCGACAAAAGCATAGTCGCCGCTGACCTCATTAGTTTGACCACCAACGATGACACCATAGTCGACCGTCGAACTGATGATGTTGCCCGACCCGCCGCCGGCAAACGCGCGATAGCCTCCGGCTGTGTTGTTGTAGCCGCCGGCTATTGTGGACTCTTCGCCGCTGGCCGTGTTAGCCCGACCACCACCGACCACGGTAAACTCGCCGTTGGTCAAGGTGCCGTCGTCGCTGCCGGACTGGTTGTTGCGTCCGCCACCAATCGTGCCAAAATTGTCTGTGACGCGGTTGGCCCAGCCGCTCCCGGCGCCACCGCCACCGCCCATTGCCGCCCCCTGTACGCCATGGGTGGCATAGTTGTCCGCGTGCCCGGCAATAACGTTGGGAGTACCACCGGAGAAAGGCTCCAGTCGTAAGGCAGACGCATTATTCACCACCAGGGTCAAGCTCGTGGCGTCAGTCGTGCCCAGAAAGTGGGTACCGGGTACCGTTCCAGCATTGCCGGTCAAGTTCCAGTAGCTGCCGTCGTGGGTATGCGTTCGGGTGGCGAAAGCACTGGCGTGCAATCCGTCTACCATGTCAGCATTGCTGGCCTCTTCTGCCTGCAATGCATAGGGTACGGCGACAATGGGCCGGTCTGGACTGAGCCTGGTGAAGCTGACATTATCATCGCTGAACCATACCCGCAGAGAACGATCCGCGCTATCAAAAACCGAGGCATTGAGTGCCTGTGTCATGCTACCCAGCGATGTGTCGCCCAGCAGAACGTTGAACAATCCATTGGTTACGTTTAGACCGACGGCGTTGATCGGCTCCCCTCCACCGGTAGAGGTACCATCATTAGACCAAAAGGTGGTGCTGCCGGCCCCATTAACAATAGCAAACTTGAAGTAACCAGTACCGGTGTAAGGCACGCTGTCTACCAGAACCTGTCCTTGATAACTAACTACGGTAGGCGCACTACCTTGCAGAAGGGGATGTATTGAAGAATTGGCTCTTGCCAATCCGGCAGCTAACAAGGAAATGATTAGAATTGGCGCAGCAATAGTCACAAAAATGGATAGAAAACGTTTCATGTCTCGTCTCCTTAGGTTTTGTTTAAGGGGAATCTACGGGGGTGATTCCTTTGAGTAATTTTGGTAGAAAGGCCCAAGTGTAGGGTATTAACTCCACAGCTCATACTGAATACCATTTGAGATTGTAGATATCGCTTCGGGGATGGTTCACAAATAGGTTGACACTTTTAACAATCGAATAGACTTGCCAGGGACCACCTTGTGGAGGAAGATAAGGGTATCACACAAAACAGCCCTTAGCCCCACACCACAGGAGGTCCCCATGGCACATTATCGCTTATCTAGACT
>Ga0180431_10010284_pt1 | contig 10422 bp, 7 predicted proteins | sample SS_ome_11_FD_132459 | JGI IMG/M metagenome (GOLD analysis project Ga0180431, IMG submission 132459) | Hypersaline lake sediment archaeal communities from the Salton Sea, California, USA - SS_1_MS_1 metaG | ecosystem: Environmental > Aquatic > Non-marine Saline and Alkaline > Hypersaline >... | reverse complement strand
TTTCTATGATCCGAAGAACAAGAGCCACAGAGTGCGTAAACAGGCCTACAATTGCAAATTTGTATCCAATACCAGCCGAAGTTTCTTTTTTGGAAAAAAGGTAGGCAAAGTAAAAAAAGGCTGCCATGATGTAGAGGATGAAGGTGATAAGAAACAACGCGGATTCTGTCATTTCGATCTCCTTAAGGACTGGAACATATTTTCAAATTCGGCCTGAAAGTCTTCCCTGTTCTTAGTGGCGATACCACCGGCTGCGACATGCGTTTTTCCGTCGCTAGTTTCAAGCACAAGTTTGATCTCTCTTGGAGGCCAGAAAAAGGCGATGCAAAGCCCGAACATAAGAAATCCGCAACCGACCCAAATGAGATTCGCTCCAGGATCTCTAGCCGCTTGTATGCCTGAATACTGAGCCGCTTCGAAATCTTCGAATTCGAATTTAAGATCGTGTTCTTGGCTGGAGTGCATCTGCCCGAAATCAGGATACTTGGCAAATGCCCATGCTGAAAAGACAGTTTCTCCCTCCCTGTGGCCTCCGATCAAGACCGCCGGATTGTTGGGGTTCATAGAGCGTGTAGCCACTCGGTTGTTTTCACCGATGATGAAATCAGGGACGAAGCGCATGGCTGTGATATCCATGTTTTCATCTTCCAGCCTGACCGTATCTCCCACTTTCATCTTCACTTGCATCGAATATGAGGGGTCTGTGTCTTTTTTTATCCGGAGATGGAGAGTGGGATTTTCCCAGTTATATCCGTAACCGCTCTGATAAAAAACGAATCCTCTGTAGGACAGCGGATGGTTGACCTCGATTGTTTTTTCGAAGAGCTTCTTCCCGTTTTCTAGGACAGAGAGGGTGCTTTTCCAGTCACGAACAGTCCCATTCGGATAGAATTCTGTTTCGAATTTATCCAGCCGGAGTTTGAAATCGGCTTGAGGAACGGGTATGGTCTGTCCTTCGTTAAAAGTCAGGTCGGTCCGAAAGCCTCCTAAACCGCTTACGATCCCGCCGAGGATTATTATGAGCAGTCCGAAATGAACGATATCCGAGCCAAACAAACCCAGCATCCGCTTTCGCCCCAGTAAGAAAATATTGTTCTCATGGCGATCCTCTTTCACCTTATAACGCTTGAGCTCCAGTTCTTTTTGGATCCGTTCGGCTGTTGTTTCAAGGTCTTTGTTTTTACTGAAGTTGGCCTTGATTTTCAGGGAAAGGAGTTTTTTCTTTTCTGTTTCCAGCGATGGGGCGAGCGCTCTTTTCAGTTTTGGTGAAAGCCGGGTCAAGGTGCAGATAACAATATTGAGGGAAAACAGGAAGAGCAGGCTAATGAACCACCATGCCTGATAAAGCTTGGTTATCTCTAGGCGTATAAGAAGAGTTGACAGTTGGCCGTATCTGGCAGCATATTCGGCTGTGCTCCTGTGCTGGGGGATTAATGTCCCCAAAATTGAGGCTATGGTAATGATAATCAAGAGCACGATGGCTAGCTTGACAGAACTGAAGAAAGCAATAAATGATTTCATTGAACCCACTCACTGTTCAAATTAACGTAAATACATATAATATATGATAGATAGGGAAGAGGCAATTCTATTATCGATATTTCCTATAATATTTCTCAAAAAAAGAATTATCAGCGAGACCTTGTTTCCATTTTATTCCTGAAGGCCTTGGGTTTTCCGCGTGATTGCGATGTCCCTTCAGGCTTAACTTCGGAAGCCACCACTAATGTCCTTGCTCTCGGCGCAGCTCTGTGGCCATTCGTTTGATTTCAGAAAGGGACCGTGTCATTTCACTCCAGCCGTACCAAAGAGCATAATCGGGATTTGCATGGAATGTGCCCTGGAATGTTCTCATCCTGTGTTCGAGAAACATAACGAAGAGCTCTTGCTCGATAGGTGTTGGCGCATCGTGAAAGGTGAGCAGGTCCGGGAAAGGATAGGCGTAATTGTCCGATTTTTTCAAGATCCCATCTTTATACAGACTGGCGACAATGCGGATCGCCTCGGCCATCAGTACGTCAGCCTCTTTGATCATCTGGTCGCCTTTCTCCAGTTCGGCTGTGGCGAAATTCAGTGAGTGGCAGTCGTTGCACGTTCTCAACATCTTGTCTCGTTCTTTCTGCCAGTCTGCTTGCGTCAACCGGGCCAGATTGGCCGCTTTGACGACATCGAGACGACCAGTCGGATTTCCCTCCGGATCGAGGACACCCAGGGCTTGAAGAATGGTGACGCGATCCGCTGCCCATTGTTTGTCCTCTGGCATGGGCAATCGAACAGCCAGGAAACCCCAGGCTGTGAGTACATTGTGGTTTCCCTCCTGCATATGGCATGTCTGACAGGTCGGAGCCGCCACGGATTCCGGCAAAACCTTGCTCTGTTTCAACAGATAGCGAACACCGTGTTTCGATCCCGAATACATTTCCCACTGGGGATGATCGAAGCCCATGTGACAGGTCTGACAGGCCTGGGGCTGTCTAGCTTCTTGAGCCGAAAAGATATGGCGTGTATGGCAGGCATCGCAAGATGCTGTGCCGAATCCTGCTCCAGTTGTTTTGAGCTCCTGAATTTCAGCCTCTGTCTTTAATCCGATCTTATGGCAGGCGCCGCAGCCCTTCATGCCTTCCATCAGGGCCATCGGCTGCCAATGGGCCGTGGGCATGGCTTTCATGGCTGCCCAGGCCGCCGCATGTTTGCCGGCTTTGAATTGTGCGACTTTTTCATCATGACAAGTGGCGCACGTATCTGGGGTGGGAATCAGAGCTTTATCAACATCGTAGGGGTCTATGTGCTGATCGCCGTGACACACCGAGCAATCCACGTCCTCTTTGCTGTGTTTGCTGAGCTGCCAATCAGAGACGATGTTGGGCGTGGTTTTTTTGTGGCAGGTTATACAGTCTTGAGCAAAAGCTCCGGCACAAAACACCAAGCCGAGCAAAACGATCGTAAGCGTTTTTCCCTTCACGCTGTACCTCCTCTATCACTGAGAGTTTTTATGCAGATAAATTCTATAGAAGCACTCGAGTTATTTCAAGGAAAAATTCAGGATATATTAGATTAAAAAAAAGGCAGCACTTAAAAGTGCTGCCCTTTTCATCTTGAGATTCGTTTTTTCCGTCTGCTATCTCCATGTGTATTGGCTGGTATCGCCACCGATGTGACCGATAGAATCTACGAGCAATTGAGCGATGTACCTCGAGTTATGGGCGAAGTTGTTGGGATCTTTTTTGCTCATTTGATAATTGTAAGCAGCTCTGAGCAGTTTGGCATTAAACAGCGTGTACCTGTTCGGATAGATGTTTTCCAGGAAATCGATCGAGCCGTTTCCGTTGGTGTCGACGAAGAAGTAGGGATAGGCGTGGGAATCGTAGATAATGGGTGTTCCGATAACTGTTGCGGCATAGGTCTGGATTTGAGCATAAAGCACTGTTTCTAACCCCTTGATCTCATCCTTGGTTGATTCCGTTGTGTTTCCATCGCCGTCGTAATCGGGTGTCGGCGCGGGACGGATTCCGCTGAATTTGAACTTGGCCGGATCTGCACCCGGATTGGGCTGCGACACATCCTGTCCGTGACAATAGACACAGTCTCTGGGGTCGGGTTTGGTGACATTGTGCATTTTGCCGGTGTAATCGAAAGGTTTGTTTTCACTCTGTGTTCCCATATGGCATTCAACACACGTGTCGAATTGACCATTGTGATTATGGTAGAGCTTCTGTCCTGCATACTGCTTCCCGGCAAATTCGTATCCGCCCTTGACCTCAGTCCCGAACAGAACTGCAGCTGTGGGATAGTAGTGAATATTGATGAACTCATAGGGCCCGCCTGGTGAAGCAGCAATGGTTTTATCTACTGTTTTTTTCGAGGCGCGGCCTTGATGGCAGTTCAGACAGAGATTGCTGCTGTCGCCCATGTCTTCGACCGCTCCGGAGGGAAATTCGATCTGAGCGAATCGATAAACAGCGGGTGGAGAGGAATGACAGGTGGTGCAGAGAAATCCGTTGGCAGGGTGAACTTCCTCATTTTTTCCAGTTTCCAGGATTTGCTGGAGGCCTGTAGCGCTGTGGCACTTGGCACAATCCGCTTCAACGACCGGGGGCTCTTCTTCATCCCAATGCCTGAAGGCTTCGGTCGATCCGGCGAAATGGCCTTCGTCATCTCTGCTCATTCCAGCCAGGAGACTGTCATTCATGAGCTTTTTGTTCAGGTCTGCAATCGAGTCATACAAAAGCTGTATGATGTATTTGCCACCGTGGGCAAAGGCATTCGGGTCTTTCTGTGCGACCTGATAGTTGTAGCAGGCTTTGAGGAGACGACCTGTGAAGGCAGTGTAACGATTGCCGTAATTGGCTTCTGGTGAATCTATCACGCCGTTTCCGTTTGTGTCATTGAAGAAGTAGGGGTAGGCGTGTGCATCATAGCCTATGGGATACCCGGTGAATCTTGCTGCGTATCTTTGGATAGCTGAATAAAGCTTGTTTTGGAAGGGGATGATTTCGTAGTAAATTCCCTCCTCCAGGTCGCCGTCACCGTCATAGTCCACGAATGAACCGTAGTAGCGGATATCTTTCGGATCTTGGATACCGGTATGACAGGTGTTGCAGGGACCTAAGTCAACGTGCAGCGAATGGGGATTGTGGCAGGTATGGCAGGCGTTGTAACCGGTGACATGAGCGAATCGGGCATCATATCCCATTCCGTCGTACTCATATCCACCTTGGACGACTGTTCCGAACTGATCGGCCGCAGCCGCGTAATAGTGGATATTGATAAATTCAAGATCAGCGCTGGACGTATCGTCATCGGTGACTTTAGCTTCTTCAATGGCTTCATCAACGGTTTGTTTGGAGGCTCTTCCCTGGTGGCATTCCATGCATAGAGCTTCCGGCCCAAGATTTTCAATCACGTGACCGGAAGGAAATTCAACATCGGTGTGATCCCTTAGAATTCCTTTATCCGGATCTGAATGGCAAGCGTCGCACTCTACACCATTCCCTGGATCTTGGGTTCCAGCGATTCCGGTTGCTAGGAAATTGACGTATCCTTGAGTGGTATGACACTTGGCGCAATCGGCTTCAACGACCGGGGGCTCTTCTTCATCCCAGTGTCTGAAAGCCTCGGCCTCAGCATCGGCGTGACCCGACATGCTCCAGAGCTTCTCTGCATGTGACTTTTTGGATTGTATTTGAACTTGGTCACCGGATATGGCGCCGATGGAGATAGCAACAGCCACAAGGGCCACCACGAGAATGCTAATGAGATGTGGTTTCTTTATCATGGTATCCTCCTCTATTTATCCCAACGATAGCCGAACGATAGCTCGATGATGTTTGCTTTGTAGTCGTTCAAACCAGATGCTTTCTCTTCGAAGTTGACGTAGCGGTAAGCGACTTCGGCAAGGAGTCCGTTGATGAATGCGTACTCGACAAAGGCCTTGATGGTTTGGCGCTTGATCTCCCAGAATCCGGTGTTGGAATAGATATTGGCATATCCGCCCAGCTTCCATCTCCCCTCCAGATTGAGAGCCAGATAGGCGTCGAAAAGATTGGACTTTCCTTCGTACATGATCTCCCAGGTGAAGGAACCGGCAGGTCCACTCCATCCAGGCGGGTATTCAATAGTACGATCTCCGGTGTGCTCCACATTGATCAGGGCAAAACCTCCAAAGGCCGTGATCTTTTTGGTGTGATAACCGGCGCGGACATTCAACTGATTTTTGCTCGATTCCCAGAGATCATCATAGAGATCGTTCTTTGACTTCTTGTACATGAAAGAGGCGGATCCGTAGAACTCATCCATCCGGAATTTAGCCGTGCCTCTGAAGCGATTGAATTTCATCGGAGAGATCAGCGTGTAGGGATTGTCGTAGGAGCCGTACTGATGATCCAGCGTCAAGGAAAACTGTCTGGAGGGTGTCCAACGAAGGTTCCCGAACATACCGTTTCTCGTCGTTGTGTCTTCGTAATCGACGGTTTCCAGTCCATCGAGTGTTCGGCGTTCGTTCCTGTATCCTGCGGTAAAGGCGAATTGGGAATTCAGCTGATACTGAAGCCCTCCCTCGAAGCCGCGTGTCTTGTACCCGAAGGATGTCGGCATGTTATCACCATCCACAGCCATAGAGCCTTCTTGATCGAATGTGTTGTACCGGGCTGCACCGACGATCGCGAAGTTGTTTGTCAAAAGATAGGTGACATCGAGATCATAAAGCTGGATGTCTCTCTCAAAACTTCCTGTTCCGCCCATTTCGTAGCTGAACGGCCTGTTGAGATAGTCCGTGCCCATTGCCTCCTCGGAATAGTTCAGGTTCATGTCCATGTTGCTAAGCTGGACAGCTCCTTTGATCATCAGGCTCCGGATGGGCTTGGCATTGATTTTGAGCGAGTGGGTGTAGGTCTTGAGATCGTAGGGCTGGTTGAGGATAAACAGGCTCAAGTCCGACGGGTATCTTGCGCTTTCTCCGCCGTCTTCGAATCCAGGAAGGAAATAACTGTTGACATTCTCATAATCCTGAACCTTCTCTTCCAGCACGAACGTGTAGTTTTTCAGGTTAACATCCAGTCCTACAGCGAATTCTTTGAGATCTTCATCGATGGGTTTGTCATATTCAAACTCGATCCGGTTGACATCCAATGTGGTCGTGCTGTTTCCTTTTTTGGTGTATCGGTCAAAATTCAGGTAAAAGGCTGCTTTGTCCCCTAGCCAAACCCGCATAAAGCCGTTGTCCCTCACCCGGTCAAAGTTAAACGTGTGCAGGTCATAGAGATGACCTGGAGAGGCCCCGGTCTGGTCGGCGTAGAAATAGGTCGATTTTCTTCTGTCATACCTGAACTTGTAGGTTCCGTATTTTTGAACAGATATGGCGAGTGATTCGAACGGATCGCCACCGAAGTTATAGACGTTGATGTCGAGGCGGTCGAAGAATTTCTTCAGAGTATTATTGGGCTGGAACGTCAGGTTGAAATCGAACAGCCGAACGCCTTTTTCCAGATTGATGTCCTGTTTGTACCTGTTCAGCTCGCCGCTGGTATCGACAAAACGGTATCCGAATTTGAAGTCACCTTTAAATTTATAGCCGTCCACATCAGCCTGGAGCGAGAGCGCCGCTATGAAAAAAATTCCGATGAATGTTAGCGCAAAAACTATTTTTCTTCTTTGCATCTCATCCCTCCTATTTCAGAAAAATCTTGTCCAGGTTCGACCCGTGGATTGTGGCGTGACAGGTTGTGCAGTTGGTCGTGTATGAATCGAAACGGCTGTGCCAATCGGGGGCGAATGTGTGACAGGAAAAACAGAGGTCGGCAACACTGTGATGAGTCAGCATGTGTCTGTTCGGACTTCCGTGAACTTCGTGACAGGATGTGCATCCTTCGATTCGTGAGGCCTCGTGCTCATACAGAAAGGGCCCTCCCTTGTCCGTGTGGCATTGAAGACAGGATTCGTGTTTGAATCCGCCAAGCCTCTCTCTGGCTGCCGGTTCGTGGGGGTTATGACAGGTCGTGCAGCTCATGATCCCTTTTTGAAGTCTGTGCCGTTCGTTCAATTGGAATTGAGAATAAATGTCTTCGTGACAGGTGAAACAATTTTTTGTGGGGCTTGTCTTGAGCTGAAAAGGCTGTGTCTCCTCGGAATGCATCACGTGGCAGGCGGTGCAGTCCATGGCTGCTTTGCCATGAGGGCTGGCAAAGAAGGTGGAATTGGTTTTTGTGTGGCAACCCGTGCATTTATCCGCTTTCATATTGGGAAGGTCGGTCTCCTTAAAGGCGAAAATGTTCGGTCCGCCTCCCTCGTTGAGATGGGTATCGGCATTGCCGTGACAGGCAGTGCAACTGCCCTTGATCGCATGAGGTTTTGAGGCGAAAATTTTGGCCACCTCGTCATGGCATTCAGCGCAGGTTTCCACGTCTTTTTCCTGCACGGCCGGTTTGGCGGCAGTCAGATAACCGACCACGAAGATAGCCAGCCCTATTAACACGAATGGTCCTACAGAAGGCATTTTCATTCTTTTCTCTTTGGTCATTGGCAACTTATACCTCCTCTGTTTTGTTTTTTCTGGAGTTCACTTTATTGAACATATCCAGAGCTGCTTTGGCTATGCTCCGGATCTGATCGGAATTGAAAGGCTTCTCGATGATAGTGGATACGGACAACTCAGCAGTTTTTTGCTCGATGTGTTGACGGTTTTGGGCAGAAAGAATGATTATCTCTGCTATAGGCTGAAGATTCTGCAATTTTCTGAGCATGTCAACGCTGTCTGCCCCATCTATTTCCATATCAGCAAAAATAAGGTGATAGGAAGTTTTTTCGGCATAGGATAGAGCATCAGAAACAGTTCCGACAGCGTCGACATGGAAGCCTTCTTGGGAAAAGATTTCTTGCAGGGACCACCTGATGAGTTTGTCATCGTCTATAACTAGAGCTCTGATCATAAGATTATTCCTATAAGATAAGTAGATTAGCAAGTGTTGTGCCAAGATGTGATTTTGAGTTCGATTTGCTAGAAATTGTTGAAAATTCTAGAGATAGGAAAAATTGAAGTCGTTTTTAGAAAGGAACAGTAATGGTGAAGATCGGGTGAAATGCCGCAAGAGTGGGTGAAATGCCCCACATTTAAAAAACATGGGCATGCTATCCTCCATATTGTGCTGATTGACCCTAGTGATTAGACCCATCATATCGATGATAACACGATATTTCGATAAAAAAGGAGGTCTCAAAGCTTTTTGATTAATAGTCTAATGGTGAAAAGTGGTCATGCGGCCCCCCTTGTATGAAAGGCTTGGGCAAGGATTTGCGTCAATCTCGAAAATCTCTAGACTATTTTGGATAGAGTTTTTTTTGGAAGGTGAGGTGCCCGATATATTATTCGGGAGCATCGATTTTTTCAGGCTCAATATTCCACTTTTTGATCCGGTATCTCAGCGTGTCCCGGCTGATTCCTAGAATTTCTGCAGCTCGCGATTTGTTCCCTTTGGTTTCGCGCAACGCTTTTCTAAGAAGGGCTTTTTCCGTCTCTTCGAGGGATACTGAATGGTCTTGAGGTGAGGATGGGAACAGTGGACGGGGTGGAGATGATATTCCGTTAAGATGAATAGGCAAGTGTGTTGTGGAGACGAGTGTGCCTTGCTCAAAGATCATGGCTCTCTCGATGGCGTTCTTCAGCTCACGGACGTTTCCCGGCCAGCCATACCTGAGGAACAATTGTTCGGCCTCCCTATCCAAGCCCCGGATATTTTTTCTGAACTTGATGTTGTCTTTCTGGATGAAATGATGGGCAAGAGGTAGGATATCCGCGCCTCGCTCGCGCAGAGGAGGGATATAAAGAGGGCAGACATTCAGTCTGTAAAACAGGTCCCTCCGGAACTTTTCTTCTTTGGCCGCCAAATCGAGGTCTTGATTTGTGGCGGCAATGACACGGAGATCCACTTCGATATCCTCCAGGCCGCCCACCCGCCTCAAGGTCTGAGTCTCGAGAAACCGGAGGAGTTTTGCCTGAACCGGAAGGCTTAACGTGCTGATTTCATCAAGAAAGAGTGTCCCCTCATTCGCCAATTCCGCCAGGCCCTTTTTTCGTTGTTTGGCATCCGTGAAGGCGCCCTTTTCGTAGCCGAACAGCTCACTTTCGAGGAGATTTTCAGGAATGGCGGAACAATTGATGGCAAGAAAGGGGTTGCCTTGACGCCGGCTCATGTGATGGATGGATTGGGCTAGAAGATCCTTCCCGGTTCCGCTTTCGCCCTGAAGAAGAACGATGGTTGTCTCACTTTGGGCGATGACTTCTGTCATTTCCAGAATTTTCTTCATTGCCTCTGATTCCGCAATAATGTTGTCCAGTTCAAACTGCTTTCTCTCCTGCTCTTTATAGAAGGCAACCTCTTGTTTGAGGGTGGCTGTTTCCAGGGCATTTTTTATCGTGCCCTGGATTTTTAAATCATCGATGGGCTTGGTAATGAAATCATAGGCTCCCATGCGCATAGCCGAGACCGCATCTTCGATGGAACCGTATGCGGTGATCATGATAATCGGAATTTCGGGTCTTCGCTGTTTTAGTTCTTTCAATACTTCAGTGCCTTCTATATCGGGGAGGTTGATGTCGAGAAGAACCAAGTCCGGATTTTCCGAATCGAAAGCTTTCAGGGCCGCATTGCCGGTTTCAGCTACTGCGGTGTCGTAGTCCCACTGGGAAAATTTTTGGACCAGGCTCCAGCGGATGAGTTTTTCATCGTCAACGACCAAAATCTTTTTGTGGTTCATAATTTTTTTATATTTCTATGAAGAGGAAGGCGGATGGTAAACACGGTTTCCTCTCCTTCGATGCTTCTAACATCGATCGAACCTTTGTGGGCATCGATGATTCTTTTGCATATAGAAAGACCCAATCCGGTTCCTTTTTTTCTTGTCGTGTAAAAAGGGATGAACACCTTCGAG
>Ga0180431_10010282_pt1 | contig 10424 bp, 9 predicted proteins | sample SS_ome_11_FD_132459 | JGI IMG/M metagenome (GOLD analysis project Ga0180431, IMG submission 132459) | Hypersaline lake sediment archaeal communities from the Salton Sea, California, USA - SS_1_MS_1 metaG | ecosystem: Environmental > Aquatic > Non-marine Saline and Alkaline > Hypersaline >... | reverse complement strand
CCAAGGATGGCGTTGGCGCCGAGCTTGCCTTTATTTTCAGTTCCGTCAAGTTCGATCAGCAATTTGTCGATTGATACTTGCTCTGTCACATCAAAGCCGATAAGCTCAGGTGCGATGATTTCGTTTACGTTGTTAACGGCTGTTAAAACGCCTTTTCCAAGGTAGCGGTCTTTGTCGCCGTCGCGAAGCTCAACAGCTTCGTATTCACCAGTGGAAGCTCCGCTTGGAACAAGCGCGCGTCCAAAAGCTCCTGATTCAGTGTATACTTCAACTTCAACCGTCGGGTTACCGCGGGAGTCTAATACTTCACGTGCATAAACATCAACAATGTATGGCATGTTTGTTTCTCTCCTTTAAAGCTTATTTTTGAATTAATGACGATCCTGTCATTTCTTTCGGTTTTTCAACACCCAGCAAGTCTAAAAGAGTTGGCGCCAGATCCCCGAGGATTCCGCCTTCTCTTAATGTCACGCCTTCTTTTGTGACGATGACAGGAACCGGATTTGTCGTATGTGCGGTGTGCGGCTTGCCTTCTTCGGTAATCAGCACGTCTGCGTTACCGTGGTCGGCCGTAATAATCGCGTGGCCGCCTTTTGCAAGAATCGCATCAACGACTTCGCCGAGGCACTCGTCAACCGCTTCGATTGCTTTGACCGTCGGCTCGACTTTTCCTGAATGTCCGACCATGTCAGGGTTGGCAAAGTTGAGGATGATCGCGTTATGGTTTTCAGCCTCAATTTCTTTGACAAGCGCATCTTTTACTTCATATGCACTCATTTCAGGTTTCAAGTCGTATGTTGCAACTTTAGGCGAGTCGATTAAGATTCGCTCTTCGCCCGGGAATTTCTCTTCGCGTCCGCCGCTCATAAAGAATGTAACGTGCGGATACTTTTCAGTTTCAGCGATGCGAAGCTGCTTCAGCCCGTTTTGGGATAAAACTTCGCCGACAGTGTTGTCGAGATTGACCGGTTTGAATGCCACATATCCGTCAACCGTTTCACTGAAATGTGTCAAGCAAACGAAATGAAGGTTTTTCGGATGCTTGTCTCCGCGGTCGAAGTCGCGGAAGTCGTCATTGGTGAACGTGTTGGAAATCTGGATCGCCCGGTCAGGTCTGAAGTTGTAGAAAATGACCGCATCGTTGTCCTTGATTGTCGCAACAGGCTCGCCGTTTTCTTTCGTGATGACGGAAGGAATGACGAATTCATCGTAAATTCCGTTTTCATAAGAATCTTTCACGACATCGAGCGGATTTTCATATTTCGGTCCTTCTCCGTATGCCATGGCTCGGTACGCTTTTTCGACGCGGTCCCAGCGCTTGTCTCGGTCCATTGAATAATAGCGGCCTGACAATGTTGCGATCTCGCCGACGCCGATTTCTTCGATTTGCTCCTGAAGCTCTTTGATGTACTTCTCAGCTGTTTGCGGGCCTACATCGCGGCCGTCAAGGAAGCCGTGAATATAGACGTTTTCAACGCCTTCTTTTTTCGCAAGCTTCAAGAGTGCGTACAAATGTTGAATGTGGCTGTGTACTCCGCCGTCAGACAGCAGTCCGAACAAGTGGAGGTTTGTGCCTTTTTCTTTGACGTGTTTCATCGCGTCTAAAAACGTTTCGTTCCGCTCAAATTCGCCTTCACGGATTGCGACGTTGACGCGCGTCAGGCTTTGATAGACGATCCGTCCGGCGCCAATGTTCAAGTGGCCGACTTCAGAGTTTCCCATTTGTCCTTCGGGAAGTCCGACCGCTTCGCCTGAAGCTGTCAGCGTCTGATGCGGATACTTGTTCCAATAGCGGTCAAAGTTCGGTTTCTTCGCTTGGGCTACGGCGTTTCCGACTGTTTCGTCCCTTAGTCCAAACCCATCCAAAATGATGAGTGCGGCCAATTTATTACTCATATTGACCTGCCTCCAGTAATTGCACGAAAGACTGCGGCTCAAGGCTTGCTCCGCCGACAAGAGCGCCGTCGATATCGGATTCGGCCATATATTCTTTAATGTTCGCAGGTTTTACGCTTCCGCCGTACTGAATGCGGACGCTGTCTGCTGCAGCTTGTCCGAATTCTGATGCAACGGTTTTGCGGATGTGCGCGCATACTTCGTTTGCATCTTGTGCAGTTGAAGATTTGCCGGTTCCAATCGCCCAGATCGGCTCATAAGCGATCACGGAAGCAGCTACCTGTTCAGTTGTTAAACCTGCAAGTGCTTTTTTCACTTGGTCTGCAACAAGCTCGTTTGTTTTGTTTGCTTCGCGCTCTTCAAGCGTTTCACCTACGCAGATGATCGGCACGATGCCATATTTGAATGCAGCATGCGCTTTTTTGTTGACCGTTTCATCCGTTTCAGCAAACATTTCGCGGCGCTCGGAGTGGCCGATGACGCAGTATTCAACTCCGAGGTCTTTCAAAGCCGCAGGGCTGATTTCACCCGTGAAAGCACCGCTTTCTTCAAAGTGCATGTTTTGCGCGCCGACTTTCAGATCTGTACCTTTAACAGCTGATGCAAGCTTTTCAAGGAACAGTGCAGGCGCACAGACAACAGCTTCTGCTTTATCTGCTGCGGGAATGGAAGATTTCACTTCTTCAACGAAGCTGACAGCTTCTGAAAGCACTTTATTCATCTTCCAGTTACCGGCTATAATTGGTTTTCTCATATGCTCCACTCCTTATGCTGTATATTTTGCTTACTTGTCGTTCAATGCTTTGACGCCAGGAAGTTCTTTTCCTTCCATAAACTCAAGGGAAGCTCCGCCGCCTGTTGAAATGTGGCTCATTTTGTCAGCAAGGCCGAACTTTTCTACAGCAGCTGCAGAGTCTCCGCCGCCGATGACAGAGTATGTATCTTTTGCCTCTGCTAAAGCTTCAGCGACAGCTTTTGTTCCTTTAGCGAACGCATCGAGTTCGAATACACCCATCGGTCCGTTCCAAACAACAAGCTTGCTGTTTTTAATGACGTCAGCATATGTTTTTCTTGTTTCCTCCCCGATGTCAAGGGCTTCCCAGTCGCTAGGGATTTCGCTGACCGGCACGACTTTCGTGTTGGCGTCGTTTGAGAAATCGTCAGCAACAAGCACGTCTGTAGGCATGTAGAAGTTCACGCCTTTTTCTTTGGCGCGGTCCATGAAAGATTTAGCCAATTCAATTTTATCTTCTTCAAGCAGGGATTTTCCTACTTCATGGCCCAGCGCTTTAACGAACGTGTAAGCAAGACCGCCGCCGATGATCAGGTTGTCTACTTTCTCAAGAAGACTTTCGATCACGCCGATTTTGTCTTTTACTTTTGCGCCGCCGATGATCGCTGTAAACGGACGTTCAGGGTTAGACAGTGCTTTGCCCAGCACTTCAAGCTCTTTTTCCATGAGGAAGCCTGCAACAGCAGGAAGGTGTTCAGCGATACCTGCTGTTGAAGCATGGGCACGGTGAGCCGCTCCGAATGCGTCATTGACATAAACGTCAGCCAGGTCGGCAAACGCTTTAGACAGCTCAGGATCATTCTTTTCTTCTCCCGGATAGAAGCGGACATTTTCCAATACGAGAATATCTCCGTCTTTCATTTCGGAAATTTGCGCTTTGACGGCGTCGCCGTAAGCTTCATCCGCTTTTTTCACTTCTTTGCCGATTAGTTCGCCGAGGCGTGCGGCTACCGGCGTTAAGCGAAGCTCTTCTGAAACCTGGCCTTTCGGACGGCCCAAGTGGCTTGCAAGAAGAACTTTCGCTCCCTGCTCTGTTAAGTATTGAATCGTCGGAAGTGCGGCGCGGATTCTCGTATCATCCGTCACTTTTCCGTCCTTCATCGGAACGTTAAAGTCAACACGGCAGAAAACAACACGGCCTTTTACATCAATGTCTTTTACTGATTTTTTGTTCATGGCTTTTAGGAGATCCTCCTTTTAATGTTTTACAAGCCTGAAAACGGAAATCCCCGGGGCGGCTTAAAAGGCGCCGATATGGAAAAAGGGAAAGGGAGTGTGTGTCCCCTTCCCTTGTCCGCTTTCATTATAGCGCTTCTCTCATCAAGAACCAAGTCTGATTCTGGTTTCCGGATTAAAGACCTTGTTTTGCGATGTAAGCGGCAAGGTCAACTACACGGTGAGAATATCCGCTTTCGTTGTCATACCAAGAAATAACTTTAACCATGCTGCCTTCCATAACCATTGTAGAAAGAGCATCGATTGTAGAAGAGTTTGCATTGCCGTTGTAGTCTTTAGAAACAAGCGGCTCTTCGCTGTAGCCAAGAACGCCTTGAAGTTCGCCTTCTGCTGCTTCTTTAAACGCTGCGTTTACTTCTTCTGCTGTTACTTCTTTGTCAAGTTCAGCAACCAGGTCAACAAGTGATACGTTTGGTGTTGGAACACGCATTGCTCCGCCGTTCAGTTTTCCTTTCAATTCAGGAAGTACAAGAGAAACGGCTTTCGCTGCACCAGTTGTTGTAGGAATGATGCTTTCAGCTGCCGCACGCGCACGACGGTAGTCTTTGTGCGGAAGATCCAGGATTTGCTGATCGTTTGTGTAAGAGTGAACAGTTGTCATCATACCGCGTTTGATGCCGAATTTGTCGTTCAGAACTTTTGCAAACGGCGCAAGGCAGTTTGTTGTGCAAGATGCGTTAGAGATCACATCGTGGTTAGCCGCATCGTATTTATCTTCGTTAACACCCATAACGATTGTAATATCTTCTTCACTCGCAGGAGCTGAGATGATAACTTTTTTCGCGCCGGCTTCCAAATGTTTCGCCGCATCTGCGCGTTTTGTGAAGAAACCAGTAGATTCAACTACGATTTCAACGCCTTGTTTGCCCCAGCTAAGTTTAGAAGGATCGCGCTCTGCTGTAACTTGGATTGTTTGACCGTTAACAACTAGGTTGTTTCCGTCAACAGAAACCTCTGCGTCCAATTTTCCGTGTACTGAATCATATTGTAATAGGTGAGCAAGCATGTTAGCGTCTGTCAAATCGTTAACTGCTACAACCTCAACTTCAGGATTATTTAATGCTGCGCGGAATACATTGCGTCCAATACGACCAAAACCATTAATACCGACTTTTACTGCCATGATGATTTCCTCCTTTAAGTAAATAAGAGATATTTAATTTATATTGAGGGAAGAAGCTTCCCTTAATAACTGTTTCGCGGCTCCTTCATCAGTGATCAAAACCGTGTTGCGCGGCTTTTTGAAGTACGCCTCTATCGCGTCCGCTTTTGACGAGCCTCCCGCCACCGCAATGATGTTCGGGATTGAATCAAGATCTTCGAGCTGGATGCCAACGCTGTGCACTTTGTGAATGACTTCTCCGTGGCGGTCGAAATAGTAGCCGAACGCTTCTGCAACCGCCTCATTTTCTTCTATTTTCTTCAAATCTTCCTTCGGTGTATTTCTTCGTTCTGCCATTGTTTTAGCATCCCCGATTCCATGGATCACCATACTGGACGATTGAATTGTCTGAAGCACTTCTTTAATAGAAGGCTCTTCAATGATAGAAGAATATGCTTCTTTGCTCAGCTCACCCGGCACAAATAACAGTCTGTATGTACCGGAAGCTTTTTCAGCCATATGGGCGCAAATCGTATTGGCCTGATTCCTGACGTTTTCGCCGAGCCCGCCTCTTGCCGGAACAAAAAGCAGCTTGCGGTTTTTCGAGTCAGGCGTCATCATTTCTGCCACGGCCTCAAGCGTCGTACCTCCGGTTACGGCGACGATATTTTCCCCCGTAAACCTGTTTTTCATGCATGCGACGGCCGCTCTCCCCATCTCTTTTTTGACCCATGGGGACTGGTCGCTGTCTCCCGATACAATGATGACTTCGTCGAGGTTCAACCTCTCTTTTAATGTATTTTCCAAATGGGTTAAACCTAAAACATCCTTCATCGTATCTTCGAGAACTTTCAGCAGGTTGGATCCTTCAAGTGTCAATATCATGCCGGTTGTTTTAATCTCTAGTAGATTTTGTTCTTTTAAAAACTGAACCTCCGCCCTTAAAATCCGCTCGCTGATGCCGAGACTGGCGGCAAGGCTTCTTCTGCCGATCGGTTCAGTCAGCCTTATGTACTGCAAAATTTTGTACCTTTTCTGCATGACATCGAGAAGATCCGGCAATAATTTTTTTTGAGCCTGTATTAGTTGATTCATGCCAAAACGTTCCTTTCATCTCGTCCTGGACAAATAATGTCCCGTAGTGACTGAAAACGTCCCACCTCAGCCAAAAAAAATTGCTCCTGCTTACATTCCTTATTGTAACAGGGTTAAAATGTTTATTCAACTGTTAAGAATCAATTCTTCGACAACATTCGCGCGAATGTTCACACATCTGTATTAATTATTGTCCCTGTTGATTTCTATACTATACATATTTCATGAAAACGTGCCTCAATGAAAAAAAACTATGAATGCCATTGCGCATTACGGACCGGAAATATTCAAAATGAATCTGGCTGTCCAACGTTCTGGGACGTTAGAATGGGGTGTACATACCGGATGGAGGTCGATGCTCGCGTACGGTATGGTACCGTCCCTCATCTTCGTCTATTTTCAAAAATAAATATATTGCTAAAGTACGTACTCAAAAAAAAAGCAACGGGCGGTTTTTCCGTTCCGTTGCTTTGTTGCCGTTTATCCATTTTTCCAGACATCAGCAATGATTTCAAACGAGCGAAGTCTATCAGCATGGTCAAACGTTTCTGAATTGATCATGATCTCGTCCGCCTGAGTCGTACGGATGAATTCTTCAAGCTTTTCTTTCACAGTGTCCGGCCCGCCGATGATCGTTGAGCTGAGCTGCTCATTCACCATCGCTTTTTCACGCGGCGTCCAAATCTGATCCATATCATCTACAGGCGGCTTAAGCTGAGTCGGGGCGCCGCGGACAAGATCCAAAAACTTCTGATAGTGCGATGTTGCAAGGCGCTGCGCTTGCGCGTCCGTATCGGCTGCGATCACGGTCACCCCGACCATCGCATAAGGCTCCTCCAAGACGCCCGGCTTAAACGAACTGCGGTACAGTTCCAAAGCAGGCAGCGTATTGGCCGGCGAAAAATGAGCCGCAAATGCAAACGGCAAACCGAGTTCCCCGGCAAGCCGGGCGCTGAATCCGCTTGAACCGAGAAGCCAAATCGGCACATCAAGCCCTTCGCCCGGTATGGCGCGCACGTGATTTCTTACATTGCCGGACGGCTTAAAATACTGGCGGAGTTCTTCAAGCTGCTCGGGAAAATCCTCCCCGCTGCTTATATTTCTTCTTAATGCGCGGGCGGTTAATTGATCCGTACCCGGAGCGCGCCCCAGTCCTAAATCGATTCTGCCTGGATAAAGGGATTCAAGCGTTCCGAACTGTTCGGCGATAACGAGCGGGGAATGGTTCGGCAGCATAATCCCTCCCGAACCGATGCGCATCTTCTTGGTGCCCCCGGCGATATAGCCGATCAAAACAGAGGTGGCCGAGCTCGCAACGCCTTCGATATTATGGTGTTCAGCCAGCCAGAACCTGTGGTATCCCCATCTTTCGGCATGCTGCGCCAAATCCATAGATTGTTTAAAAGATTGTCCCGCATCTCCGCCTTGTACGATAGGAGACAGATTTAATACGGAATACTTCGTATTTTTGAAATGCTGTTCTGACATTGTCTTTCCTTCTTCCTGAAGTGTAGTGGTCATGTAATTAGACGATAACATAATCGTTCAGGTGAATAAAAGAAATTAGTTCGAAAAAAATCGAACTAATGTGTTAAAAGCTTGCCTCCCTGCGGAGGCAAGCCTTTTTTTAAGAAGCGGACGTTTGGCCGGCTGTCTGGTTCCTTCCTTTAAAGAAATAAGCAGCGCTAATGAGCAGATAGATTCCCGCCGTCACCAATGTAATGACAATCGATGTGGTCAGGATGACACCGATCAGTATCGCTGTCAGTGAAATGATTGCCAGCCAAGTCGTATAAGGGAACCATTTGACATAGTAGCCGTTCCCCGCTGTTTGATTCCGTTTCCTCGATTTTAAATGGGCAGCGGCAATCAGCATCCAGATCACAAGGACGGTATAGCCGAGAGACCCCATCAAATATTCAAATGTTTGGCTGCCGGCAAACAGTGAAAACAATACGCCCAAGTATAAGAAAGAAGTACACAATAGAATCGAATAAACCGGCACTTTTCTCATGGAAAGTCTCGAAAAGATTTTCGGCATTCTTCCGTCTGATGCCTGTGTATACATTATTCGGGAGGCGCCGTAAAGCCCTGAGTTCATCGAAGAAATGACCGCCAGTAAAATGACCGCATTCATCAAATGATCCGCTCCGGGAATGCCGATCATCTTAAAGACCATAACAAAAGGACTCTCCGACACACCGTTGACTTGATTCCATGGAATCAAGCTGACGATCACGAAAAACGGCAGAAGATAAAAAGCAATAATGCGCGTCAACGTTCCACGCACAGCTTTAGGCACGACCTTCTCAGGGTTTTTGGTTTCCGCCAGTGTCACCCCGATAATTTCGGTTCCGCCGTAGGAATAGATCACAACTAGCATGGCTGTAATCAGCCCTCCGGCGCCATTCGGGAAGAAGCCGCCATGGTCTGTCAAATGAGTAAAACCAACAGCTGAGTGTTGTCCAAAAGAGAAAAATAACAAGATAAATCCGGATATAATAAAGACGACAATCACTGTGATTTTAAGTAGAGCAAGCCAGTATTCCGTCTCGGCAAAGCTTTTGACAGAAAGTAAATTCACGCTCGTAATGACGAGTGAAACGAACAGCGCCAGCACCCAGATTGGCAGCCCCGGCAGCCAATACTGCAAAAATATCGCGGCGACAACAGCCTCTGCCGCAATATTGAGAACCCACATTTTCCAGTATATCCAGTCTAAAAAATAAGCGGCATACGGCCCTAATATTGATTGAACGAGATCCCTGAATGTTCTGGCTTCACTGTTTCGGACAGCCATCTCGGCAAGCCCCTGCATGATAAACAGCAAAATCACGCCGCCGATCAAGTAGGCGATCATGACCGAAGGCCCCGCCAAATCGATCGCTTTGCTGCTTCCTTTAAATAATCCTGCTCCAATGGCTCCGCCCAATGCCATCATCATAATATGCCGCGATGTCATTGTGCGCTCGAGCTTCTGCATGTCTTTCTCCATCTATGTTCACTTCCTCTAGTAAAATGAAAAAAGCTCACCGTCTCCCTCTTCGATTTGAAGATAAAGAGACGATGAGCTTTGAAGCTTACCGCGGTACCACTCTTTTTGATTCTATGCCAAGAATCCAGCTTTGCGATGCACAGCCATGCTGTGCAAACCTGTTAACGAAGGTTAATCGTAATGTCCTCAGGAATTGATGTCCGTCCTTTAGCCAGTCCACTCCCGGGCGAGTTCAAAGGTTCATTGGTCTGCGTCGCACCTACCCGCAGCTCTCTTTGCCAATGCCGATCTTTTACTGCTCCCGTTCATTGTGTTTTCTTCTGCCTGAAATATATTCATATAATATACGTGCCGATCTTGACTTTGTCAACATCAAATCCACTGCCAAAAAATAAAAATTAAAATTTTTCTCTTTTTTCAAGGAAAATCGCCTTTTCCATTGGAAAATACAAGGGAAGATATGCACAACTTTCATGATGATGGAGCATTCCCCAAAAGAGGGAAATATAAAAATCGGCGGATATCCCCCGAAAAAAATAGTTAAATTGAAATATTATTCAAACTTTACAAAATATTTTAACGATGATAGAGTGTGAACCGAATCATCACTTCAGCTAAAGGAGGAAGAGAACGTGAAAAAACTTTCGTTTATGGTGATCTTGTCCGTATTAACGCTCGTCTTTGGTTCATCGTCCGTAAGCTTTGCGAAAAACATTCCTGAAGACAGATATACAACACCTACAGATGCTGAATTTAGCCAGATGAAAGAGATTTTAAACGACGCTGATATTGAAACCGGCAATTTGCAGAAGGATTACGGCGTGATTGTCAATGATCCTGCTGAAAAAATCGGCGTCATATCAGACACCCCTGCCGAAAAAGATGACTGGAGCCATGTCAGCTTCCATTCCTACTATGTCGACCTCAACAGCAACACTCTTATCGCTGATGTTCAATTTGAATTCACACAAAACGATGACGGCACTTCGGAAACCGAGTACAAAAACGTAACAAACGGAGGCAGGTATTTCGTCAAGATGGACCAAGACGGAAATGTCATTGATGAAGAAACGACCGGCGACATGTCGATTTTGGGGAAATACTAGAAACCGAGCACCCCTTATGGAAAACGCCTTTATTCAAAGGCGTTTCAGATTGTTGACAAAATCCCAAAGCGACTTTTTGTTTTGGGATTTTGTCATCCTTTCAGCGTGATTGAAAACCCTTGCAGTCTAGGAAGGCCGAGCATCGGAGCGCAGCGAATGTTGGAATTCGTGAGCACCGACGCGCAGGCCTGACAACGAATG
>Ga0180431_10010281_pt1 | contig 10424 bp, 6 predicted proteins | sample SS_ome_11_FD_132459 | JGI IMG/M metagenome (GOLD analysis project Ga0180431, IMG submission 132459) | Hypersaline lake sediment archaeal communities from the Salton Sea, California, USA - SS_1_MS_1 metaG | ecosystem: Environmental > Aquatic > Non-marine Saline and Alkaline > Hypersaline >... | reverse complement strand
TGCTCGTCGCCGGTGCTCTCGTCGAACCATAACGGGTATTTGACCCATCCGATCCCGGCTCGGCCGGCCAACTCGCTCAGTTCGGCCGGCGGCAGCGGGTGGCTGCCTTGGGGCAAACTCCATCCGAAGTCGTCGCTCGCCGGGCCGGCATCGGGCCGGATCAACGCCAGGTTCATCCGGCGGCGGTACGGCGTCCCCGACCGGTCGACCACCGTCGCGCTGACGCGGTAGAACCCCAGGCCGGGCACGGGCGGCTTCCACCGCACCGAGCCGACCCGAGGCGCGGTTTCCTCGGCGGGAGCGGCCGCCGCGGACGCGTCGCCGGGCGCCCGCCCCGATGGAGGCGCGCCGCCCTCCGACGCCCCGTCGGTCTTCAGCCGCAGCCGCTCTTCGGCCACCAGCGTGCCGAACGCATCTTCCAGCCGGAAGACGACCGGGAGGTCTTCCTCGGAAAGCCCCGAGGCGCTGCACGTGACGGCGATCTGGCTCGGGTCGGTGAACACGTGGTGCCGGTTGTCGGCCGCCACGGAGATCCGCGGCAGCCGGCCCAGCCAGATGTCGTCGAGCCGGACCGAGCCGCTCAAGTCGGGCCGAGTGCCCGGCTCCAAGTGAAGTCCGACGATCGCCAGCGTGGCGTCGGCCCGGCTGGGGGCCACGGGACCCACGCGGAGCTTGGTCCAGCCTTGCGAGTCGCGGATCTTCTCGGAGTAGAACGTCTCCAGGGCACGCTCATCTTGGTCCAGGAAGGTCAGGGAGAGGCAGGCCCGGTCGTTCTCCAGCCCCTCCACGGTGATCAGGCCGTCCACCACATAGGTGTACGTCAGTCTGATCGGGATCGGCGGACTATGCACGACCACGGCCCCGCCGTTGAGATCGATGCGGAGGCAGCGCCCGCCCGTCGGCGTGGGCTCCTCGTGGATCTCGACCTTCACGTAGCGGGGGAATCCGGGCCCCCCGCGCCGGAGCCACTGGTCGGGCCAGTGGTCGAAGTTCTTGTCCCAGGAGGCGTCGAACGGGCAGTGGAAGACCTCGGTTGCTCCAGGGCAGCGCGCCTCAATAGGCGCATCCGCACTTGTCGCTACAATCGTCAGTGCCACAAGGAGGTTCATCCGTTGCCTCTCTCGTCTCTCGTCCGGCGACACCATGGACCATTCAGACTATCGTCCAGCCCGGCCGTTCGCTCGATCCAAGCGGCTCGGGCCGCTACGACCCGAAGGAGGACTCCGTGCCCGCGCTGAGAATCGGCATTGAGCTGGCCAGCCTGCGATTGCCTTTCAAGAAAGCCTTGCACACGGCGGCGGAGTGGGGCGCCGACGCGGTGGAAATCGACGCCCGGGGCGAAATCCGCCCGCAACAGCTCTCCCGGACTGGCCTGCGCGAGGTGCGCAAGACGCTGGACGACTTTCGTTTGCGCGTGTCGGCGGTCAGTTTTCGCACGCGGCGGGGATACGACACGCCCGCCGATCTGGAGCCGCGGATCGCCGGCACCAAGGCGGCGATGGAGCTGGCCTACCAGTTGGGGGCGACGGTCGTCGTCAATCACGTGGGCCGCGTGCCGACGGACGAGGAGTCCGACGCCTGGCGTCTGTTGGTCGAGGTGCTCGACGAGCTGGGCCGGCACGGCAATCGCGTCGGGGCCCTGCTGGCCGCCGAAACCGGCACCGAAAGCGGCGAAGACCTGGCACGGCTGCTCGCCGCCTTACCGGAAGGAGCCATCGCGGTCGACCTCAACCCGGCCAACCTGCTGGTCAACGGCTTCTCGCCCCGGGAAGCAGTCGACGTGCTGGGCCCGGCCATCCTCCACGTCCACGCCACCGACGCGTTCCGCGAGCTGGGCACGGGGCGCGGCACGCGCGTCTCGCTCGGCGAAGGAGCCGGCGACTTCCCCGCACTGCTCGGCGCGTTGGAGCAACACGACTACCGTGGCTACTTCACCGTCGCGCACCCCACCGCCGACGACCCGCTACGGGCGGTCGCCGACGCGATTGGCTACTTGAGGCGGATCTAGTGCTTCGTCAGCCTTCGAATGGCAGGCCGGATGGTTCGCAGTGACCCGATTCATCGGGTCCGCTTTCCGTCTGGACCGCATGAATGCGGTCACTACAAGCCAGTCAATTCTCGAATCGTTCGTGTTTGGCGATGGTCTGCCGGCCCCGCCGACGGCTCGACCGGAGGTCACTCGGCACAAGGGACTGCGCGGAGAGGGGCACGGTCGGGAGACCGTACCCCAACCGAGGAGGGTGGCACGGGCATCTTGCCCGTGCACTGGCGAGACGCCAGTGGCACCCGGCCGTGCGACCTTTTCACGGTCCCGCTTAGCCCGGTAACAGGCGAAGCTCGTCTGGACTGCGGCCACTCGTCGCCGTTGCCTACTCCTCTCCCGGCAGCAGCAGCTTCGGGCGATCGACTTCGTCGGGAAGACGGACCCACTCCTTCGGCCCGACCAGCCCGATCCTGCTCGTGTCGATGGGCTGGAAACCGACCTTGAGGGCGGGGGAGTCGGCCGGAAGGCTGAAGTCAAAGCGTTCGGGATCGGCGAACTTCGGGTCGGCCACGATCGAGCCGGCGTCGTGGCCTTTCTCCTGCCATTGGGCCAAGGTCAGTCCGCCGGGGAACTCGGGCGCCTTGCCGCTTGCGTCCCAGTAGCAGTTCGAGTCGAGCCGGTAGTTCCCGTTCGACCAGTTGCCGCCGAGTATGGGGACCGCATTGGAGTAGATGATGTTCCGCTCGACGGTGAATGAGCTGTGCTCCTCCTGGCGCGAGCGGCGGATTTGCCCGTACGTGGCCGAAAGGGCCAGCACGTTGTTGCGCACCACGTTCTCCCGGCCGTAGTGCTGGTGGAACGCTCCATCCTTGACCCGGTAGACGACGTTGTTCTCCATCAGGATCCCAGTGCTTCCCTCATCGGTGTAAAGGCCCCATCCGCCGTAGGCGTACGACAGGACGTCGTGGATCCGGTTGTAGCGGAGCTGGGTGCCGGGCGAGAGGCCCAGGCAGTAAATGCCGCCCATGTCGCTGAGCTGGCCCCAGCCGAGGTGGTGGATGTGGTTGTGCTCGATCCGGTTATGATGGGCCGTGCTGGGAGCGTATCCCCAGCTCCAGCCGACGGAGACGCCCGTGTAAAGGAAATCGCAGATATCGTTGTGCGAGATCGTGTTGTGCGAACTCCGCCCGATCCACACGCCGATGCCCGCGTGGTAGACGTTCCCGCCGTCGTGGAGGAAGCAGTTGTGGACCGTGTTCCGCTCGGTCTGCAGGTCGGGCTCGTTGGGCAGGGTCGTTTCGCCGAGCCGAACGCCGCCGGCGCCCAGGTCGTGGACGTGGGACTGCTCGACCCGATTGTCTTTCGAGCCGACCTGCAGCCAAAGGCCGTATCCGCCGGTATGGGCGATCTCGCACTCGCGGAACGCACAATGCCGGGCCCCCACCGCGTAGACCGCGGCCGTCTTGAGCCCGGCGGCCGCCTGACCGTCGACCGTCTCGGCCTCGGGCATGGTCCAGGCGGTGTGCTGGAAGGAGAGCCCCTCGAACCGGAGGTGCTCGACGAACTTGCCGGCCGCCGGATCGCCTTCCAGGCGCAGCAGCTCCTCCGGTCTGGCGGCGATCACCTCGGCGGCGTTCATGTCTTCCCCGGGCCGTGGGTAGTAGGTGAGCACGCCGGTGGCGCGGTCGAGATGCCACTCGCCCGGCGCGTCGAGCCCCTCGCGCACGAACTCGACGTAGTACCGCTGGTTCTTCTCCCAGTAGCCCATGGGCCAGCCGCTGGGGGCGGTGAACTCGACGCGCTTCTTCTCCGTATCGAGCGACTTGATGCGGTGGCGGGAGGCGGTCCAGGAGTGGTAAACCACCGCGACGGCGTCGTCGAGATCGGCCCAGGGCTTCAGGTCCTCGTTCTCGTAGAAGAGGGAGACCTTGGTCTTGGGGTCACGTCGTGCGGCGCCCCGATCCTTGTACGGCACGCCGGGCCCGGCGGAGCGGAAGAAACCGTCGTTGGGGAGCCGGGCAGGCACGGCCCGCTTGCCCTCGACGAACAGTTGGCGGCAGTACCACTTCCCTTCCTTCACTTCCGGGACGACCGTCCTCCACAGCGGCCCGTCGCCTTGCTTCTTCCATCCCGCGATCGGCACGCCCCCGGTGACGAGCGGCTTCTGGCCCGGCCAGGCGGCGTAGGTGATCGGGGCCTGCTCCCTGCCCGAGTCCTCCGAGGTGAACACGATCGGCCCGGTCACCCGATACGTGCCGCCGCCCACGAGCACACGGATCGGACGTTCCAGCGGTCCCTTGGCCTGGAGCCGACGGATGGCGTCGCGGGCGCCTTGGAGCGTGGCCAACGGGCCGTCGGTGCCGTCCGGCGCCGGCTCGGCCCGCGTGCCCGACCAGGCGTCGTTGCCCGCGGGCGACACGTAGAAATCGCCGGTCGGCGGCTCGCCGGCTTGGGCCGCGGCCAGGGGAGCCGACAACGTACCGGCCACAAGCAGGTGCAGAATCGATCGGAGCGACATGACGGACTCCTTGCTCTTTTCGAGGCGTGGGGGGGCGGATTTCGGCGGGCGACTCGGCGTGGCTGCCAGACCCGGCGTCGCACGTGCCGCCTGGCGGCCCCATTATAGACCGCGGCCGCGCGGGTGCCACGGGCATCTTGCCCGTGCACTGGCGAGACGCCAGTGGCACCCGGCCGTGCGACGTTATTCCGGTCCCGCTTAGCTCCGTCGCCGCGGCAAGGTCGCCGAGCACTTCTCACGTCGAGACGGGCCGGGTATCATACGGGCACCGGACGACGCGGAACCGGCGCGGTGAGCCGGGTCGGCCGGGAACCCACGCCACGTCATCGGCCTGCTCCGGCACCAGGCACCGAACGCAAGGAGATCTCGTCATGCCAGCCTATCAACTCCCCCAACTGGCCAAGCCGCCGAAAACGAAGAAGAAGCAGGTGCTGATGGTCACCAGCGGCGACCTGCGGCTTTCGGCTAACCAAACGTGCTGGGAAGCCCAGAAGGCGATGGAGGAATCGCTGTCGCAGGCCGTGGCGGCGGCCGGCTACAAGCTGGTGCGGGCCCATCCGTACAAGGAGGACGAGAAACACGGGTTCATCGCCTCGCAGAAGGAAGGGATGTGCGTGTTCGCCGGCATCGACCCCGACGCGAAGCTCATCGTGGCCGAGGCCGTCTGGCAGTACTCCCATCACGTGCTGGCCGGGCTGTTGAGCCACAAGGGACCGATCCTCACGGTGGCCAACTGGTCGGGTCAATGGCCGGGGTTGGTGGGAATGCTCAACCTGAACGCCGGCCTGACCAAGGCCGGCAAGAAATACTCGACCCTTTGGAGCGAGGACTTCACCGACGAGGCGTTCTTGGGGAACCTCAAGAAGTGGCTCGAAACCGGCTCGGTGCGCCACCCGACCAAGCACGTTACGCCGTGGAAAAAGGTCAAAGTCCCGGTCGCGGCCGCCGAGCGACGTCTTGGTAAATCGCTCGCCCAGCAACTGCGCCGCGAGAAGGCCATCATGGGCATCTTCGACGAAGGATGCATGGGCATGTACAACGCCATCATCCAGGACGAGCTGTTGAACCCGATGGGCGTGTACAAGGAGCGGCTCAGCCAGTCGGCCCTCTACTACGAGACGACGCAGGTCTCCGACGACGAAGCCCGGGCCGTGCGCAAGTGGCTCGACGACCGCGGCATGACGTTCGTCACCGGGCCGAACCCCGAAACCGACCTCACCGGCGACCAGATCCTCACCCAGTGCAAGATGTACGTCGCCGCGCTACGGATCGCCGACGACTTCGGCTGCGCTTGCATCGGCATCCAATACCAGCAGGGCCTCAAGGACCTGCTGCCGGCCAGCGACCTGGTCGAAGGGATGCTCAACAACACGGACCGTCCGCCGGTCAAAAGCCGCGACGGCAAGCGGGTGCTCTACGAGGGCGAGCCGCTGGTGCATTTCAACGAGGTGGACGAGTGCGCCGGGCTCGACGGGCTGATGACCTACCGCGTGCACAAGGCGATGGGCCAGCCGGTGGAGAACACGCTGCACGACGTCCGCTGGGGCGACTGGGACCTGTCCGGCACGGTCGACGATTACGTCTGGGTGCTGTTGATCAGCGGGGCGGTCCCGCCCGCCCACCTCGTCGACGGCTGGAAAGGCGCTTCCAGCGAGCGGCAGCCGGGCATGTACTTCCGGTTCGGCGGCGGCACGCTCAAGGGCATTTCCAGGCCCGGCGAGATCGTCTGGTCGCGGGTGTTCGTCGAGAAGGGCAAGTTGAAGATGGACCTGGGGCGAGGCGGCGTGGTCGAGCTGCCCCCGGAAGAGACCGAGCGCCGCTGGAAGGAGACGACCCCGCAGTGGCCCATCATGCACGCAGTGACCTACGGCACCAGCCGCGATCAGTTCATGGCCCGGCACAAGGCCAACCACATCCAGGTCGTCTATGCCGACGGCCCCAGGGAAGCCGACCGAGCCCTGCTGGCCAAGGCCGCCATGGCCGACGCGATGGGCATGGACGTGGCCGTCTGCGGGACGCGGAAGAACGGCAAGGCGTGGTCGTAGCCGCTTGCGGCATCGCCGGGGCACGTGGCGCCGACGCTTGAACGCCGCGCGGCCGTCGCGCCCGGCGGTTGCCTCTCGTCCGGCGCGCCTTGCCGGCGAAAGCACCTTGCCGCCCGGCGCGCCTCGTCGCGGCGTCAGCCTTCCCGGCCGGCTTCCTCCCCTCCCAGTGCCCGGGGGCGGATCCCTCCCTGGAAGTCGAGGAGTTGCCAGTAGGCGCGCCCGGTGCCGGCATCGGTATAGCGCCTCATGTCCAAGCGCACGAAGTACGATGTCTTCCGGCCGGGCTCGTCCGCGATCACCGCGTAGACCTGGGACACCTCGTCCGCCCCGTCGGCTCGAGACTGCCCTTCGGTATCGTAATAGCGGACCCGGGCCCCCGTGCCGAGGGCCAGCAGGCTCCGGATTTCGGCCCGGTCCACGTACTCTTGCAGCGCCGAGCGCTGCGGGCTTCCCGGCTCGTACTCCTCCCAAAGGCGATCGTCGAGCGGAGGCCGGCTGGCGGGAGGCTCCCTGAGCTGGTAGCTCTTGAGCATCTCGCCTTGGCGAAGCAAATCGAACCACTGAAGGCCGAACCGCTCCGCCTCGCGGTCGACCAGACGCCGGTAGGTGAACCAGTCGGCCGGGCCGATGGCCCCAAACAGCACCGAGAGGATCAGTCCTGCCAAGGCCGCCTTGCGGCCAACGAGGGCATCGCGGCCGATCCGCCGCAGGGCCGCCACCGACAGGACGATCCCTCCCGCCGGAACGATCCAAAGCATGGGATGAACCATCGCCAACAGGGCCGCGATTCCCGCGATCAACCCGACCACGGCCAGCCCGCAGACCGCCCGATACTGGGTCACTTCCGCGTCGGGGGAGTCGCCGAATCCGAACTGCTCGTGTTTTGCCTCAGACATGATCCGTGCGCTGCTGGAAATCGGCCGAAGAACAATCGCCCTTTCCCCTCGCGGCAGAGGGCCGGGGGAGCGGGAATGCACGTGCCAGGTCGGCAAGTGATTTTTCGGCCGATCCTAAGGGGAGATTTTCCGATCATTCGCCAGCGGGCGGTTCGCTTTCGACCGCTTCGCCTTCCGACGCTTCTTCCTCAACCGCTGCTTCGTCGTCGCCCGATCCGCCGCCCCCCGATCCGCCGCCCGTCCTCGTCGGCACTTCGGACGCGGGGACCAGGATGCCGAACACGCCCTTGGAGCTGGTCGCCTGGTGTTCCTCCCAGGCGGCCCGCCGGGCGGCGTACTTGGGAATGAACTCGTGGTCCGCGTCGAACACGCGGGGCGTCGACCGGGCGTAGGGGCCCTTCGACATCCGCTCCATGTAGCCCAGCCAGAGTTGGTCGGGGGCCAGGCCCAGGAACATCCTCTCCCCCGACTGGAAGCTGCCGAACAAGAACTTCTCCTTGAGCGGCGCGGTGTGCAGGGTCATCAGGGTGAAACAGACCACCACCCAGCCGATCCACGCGGCGAAAACCCCGCCCCCGATCCGGTTCGCAAGCCCCAGGAACTTGACGTTCACCTTGGAGGCGGATTTGGTGGCCAGCCGGAAGATGAGCAGGAAGAAGATGAACAGGCCCCACAGCGCGAGGAAGTCCCAGAAATAGCTGAACGGCTTGCTGATGCTACCTTCCAGGAAACCGGCCAGCGCCTCCCAGAGACTGGTGGCCAACAGGGCGGCGGTGACCACGTTGATCAGCCGCAGGGCGTTCCCCCACATACCCTCCGTGTAGAGGAACCCCACGCAGGCCATGAAGACGAGGATCAGGATGAAGATGATCATGGGAGACCCGTTCCTACTGTTTGAGTACCCGCATCAGTTCCGGCAGCGAGGTCACGCCCTTCGCCACCAGCACCACGCCTTCTTCCTGGAACGTGCGCATTCCCGCCTTGCGGGCGGCCTGGCGAACCACGTCGAGCTTGGGCGTCGAGGCGAGGGCTCGGCGAACGCCGTCGTCGACGATGAGGATCTCGAAGATGGCGGTCCGTCCCACGTAGCCGATCCCGCCGCAGGCTTCGCAGACGTCTTCGGATTGTTGAGGCGGGCGGTAAAGGACCTCGACCCGGCCGGCCGGTATGCCCAACTGGTGGAGCACTTGCGGCGTGGGTATGTAGGCCTCCTTGCAGTGTTCGCACAACTTGCGGATCAACCGCTGACTGAGCACCATCGTGACCTGCTCGGCGAATTCGGCGGGCGGGACCTTCAAGGCCAGCACGCGCAACATCGCCTCGGCGCTGTCCTTCGCCCGCACCGTGCTGACCACCAGCCGGCCGATGTTGCCCACCTCCCGGCAAATCATGCCGACCGTCTCGGCGTTGACCAGGTCGCGAACCACGACGACCTCCGGCTCCTCGAGAAACACCCGGCGCAAGATGCTGTCGGGAGTCTGCCCGTCGGCGGCCTTGTACGTCATCACCTTGACGTTCTCGATCTCCTCGTAACGGTGCCGCTCCTCCTCGACCGACGTGAAATCGCGCACCAATCGATCCATCGACCGCACCGCGACGTTCGTCATGCTGCGCAACCCCGCGCCAGGCATGGCCGAGAGCAGCACGAACCCCTTGCTCGCGCCGAGCACTTCCCGGAGCTGCTCCTGCATCTTCGGACGCATGCCCAACTCGTCGAGCGTCTTGAACGGAGTCTTCTTGCCCTCGAACTGAATCACCGCCCGCTCACCCGTCTTCGTCCCCTGGCTGACCAACGTGGCGCCGAACTTGTCCGACTCGTACTCGATGGCGAAAGCGCCCTGCTGCCGGCTCTGGCGATCCTCCCAGTTCAGGCCGCAGAGCGTCTTCAGGGCCTCCAGCATCGGATCGCCCGTCTCCCGCTCCAACGGCTCGCCGTTGTGCCAGACCCCGTCGACCATGTACCGCACGCCCACGCCCTGCTGCGTGTAGTCGAGCATCACGGCCTCGGCCCGACGCGACAACCCGTCGGCCAGCACCGCCCGGGCGTTGTCGAACCCCGGCACCTGGCGCGCGGCCAGCAGGTTCGCCCGATCGTCGCGCTCCGTGGCGCCGCCCCGGGCGGCAAGGGCGACCGGAGGGCCCGACGCGTGCGGATCCTTCACTTCGGCCTCGACCTTTCCTCCCGTACGCTCGGCCAGCCAGTGCCGGAGGTGATCTCGCGTAAACACCCTCTCGTGCTTCTCAACCTGCTTGTTGCGATGCACCACGTACACGATGAACGGCGCGATCCACGCGATGAGCAGCAGCGGAAAGTTGACCGCGAACAGCGGGATGATCCAGCTCAGGACGAAGCCGCCCATGAACGTGCCGAAGACGATCGGATTCCATCGCAGGTAGTCCAGCTTGTGCGTCTGGAGATCGCGGTTGACCCAGTCGGTCGTCGCCACCCAGGCCAGGAAGACCAGCCAGCAGGCGAGGATCTTGAGCAGGCTGAGGTAGCCCCCCGGCCCGCTCCACCCGTCCTCGATCGGGAACCGGCCGCCCCCGGCCTCCTCCTGGGCGAACAAGGGCTGGGCGCCCGCGGCCCAAATCGCGATCACGGCAGCCGATACCAGCAGAACCAGCAAGAAGTGGCGCATTACACCATCCCGGAATCTTTGACTTGGATGCCTTTGAGAGCCATCTTCAACGCTTCGGCGTTCGGCGCAACCTCGAACGCCGTCGCCCGATCGATGAACTCCCGCTCGACCAGATCCTTCAAGCTCATCGTGAAGTCCTGCATCCCCTCCTGGACGCCCAGGCGAATCGCGTCGGGCAGGCGATGATCCTCGCCCTCCAGCAGCAGCTTGCGAATCATCGCCGTAAAAATCATGATCTCCACCGTGGGAACGCGGGAGACCCCCTCCGCAATCGAGGGCAGCAGCTTCTGCGAGATGATCGCCTTCATATTGAAAGTCAACGCGCTGCGAATCGCTCCGTGC
>Ga0180431_10010280_pt1 | contig 10425 bp, 6 predicted proteins | sample SS_ome_11_FD_132459 | JGI IMG/M metagenome (GOLD analysis project Ga0180431, IMG submission 132459) | Hypersaline lake sediment archaeal communities from the Salton Sea, California, USA - SS_1_MS_1 metaG | ecosystem: Environmental > Aquatic > Non-marine Saline and Alkaline > Hypersaline >... | reverse complement strand
CTGGTCGCTTCTTTCCGTCGCACCAGAAGACACCAGCCCAGAAGGGAGGCTCCCAGCAGGACGGCGACTACTGAATCTGCTTCCCCGGCCAGTTCGCCCCCCGTCAGAGGTAGGGCGATGACGGTCCTCGCTTCGGTGATTCGTCCCTCTGTGGTGACGTTCACCGGCGAGCTCTCGGCGACGTAGCCTGCCAGAGCGTCTGCCAGTACGGAGCCCGAATCGTATGCGTCGATGGCCTTATCGGCGAACACGTCGTAGCCATCGCCTCCTCCGCGCAAGAAGCTGTTTGAAGCCAGTTTGTACACTGCTTCGAGGTCGATGGGGCTGTACCCGCCGTCAGGGCCCATCACGTGGACACTCAGGATCCGAGAGCCAGCCTCCCTGGCTCGGTCGAACGAGAATCTGAGGCCGGACACGTGGGGGAAGCGACCTGAGCCCTCCTCGACCTGGCTCACACCGTTCTCGAGCGCTGACCAAACATCTGAGCCCTTGAGGCCGAAAGTCGCAATCTGGTTGCCGAAAGGCAGCACCTCGAGAACTTGCCCCATGGTGACGTCCCCCGCCGGGATGCTTGCCCGTATCCCGCCGCCATTCTGGATGGCAATCTGTGTGCCCTCTGAGACCGTGTCCCACAGCATCGCATCACAGATGAGGTTGCCCAGATCGGTCTCCTGAGTGCGCACCAATTCGCGAGTGCCCTCGAGGTCAACCAACGACTTCCCCACGACGGTGGCTTTGAGTTCCTCGATGGGACGAGCGTAGTCCGCCACGCCGGTCGCTACGTCGGGGTCTTCTGCAATGCTCTCATCTATGAATATCGGCGCTCCTGAATAGCTCTCCACACTGCCGTCGGGCGCGAAGGTCACGTCGAGCCGGCCAAGGTATTTGCCCCATTCGAAGGCGGAGACGATCAACACGGTGTCCCCGCAGGGAGTGGTCTTCACGGTGGGATAGGACCCGCGAGCGGCGGGCATGTCTCCCAACAGTGTGTGACTGTGACCTCCAACGATGACGTCGATTCCATCCACAGTAGATGCCAGTTGCAGGTCGGCGGCGTAGCCCAGGTGCGTCACGGCGATGATCTTGTTGACACCGTCAGCCTCAAGAGCGGTCACCGTCTCCTCGGAGGACTGTATGAAGTCGTTGAATACGACGTTGGGTCCAGGACTGGATATGAAGGACGTGTCCTCGGTGGTCAGACCCAGCACGCCAATCCTCTCCCCCGCTACGTCGATTATCGTGTAGGCAGGGATCTTGCCGGCGAGCGCTGGCTCCGCCGAGACGTCGACGTTGGCACTCACGGTGGGGAAGTCGGCCTCGTCGACGAAGGCCCCGAGCGTCGCCGGCCCTGAGTCGAACTCGTGATTGCCCACAGCCATGGCCTGGTACCCTAGAGCATTCATGAAATGGGCCTCTTCCTGTCCTTGCCACTGGTTGAAGAACAGGGTGCCCTGGAAGGCGTCGCCTGCATCCAGTAGCAGGACATTCCCCCCTTCGGCTCTGACGTCCTGTATGGCGGTGTAGCGCCGCGCCACACCACCCTGCAGCGGTTGATTGAAGGGCGTGAAGGACTCCAGATGGGCGTGAGTGTCGTTGGTGTGCAGAATGGTCACGCTCAACGGACCGTCGGCCAACACCGCCGGCACGAGAGCAAGCACCAACGTGGTCACGACGAGGATGGACACTAGAGTTCTCTTCCCGTAGCTAGCCATGGAATCGCTCCTTTCGCGACTAGTGGTGATCACCCGCGGGGACCGGGTGTGAAGTGCTCTCGACGATCCAACAGTGGGTGTCACCTGCTTCGCCTGAGTACTCGCAACACTCTCGCCGCACATGATGGCATGAAGCACCGTGGCTTTCATGACCAGACTGTCGTGACACAGCTCGCGCTACCCACACGGTGTGGGGCTCCAACGGACGTGCAGGACACTGCGAACGTAGGGCTCGCGCTACGCGATGTCCGGGTGCACGAGGGTCACCGAGCTAGGATTCCAACTGCATCTGCACTTCGTTGAGATGTCTGTAGAGTCCATCCCGCGCAATCAGCTCCGCATGGGTACCCATCTCCACGATTCTCTTGCCCTTCAGTACGACGATCACGTCGGCATTCCTGACCGTGGACAGACGGTGAGCGATGATGACGGTGGTTCTTCCGGTCACGAGCCGCTCCAGCGCTTGCTGGATGAGCAGCTCGGTCTCGGTATCCACAGAAGAAGTCGCCTCGTCCAGGATCAGGATCGGCGCGTCCTTCAGCACCGCCCGAGCTATGGCCAGACGCTGCTTCTGCCCCCCGGAGAGCTTCACGCCCCGCTCGCCAATGAGAGTGTCGTAGCCCTCCGGCAACTGGCAGATGAACTCGTGCGCGTTGGCCACCTGCGCCGCCTCGATCATCTCCGTCTCGGTGGCGTCCTGCCGGCCGAAGAGGATGTTCTCCCTCGCCGTTCCGTGGAAGAGGAAGACGTCTTGGAGCACGATGCTGATCTGTCGACGCAGGCTCTTGAGGGTCACGTCACGCAGATCGTGCCCATCCAGTGTTATCGAGCCCCCCGTGGGGTCGTAGAAGCGGGGTATCAGGCTGGCGAGCGTCGTCTTGCCCACCCCGGTGGGCCCGACCAAGGCTACCACTGTGTTGGAGGGGATCTCCAGGTTGACGCCCTCCAGCACCGTTTCGCCACGCGTGTAGCGAAAGGACACGTCCTCGAAGGCGATGTGCCCACGAACTCGTTCCGGGAGCGCTACGGCGTTCGCCCTATCACGCACATCCGGCTCCTGGTCCAGTAGCTCGGCCACTCGCTCCGCTCCGGATGCCGCCTCCTGAAGGTGCTCCCACGCGAGGCTCATCTCCCTTACCGGCTGGTAGAGCATCTCGAGATAGAGGAAGAAGGCGACGAGATCCTCGATGGCCAAGGTCTGCCGAAGGACCATCTGGCCGCCGAAGTAGATCAGAACGATGGTGCCGAGGGAAGATGCAAACTGTACGAAAGGACGGAGGGTCGCCATCAGCCGTAGGGCCCTGAGTAGCGAGTCGCGGTACCGGCTGATGTGATCTCCAACTCGGATTGCCTCGGTATCCTCTCGAGTGAAGGCCTTGATCTCCCGGATTCCCGAGAGGTTGTCGGCCAGTGTCGCGTTGAGGTCGCCCAGCTCCTTCTGGCGCATCCTGAAAGCTGGACGTACGTAGCGAGAGTAACCCTGCATGCCGAGCACAACCAGTGGGACCGGAATCATGCTCAGGAGCGCGAGTCTCCAGTTCATGGACCCAAGTACCAGGGTCACGCCAACGAAAGTGAGAAGGTTCACCACTGTGTCCGGCACGGCATGGGCGATCAGGGTCTCCAGCTTGTCCGAGTCGTTGACCATGCGCGACATCAATTGGCCCGTCTGCTTGTCTTCGTAGAAGCGAAGCGAGAGACGCTGAAGGTGCCGGTAGACGTGCCTGCGGCAGTCGGCGACGACGCCCCACCCTGCCACGTGAGCCATGTAGCTCCGCAGAAACTGCAGCACCGCTCGCACGGCGTAGATCCCCAGTGCCAGTAGGGCCAACCGAGTGATGATGTCGATCGATGCCGGGCCACCCACCGGATTCTGCAGCTCCGCGATCATGCTTCTGACAATCCACGGGATGACTAGCTGCGCTCCGACAAGGAGGATCATGCTGACGACGGTCAGTACCAGATGTCTGGTGTAGTTGCGCGCATAGGTGATGACGAACCGCAGAGTCTTCATTGGCTACCTCTGTTGGATCAGCTCGTCGTCTCGCCGGTGGTCTGTGAGCCCGGAGCTGTGGGATGGACAGAAGAAACCCGCGGCCGGGGCTTCAGCGGGTGTCTGTAGGTTCAGATTATACCACCAGGTCAGGGCTTGGCAAACCCGAGACCGGTCGGCCCCTGATCGCAAACATAGTCCCCGTTACGGAGGATGGCACCGGAGGGGCGGGCCGCGCAACGGCGCGCGGCCCGCGAAGTCCCGGCTCTGGCCTCCGAGCGTCACGTCCAACGGGGCCAGCCTGAGCGGGCGATGACGATGGCTTGCTCGTTGAAGGTGGAGCTAGATGGCTTGAAGGACACACACCTCGTAGGGTGCCAGCCGTACCCGGGGGCCGATCTGCGCGTCTGTTTCGCGGGATACGCTGCTCAGAAGGAGCTTCCATCTCTGGGTCGGCATCGCGGCTGGATCCAATGCCAGGATGGCCGGTCGCGAGAAGAAATTCAAACACACGAGAATAGCTTGATCTGGTGTCTCGCGCAGGTAGGCCATCTGCCCCACGGGCTTTCGGACAAGCGACCTGTAGCTTCCTCTCTGGAGTGCGGGTGTGGCCTTGCGCAGCCAGATCAGTCGGCGATAGAAGCTCAGCAGCGAGTTGGGATCCGAGCTCTCGCTTGCCACATTCACTTGACGGTGATCAGGCCCGATGCGTAGCCAGGGCTTGCCCGCACCGAAGCCCGCGTTCGGTTCGGCGCTCCACTGCATCGGTGTGCGACAACCGTCGCGACCTTTGTAGAAGGGCCAGTAGCGCCTGCCCGGGGGATCCTTGATCTCGGCACGGGGGATTCGTGCCTGACGCATGCCTATCTCCTCCCCGTAGTAGAGGAAGGGTGTGCCGCGCAAGGTGAGCAGCATTGCCGCGGCCACCTTTGCCCGCGCATCGCTCCAGCGTCCGGCTGCATAGCGGGTGTAGTGACGGGTTACATCGTGGTTGCTCAGCACCTGGCAGGGCCAGGCATCGCGGGGCAGCGCATCCTCCCAGGATTGCACCACCGCGTGAAAAGCCCGGGGATCCCACGAACGGCGAAGCAGGTCGAAGTTGAAGACCAGATGGCACTCATCGTTGCCTTCGCCGTAGTACTCCATTGCATGGGTCTCCGTTACTTCGGCCACCGTCATTCGCTCGGGGTACTGGTCCAGCAGCCGGCGGAACTCCTTGAGCAGTCCATGGGTCTCGGGTTGGTTCCAGTCGTGCACGTGGTTCAGCCAATCGTAGGGACGGAGCCCCAGCCGGTAGGGATTGTCGCGCAGTGCGGCGTCCTTGTAGTAGGCATCGGCCACGTCGAGTCGGAAGCCGTCGACGCCACGGTCGAGCCAGAAGCGCAGCTCGTCGAACATGACACTCTTCATCTCCGGATTGCGCCAGTTGAGATCGGGCTGCTGAGGCAGGAAGAGATGCAGATAGTACTGGCGGGTCTTCTCATCCCAGGTCCATGCCCGTCCGCCGAATACCGACTGCCAGTTGTTAGGCGGCCGGCCCTTTCGCCCGTCGGCCCAGATGTACCAGTCACGCTTGTCGTTATCCCGGCTGGAGCGGGACTCCACGAACCACTGGTGCTCGTGGGAGGAGTGGTTCATCACCCAATCCATGACGATCCGGATGCCGCGTTTGTGTGCCTCCTCGACCAGGTGATCGAAGTCCTCCAGTGTACCAAAGTCGGGGTGGATATCATGGTAGTTGCTGACGTCGTAGCCGAAGTCATACATGGGCGAGGGGTAGATGGGTGATAGCCAGATGGCATCGACGCCCAGGGAGCTAGAGCACCCATCTGCGTCGAGCACGTTCGTGCTGCCGTCGACAGGCCGTGGTGAGCCATCGTTGAGATAGTCCAGGTGCGCGATTATGCCTTGCAGATCGCCGATGCCGTCCCCATTGGCATCGGCGAAACTACGAGGGTAGATCTGGTAGATTACCCCGTCCCGCCACCACAGAAAGTCGTTGCCGTGTGCGCTTGCGGACATGATGATCCTCCTTGATGATCTTTCATTCCTGCTGACTGTGCTGAAGACAGGGAGCGATCTGTCTGACGGATTCGATCTGATACACGATTGTCTCTTGAGCGCCAGGACCGAGGCCGGAGTCTCTGTCGGGGTGACTCGCTCGCGAAGGAGAATGCTGCCAGCGAGAGCCGCGCAGATCGGCGAAAGGCTCGGAAGCAATACGGCCTTGGGGGGAGGCGTTTCCAGGGCAAAGGTGAAGATGCGGGTTCCCGGCGCGCCGAGCAGCAACAAGCCGTTCAGCGCCAGGAAGCAGACCCAGTGCCGGCCCGCCGTTGCTACCGGGCCGCAAGCGGTCGGCATGATCGCGATCGCCAGGAGGAAGATGGCCATCACCAGGCTTGCCATCGACTGCAGCCAGGCCGTCACGCCGCCCCGGGGTCAGCCAGGTGATGAAGAACGGGCTGACCCCGAACGACACTCCTGTGCCGAGCAAGGCGACGATGCCGGATAGTCTTCTGTCTTGCTTCACGCACGGCCTCCAGATGCCCGAGCAGCGGGTGCTGCCGCTTCGTGCCCGGTTCGTGATCGAGCCGTACATCCGCACGCCTCACGACACGTGGCGTGGTTTACTGTCGTTCGGTCCTCTGTTTGCATCGATGGCATGTGCCAATCGACCGGGCCGGTCACTCGTGCTCATAAGCCCGGCACCCAGGATCAGTGATCCTCCCACGATCTGCCACAAGCCTACCGTCTGGCCGAGGAAGAGGGCCGACATGCCCAGGACGCTAACGGGCTCAACGAGCATCAGCAGGCTCGCCGTCCCGGCCTCGGTCTTGGTCAAGCCCGCGTACATGAGCCCGTAGGGAAGTACTGTGCCCAGCACTGCCAGGCCGAGCATGTTGGCCAGGATCCGAGGGGTGACCTGCTCCGGCAACAGTGCGTGCAGGGCTTGGGGCCCCGCCCAGATCAGCACCACCAGAGTCAGCACTCCGAGCCACGCGAGGGCGAAGAACAGGGACCAGGCGGTCCAGGCCAGGGGATGAGTCTTCTGCTTGCTCTCAGTTTGGCGACCGGCCACGATGAGACATGCGTACATGAAACCACACGCCATCGCCAGCAAGTCTCCGACTTGCGGACGGGTCAGTCCGGGAATCTCTTGAGCTCTCATCATCAGAGCGGTGCCCAGCAGGCCAACGGCAATGGCTACCACCTTCTTCCCGGTGAGTCGCTCGTGAAGAAGAACGGCGGCCAGCACTGCTACGTAGATCGGAAACATCTGTATCAGAAGTATGGCCTTTGCCGGCGGGGTGCCCAGGGCAATGGAGAAGATGTAAGTGGTGAAGCAGGTCAGCGTGACGAGGCCGTTACGGATCAGAGCCGAGAGCGCACGACGGTCCGCAATCCGAACGAGATGAGGGGCGAAGACATGGAACAGGGCAAACATGATGGCCGGAGCGAGAGTCAGGCGGGCAGCAAGCTGGAACCAGCCGCCGACGCCATCCCGGGCGAGCCAGGTGATGAACAGAGGAAGGGCTCCGAAAGTCAGTCCTGAGCCCAAGAGTGCCAACACTCCAACCGGCCTGCAAGTTCGATCCATTTGTGTTCACTACTCCCAAGATGACGTGTATGTTCGGCCACCGGTTAAGGGCAGCACTCCCGTGTCTTGCCGTGGCGCGATGCGCGCCGTTCAGCCCCAAGACCGAGGAAGCTCCTTCCGAGCGGCAGGTGATTATACGTGCCAAGCCATCCGGTCGTCAAGCAGACGAGGGCCTGCTGAGGCGGAGCACCGGGATGCCGACCGACGACGATCATCCCGGATGGGATTGGCCGGTCGACGCTGTTGCAGGGAGGCCAGGTTCCACGCTCGCTGCAGATGGTGAGGGGCGGCCACGGTGCCTGGCGCGGGCCAGGCGCGCACCACACGATGGGACGTCGTGTCGTACCTCCGCGGCCCGGTCTTCGTGAGGCGGTCGAATGACTCCCGCGTCAGGCTACTCGTCCCAACGCCGCTTCAGATAGGGCTTGAGTTTCTCGAATTCGAGAGCCTGATGCCGGACAATCTGTTGCTCGAAAGTGGCCGTATCCATGTCTCCACTCTCGATAGCCAGCGATGCGGTGCGCCCGTAGTATAGAGGGGTCATAGCGGAGATGATCTCATCCGGGGATGCGGTCAGGTCACGGCACGACCCTCGCTTGTTGTAGGCTACCGCAAAATCGAGTACCATCCGAGCCCAGTTGGCGGCGGGAAAGCGATAGTCCGCTTCGGATTGGGCAAGGATGCTGGCGAGGGTCTCCTGGCTCTCGGGGGAAAGAACTCGCTGCCACATTCCCTGGTGTTCCTCGGCACCGGTGTGGAGCTTGCCGATCATGGCCGGAACGGAGACCGGCACCGGGTCTGGCTCGTCGTCGGCTTCGGGACCGTAGATGGGAGCCGTGCTCACGGAGGAGACGTCTTTCCAGCGATCCTGATAGGTCTGCATGAGGGTGAAGAGAGTCCCGACAACCTGCACGAACATGGGGCCCAGGGCAGCAGCGGGGTCCTTGGCATCGTGAACCTTGGCTCCGAGCCGGGCCTGGCAGACCCTCCCGCTCTCGTTGATGGCAGTCGTGGTCATCCAGATGTCGATCCCGTAGCGGGCCATGTCGCTATCCCAGTCACCCCTCTCGAGATAGGTTTCGACCAGGCGACCGGAGAATCCGAAGTCTCCGCCGATGGGCTGGCGCACTTCGAGACCGTAGAGCATACGCGTCATGGGGAAGGTTATGTTATTGGTGATGGTGCCATCGTACTTGTGTCGCGTGTAGTTCGGAGTCACGTAGTCGTAGTCCTGATCGATGATCGGACTCGCCAGCAGGTTGATCCATTGTGGCGTTATGCTTCTCAGGTCCGAGTCCACGACGACGCAGGCTCTGGCTCCTAGCTGTCTCGCCGCCTCGAAGATGGCTCGGAAGGAGCTGCCCTTGCCGGAGACACCGAGGTACTGGGTGCTGATGACCTCGACTCCAGGTGGTACCTCTGTGGCCAGCACTCTTCTGCGCGTGCCATCGGATGAGCCGCCGTCCGAGTTGATCACGACCGGTTTCAGGTTGGGGAAGTGCCTTACCATGCCCTCGGCGGCGGATCGCACCACGTGAGCGATGGTAGTCTCGTTGTTGTAGCTGGGGATGCCTGTCAGGATGACTTCAGTAGGCTGGGGCTGTGCTGAGGCCGACTGGGCCGACGGAAGGGCCGCATTCTTGATCTCAGCTATCCGTTGGCGAGCGTCCTCTCTCAGGGCAGTCTCCGGGGGCATCGATGGACCTCCAGGGTTGATACGTCGGTGTTCGTGTCGACTTGGACAGCAGAAGCGGCTCGCAGCACGGGCCGGCCACAATCTGGGGCAATCCTCCTGTGCTCGTGCGCCGGGACGCTAGATGCTCGCGATCAGCCCGTGCAGTCTGTCCTCCAGCAGTTCGAGGGAGAAATGCTTCGCGCCCAGACGGAAGTTCCTGTCCACCATGGCTCGCCTTCTCTCTTGGCTGGCGACGACGTGGACAACCGACTCCACTGCGCTTGTGGTTATGGTACCATCAATCTCGATAAGGTCAAAACCCAGTGGTGCGATATCGGCTACATAGACGGAGTAGCGATTCACCAGAGTGGGCTGTCGGAAGTAGATCGCCTCCAAGAGTGCGTTGCCGAAGCCCTCGTACAAGCTGGGATAGCACGTGAAGTCGGCATGGACGTAGGCATCCCACAAGGAATAGACCTTTCGGCCGTTGATCCGCGTTCGGCGAGGCTGGAAGAGAGAGGCGGCGTAGAGCAAGGGTACTTGGGCGACCTCAGCCTGCCGTTGAAGCTCGTGCAGGTAGCTCATCCCCTCGTCACCGGCGCTGTGGGTGATTACCAGCACTGGCTCTCTGCCCAGGCACTGGAGGTTGGCCGGTTCTCGCAGTCGGCGAACCAGTTCTATGGATAGCTCGATACCCTTGCGAGGCACCACGCGCGTGGGTTGCAGGATCATCAGGTGCTTTCGTCCCAGGCCCAGGGTGTCTCTCAAATCACCGTTGAAGCCGTCCCGTCCGGGAGGCGGGACGGAGAAATCGAAGACGTTGGGTAAGATGGTTGCCTCGATGCCCCGGCGCTCGTTCAGGTCGCGCTTAGCCAGGGAATTGATCACCGCATGACGAACTGACGGAGCATCGAATGGGAAGTAGGTGTCCAGGAAACCCGGGATACGGTTCGCGCGGAAACGCTCCCTCTCCCAGTAGAAGTCGTGATGGTGAGCTATCGTTGGCAAGCCGGTCTCGCTGATGAGCTGGGCCAGGGCCTGAGCCAGAGGAAGGTGCATCGGAATCGCGAGGGCGTTCTCGATGACAAGCAGCTGAATGGCGAACTGGTGCAAGAATCCCCGCAGTGCAGCTTGAATGGGGTCCGCACACCGGGCGATGTCCTGAAGCAGATCGGGATCAGGGGCGCTACCACCAAACGCCCGTGCTCCCAGCGCGATGGCCTGCGGATCCCGGAAGTGCATGCTGGGCACACACATGCCCTGAGGTCCGGCCTCGTCCAGCTCTCCGGCACAGTAGAAGACCTCGTGTCCCATCCTTCGAAGGACGGTGGCCAGCTTGAACGTCTCGAGCGACACTCCGTCTGTGCCAGCCAGACGGGTGGAAACTATGCCGATGTTCAAGTCACGTCTAGCCTTTCACCCCGCCTGCAGATAGGCCCTCCTCCAG